>N._stephensi_709_foregut__coassemble_289_pt1 | contig 20174 bp, 10 predicted proteins | sample N__stephensi_709_foregut__metabat2_low_PE_014 | metagenome-assembled genome bin N | reverse complement strand
AGCCTGTCGCTAGCGTTCATCCTGAGCCAGGATCAAACTCTCCGTTGTTGTTTATATTGTCTTCTTTTTTCCAAAAGATTTTGTGTACAGCCCCGAAGCCTGATTCACGACCGGGCTCGATGCCCGGACGAACGCCCTGATTTACCGTAGTCTCTGGTGTCTATCGCAATTGACAGAGTCGCTCGCCGCCCCTTGGGCGGCTGCTCTTGTACTACTTCGTCTTTTCCTATTGTAAATCTTTCAATGTCCTCTCTACCTGCTTCCGTCGTTCGGAACGGCTCTGCAAAGTTCGGCATAATTTCCGAGACCGCCAAATCTTTAACTTTCGTTAACCGAACCTTACCGCCTATGCGGTTGTTATTCATTTTGGCTCTTGCGTTGCCGCCGCCCTCCCTCCGAAAAGCGAGTGCAAAGTTCGGCATTTCCCGCGACACCGCCAAATATTTCCGCAAGAAAATTTGTTAAAAAACATTACATTTCTGGCAAACAACATTATACGAAACGTAAGATATACGTTTTTTCAGTATTCTTGATAAAATTCTCACATTCCACAATCTTTCTTCAAGACTCAAAACCATGACAAAAAATTCAAAAGATTAAAAAAAGAGGATAAAGTGCTTTGCTTTCTGATTTCAAATAATTAATTTTGCGGTGCAACCAAAAAAATCTGAATCCAAATCAATTCTTACCATGTATTATTTCTACAGAAAATCTTACAATCGACTCATGCTACCAAATATACGCAAGCACATATCAGATAAAATACAATATATATGTATATGCATAATAATATCGCTAACCTTTGCATACCCCACACAAACTCATGCGGCCAAGCAAAAAAACATATTGATTCTCAATTCTTATAGCGACGGAGAACCATGGTCAGACCAAATGATGCAGCCCATAGTGCACCATGTAGCCTCAATCGACGAAGCAGACTGCAATATTATCAACCTTAATAACGCATACTCGCCAAGCTCCGTGACATTCGACCAAATTGCAGATGAAGTAATCTCAAACAATTCGGTCACAAAGCCTGATCATATAGTATATATCGGCATCTTCGCTTTTAATCTCAGATACCGCATAAAAGAGAAGTGGGGCGATATTCCGTCAATTCTCATATCTAAAATTACTGAGACGGCGCCTATTGACCGTAAATTAAATTCCGGCAATAAGCCCCCTACACTCAAACCGGACAATCTACTGAAACTACAGCGCGACCAATTTAACTTCTCCGCCATAATCGTACCGGATTACTACGAGGAAACAGTGGACCTGATGATGAATCTAATACCCGATATGCAGCAACTCATATTTTGCAGCGACAGCATATACGTAAACCGCCATGCATCATATTACATAAACGACTACATTATCAAAAATTACCCAAACGTAAAATTCAGATGGCTCAAAGCCAATAGCGCGAATGCCGATACCCTGCGCCATTACTTCACCAACCATGACCCCCACACCGGTTTGCTCATGTCAAGCTGGTACTACAACCGTGAAGGAATCACTAACGCGGCTTTAATGTCGACAAGCGACATAAGAATCATGTCCTCATCGAAGACTCCCATATTCAGCATGCGCGAACCATACCTTAATATAGGAGCCGTAGGAGGAGTGTACCCCAACACCGAACAAATCAAGAACCAGACAATAAAAATGCTGGACATGATGCTCCGTGGCGATAATATGCGCGATGTGCCTTTCTTCATATCGCCAAACAACAGAGCCGTAATCAACTATAACAGCCTCATAAAATACAATCTTAACCCTAAAGCGTGTCCTACGGACACAATATTCATCGATAAGCCCCTCTCATTTTTAGACAGATACCTATGGCAAACAATAACCTTTAGCATAACCATACTGCTCGTGATTGCCATTCTCGTGATGTATATCACCATGCAAAGAAAACGTATACGCACGCTTCACAACAACGCCGACTTCATCGACAACATGCCCGTGCCCTATTCTTCCGTGAAAATATGCCTCGGCAACTACAGAAATATCTCAAAATTTGAATTCACCTTAAAAAACGCGGCTTTCAATAAACTGATAGCCGACAACTCGTCACCGAACGACCCTTCCTCTCTTTTCCCTTCTGATTTCATAATACCAAAGCTCCAAGAACTACTCGTGTCACACGACACCGTATTCTTCCAATACCATTTCGAAAAAACAGACACATATTATGACTTCATCCTTTGCCTGGTAAAGACAGCCCGCAACCGCGACTCAGACAAGACAAAATACATCGATATGTTTGCCCTGGACATAACACACCTGCACAAAATAGCCTCTGAGCTGAAGTCAACGGCACGCAAACTCGACATAACGCTTGAAGCCGCAAAAATCATACCGTTCTTCCTTGATGCGGAAAAAGGCACCATCACTTTCGACTCGCATGTGCCCAACGACTCTGTGTCGGCACAATCCCGATACAAAGGCAAACAGACCGTGATAACAATTCCGGAACTATTTGCTTCAGTGCACCCTGACGATTTGCATAAAGTGAAATCCATAATTGATCAAGTAAAACAAGGCACCGCAAAAGATTTCAAACTCCAATACAGATGCTTCTGGTCGCGCAAGCCAAACACCAACAAGGAATACAATGATTGGGCCGAGGTATTGGGCACAATCGTGGATATGCCCGACAAAACCGACAGGCGCAAAGTAATCGGCTCATTGCAGAACATCACATCACGCAAGGAACACGAAACAGAGCTGACCAACGCGCTGGAACGAGCCAACGAATCCGACCGTCTAAAATCAGCATTCCTCGCCAACATGAGCCATGAGATACGCACCCCACTCAACGCTATAGTGGGTCTTTCGCACCTGATAGCCCATACCGATAACGTAAAAAAACGCATTGAATTCTGGGATATCATAAATCGCAATAACGAACAACTCTTAGGCATCATCGACGACCTGCTTGACATGGCAAGGATAGAGGCCAACATGGTCACAATAAATCCCGAGCCATGCGACATCAACGACCTGCTTAACACTATCAAGAAATCCATGAGCCCTAAAGTACCCGAAGGAGTCAAATTCAACCTGATATTAGGGCAAAAGAGCTGCATAGCTCTTATCGACCCCATAAAAATGACGCAAGTACTCTCGAATCTGCTCGTAAACTCCTGCAAATTCACAACTTCCGGCAATATCAGTTTCGGCTATGAAATAATCAGAGCCGACAAATCAGGACAAAGCAAGCTGATGCACTTTTTCGTAAAGGACTCCGGAAAAGGAATGTCAGCTGAGGGAATAGCAAGAATTTTCGACAGATTCTACAAAGCCGACGAATTCGCGCCCGGCACAGGTCTCGGTCTGCCAATTTGCAAGAGTCTTGTCAATCTGATGGAGGGTGAGATAAGGGTAATGTCGGAGGGATTAGGCAAAGGCACGCTTATCACCGTTGATATCCCCTACTTACCGGTAGCGGAATCGGAAATTGCATCCACCACAGCCGGCACCTCCACTACGCGCAAACTGTCGCCATCGCATACCACAAGCAGCCCCCTTACCGACATTTGAGTCTGAATCATCACCAAAGCCTCATCCAAGGGCATAGCCATGGATGCCGTGGCTATCGCATCGGCAAAGGCCGTGGTAGGAGCTAAAATTGTGGAACTAAGCACATCCGTGATGACGGGCATGCCGGTAACCGGACTTATCGTATGCCAAATCTCGCCCTTCGATGTAAGCCTGCGATTGCGGTAATTGCCCGAGGTGGCAAGACACACATCGGTAAGATGAAGAGTGGTTAACTCCTGATGAAGCGGAGCCTCACCCGACGACTCATTTACCGGGGCATCGACCTGTATAACCCACCCGTCACCGCTGGGACCGTCACCGCGCAAGGCTATCTCGCCTCCTACTTCCACCATATAATCCTCACAACCATTGCGGTGGAGCATGGCTGCTATCATATCCACACCGTAGCCTTTGGCTATAGCCGAGAAATTATACTCTGTATCAGGATGTTTCCCGCATATTATCCCATCAGGCGAAATGCCGCAGTCAAGTATGCCCACCGTGACCAACGCCGAGTCAATCTTCGACTTATCAGGCACATCTGTTTCCCTAGCCTTATAACCGAACCCCCACAGATTCACCAGAGGTGCAACTGTAGGGTCGAATGCACCGCCGCTTATCGAACACACACGCTGCGATAGCCTGAACACATCAGCGAGCATGGCATCGGCTTTGACTCTCTCTCCGGCATTAAGACGGCTGACCAACGACCCCTCCTGAAATGGCGAAAGCGACATGTCAACTTGTCGCATCACGGCAACAATCGAGTCCGTGAGATCCATATCCGACAGGTATTTTATATGGTACACTGTGCCCCAGGTAGCGCCGGAGGCATATCTGAACCCATTAGGACGCGCACAGGCAATCATCATCGCGGAAAATAAAGCCATGACGGCCGATATTTCAAGAATAATTCGTTTCATGCCGCAAAAATACTCAAAAAATTTTTCTATTTCTATTCTTTGATGTATTTTTGCGGTATAATTCTATATTTACTCTTTGTCGAATTATCACCCAATTACAATTTTTGCCATGGATTCATCGAAAAATTTCACTACAGAAGAAGAAGAAAGGACTATAGAAGCCGCTTTCCGTGAAGTAATGGACGGATATCTCGCCAGCAATCATCGTAAGAAGGTGGAGATTATCGAGCGAGCCTACCGTTTCGCCAAAGAGGCACACAAAGGCATACGCCGTAGAAGCGGCGAGCCTTATATCCTGCATCCGATAGCTGTGGCTAAAATAGTGTCGCAGGAAATCGGACTCGGCTCCACTTCCATCTGCGCCGCTCTTCTGCATGACGTGGTGGAGGACACGGAATATACCGTGGAAGACATCGAGCGGCATTTCGGCGCCAAGATAGCACAGATTGTGGCAGGCCTCACCAAAATATCCGGTGGAATATTCGGTGACAAGGCATCGCTGCAGGCCGAAAACTTCAGAAAACTTCTGCTCACCATGAGCGAGGACATACGCGTGGTATTGATTAAGATGGCCGACCGCTTGCACAACATGCGCACACTCGGCTCTATGGCACCAAACAAGCAATACAAAATCGCCGGCGAGACGCTTTACATATATGCACCCCTGGCTCATCGCTTAGGACTTTTCGCCATAAAAACCGAACTCGAGGACCTGGCCTTTAAATACGAGCACCCCACAGCTTATGCGGAAATCGCGGCGAAGATAAAAGAGAGCGAGAGCCAGCGCACTAAAGTATACACCGACTTCTCAACGCCTATTATGGCGAAACTCAAAGAGATGGGCCTTGAATACGAGGCAAAAGCACGCGTGAAATCGGTGTACTCCATATGGAAGAAAATGGAGAAAAAGCATATCCCATTCGAGGAGGTATATGACCTCTATGCCATGCGCATAGTATTCGATTGCGATGACCCGGCAAAGGAAAAACAGACGTGCTGGAATATATACAGCGCCATCACCGACCTATACAAACTCCACCCCGAACGCACCCGCGACTGGGTATCGACACCCAAAGCCAACGGCTATCAGGCCCTGCACCTTACGGTGATGGGCCCCGACGGCAACTGGATAGAGGTGCAGATACGCTCACGCCATATGGACGAGGTGGCTGAAAAAGGATTCGCCGCTCATTGGAAATACAAGGTGGGCGAAGGGGACGAGGAATCAGAGCTCACAGTGTGGCTCCGCACTATAAAAGATATACTTGATGACCCGTCGCCCTCGGCTTTGGACTTTCTCGACACCCTTAAACTCAACCTCTTCTCGTCGGAAATCGTGGTATTCACCCCAGCCGGAGAACTCCTCACTCTGCCCTCAGGCGCCTCTGTGCTTGACGCTGCTTTTGCACTCCACTCCGAATTGGGATCGAAGTGTATAGCCGGTAAAGTCAACCATCGCCTTGTGCCACTTAGCGCCACCCTTAAAAGCGGTGACCAGGTGGAGGTGCTGACTTCGCAATCGCAAAAGCCACAACTCGAATGGATGAAATTCCTTGTCACGGCCAAGGCAAAGACCCGATTGCGCAAGGCTTTGCTGCGCAACCGCCAGCCTATTATAGCCAAAGGAAAGGAGATACTCGCCAATTTTCTTAAAGACAACTCGATAGAGCAGAACAACTTCGTCAACACCAAGCTGCTCGGACTATTTCACGTATCCAACCTCGACGAACTGTATTTCCAGCTCGGCAACGAAGAGATTATGCTCAACGAATACGTGGTAAAGACCCTCAAACGACGCTCTGAGAAAAATAAATCATCCTTCATTAAGAAAATTCTCGGAATAGCCACTAAATTCGAAAACCAACCTGCCGACACCACGGAACAGCAGAAGAACGAACGTCCGGAAATCAATAAAAAGGAGACTTACGAGCTGCGTTATGACGAAAACGGAGCCAACTTCAGAATAGCCGACTGCTGCCAGCCAATCCCGGGCGACGAGGTGTTAGGATTCGTCGATGAAAACAACGAGGTAATAGTGCACTCTCTCACTTGCCCAAGAGCCATGATGCTAAAGGCAAGCTTCGGCCCGAGTATCGTGTCGTGCCGATGGGAGACAGTGAACGGCAGATTTCTGGCTCACGTGCATATCGAAGGCATTGACAGGCACGGTATACTCCAGGAACTTACCCAAATGATATCCAATCATCTGAATATGGATATACGACGCCTGAATATCGCCGCCGACAACGAGGTGTTCGGCTGCGAACTATGGGTAAGGGTAAGCTCCGCGGAAATAGTGGAGAACCTTTGCAACAAAATAAAGAAGATAGAGGGTGTGAAATCCGCATCGAGAATACAAATGTGACTTATCCATTACATAATGAAATAGATTAAGTATTAGCTTAGAGTATCACTCTGTTTCGCATTAGCATAGATATGAAAAACTTTAAAAGCCCACTGATTTTTAATATAATTGTAGCCCTCGCGGCTATGGTGGTGGTAGTGTATTTCTTCCCCCACACCGACAGCACTCACTACAAATACGAAGAAGGGCGACCATGGGTATACGCAAAGCTCATAGCTCCTTTCGATATCCCGATTCGCACCGACTCCATGACCGTGCAGAAGGTACGCGACTCGCTTTACATGCAGTTTGTGCCGGTGTTTCAGAAAAAGCCGGGCATGGCCGACTCCGTAATCACCGACCTTATGCGCAAATGGAGCGCCGACAATTCATTCGTATCGCAAAACGACTCCGAACTCAGAAAACGCGCCGTGGCTTTCATAAAAAAAGCATACAACGCCAATGTTATCGATGATGAATACGACAAAGTGATAAAGGACCGTAAGTTATCGCATGTGCGCATCCTCTCAGGCAATACCGTAAAGCAATATCCTGCCGATGGCATGAAAACAATGAGCGAACTTTACGCCAATCTCCTGAAAGCCCTCAACGACTCTACAGCCGAGAGCTGGGCCGTCAAGCATAACATCAAGGAATTGCTCCAGCCCAACTTCATGCTCGACGTAAAAACGTCAAAAAGGATTTACGACTACGAGCTCGACAGATTCACGGGGCTGAAAGGTGTGATACAGCAAGGACAGACCATAATCGACAAAGGAGCCATTATCACACCGCAGGACTATACCAACCTGCAGACCTACGAGAATATGGTGACGGAGCAGCTGACACAGAACAGAAGCAGCAATTGGCTTATATGGCTTGGGCAAGCCATGTATGTGGCCCTTATGTTCGCATGTATGCTTGCATACCTATATTACAGCGCTAAGGACGTATGGAAGCATCGCTCGTCAATGGTGTTTATATTCATGATGATAACGATATTCTTCCTACTATCCATAGGAGCCGAAGCCTTTGTGGAATATGGGTGTTATTTTGTGCCTTACGCTATACTGCCGGTGCTCCTGATTGTATTCTTCGACGCCCCCACCGCTCTTTTCACATCACTGGTGATGATACTTCTGTGCGCCGGAGCTGCCACCTTCCCCCTGGAATTCATCGTGGTGGAAATGGTGGCCACCGTATCGGCGGTATATTCGCTCAAAGAGCTTAGCCAACGCCTGCAGCTACTGCGCACATCGGTATTCGTAATGATAGCTTACTGGATAGCTTATGTGACGATGGAACTTATCACTAATGGGTCAATGGAGGGATTCTCGTGGAGAGTGACCGCATATTTAGGTGTGGCTGCGATGCTGTCGTCAATAGCATATATAATAATGGTGGCAATCGAAAGGGGATTCGGATTCGTGTCAAAGGTGACCCTCATCGAACTTTCCGATGTGAACAATCCCCTTTTGAGAAAACTTTCAGAAGATTGTCCGGGCACATTCCAGCACTCAATGGCTGTAAGCTCGCTTGCCACTGACGCTGCAATAAAAATCGGGGCCAACGAGCAGCTTGTACGCGCCGGAGCGCTCTACCATGATATCGGGAAATTGAACAACCCGAACTTCTTCACCGAAAACCAGCGCGGAGTAAACCCTCACGACTCTTTGCCGCCGGAGCGAAGCGCGCAGATTGTGATCCGCCATGTGACCGACGGTGTGGCCCTTGCCGACAGAGCGGGTCTACCCTCCGTGATAAAGGACTTCATCCGCGAGCACCACGGTGCCGGCAAGGCCAAGTTCTTCTACTACACATACTGTAAGCAGCACCCCGACGAAAACGTGAATCCGGCGCCATTTACCTATCCCGGGCCAAATCCGCGCTCTCGCGAGACATCGCTGCTGATGATGGCCGATGCCGTGGAGGCCGCATCCCGATCGCTCAACGAACACACGCCTCAGGCTATATCCGATTTAGTGGATAAAATCATCGATGGCCAAATTGCCGAAGGGTTGCATAACGACTCCACATTGTCGTTCCGCGATGTGAAAATCATAAAAAAGGAATTCGTGCGCAGGCTTATGACCATCTATCACTCGCGCGTAGTGTATCCCGACGCACCTAAATAATAAAACACAAAAGATTTGTGCTTTTCCAGGCGGAGTTGCACAAATCTTTTGTGTTACAGCTATATATTACTCCTTAATGCCGAAAGCGAGGTCGCCGGCATCACCCAATCCGGGCACGATATAACTATGCGCGTTGAGATGTGGGTCTATAGCACCCACCCATAGGGTGGTATTCTCTTGCGGGAAAACCTTGGCGATATAATCCACCGCCTGTTGCGACGCTATCACCGATGCGAGATGCACCTTGGCGGGTGTGCCTTTAGTGAGGAGCGAACGATAGCTCAACTCCATCGACGAGCCGGTGGCAAGCATAGGGTCGCAGAGTATAAGCGTTTTGCCGTCGAGACGCGGGGTAGCAAGATATTCGATGTGTATGTCAAACTCATCGCCTACCTCGTGGTATCTTCGGTAGGCCGACACAAATGCGTTCTCTGCATTATCAAAATAATTGAGGAAGCCCAAATGGAAAGGCAACCCGGCACGGAAAATGGTGCCTATCACCACCCTATCGCCTATCACATGGCATTTGGCCGTGTCAAGGGGAGTGGTTACATCCTCCACATTATAATTTAATGTGCGCGAAATCTCATATGCCATAATCTCTCCGGCGCGTTCGAGGTTGCGGCGGAAGCGCATCTTATCCTTCTGTATGTTCACATCGCGCATCTCCATCATCAGCTGACTCATCAGTGATGGTGTCTCATCGAAATTTACAAGTTTCATTTGCCGTTGACAAGTTGAAGTATTTTTACCGGTATATCTATATTATTATTAAGGTTGGAGAATTCCTGCGCACCCACACCCATAGCGCATACCGGCACGGGATTACCGGTGTGGCTTGTGGCTATGAATCCTATGCCGCTCACATCGTTGAACACCTTGTACACCTCTGCCGCAAAAGCATTGAAATTCTTGTAGAGTGTCTTTTGGTCCTTGCTGTTGCGGAGCTTGAAAGTCTCGTTGAATTTCTCCTCCAGTGATTTCTCCTGATTCTCGTTCACTTTCACATATTTCCATAGACCGAGATTCTCCGTGAGGTATTTGCGCATATCGTTCCATGTGTATTTATCCTTTGATTCAAGCACCTTGCGGCAGTAGTTCTCAAACTGCTCTTTCGACACTTTCTGGTAGTCGATATTTGCAAGAAAGGCGTTGTATCCTGTAAACGAGTTGCCTACGCTCATACCGCCGGTATCATGGTCGGCTGTCACCACTATAAGTGTTTCCATAGGATGCTTCTTATAGAAATCCACTGCTATGTCTATGGCCTGATTGAAGTTGATAGTCTCTTTTATGGCTGCGCCTCCGTCGTTGGCATGCAGGGCATGGTCGATATTGCCGCCTTCTACCATCATGAAGAACGCATCGGGCGACACTTTTTCGAGGTGGTCAAGACATGTCTGTGTGATATACGGCAGGTTTAGCACATTTTCAAGCGAGTCAATGGTATATCCGATATTATGGCTTGGTGTGCCTGCTGTATTGAGTAGGAAAATTTTCTCGGCTGTGGCCTGCTCCATCTCTTCTTTGCCGCGTACTATCTGTACATTGTTCTCCTTCATTATCTCAAGGATATCCGTCGGGTTGCCGTCTTTGTCGGTTTCACCGCTGAGTCCTGCACCGGCGAGGAATTCGTATCCGCTCTTTGCGGCCATGACATCTATCTCATAGCGCATCTTGCGGTTGGGCACATGGGCGTAGAATGCACCGGGGGTGGCATCGTCGGGGGCTACGGAGGTGACGATACCCACTCCATAGCCGTCATCCTTGAGTATGCGTGCTATGGATGTCACCGATAGTGTATCGGGATTCATGCCAAGCATGCCGTTTTTTGTTTTAACCCCGGTGGATAGTGCCGTACCGGCGGCAGCGGAGTCCGTAACGGGCGAACTTGCGCTGTAGGTCATGGCCATTCCTACCACCGGGAAGCCAAGCATGGTTATCGGCTGGGGATTGTTGAGCACTGTGCGGTTGTACATCTCTGTGGCTATAGCGGGCCCCATACCCATGCCGTCGCCTATGAAATAGAAGATGTACTTTGGCTTGGTGGCTAATGCGTTTATTGCCACCATCGCCACCATAAGCGTGAAAATGATTTTTTTGAAACTCATATATTATGACATTAATTTGTTGTTTAGCTTAGTTTTTACCTTGCAAAGGTACAAAATTCTTAATCTTTAACAAAAATAATTCCGTAACTTATGAACTTAGAATAAAGAACTACTTCCAATTATAGTTTGCAACTCATAAATTATCTAATTTTTTAGCAATTAAAAGAAATCTTATGTTTTGGATTGTTAGATATATTTAGTAAGTTTGCATTCAGAATTTATTCACTCCCGAAAAATGAAGATATTAAGAATAACTAAAGAAGAGATTAACGACACCGAGATAAAAATCCACGAGGACAGAGGCATGAGCCTGATTGCCATATCCCCGGCATTTATCAGCGCATTCACCGCCGTAAAGATTGCAAAAGCCATTGACCGATACGACGCGGATATAGTAGAGGCCTCTCGACTCGAAGATGCTCTCGCCGCAATATCCGCACGTAAGCTCTCGGCTAAAAAAGATTATAAAATAGTGTGCCGCGTGCTGCCCAACTCACCCGTGCCCATATCCATACCACAGGATATATTAGAGGGCGTGGACGGATGGCTGTTCTCATCACAAAGACTCATGGACGAATATCCTAAGGAATGTAAGCACCCGGAGGTGCTGCAAGTTCTCTCATTCGACGACTTCGGCCATAGCGGCAAACCCGTAATCAACGAAATGGTGATATCATGGATCGGCGACATAATCAACACCGATCGCCTGCGGGAATGCCTCGATGCTGTGGAACGCTCCGGCGAATTCACACTTAGAGTGTGCGGAGCCGGCAAAGCCAAGGACGTGATGCCGCTTGTGAGGATGACGCGAAGTATGCCCAACGGCAACAAAGTGATATGGGTAGGCGAAGAATACCGCCTCCTGCCGGAAATCACAGCCTGTCATGCAGCCATAATCACAGATAACGACATATCAGCGTTCGAGACAGCCCTCGCCCGCTCAGGCGCCTGGCTTATCAACCCCGATGAAATCGCCTCCATGATAGAAAACCCCGACAACTACACCCCGAAATTGGACCTATCCCTCGACCACTACACCGAAAACATTAAGAAATACTACACCATGCTGCTCTGCGATACAGATACTCTACAAAAGTGACTTTTACATACCTATTTATCAAAAAAAAACATAAATAGATTGCCAATTGAATTTATGTGCGTACCTTTGCGGTGAAATAAGGAAACATACGCCAATCATATGAACAAGCGAATTCTCTTGGCAGTAGCAGCTGCCGTCTCTATATACGCTTCAGACGCACAGACCAACTCTCCGCAGCCCGAGGGATTCATCTCACGGGCTATATCCATGTACGCCGACGGCAACTACATAGGTTGTATCGACCAACTTTCGGCTTTAGACCAAAAATCGCTGCTGAATGACGATAAGCTCTTAGCTGATTTTTACAGGGCGGCAGCCACAGTACATACCGACACTAAAACCGCAAAGCTCCTGCTTGATAAGTTCTTGACCGAGTACCCGCAGTCCACATTAATATATAATGCCTATATACTATTGGGCGACTGCTACTACGGCACCGAATACAATCTGGCACTCGAGATGTACGAGAAAGTACCCGACGATGCCTTCACCGGCGACATAGCCGATGCCCTATGCTACAAAATGGCCTATTGCCTACTGCAAGGAGGCGAATACGAACAGGCACTCGACGGATTTGAGCAGCTCGCCTCATCGCCTAAATACCATAATGCTGCGCTTTTCTATCGCGCGTATATCGCATATATTAATAACGAGTACGGAAAAGCCGAGAAACTGTTCGCGGAGGTAAATCCGGAGAATGCGCCCGGTAATATGGCCGAATTCTATATGAGCCAGATCGCCTACATGAAGGGCGACTACACCAAAGCATATAATATGGCCCGCCAGCTGCTTAAGCGAAAAGGCGTGGGACAGGACTTCCAAAACGAAGCCATGAGAATCGCCGGCGAATCTTGCTACTCTTTGGGCAAATACCATGTGGCCACGGAGCTACTCACAAAATATGCCGAACATACCGAGAACCCCGTGCCCTCAGCCCTATACATATTAGGACTTAACGCATACGACAACGGCGACTATAATAAAGCCATAACATACTTAGGCAGCGTGACGCAATGCGATGACACCATGGGACAAAGCGCCAACCTTTACATCGGACAGGCATACCTGCACGAAGATGAGTACAACTCCGCTGCCATGGCCTTTAACCGAGCACTCAACATGCCGTATGACGACAGTGTACGCGAAAACGCTTACTATAATTACGCTGTGGCTGCCTCAATGGGTGGGCGTGTGCCGTTCACAAGTTCTGTGTCGGTATTCTCCGACTTCCTTAAATATTACCCTACAAGCAAGTATGCTCCGCAGGTGCAGAAGCACATAGTGAATTCATACCTTACCGACAACAACTATACCGCAGCACTGGAAAGCATCAACCGCATGAGCAGCCCAAGCAAGGAGACTCTTGCCGCCAAACAGAGGATACTTTACACTCTGGGAGTGAAAGCCCTCGCTGCATCCGATGCCGAACAAGCCCTGACGTACCTCAACGAGGCCAGGTCGCTTGCCAAATACGATAAAAACACGGATATTGACGTGTCATTGGCTTTGGGTGAGGCCCTGTATGCCAACGGCCAATACTCCAAATCGGCATCCGAAATACAGAATTTCATATCAAAATCAAAGACCTCGGCACAAAACATGCCTTTGGCATATTACGATCTCGGATATGCGCTTTTCGCTCAGAAACAATACGCAAAGGCAGCCCTGCAGATAGAGAAAGCCCTGCGCAACCCAGGCACACTGCCTCAAGCCGCCATTGCCGACGCATACAACCGCCTCGGCGACTGCCTATACTTCGACATGGACTTTGCCAAAGCAGCTGAAGCATACGAAAAGGCATATGCCAAGAACCCCGATGCCGGGGATTACGCCCTTTTCCAAAAGGCTTTGATGCAAGGTTTCCTGCGCGAACACGCCAAAAAGGTGACCACACTCGATGATATGCGCCGCAGATACCCCACTTCTGCACTTGTGCCTGACGCTCTGCTCGAAACCACGGAGGCTTACCTACAGCTCGGCAAAAACGACCAAGCCCTGAAAACCTACAAAACTCTCGTCAGCGATTTCCCGAAGACCGCTCAGGCTCGTCAAGGGTACCTGCAAATGGCTCTCGTGAAACAAAACTCCGGCGATACCAAAGGGGCGGTAGCCGATTACAAAAAGCTCATCAAGGATTACCCTGCATCAGAGGAGGCAAGGCAGGCCGTGGACCAGCTGAAACGAATCTCTGCTGCCAACGGTACCCTTGAAGAACTATCCGACTTCCTGTCGCACACTGCCGGAGCCCCGACTCTTGATGCCCCCGAAATCGAGCAACTCGCATTTGAGGAAGCTGAAAGGCAGTATTTAGAGAAATCTGACATCGACAAGCTCTTGGCGTTCGCCTCTCAATACAAAAAAAGCGAAATGCGCGACCGGGCAGTTTCTTATATTATGGAGGGATTCCTGGCTCAGAACAACGATGAGAAAGCATACGAGTACGCATGTGAGCTTGTGGAATTATACCCCTCAAGCCCGTATGCGATGCAGGCCCTGGCCAACAAGGCTGATATAGAGGAGAGGGAAGGCAAAGGCAATCTCGCCCTACGCTCGTGGCAGGAACTAAGCCGCTCGGCATCGTCGCCAGAAATGCTGCTCACCGCAAGGATGGGCGTGATACGCACAGGGCGCGAGGCAGGGAAACGTTCCGAAGTGATAGAGGCCGCTAAAGCGGTGCTTGCCTCATCGGGAGTGAATGTCGACCGGCGCACCGAAGCCGCCTACTCGCTCGGCGAGGCTCTCGCAGCCAATAAAAAGACCGCCGATGCCCGCAAAGCGTGGGAGGAAGTGGCAGCCCTCACAGATAATATATACGGTATACGCAGCACGTATGCTCTCGCTCAGAGCTATTTCGACTCTTCCGACCTAAGGCAAGCTGAAGAATGGGCTAAAAAAACAGCGAACGCCGACTCTCCCCACTCCTATTGGATAGCCCGAGGATTCATACTCCTAAGCGACATATACACGGCACAAGGCGACAAATATAAGGCTCGCCAATACCTGCAAGCGCTGAAAGACAACTATTCAGGAAACGACGATGACATACCATCCCTAATCGACGAACGACTGAAATAGTCATCCCCCAAAAAAATCCACACCCTTCTGAAAAAACATCCCGCAAATGAAAATCATAATAGCATCACTGATATCTCTCATTTCATTCACGGCTTTGGCCCAAGACCTGCACACCGAAATCACCGTGGATCGAACGGTACTCCCGGATGTGCGTGACGCTAAGCGCCCGGGCGGTCTGGTGCCGGCAATATCAGCACCGTCGGTGAGCCAATCGTCCCTTAGCCCCGCCGAATACAACACTCATGGAGCTATATCACCGATATTAAGCCCTCTGCCTCCGGTAAGCTGGGGAAATGCCACAGAGCGTACCCCTTACCGCGGATATGCTTCTGCCGGATATTTCCCTCTATACCATGTAGGAGCTAACGCCGGATACAGATTCGTCGACGAGGATTTCGCCAATGCCGGGGCGTGGATACAATATAACGGCAACAGCCATAATGGCGATATAGCACATTTCGACGACGCGCTTTTCACCACAAATATAATACATGCCGGGATATACGGCCGGTATGACATATCAAATACGTCGACACTGAACGTGGAAATCCTCGGCGACTATAACTCGGTACGCACACCCTACTATTATCTCGGAAACGAAATCGAACGCCGCCGCTCGTACAATCAAGGCAGCTACATGCTGAACCCGAAAGCCTCATGGAGCGGATATTTCGGGAATTTCTACGTGGCAGTGGGCGCCGGATGGCAGCGATTCAAATTCAACCACAACCTTGCCACCGACCTTACCGGCGATCACTTGTCGCACGTGTGCCAGGACGCGGTGGACGCATCTTTCAGATTCGGAGTGTGCCGTCCGGGCGAAACCGTGCCTTTCTTCGGCATTGACGCAGATGTGACTTCGCTTAAATCCAACAGCATACTCGCGGCGCAATCGGCATATCTGAGCGGCCGCATGAACCAAGGGCACGTGCTGCCATATTTAAGGGCTTCATGGAAAAACCTGTCAGGGCACGTAGGGGCTAACGTGAGCATAGCCGGCGGAATCGGCGAACATCACATCAAGGTGGCCCCGGAGGTGATGGTGCAATGGCATCAGATAGATTGGCTGAAAATATTCGCCCGCGTTCACGGAGGCGAGCACATCGACCGCATGGCCGAAATCTTCGAATACAACCCTTATATATACCCCGCACAGGCTTATCAGCGCACCGATATGCCTTTGGTGATTGATGGTGGGGTGGCTATAGGTCCTATCAACAGTTTCGAGTTCGTGGTGGAGGGTGGTTACGCGCTCGCCCGCAATGCCTTGATACCGATAATAAACATCGAGCGAAACGGCTACTCATACTCCGATATGATACACGCCGACTTCAACAGCTGGAATGTAGGGGCGCGTATGCGATACACTTACCTTTCGATAGCCACATTTGAAATGGGCTTCAAGACCGGAGGATCGGATGTAAACGCCACTTCCTGGTATGAGTGGCATGACAGCGCCAAGTGGCTTTTTGACGTGTCGCTTAAATTCAAGCCAATTAGACCCCTCGACGTGACTGTCGGGTTTGACTCAAGAGCCTGCCGCAAGGCTATACAGAGAGAATATCCATTCAACACTACCTCTTACTCCGCAGACATATCAATACGGAATCTTGAGAACATGAGCAACGTGCATATCAGAGGCGACTATAAAATATCTGATCAGATCTCAGCCTTCGCCGATATAGAGAATCTGCTTAACAATAAGTGTTATCTTATAAGCGGAATGCCGGCTCAGGGACTTGCCGGACTGATAGGCGCATCGTACAAATTCTGACATAAACGCCCTTTTTTGCCATTAAAAACCCCTAAATTACTCAAAAACCTATTAAAAATCAAAATTTTTCATGGTTTCTTGGGTAGATTGACGGAAAAATCGTATATTTGCAAGCCGAAATTAGCAACAAATAATTAACAATCATTAACAATATTTTCTAACACATGCAAAGTAAAGGAAAATTAGGGAGCATCGTAGCCGGTGTGATTGCCATTTTCTTGGTACTCGTATGTCTGTTCTACCTTTCTTTCTCGTTCACCTCAAGCTCTTACGAGAACAAAGCAGAGCAGTATGCGCGCACTCTTTCAGGCAACAATGATGACTCCGCTTACAACCAAGCCTACAAGCATTACATGGACTCGGTTGGCGATGAGAAAGTGTACATGGGTCTTTACACCCTGAATGATGTACGCAAATGGGGTGTGGGCCTCGGTCTTGACCTTAAAGGCGGTATGAACGTAATCCTTGAGGTCGATATCCCCGACATGCTTCACTCGATTTCAAACAAAACCGGCGACGAGAAATTCGAGGCTGCCGTTGACACCACCGCCGCTATGGCGCGCAACAACGCTTCGCTTGACTTTCTCGACACATTCGTTAAGCAATATCGCCAGCGCGAACCGGATATCGACCTGTCTGTTGTGTTCAAGGACAACCTTGTACCGGGTGGTTCTTCCGATGCCGCTGTGGTAGGCATACTCAAAGATAAAGTGAAATCAATCACCGAGACCGCAGCCAACAGCGTATTGCGTAAGCGTATCGACCAGTTCGGCGTGGTATCGCCCAACATCCAGGTGCTTCAGGGTAAGGACGGACAAGTGCTTCTCGAGCTCCCGGGCGTAAAAGACCACCAGCGCGTGCGTGAGCTGCTTCAGCGTTCGGCTACTCTCGAGTTCTACGACACATATCTTGCTAATGAGGTACAGGCAGCCATCGGCAACCTGCTGCAGCGTGCCATGGCCGACACTACAGTCAACGCCAGGGCCCTTGAACAGGTACTTGCCAACCGCAACGCTTACGGAGCAGCTTCCACCGTGCTTGGCTATGCCAACTCGCCTATGGACATAGCTGCCGTGAACGCTCTTCTGGCTACTCCGCTCGCCAAATCCACTCTTCCCAGCGACCTGCGCCTGCTATGGGGCGTGAAAGAAGACACACGCACAGCTGCTGACGGCAAACAGGAAGTGAAAATCGGATATCCTCTTTATGCTCTCCGCACATCAGGCAACGGCGAGCCCGCCCTCAAAGGTGGCGTGGTGACCGACGCTTGGACCAACTTCGACCCCATGCGCGGTATCGAGGTACTTATGCACATGAATTCCGAAGGCGCTCGCCAATGGGCACGTATCACGGCTGCCAATGCTGCCGACAACAACCGCCCTGTGGCTATCGTGCTTGACGATCAGGTATACTCCGCTCCTAATGTAAATCAGGCTATCGAAGGCGGTCAGTCCTCTATCACCGGCAACTTTACCCAGGAAGAGGGCCAAGACTTAGCCAACGTGCTTAAGTCCGGTGAGATGTCGGCCAAGATTAATATCATCTCCGATATGGTGATTGGCCCGTCGCTGGGTCAGCAGGCTATCGATGCCGGTATCACATCATTCGTGGTGGCTCTCGTGCTTCTCATGATTTTCATGTGCTCGTTCTATGGTCTTATCCCTGGCTTGATTGCCGACTTCTGCCTTATCTGCAACCTCTTCTTCACCATAGGTATCCTCGCTTCGTTCCAAGCTGTGCTCACCATGAGCGGTATCGCCGGTATCGTGCTTTCGCTCGGTATGGCAGTGGACGCCAACGTGCTTATCTTCGAGCGTGCCAAGGAAGAGCTCCGCGCCGGCAAGAACTCGCGTACAGCCATCTCTGATGGTTATAGCAACGCCTTCTCTGCCATCTTCGACTCTAACCTCACATCTATCATTACAGGCCTGATTCTCCTATGGTTCGGTACAGGTCCAATCAAAGGCTTCGCCACCACTCTTATTATAGGTATCATCTGCTCGTTCTTCACGGCAGTGTTCCTCAGCCGTCTGTTCTTCATCTGGTTCGGCAAGACTAAAGCGTTCGAGAGCCTCACATTCTCCACGCCTCTTTCGGCTAAGATGTTCACAAAGGCTCATTTCGATTTCCTCGGTGCGCGCAAGAAGAGCTTCGCTGTAGTAGGCATTATCTGCGCTATCGTGATCGTGTCGTTCTGTGTCCGCGGCCTCAATCAGGGTATCGACTTCTCAGGCGGTCGCAACTATATCGCCAAGTTTGACCAGCCCGTTGACGCTCACCAGCTCAATGACGAACTTGAGCCGATGTTCCCCGGAGCTTCAGTAAAGGTTATCACCATCGAAAGCTCTAATCAGGTGCGTATCTCCACCAACTATAAGATCAACGACGGTTCTGAAGCCACAGAAAAGGAGATTCAGGAAATACTCTTTAATGTGCTTAAGCCTCACATGAATTCAAGCATCACTCCCGAAGAATTCTCCACAGCCGACTCTTCATTGGGTCTGGTAAGCTCTCAGAAGGTGGGTCCGTCGGTAGCTGACGACATGCGAAAGGATGCGGTGATAGCCGTGGTGCTCTCGCTCATCGCTATGTTCCTCTACATACTCCTGCGCTTCCGCAATGTGGCATTCTCTCTTGGTGCTCTTGCTGCCGTAGCATTTACAGCGTTCACCATTATCGGCTTCTTCTCTATATTCTACGGATTTGTGCCGTTCGCTATGGAGGTTGACCAGAATTTCATAGCGGCTATACTTACCGTAATCGGTTATCAGATCAACGATACCGTGGTGGTATTCGACCGTGTTCGCGAAAATCTCGGTCTGTATCCCAAGCAGAATTTGTACACCACTATCAACCAGTCAATCAACTCCACTCTCGGACGTACGATTATGACATCAGCCTCCACCCTCTTGGTGCTTCTCTGCATCTTCTTCCTCGGTGGCGACTCAATCCGCAGCTTCGTATTCGCCATGATTTGGGGTGTGATTATCGGTACTCTTGCCACTATCTTTGTGGCTACCCCCGTAGCATACCTATCTGCAACCCGCAACGCTAAGAAGTAATCAAGCATTATTTCCCCTCTTAAAAAAAGCGTGTCTCACACCAGAGACACGCTTTTTTAATTATATAACACTTTAGTTAATAATTCATTACGAAAACAA
>N._stephensi_709_foregut__coassemble_262_pt1 | contig 21101 bp, 21 predicted proteins | sample N__stephensi_709_foregut__metabat2_low_PE_014 | metagenome-assembled genome bin N | reverse complement strand
CTCACCGGGCAGTTCTGACAGGTGACCAGACCTTTTGCGGCTGCACGGGGAGTTTTGTGATATGTTGGTGATAATGATGAAAATTATCCGGTCATTGTCAGATTTCCAATATACAAAGTTACGGAAAATTTCTGACATATACTGCCTTATAGCTACAACAAAAAGATTTACGCACTTTTTTCATCATTAAGCGGCGCGTCAGTCGGCATGGAAGGGCGAATTCATTCGCCCGAAGCGAAGAAGGTAATTTTCAGGCAAAAAGATACATCAAATCAGCCTTGGTCGAATGAATTCGCCCCTCCATGTCGCCTGACAAATCTTTTTTGGCAACAGCTTGCTCCCATGGAAAAAATCAGGAACTAAAAAAATCCGCTACTACCTAACCAAGGCAGCAGCGGACTTACTTTATAGTGAGACAAGAAAAAGTACAAAAATATCAGTCGATGATATCGAAGCCTGTGTATTTGCGCAGACACTCGGGCACTATGATGCCGGAGGGAGTCTGATTGTTTTCGAGGATAGCGGCCACGATGCGGGGCAGCGCAAGGGCAGAGCCATTGAGGGTATGACACAGACGCGTCTTCTTATCCTCCGCGCGATAGCGGCACTTCAGGCGATTAGCCTGATACGTCTCGAAGTTGGATACCGAAGAAACCTCCAGCCAACGCTTCTGAGCGGCGGAATACACCTCAAAATCGAAGCATATGGCGGATGTGAAGCTCATATCGCCTCCGCACAGACGAAGAATATGCCAAGGCAAACCAAGCTTTTCGAGCAAGCCCTGCACATGAGCCTTCATCTCATCAAGAGCAGCGTAAGAATTTTCAGGCTTCTCTATGCGCACGATTTCCACCTTGTCGAACTGATGCAGACGGTTGAGACCACGCACATCCTTACCGTAGCTGCCGGCCTCGCGGCGGAAACATGCGGAGTAAGCACAATTCTTGATAGGCAGACTCTCGCCGGGTATTATCACGTCGCGGTACAAATTGGTCACAGGCACCTCCGCTGTGGGTATCAGGTACAGATTATCGAGATTGCAGTGATACATCTGCCCCTCCTTATCAGGTAGCTGGCCCGTGCCATATCCCGAAGCCTCGTTCACCACGTACGGTGGCTGTATCTCGGTGTATCCGGCCTCAGAAGCCTGGTCGAGGAAGAACTGAATGAGAGCGCGCTGAAGCTTGGCGCCCTTGCCGATGTACACCGGGAATCCCGCCCCGGTGATTTTCACGCCGAGGTCGAAATCGATGAGATTGTACTTCTTCGCCAAATCCCAGTGCGGCAGAGCGTCGTCGGTGAGGTCGGGCATCTTGCCGCCCTCTTTCTCCACCACGTTGTCGGCCGCCGACTTGCCCGCGGGCACAGCGTCGCAAGGCACGTTAGGCACCGTAAGCAGAATCTCGCGAATCTTGTACTCTATCTGCTGGAGCTCGGCTTCGATTACTTTCTGGTCCTCCTTTATGGAAGCAACCTTGCTCTTATTCTCTTCGGCCTTCACCTTTTCGCCGGCCTTCATGAGTTTGCCGATCTCCCCGGCAAGCTTATTAAGCTCGGCACGTTCGTTGTCGTTTTTGAGCTGAAGTTCACGGCGCTTCCGGTCAAGAGCAAGCACATTCTCAATAGCCTCACGGCCGTCGAAGCATTTCACGGCAAGGCGCGCGATAATATGCTCCGGATTTTCCTTTATTTGCTGAAGTGTAAGCATATCCTGAATAAATTAAGCCAGTAATTCTCTAACCTTAGCAGATATAGCCTTGCCGTCGGCACGACCGGCCAGACGCTTAGTGGCCACACCCATCACCTTGCCCATCTCTTTGGCGGATGTGGCGCCGGTCTCTGCGATTATGGCTTTAAGCTCGGCTTCCAGCTCTTCGGGCGAAAGAGTCTTAGGCAGGAACTCCTCGATTACCGACAATTCGGCCAGCTCGCCTTTGGCGAGGTCCTCACGGCCATTGTCGATATAAATCTGTGCGCTCTCCTTGCGTTGTTTGGCCATACGCACCAATATGGCAAGGGCTTTATCCTCTGGCAGCTCGTTATTGGCTCCCGGGGCAGTCTTAGCCTCTAAGAATTCCTTTTTTATGCCTTTCAGGGCTTCGAGACGTTCACGTTCGCGGGCTTTCATAGCCTGCTTCATAGCTTCGTTGATAGTTTCGAAATAATCCATTTCGTAAAATATGATTTAGTTTTTTAAGATTTCGTGTAATAATCTATATTGGTCACAATAGGGCGGCGATGCCCAGATCGTAGCTGCGTTTGCCGAATCCGCTTATGGAGCCGGCACATACCGGAGCTATCAGCGACTTATGCCGTATCTCCTCGCGCGCATGCACATTGCTAAGATGCACCTCCACCACAGGTAGTTTTATCGCCGCGATGGCATCGGCGATGGCGAGAGAGGTATGCGTGTAAGCTCCCGCATTGAGCACGATTCCGGCATAAGACTCATCAAATCCTACAGCGTGAAGCTTGTCGATAATCTCGCCTTCATGATTGCTTTGCCACCATTCCAGCGAAGCCACCGACACATATTTTTCAGTAAACTCATGGGCTATGGAGTCAAGAGTGTCAGTGCCGTAAATCCCGGGCTCGCGTTTGCCCAGCAGATTTAGGTTAGGGCCGTTGATTATAAGTATCTTCCTCATTGCTATTCAGTGCTTAAGTTCGACTTTGTGTGTAGGGGGTAAAGAATTGTTGCGGCGCTCCACAGCGTCAATCACATTGTGCGACAGGTGTATATACTCCATTGCGCTCACGGTATCCTCCAGGGCTATGGGCGAGCCTTCATCGCTGTGTTTGCCCACAGCGGCCACCAGTGGTATCCGGGCGAGCAGCTCCACATTAAGCTCTTTGGCCAGACGTGCCGCCCCTCCCTCGCCGAAGATATAATATTTCTCTTCGGGGTGAGGCTCAGGCGTGAACCATGCCATATTCTCCACCACACCGAGCACGGGCACGCGCACCTTCTCGCCGGTGAACATGGCTATGCCGCGTCGCGCGTCGGCAAGGGCCACCTCCTGAGGCGTGCTCACGATCACCACGCCCGTTATGCCGAGAGTCTGCACCAGTGTAAGGTGTATGTCGCTTGTGCCCGGCGGCATATCTATCAGGAAATAGTCGAGTTCGCCCCAGTCGGCTTCCTCTATTAGCTGATTAAGGGCTTTAGAGGCCATGGCTCCGCGCCACACCACTGCGCTTGCCTTATCCACGAGAAAACCAATGGAAAGCAGCTTCACGCCGTATTTCTCCAGCGGTATGATCAGGTCGCGGCCGTCAACGTTGTGCATGTACAGCTGGGCATCCTCCACGCCAAACATGGTGGGTATCGACGGACCGAAAATATCCGCGTCGAGAAGCCCCACTTTATAGCCTTCTCTTGCAAGGGCTACGGCTAAATTAGCCGCCACCGTGGACTTGCCCACGCCTCCCTTGCCTGATGATACGCCTATGATATTCTTCACAAGGGGCAGTGGTTTTGGTTTTGGAGCCGGTGCAGCCTGTCGGGATTTAGCGGAAATCGTGACTTCTGCATCAGGGCTTATATGCGTGTGTATAGCCGTTTCGGCGGCTTTCAGAATGGATTTCATGAACGGGTCGGTAGGGCGGTCGAACACGAGCGAGAAGCTCACCTTCATGCCGTCGATACGTATGTCATCTTCCACCATGCCGAGGTCCACGATATCCTTTCCGTTGCCGGGATAACGCACTGTCTTCAATGCGTCTAATATGAGATTTGGATATAGGGTCATTTTTTTGTTTGAAAAAAAATAGTAAAGTATTTCAGATTATGGGTATTCGGACTAAAGTCCGAACACTGCCTCAAAAATTTTTGAGGGGGATTTTTCACATATTGCTTGCCGGACTGCGGTGCGAGAAGCTGCGGTAGCCGTCGGGCTCTATCTCGATTTCGGGCTCAATAAGCTCAGGGGCAGAAGGCAGAAGCCATGACAGCACCTTTATGGTCATGCCGCGGCTGAGCCATTGCTGCTCGTAATATGTGCGTATGGGGGGCACCACCGCTTGCTCGGGCGAATTATACAAATCGGAGGTGTCGATGTCGGACATAAGATTATTGACGCGGAGCATCTCGCGGGTGTAGGTGTACAGAAACGGGCTGTCGGTCTTAAGGTTTATGCGTCCGTCGGGCTTCAGCACCTGCCTGTATACGTCCATAAACCGGGTAGAGGTAAGGCGTTTCCTTACCTTTTTCATCTGCGGGTCGGGGAACGTGATCCATATCTCGCTCACCTCGCCGGGCGCAAAGAAAGAAGGAAGCAACTCGATTGAAGTGCGCAGGAAGGCGGCATTGGCCAAGCCTTCGTCGATGGCCTGCTTGGCGCCCGTGTACATGCGCGCGCCCTTTATGTCGATGCCAATGAAATTCTTGTCGGGGTATGTCCGGGCCAGGCCCACGGTGTATTCGCCTTTACCGCAGCCCAGCTCAAGCACTATAGGGTTGTCGTTGCCGAAGAAATCCTTTCCCCATAGCCCCCTCATGGGGAAGCCTTGAGATTGCAGCACGGCAAACGGGTATTGCAGCACACAATCCATTTGCGTCATTTCGGCGAATTTACGAAGCTTGTTTTTGCCCATAATCTTATATATTGTAATTAAGCCACAAATTTACGATTTTTTTTGCAGTAAGCAAAAAGATAGCTTAAATTAGCTTGAATTAGCACAACTGAATTAGCACAACTGAATCAGCACAACTGAATCAGCACAACAGAATCAGCACACACGCGTGAGCTTCTTATGCCTCGACACGCAGGCCGGTATCTCATCGGCGTAATGCGACACGTAGATGAGGGTGGACGCGTTGATGTCGGTGAGGGTATTGATGATGCAGTTGATGAGTTGCTTGCGTCCGGCATCCAGGCCGTGCAGCGGCTCATCGAGAATCAGAAGCTGGGGCAGCTTTATCAGCGTGCGTGCCAAAAGCGCGAGCCGCTGCTCCCCGAATGATAAAGTGGTGTATTTGCGTTGGGCCAGATGCCCTATTTTCAGCATATTGAGCCAGCGCATGGCCTTATCGAGGTCGGCTTCGGAAAACGGCTTGAAATGGTCGAGAGTCTCCTTTAGCCCGCCGGCCACTACCTCAATGGCTGTGCTGTTGCCGGCAGAGAAATACAGGTGCTTCTCCGGGGATATGAATCCGATACGCCTTTTTATCTCCCATATGCTCTCTCCCGTGCCGCGGCGGCGCCCGAAAAGACTTATCTCATTGGAGTACCCTTGGGGATTGTCGGCGTTGATAAGGCTTAAGAGAGTGGACTTCCCCGCACCGTTAGGTCCGGACAGCGCCCAGCACTCGCCGTTCACGATATGCCACGACACGTCCTTCAGCAGTACGATATCACCGTATTTTACGGTACAGTGGTTGATATCAACCATCCTCTCTTCGCATGAGTCATAAGGCTTTGACACCGACAGAAGCGGTATGTCCATCGAAGTGCCGTAGTCAAACAAATGGTCGAATTTGTGCCTGAAATTCTCCAAAGGCAGGTCGTTGTCGCGCTCTGTGGGCGTGCCTATCACCATATCAGATATCGGGATTACCTGCGATACGATGTCGGGTATGTCGGAGGGTGAAGCCAGCAGCAGGATTACCGACAAGCCCTTATCGCGCATCTTGGCGAGTGCCTCATTCAGCACATTGCGCGATGCGGCGTCAAGCCCGATGTAGGGGTTGTCGAGTATGAGCAGGTCAGGCAGATCGAAAAGCATGTTGGCGATAAGCAGTTTTCTTAGCTCCCCGCTTGACAGATAGTTGAGCCTTTTTTTCTCGGTGTCGGCAATGCCCATCGTGCGCGACACGCTTCGCCATATATCCGTGTGCGCTCGCTCGCCGAGCATATCGCTTACTGTAGGCACCTCATCAGATGACATAGATTCGAACCTCTGCTGGTAATACTCCACCTTGAAAGACGCGAGAGAATGGATGTCGCTGAACTCTATGCGCCTTATTGTAAGCTTTCGGCCAAGGGGCGTGGAGATATCGTTGGTCATGAAATTCCATCCCCCCTCGATTATCCGGGCAAGTGAGGTCTTGCCGGAGCCGTTAGGCCCGATTATTACGGATATGCCGCTATAAATCCTGACATGATGCGGATTTGAGATTGATACTCCGGTGAATTTGAGTTTGCTGCTATTGAGTGATATTAATTCGGCCATGGTGTTGCTGTTTATAGTGCAAAGTTAAGCATTTGTAGGCTAACACTCAAAAAAAATTGGTTGTCTCCCGACAACCAATCAATTCTTTAACCTTAAATCTAATACCATGAAAAACACAGTGCAAATAGTAATTATACCATTAAAACGGCATATGGAATAAAAGGTTTACATAACGAGCGGATTTAACTTACATTAACACATTATTCAATCTATAATAGCTAAATTTGCAGTGTCAGTGAGAAAAATACTCTAAAATAGGCCGTGCTACCCCCTGAAAAAGGGAGTATGGGGTAATGATGGCCAAACACAGAAAAAGAAAAACGATGATTCAACGTATATTAGTAATAGACGATGAGGAGCAGTTCTGCGACATCCTCAAATTCAATCTCGAACGCGAGGGATATGAGGTGGACTGCGCTTCGAGTGCCGTAGAGGCCCTGCAGCTTGATCTTACGTCCTATTCCCTGTTCATAGTGGATATAAATATGGAGGAGATTGACGGTTTTGAATTCGTAAAGCGCATAAGCACGCGTCTTGATACCAGAATGATGCCTGTGATATTCTGCAGCTGCCACGGAGAAGAGGACTATAAGGTAAAAGGCCTTGAGCTTGGGGCTGATGACTATATATCCAAGCCATTTAACCTTAAAGAAGTGTCGATGCGCGTGCGCACAGTGCTGCGCCGCTGCTATCCCGAGATATAGAGCCGTGCGCTTTGTTTCAAGAGAGTTAAGAAATATATATGTGCTTATGCGGCCGGTGCATAGGCATACATGAAAATATAGAGCGTTACTTAGATACTAATGAGAAATTATAATCCGCAAGACTATAGGATTCTGGTAATCGACGATGAGGAGTCGATATGCGATATCCTTAAATACAACCTCGAGAAAGAGGGGTATCGGGTGGATGTGTGCTACAGCGCCGTGGAGGCGCTGGAGCGCGACCTCACCCAATATGCACTCTTCATCGTGGACATAATGATGGAGCACTTGTCGGGATACGACTTCGTGCAGCGACTACGCAGCAACATGAGTACCGAAAAGCTCCCGGTAATCATGTGCAGCGCTCTCAACGATGAAGACGACAAGGTGACAGGCCTAAATATCGGGGCCGACGACTATATACCCAAACCGTTCACTGTGGCGGAAGTGGTGGCGCGCACGCGCGCCGTGCTAAGGCGTTCGCTCTTGTCAGTGTCAGAGTCCCAAAAAAACGCTATAAACGGGGCTGACTATAACAGCGATATCGTGTACAAGACCATACGCGTGGACCAGAACGAGAAAGTGTGCTATATCGACGGCTTGGAAGTGCCACTTACCCGCACCGAATACGATATACTCGTATTCTTCCTCACCCACCGCAACCGCATATACTCGCGCGAAGAGATAATACGCGAGGTGTGGTCGTCGGATGTACTTGTGTCCAGTAGAGCCATTGACACTAACCTTACGCGCTTGCGCAAGAAGCTTGGTGAATACGGCAATAACATAATCACACGCCAAGGCTTCGGATATGGCTTTAAAGAGACGCATTAGCTTTCAGTGGAAATTCTTCCTGCCTCAGGTGATAGGAGTGTGGGTAGTGATAATAGGCACCATATTCTGGCAGCTCGACCGCGTGCGCAGTGTGCGCGACGAGATGATTTACGACCAGCTTATGGTGCACGGGCAGCATATCGTGAATCTGTACGAAAAGGGCGATACAGCGGGAGTTGAGGAATTCACGGATTTCCTCAACGATTTCTACTCCGAGTCGGAGGATTATGACCCCCTGAACATATGGATAACCGATATAAACAAAGATTCGGTGGTGATGCGTGTGGGGTCAGATCTGTTGCCGTCGTTTGAGTTGCCTAAGAATAAGCAGGGCATCATACGTGTGCCCGCTGATGAGCTTAATTCGCATAGCGCCGTGTACGACGACCGCTTCGTGTACTCCGTGCATGCCTCGCCTAAGATGAAGAAGCGCATCTACCTGATGCTGCCATATACAAGACGCTTACAGGAGGTGGTGTCGTCGCGCACCACATATTACTGGCTCACATTCACGCTGATGGGTCTTGTAATCACCATAATCACTTATGTGGCGTGCGCCTACTTCGGCCGAAGTCTGCGTCTGCTAAAAAACTTCGCGGTGAAGGCTTCGTCCGACCCCAATTTCGTGGTGACCGACGAGGTGACATTCCCGCATAACGAACTTGGCGAAATATCCACAGAGATAATAAACATATACAACCAGCGCGCCCTTGAGATGAGAAGGCGCGAAAAGGAGCATGCGGTGGCGCTCCATGCCGTAGAGGAGAAGGAGCGCATCAAGCGCGACCTTACAGGCAACATCAACCACGAGCTTAAGACGCCCGTGGGTGTGATTCAGGGATACATCGATACAATAGTGAGCAGCCCGGACATGGACGAGGCCACGCGTAAAAAGTTTCTTGAGAAGGTGCAGCAGAACGTGCATCGCCTCACCGACCTGATCAACGATATTACCGCCATCACGAAAATCGAGTCGGGGCGCAAGCTCGTAAATATCGAGGACATCAATTTCCACGACTTCTGCTTCTCGTTCTCTAATCTCGTTGACGAGAGCGGCGTGCTTAAGGATAAGATGACCTTCTCTTACGAGATACCGCTCAACTGCGTGGTGGAGGGAAATGCATCGCTGCTCAATACCGTGTTCCTTAATTTCGTGAAGAATTCGGCCGCATATTCTGAGGGTACTCTTTGCCGCCTGATATACGTAAAGCAGGACGATGATTTCTATTATTTCCAGTTCTACGACAACGGTATAGGCGTGCCTCCTCAGCACCTGCCGCATATGTTCGAACGGTTCTACCGTGTGAATGCCGGACGCTCTCGCAGTACCGGCGGCACCGGCCTTGGCCTTGCCATAGTGGAGGTGACAATACATAGCCTTGGCGGAGAGATATCAGTGACGAATCATTTCCCCACCGGGCTTGAGTATAATTTCTCGCTGCCCAAAGCCAAAAAGAAAGATTGATAAGCGGCTCGGAGCTTGGTTTTGGTTTCAGGCTCCGGACCGTCATACTTTGGTCACCAGCACCGAATGAGGCGGTACTGATTCTGTGACCCACATGTTGCCGCCGATCACGGAGCCTTCGCCTATGGTGACGCGCCCCAGTACGGTGGCATTAGCATAAATAATCACATTGTCTTCTAATATCGGGTGGCGCGGTATGCCCTTTATCGGATTACCGTCAGCGTCGAGCGGGAAACTTTTCGCGCCGAGAGTCACACCCTGATAGATTTTCACGTTATCGCCTATTATGCATGTCTCTCCTATCACCACGCCGGTGCCATGGTCAATGGAGAAATGCCTGCCTATCGTAGCTCCGGGGTGTATGTCTATGCCCGTCTCGCCGTGGGCGAGTTCGGAGATTATGCGCGGGATTATCGGTACGCCTAAGGTCAGCAGTTTGTGAGCTATGCGGTGGCTGCTTACAGCCCTTACCGTGGGATAACAGCTGATGATCTCACCATAACTCGATGCTGCCGGGTCGCCGTTGTACATGGCTTCCACATCCGTGGCAAGAATCGACCTCAGTTCAGGAAGCCATTCCACGAATGAGGCAGCGATGTCGGCAGATGTACGCCGCCTCTCGCTCCACGTGTAGGTGGGATTCTCACATTCCTGGTCATCGCGGAAGCACATGCCGGCCTGTACCTCATGAACAAGACCCTCAAACAACTGCTCGGTATACATGCCGATATGGTATTTCAACAGGTGGCTGTCCATGGTGGTATGGCCATAAAAGCCGGGAAAAAGAATAGTTCGGCAAAGTGCGATGATGCGTTTGATTTCATCGACTGAGGGCACCGGCGCACCGCTATAGGTCTTATGGAACATGAAATTGTACGAACTCTCGTCGGCGAGCCTGTCCACAGTATCTGACACAATCTTGGCGTAATCCATATGAGTAAGTTTTTTTTATAAAAGAACGTCGAAAAGTGGCTTTTGTTTGTGATTGTAGATAAAAACACCCCGAAGCCTGTCGTGGCTTCGGGGATAGTATTTACAATCGCGGGTGTGTATTGTGACGGATTAGTCGATGGGCTCGTCGGCGGGATAGCCACCCATTTCGCGGAGAGCGTTCTTCAGCATCACATACTGCTGGAAGAGGTGGTTGACGGGCACTTCACCCTTGGTGTAGTCGTGCATCGGGCTCTTAAGGAAGAAGCTCAAGAAACGCTGTATGCCATGGCGTCCGGCGCGGGCGGCGAGGTCGCTAAGAAGCACGAGGTCAAGGCAGAGGGGGGCGGCAAGGATAGAGTCGCGGCAGAGGAAGTTGATCTTTATCTGCATGGGATAGCCCATCCATCCGAAGATGTCGATATTGTCCCAGCCCTCTTTGTTATCGTTGCGCGGGGGATAGTAGTTGATGCGCACCTTGTGATAGTAGTCGGTGTAGAGGTCAGGCTGATTCTCGGGCACGAGGATTGACTCGAGTGTGGAGAGCTTGCTCACCTCTTTTGTGCGGAAGTTGGCGGGTTCGTCGAGTACGAGACCGTCGCGGTTGCCAAGGATATTTGTAGAGAACCAACCGCTAAGGCCAAGGCAGCGTGTGCCGATGATCGGTGCGAAACCTGATTTCACGAGGGTCTGTCCTGTCTTGAAGTCCTTGCCTGCGATGGGCATGCCGGTCTTTTCTGAAAGTTCCCACATGGCGGGGATATCGACTGTGGTATTAGGCGCGCCCATGATGAAAGGAGCGCCTTCGGATAGTGCGGCGTAAGCGTAGCACATAGATGGTGCGATATGGTCCTTGTCGTCAGCCTTCATAGCGGCTTCGAGATCAGCGAGCGTACCGTGTACTTTCTCGTCAACGGGTACGTACACCTCTGTAGAGGCAGCCCATAGAACAACCACGCGGTCCACGCCGGTCTCCTTCTTGAAGTTGCGGATATCCTCGCGGATTTGCTCTGTCATATCCCAGCGGTCTTTAACCTGCTTTACGTTGTCGCCGTCAAGACGCTTTGCGTAGTTGTGGTCGAAAGCTGCTTTCAGGGGCTTGATTTTCTCGAGTTCGTCCTTTACGGGGTTGATGTCTTTTTCTTTAAGCACCTCAGCGTTGATGGCTGACTCGTATGCGTTGGCGGGATATACGTCCCAAGCAGCGAATACGATGTCGTCGAGCCTAGCCAAGGGCACGATATCCGAATATTTGAGGTATTTAGCGTTTTCGCCCTGGCCCACACGGATTTTGTCGTACTGGGTCATAGAACCTACAGGCTTAGCGAGACCTTTGCGGGTCATAAGTACACCTGTCATGAAAGTGGTGGTCACGGCTCCAAGTCCTACCACCATAACTCCGAGCTTGCCTGTAGCAGGCTTTACGTTGGGATTACTCATTTTTTCTTAGTTTAATTTATGTATTTATTTTATATTCATTTTTGCTGAAAACTTTAAGCGTTTTCGGGCTTAGTATACCGAATTCTGGAGCACTTTTAGTCTTTTGCGGCGTAAAATTACATATAGTTTTTGAATTGATAAAAAATCTTTACGACAAAAAAGGCTAAATTTTATGTATATAATATAAAATTTAGCCTTATAATATAATAAAAGTGAATTATTGTGCGTTTTAGCCTATGAAATGTTGCTATATGTTAATAAAGTGTTTCCAGCTCAGAGAGTGATTTTATCTGCGAGGGGTGTGTGGCAGCGTCTTCGTCGGCAGTCCAGCCTTTGCCCTTAATCCATGCGGTTTTACATCCGATTTTCTCGGCAGGTAAGATGTCTTTTTTCAGGGAGTCGCCCACCACGAGCGTTTCTTCGGGTTTAAGGCCGAGGGCCACCACACCGAGCATGAATATGCGAGGGTCGGGTTTGCGTACGCCCACCACGGCACTCTCTATCACACCCCGGAAATATTTGCGCAAGTCGTATTCGCGAAGTACGGAGTCAACATTGCCATAGAAATTACTTACAAGCACCATAGGGTATTTAGCGGAGAGGTATTCGAGGGTAGGCCGGGCTTCGTCTATGCACATGCGTGCGCTTTTGTCGCAATAGTCAGCGATTTTGGAGGCCAAGGGCGATACATATTTGGGCGGAGATGCGCAATGTCGCACATATTCTTCCAGTTCGATAGTGGCTTTGATATAAAGTAGGTCTCTGAAATTGTACTGGGGCAGGATATATCGGTTGCGGGCCAGTTCGCGTTCGGCGTAGACGTAGCAGTCGCGGAATGTGTTCTTGTCGGCGTTGATACCCGCGTATTTCCAGCCTCGGTATATTACCTCGCTCCAATGTTCGCCGCGGCTATCGATGGTGCCGCCGTAGTCGAATATTATACCTTTGATATTATCCATGATGTTTCCGTGTTTTAGGCTAATTCCTTGTTGAGTGTGCGGCATATCTTCTCGTGGCGATGCACCATATATATCATAAGCAGGTTGAGCACTACAAGCTCAAACATGAAGTAAAGCCAGGGCATACCTACGAATAGCGAGGTGAACAGTGCGATTGTGCGCCAGTTGAATGACAGGATATTCGTGTATTTCATCAGCGGCAGACTCAACTTGCGGAATTTGTCGCGGAACCATTGCGGAATCCTCCCGTCGGGGAATCGTCGGCGCAGAGTCTTGCGCAGCTCCTGCATTGCCGGGGTCATCACCTCCTGATTTCGCGTATAATTAAGGTAGGTGGCCATGGTAAGACGCTTGAAGAAGTTACCTTTCTTCGGCACCTTGTCGAGGTTGGCTTTCAGGTCGGCACTGTTGTCGAGTTCGCTGCCCTCCTCGCCCTTAAGGAAATAGAGGTGAAACTGCCGGTAATAGTCGGCCATAGCAGCCTGTTTGGCGTGACACAGGCCTGTCACCACGGCAATCACCCAAATAAGCCAAGGATGCTCCATGAAGAATGGGGAGGTATAATTCTCGCGCAGGCATATGGCCACATATATTGAGGCAAACCAGAAATCGCCCGAAAGGCCGTCGAGAATACGACCAAGGCGAGAATACTGGTGGGTCATGCGTGCCAGCTGTCCGTCGGCACTGTCAAACGAATTGGCCCATATCAGCAACAGCATACCTATTACGTTAATCCATAAGTCATTGAAGTAGAAAGCCACTCCGGCGCCTATGCCTATGAATATAGAAGCGATGGTGATGACGTTGGGGGTGATGTGAAGTGCTTTTGCAAGGCATGCCCAGAAATAACCAATCGGACGGTAGAAGAAGAGGTCGATATGCTCTTCGGTGTCCATAGATTTGAGCGATGCGAGATATGATGATTTTGTGTCAGACATGGATTTTTCTTAATGTTGGGGTATATCTTTTTTGCGCTTGCGTATCTCAGCCATAATGGCTTTAGCAATATATGGGGCAGCCTCTTGTCGGCAAGGCGCGAAGCTGGGCCAGTCGTTGAAGTCGATGATTTGTATCGAGCCGTCCTCGCCCACTATGCAGTCACCACCGTACACCATTACATCAAGGGCATCGGAAGCATCGTTGCATATCTGCTGCAATTTGGCCTTGTCGAACTCCAGGCCGCGTGATTTACCGTTTATTGCTTCCAGACCGTACTTGCTATGCCCCGAGTCAAAGGGATAGAACCAGAAAAAGAATGACGAGCCCTTCACGCCATAAAATTTTATGAGGTCGCCCTCAAGGTGTATATTGATAACGGCTCGCTTTATCCCGCGGAGGAAATACTCCTGCAGTATCTCCTGCGCCTCCTCCGGGTGGCGCACATATGACACATCCTCTTTGTGCATGGCATGGAAATCCCCGCGCTTGATCCAGCACTGCTGGAACCCGTTACGCTTCAGCTCATCCGTCACGCTCTCGTTAGTGTCTACGATGATGCTTTTGGGGTAGGGGATGTTGCATCCTAATAATATGCGCGTCATGCGCTCGCGCGTGCAGTTCTCAATGCCGAAGCCGGAATTTATTACCAAAGCGCCTTCCTTCTCAAGCTTCTGTAGCTTGGCTATTGACTTCTGCTCGCGGCACATGTTCACGATGATGTCTTCCCGGATGTCCTCGGCTATGAACTTATCCTCAGAATATATATTGACAATGCAGCCGCGTTTGCGCAGCTGCTCGGCCACACCGTTGAAAATAGCGGCATCGTTGCCTATATGGTTGGGGGAGTAAGCACCGGCCCTCATGACCCCGGCAATCTTTATCTCTGCCATAAACGTGTAAGTTTTATAGTATATTTGCTTAATCGCGGTGCAAAGATAGAAATTTTGCTGCAAAAAGCCAAATAATGTTTATAAAAATGATATATCATCGGTTTTTAGACTTTTAAATCTGCATCGCTTCGCGGAGTTGACACAATAAAACGCTGTTTTTTCAGTTATATAATCTGTAATATTCTACTTAAGCATGAAAAAGCCTGTGATAAAATACACTAAGTACGCATTGACTTTGGTGATGGCATTTGCCGCCGCCATGTCTGCCATGGCGCAGAAAAGCGAGTTCAACCCTATACAGACAGGTGTCAACTCGCTGAATATCGCCCCGGATGCACGCGGAGCCTCTATGGGCGACCTCGGTGCTGCCACCGACCCCGATGCAAACTCGCAATACTGGAATCCCTCAAAATACGCGTTCGCTTATTCGCGCGGAGGCTTGTCGCTGAGCTACACGCCTTGGTTGCGCAAGCTTGTCAACGATATCTTCCTCGCCAACCTTTCAGGATACATCAAAATCGGACAGGAGGATAATCAGGCTGTAAGCGCCACGCTGCGCTACTTCTCGCTTGGCGAGGTGGTGTCGGGAGGCGACGAGACCGGAGGCGCGATACAGAGCCTTAACCCATATGAGATGTCGATTGATGTGGGCTATTCGCGTAAACTCTCCGAGAAATACTCTATGGGTGTGGTATTCAGATACATCTATTCCGACCTTGGCTTCTCCGACTCATACGCCGGCGACCAGAACACCGGAGCTTCGGCTTTCTCCGCCGATATTTCGGGATATTATACCTCATATCCTATAGTGGGACGTAACGAGTGCCAGTTCTCTTGGGGATGGAACATCTCGAATATCGGTACGAAAATATCATATAACAACGGAGAGGACCCCGCTTTCCTCCCCACCAACCTCAAGATTGGTACAATGTTTAAGTTCCCGCTTGCCGACTACCATAATCTTGCCATCGGTCTAGATCTTAATAAACTCCTCGTGCCCACACGTCCGAGGGAGGTTGACTATGATATGCTCACCGAGCAGGGCCAGCGCGACTATGAGGAGGCCTTGATCAACTGGGAGAACATGTCGCCGATTACCGGTATATTCAAATCATTCTCCGATGCCCCCGGCGGCTTCAAGGAGGAGCTTCAGGAAATCAATTGGTCGCTTGGCGCTGAGTACAGCTATAATGACCAGTTCTTTCTCCGCGGAGGCTACTACTATGAAAATGCCAATAAAGGTAATCGTAAGTACTTCGCTCTTGGAGCCGGTTTCGCGCTTAATGTGCTAAGGCTCGACGCTTCGTATATGATGGCCACAGCGCAGACATCTCCCCTCGACCAGACTCTGAGATTCACCCTGACATTTGATATGGACGGCCTCAAAGAAATGTTCGGAGGCCGATAATACTAATCCTCTAAGAGCAGCGGAGGGGAGCCATTTGGCTCCCCTCCGCTGTTTATCTTTCGATGCGAGTATATACGGGGGCTTTCGATTGATATTCGATTGATATTCGAAGATCTTCGAATATCAATCGAAAGCCATCGAAAATCTTCGTGTCATTGGTGGGAATCGCGGGCTTCGCTATCTGAATATCAATGCTGTGGCTTGGGCGGCTATGCCTTCGCCGCGCCCGGTGAAGCCCAGCCGCTCGGTGGTGGTGGCCTTGACGGATACAGCGTCGAGTTCCAATCCGAGGTCGGCGGCCACGTTAAGACGCATCTGCTCTATGTGAGGCAGCATCTTGGGAGCCTGTGCTATTATGGTGATATCCACATTTGCTATCTCCCACCCGTCATCGGCTATGATGTCGTGCACGGCTTTCAGCAGCTTACGCGAATCGGCTCCGCGCCACTTCTCGTCGGTATCGGGGAAGTGGTAGCCTATGTCGTGCTTGGCACATGCGCCCAATAATGCGTCGCTTAGGGCATGGAGGGCCACGTCGGCATCGCTGTGTCCGAGGAGTCCTTTTTCATAAGGTATGTCCACACCGCAGATTATGCACTTGCGCCCCTCCACAAGGCGGTGTACGTCAAATCCGTTGCCTATTCTGTAAGTCATATATAATTATATTGATAGGCGACGCAGTGTGTTGAGCAGTTCGCGGTTGAGGGGTTTGTCATATTTAATGGCCTTGAAGAACGGCACGTACACTATCTCGTCATTCTTTATACCAATCATCACATTGCGCTGATCCTCGCGTAAGGCATCTATAGCGGCAGACCCCATACGTGATGCAAGAATACGGTCGTGAGCTGTGGGCGAACCGCCCCGCTGTAGGTGTCCAAGGATTGAGATACGCACGTCGTAGCCCGGGAACTCGTTCTTCACGCGCTCGGCCATGCCGTATGCACCGCCCGTCACGGGGCTTTCAGCCACAAGCACGATTGATGAGTTTTTGCTCTTGCGGAATCCGTTCTGGATGAGTTCGGCCAATTGGTCCACCTCTGTCGATATCTCCGGTATGATAGCTGCCTCGGCTCCGGATGCTATTGCGCCGTTGAGAGCGAGGAATCCCGCGTCGCGTCCCATCACCTCGATGAAGAAGAGGCGTTCGTGGCTGGTGGCAGTGTCGCGTATCTTGTCCACACAGTCCATGATGGTGTTGAGAGCCGTGTCATAACCGATTGTGGTGTCGGTGCCGAAGAGGTCGTTGTCGATAGTGCCCGGCAGGCCGATGCAGGGGAAGTCGAACTCATTGGCGAATATTCTGGCGCCGGTGAGCGAACCGTCACCTCCGATTACCACCAGAGCGTCGATACCATGGCGCTTGATATTGTCATAGGCAAGCTGGCGCCCCTCCGGAGTCTCGAACTCCTTGCATCGAGCAGTTTTGAGGATAGTGCCACCTTGCTGTATGATATTCGATACGTTCTGTGTATGGAAATCCACGATTTCATCTGTTATGAGCCCGCGGTAGCCGCGATAGATACCCTTTACTTTGAGTCCGCTGTATATAGCCGAGCGGGTGACGGCGCGGATAGCGGCATTCATGCCAGGAGCGTCGCCTCCTGATGTGAGTATGCCTACGGTTTTGATTTCTGCCATGATATAATGCTTTTAGATAAGTGATTACGTTTGTTGATTCAGACGGCTAATTACTCTTGATGAGTATTTCACCGCTACAAATTTATGAAAAATGATTTATATTCTGAAAAAAATATGTCAATAACGTATATATTTATGAATAATTTGTGTATCTTTGCCAATTGCATAACTTTTGGCAGAAACATCATAAATAACTTAACAAACATATATGGAGACTAAATACAAGCGCGTATTACTAAAGCTTAGCGGCGAGTCGCTTATGGGCGACCAGCACTATGGTATAGATACCAATCGCCTCAACCAGTATGCCAATCAGATAGCCGAAGTGGTGGCTGCCGGTGTGCAGGTGGCTATCGTGATAGGCGGCGGTAATATCTTCCGTGGTCTGCAAGGTGCGTCAAAGGGCTTTGACCGCGTGAAAGGCGACCAGATGGGTATGCTCGCCACAGTAATCAATTCATTGGCACTAAGTTCGGCTCTCCAGGCGGCCGGTCAGCCGGCTCAGGTGTTCACCGCGCTCAACATGTATCCAATAGGGGAGTATTACAGTAAGTGGAAGGCCATCGAGGCTCTTGGCAAAGGCGCAGTGGCTATAATCGCCGGAGGCACCGGCAATCCTTTCTTCACCACCGACACCGGGGCTGCCCTGCGCGCCGTGGAGGTAGAGGCTGACGTGATGCTTAAAGGCACGCGTGTTGACGGTGTATATACTGCTGATCCCGAAAAAGACCCCACTGCCGAGAAATTCGTGCAAATCACGTATGATGAAGTCTACAACCGCAATCTCCGCGTGATGGATCTCACCGCCACCGCTCTCTGCAAAGAAAACAAAATGCCCATATACGTGTTTGATATGGACACCCCCGGCAATCTGAAAAAGGTGGTTGAAGGCGACCCCATCGGCACTCTTGTGTATTAAAGCCGAAAATCTCCGAAGGCTTCCCCCTCGATTCGAAGATTTCCGAAGATTTCCGAAGATTTCCGAAGATTTCCGAAAGCCCACGAAAATCCACGAAAGCCCACAAAAATCCTCGGAGATTCTCGAAAATCCATCGGAAATCCTCGATTGGATATTATCCTTAAAAAATTAATCCAAAAAAATATAACACCATGATTGAAATTAAAACTTACATTGAGCCAGCTGAAGAGAAGATGGAGATGGCTGTGGCTTATCTCGACGATTCTCTTGCTCGCATACGCGCCGGTAAAGCTAACCCCAAACTCCTCGACGGCATTCGCGTTGACTATTATGGAAGCCAGGCACCCATATCAAATGTGGCTAATGTGGCTGTACCCGATGCCCGCACAATCACCATCACTCCTTGGGAGAAGAATATGTTCAGAGTGATAGAGAAAGCCATTATCGACTCTCCACTTGGCATCACTCCCGAGAACAACGGTGAGGTGATACGCCTGTCAATACCCCCACTCACTGAGGACCGCCGTAAAATGCTTGTTAAGCAGGTGAAAGCCGAGGCCGAGACAGCAAAGGTGAGCGTGCGAAATGCCCGCCGCGATGCCATCGACGGCTTAAAGAAAGCCATAAAGCAGGGTATGCCTGAAGATGTGGAAAAAGACGGTGAAGACAAGGTGCAGAAGCTTCACGACAAATACCTGAAACGTATCGACGAGCTTTTCGCCATCAAAGAAAAAGAAATCCTTACAGTATAATATTTCTCTCGATATAAGCAAACACCCCCGGCTGAATATTCAGCCGGGGGTGTTTGCTTATATCGAGAGTATTTTTATTTCACTTCGGGGATATCATCCACAGTCACATCATAGATGATAAGCTCGTTGAGACCAATGCCCAAACGCGGTGAGGGTTCAAGACCGTAAGCAAGTTTGCCGGGCACATAGAATGTGGCCTTACCGCCTTTGCCAAGCATCTGAAGACCTTCCTGAAGGCCGGGTACTCGCGACGACACTGTGAATGTGCTGCCGTTGATGTGCTCTACCACGCGGCCGTCGGGGGTTTTGGCTGTATATGTCACTTTGGCTCGTGTGCGCGGACCCATCTTCTCGCCTTCGCCTTCCGACACAATCTTATAGGCGAGTCCTGACTCGGTCACCTTCACTGAATCGTTTTCGGCTTTTTTGGCAGCGATGAACTTCTCGCCTTCGGCGGCGTTGTTCACAGCCTCGTCAGATGTCTCGAGTTTGCGCATGTCGTATGCGCGCTTTGCTCTCTGTAGCGAGTCGGTCCACTGGCGATATGCACCGTCGATAGCGGCGAGCTCATACTGCGAGGGCACGCTGTCCGACATAAAGGCCTTCTTAAAGGAGTTGATTACTATAGAGGGGTCAATTTCTACTCCCATCTGCTGGAATCTCTTGAGTATCGATTGTATCTGCAGACCGGTGTTTACACCGTTGAGATATGCGGCGGTGGTGTCAGCGGCCATAGCGTACTGGATACCTTTCATGAAGGCGGCCTTGGTGATGGTGGAGTCATTCTTCATGGCCATCGTCATTTGGTTGCTAAGGCTGTATCCGGCTGACTCGCCGAGGGAGATGAGCATGGAATCGGTGGCTTCCTTTGAGAAAAATGTTTCGGCTTGGTTTGATGCCTTCTCGCATGAGGCTGCGCCGATAAGAAGAGCTGCTGCAGCTCCGTAGATTAATTTTTTCATAATTATATTTAGTGCTGTTGTCTTTCGCAAATTTTCCGCAAAGTTACGAAACATCTGCTGATTGATATAATTATAAGTGCTAAATTTTACAAAAACGTGATTTACACGCACATTAAGGGCGACTTCTTTTCAGAGGCCGCCCTATGTATTAGGTGGAATTATTAGTCTATTTGATTATCTGAAGGAGCTCCACATCGAAGATCAGAGTCTGGTTGGGGCCGATGACACCGCCTGCCCCCTGCGGGCCGTAAGCGAGTGCCGAGGGGATATAAAGACGCCATTTAGCGCCCACTTTCATGAGCTGCAGGGCCTCTACCCATCCTGGGATAACCTGTGTCACGCCGAAAGTGGCAGGTTCGCCGCGGTCAACGCTTGAATCGAACACTGTGCCGTCGATAAGTTTGCCTTCGTAGTGTACCATCACCTGGTCAGTGGCTTTAGGCGATTCGCCTTCGCCTTCTTTGATTACCTCGTACTGAAGTCCGGAAGCGGTGGTCTGCACCTCTACGCGTTTGCCGTTTTCGAGCAGGAATTCCTCACCGCTCTTGGCGTTGGCCTCTGCCATTTTCTTGCTGGCTTCTTCCTGTTTGGCCTGAAGGTCAGTGAAGAAGCGCTGTATCTCAGCCTTAGCCTCATCGTATGTCATCTTGGGCTGAGCGCCGTAGAATACTGCTGATACGCCGTCGGCGAAGTCCTGCACGTTTAGTTCCTGGATGCCTGAGGCGCGGAAATTATTGCCCATGCTCAATCCGAGAGCGTAGCTGAGTTTGTCAAATGTCTTATTGTCCATGATTTTTATGTTAATTTTTTTCGGCTACAAAGTTAGCCATATATTCTGTCTTTACCAAAAATATGTAACAATCTGACAGCCCAAAAGGTTGCATTGACAGTGCTTTTCGGACGCATGCGCAATAAGGTAATTAGTTGGACAAATTATTGTTCGCTATCAACGTCTATACCTGTGAGTTTAAATATCGTGTCTCGGTCGAAACCGTTAGCGAGCATATTATTGGCTATTTCGGTACGACTTTCCTGTATGCCTTTTTGCATGCCTTCCTGTATGCCTTTTTGCATGCCTTCCTGT
>N._stephensi_709_foregut__coassemble_255_pt1 | contig 21401 bp, 17 predicted proteins | sample N__stephensi_709_foregut__metabat2_low_PE_014 | metagenome-assembled genome bin N | reverse complement strand
AAAATTACAACCATCCTACAACCCCTGTAAGGTGTACTTCAATTAATGCTTACACAAAAGATTCTTTGCGATAATATTTATCGCCTACTTTTTTCAGAGATTTTTCAATGGTATCTGACTTTGCAAGAAGCATAACCAATTGGTAATCTTTGTCGATGATTTGAGTGTTGTTGTTGGGGTGAGCTTTGGTATTATGTTGAGTAGCAGTAAGTAATATCAAATTTTCAACATAGTGCGCAATCTGAGGAAATAGAGATTTTGGAAAAATGTGATGAACTTGCGTTGCAGCACCATTACCAAACGTGTCATGGACTTCGCTTTCATGTTGGATTTTTCTTATCAGAGCAATTGCCTTTCGCACATAATAAGCGTTATATGCCTCTTGTTGCAAATCAGCAATTTCATCAGCAGCCTCTTGTCGAGTGATAGATTTCTCTTTGTTCAGGTCACGCCAGTTCTTTCGATGTATACATTAAATCTGAAAACGTTATGGCATGTTTTGAGATTCTGCCACGTTCGGAGCCGCGTATATTATTCTCAACAGCGAAGATGTTGAGAATCTTTGGAAAGATACGACGTATTTCAACCTCACCATTTATAGCGGTATTGCCAATCATAAAACGAATAAATCTATTGCGCAATGTAAGGTAGTCAATTCGGGAGACCGAACCTTTCAGTGCTACGTCAATATAATCTTGAAAATATTTCCACATTCCGCTATCTTCCATTACTTTCTTGAAATAGCAGTAAAGGAAATTATAGGTATTACGTTCTCTTCGAGAAATGTAGTCCAACAGATTTTCGTTTTCGATACGGTAATGATTGGCGCTTTTAATCTTTTCAACAGAAAGAATATGTGCATTGCCGAGTAAGCGAAGAGGTTGTTGGATAAACTTGTCATACTCATGTCGGGCGGTACGATTATCAGGCCAAGGTTTACCAAAAACTGCTACCGCATTCTTTTTGAAATATTGGGAATTCCAAATATCTTTAACAGTAAATGTAGATTCGGGGGTGACTATGTTGACTATGCAGTCTGTAATGAAGCATACAACATCTGGAGTACACTTTTGGTCAGCAAAACGAGCATCGTTTGTCTTGCGGACGTCAAGGTCAAATTTATTAAGATATTCTGTGATTGAAGTTCTCATGAGAGATGTGATTTGAGTTTACCGAAAAAGAAAACTGAATTGTTATCAATGTTCAGTGATCTGCTCCCAAGATTGCGAGCAACGGCATAAAAAGATGAGAACTTTTCCGTTGCATAGAAAGCAAGATCTTCTTCCGATATTTGTATTTCGGGAGATGAAATAGTTAAAATAGCAACTGAGCCGTCAGCAATGCAATTTTTGGGAAGAAAGCATGCTCGCGGATTGTACGTTAGATTAGGAACTAATACGCAGTTTGTTCTATTCAAGAATTTTGAGACATCAAAAGGAGTTACATCATCCATATAACAATCATAATTTGGTATGTTGATGATTTCGTTATTTCCGATATTCCTTGATTTAAGCACACGAATAAGACCTTTAGATTGAGTGACCGATTTAGTGATAACTCTGTCGCGATAAGATTTGAAAATGCCTAAAATTAGATTTTCTGAAACAGAGTCGAATTTTTTATCGCGGTAAAGCAACCAATAAGGGAAAGAGTTATCGGTTATATATGATTGTTCAACCTTTCGTATAGTATTGTTGATATATGAAGTTATTGCTGTTACAGAGGGCTTTAAGGATGTGTCTATCAAAAATGAAACGGTTTCAATCTTGACACCTTTAAAACCATTCTCTCCATAATCTATTATGTTCGTAATGGCGTATTTGCTCATCACACTACGAGTTTGATTAAATTCAGGTGAGCCAATTAAACTCTTAGGAACAATGAGAGAAATAAGTTTGCCAAGCTTCAAAACACGCTCGATAAAAAAGGCAAAAATGTTGTTGGTCTCTTTATTTATAGCATCCTGCTTATAGCGGCTCGCTAAGGATTTATCTTTAGAAAGCTTCATATATGGAGGATTGCCAATAACAATGTCGTAAGTCTTATTGAATTGGTGTAAGAGAAAATCATCGCAAATGAATTTAATGTGAATGTTGGATGGAATATTCATTTTAATGGTCATCTCTTTAAGTAAATCCATTGTGTGGGGATTTATGTCTACTACATCGATATTGACACAAGGAACAGATGCGTATTTTGCGATTAATGTTGGCAGAAAATTCCCCACACCAATAGATGGCTCTAAAATTGATAGAGTCTGGAATTTTTTTGCGTCAGGAAGATTAGCCACCATTGAAAAACAGATGTCCTGCCTTGTGTAATATGCTGCGGTTTGCTCTCTGTCCGCATTTGCCATTTCGACAATCCGAGAAATCCGAGGAAAATCCAAGTCTGTGCGGCGAATGAAAGAGAGAATGTTTTCTTGTGAAGAAAGGTCGTGTGATTTTACGAAATTTGATGCATCTGTGTTAGACGTTGCAGGCTTGTTGAGAATAGTAATAATTTTTCTTGCTATTTGTTTGAATATGATTGTTGGGACAGCTTCACCGAGATTTTGACGAATATTCATTTCTTCTTGTTTGAGGAACTTTACTTTGTTACTTAAGGACAAAGCATTCAATTCATCAAATGGAATATCCGACCATCGGAATGAAGCTGGGACAGACATCATCATCATCACCTCGCGGATACTGAAAACTCTATTGTCGCAAGGATGCACGGTATTCTGACTTGCCATAATGTCATTTCTTGTATGAATACATGGCGCTACCTTATCCCAAATTTGACGAGTGTATTTATCCCCGTTCTTTTGTGCATTATACACGACAACTCCATCCCTTAAAGTATGTGGTATGCGTGAAATATCGGTATTGTCAAATGCGGATTGGCCCTCTTTAATTTCAGAAATCCATGCTTCCATATGAGGCGCGTATTTTCGGAAATTGTGATAAATATCGGTTGGCCAAATCTCGCCCATTGTATTGAGCGAAGGTAGATGTCCTATAGTTTCTCTCAAAGTCTTTTCTGGAGAGGTGTCGGGAAAAATATCGTAAGGTGTCACGTCTGTAACATCCTTTCGCACTCCAATAACCAGAGTCCGAGTGCGACTTGAAGGACAGCCGTAGTCCTTGAAATTTACGACACGATAAAGGATGTTATAATGCCCACTCAAGTTAATTTCAATAGCCTCTTGAATAGGCTTATCATTGCCATCAACATCGGTACATACCGATGTTAGAAAAGCTCTTACATTCTCAAAAATAAAAAATTTTGGAAGTACCTCTTTTGTTATTTTTATCGATTCAACAACAAGAGAATTGCGTTTTAGTTCATCTCCTTTCTTGTGGTTTGCGACAGACATCCCCTGACACGGAGGTGTGGCGATTAAAACATCAAGTTCTTTAAGCCCAAAGCAATCTTTCCAAAGTTTAAGTTCTTCAAAAATCTTTTCTTTTGTCTCTGGTTGCGTCATATCTCCGCATATATAGCCAGACGAGAGAATACATTTATCGTTGTATCGCTGAATTTTTAGACGTTTTTCTAACAATTCAACGGTAGCGATACAACAAAATCCCATTTCTTTAAAACCATAGCAACCGATGCCGGCGCTACTGAAGAGACTGACATATGAACGCATTCCATATGCAGACTTTTGTTCAGCAGCGATAGCCGATACGGCTTCATCCGGGATATTATATGCTTTTGTTTTCTTTGACACTTGTGAGGATAGAACAAGAAACTTCCTTATAGGCAGACAGGCGACCAAACCTTTATACGACTACAAGGAAGCCCTTTAATATATTGAGTATAAGTAGTTACTTACATTGATTCTTTGCTGGAGCAAAGTGACATAAAGTCTATGTGGTCTTTGTCTGCGCAAGCGCATATAGAATGCAAAGTTACGAATTTTTTCTGAATGTTTCGCTGTTTTTCGATTGGATGGTTGTTTGCCAGGCCGCGATTTCGGTAATTTTGGGAATTTATAGTTAAGGCATTAAAGATTTGTGCAAACTATAATATCTGATTACGGGTTTACGACTCAATTAGGCGCACTCGCCATTATGTCGGATAGATGATGCTCAAGCTCGGTGGATGTGAGTTTCACTTCCAGACGTCCTTTGTAGGCGAGGGAAATGTTGCCGGTCTCCTCTGACACAATGATTGCGGCGGCATCAGTGGCTTGGGCAATGCCCAGGGCCGAACGGTGGCGCAGACCTAACGAACGAGGAATGTCCGGGTCATGACTCACTGGGAGTATGCAACCCACCGACATGATGCGGCCATGGTCGATTATCATTGCGCCGTCATGTAAAGGCGAGTTCTTGAAGAAAATATTCTCTATAAGCCGATTGTTGATGTTGGCATCAATCATATCACCTGTTTTCTCGTAGTTGTCGAGAGGCATCTGCTGTGCTATCACAATCAGAGCGCCCGTCTTGCTCTTCGACATGCTCATGCATGCATATACGATAGGCAGAACGTTAGCCCTTAGCTGCAATGTATTTACGTCATCTTTATGGTGATGAAACAGACCGCGCAGAAATTTCCACCTTTTCTTCGACCCTAAATCCACAAGAAACCTCTTTATCTGATCCTGGAACAGGATTACCAGTACCAGCAATCCTATGCTCATGAATTGGTCGAGGATGGTGCCTATTAATCGCATGTCGAAAATCTCGGATGCGAGTACCCACACCACAATAAACGACATTACCCCGTAAAAGATGTTGAGAGTGCCTGACTCTTTCATCAGTTTGTAGATATAGTATAGTAGCAGGGCCACTATCACTATGTCTATAGCGTCTTTTATGCTGAAGTTTAACATTCGGTGTGGTATATGATTTGTGGTATATGTCGGTGTTGGTGATTAAAATGTGGAGGGGAAGGCTCGTGTGTATATTTCCACAGCTTCACGTGCCACTTTCACGTCATGCACGCGCAAGATTGATGCACCGCCCATCAGAGCGATTGTGTTCACTACGGTGGTGCCGTTAAGAGCCTCATCGGCAGTGATGCCGAGAGCCTTGGTAATCATGGATTTGCGCGATACCCCCACAAGCATCGGATGCCGAAACACGTCAAATGCCGAAAGAGATGCCAGTAGCTGGTAATTCTGTTCAAGTGTCTTGCTGAATCCGAATCCGGGGTCTATTATTATGTCGTTTACGCCCAAAAGATGCAGTTGGCTGACCTTTGCGGATAAATCAGCCAACACATCGGCAAGGAATTGTTCGGTTACCATCGGTGTCTGCATTTCCGTGGGGTCGACGCCTCGGCTGTGCATCAATATATAAGGTGCATGGATCTCGGCCACTGTGGTGAGCATCTTCGTATCAGCGTTGCCACCGGAGATGTCGTTAATGATATCCGCTCCCATTTGTGTCACAGCTCTTCGTGCCACATCAGCCCTGAAAGTGTCGACTGACACGGGTATATCCGGGGCTTCTTTGCGCACAGCCTCCAGACAAGCCTCCAGACGTTTCAATTCTTCATCTTCGCTAACGAATTCTGCCCCCGGGCGTGTGGAGTACGCTCCTATATCAAGCATGGAAGCACCTTCTTCTATCAACATGCCTGCTCTGCGACGCACCTCATCCTCGCCATGCACCCTCGACCCACTGAAGAAGGAGTCGGGGGTGAAGTTGATGATGCCCATTACTACCGGCTGAGTATAGTGGTGAAGTGTACCCTTTATATTAAGGTAAAAAGGACGCATACGAGATAAAAGTGGGATAAAGTTATAGGTTGGATAAGATTATAAGCTGGATAATAGTTATAGCTGCATAGAAGTCAAAAAATACGTATACCGATTATCCTCTGTTGGCGCGTTTGCGTTCGAGGTCATCGAGTATTATCTTGCGCAGGCGTATATGGTGTGGTGTCACCTCCACATATTCGTCTTCCTTGATATATTCGAGGGCTTCCTCAAGGCTGAATACCACAGGCGGCACTATTCTGGCTTTATCGTCAGCACCGGAGGCGCGCATATTGGTGAGCTTCTTTGATTTCGTCACATTTACCACTATGTCGTTGTCCTTGGCGTTCTCTCCCACCACTTGTCCGGCATACACTTCTTCTTGCGGGAAGATGAAGAATCGGCCGCGGTCCTGTAATTTATCGATAGCGTATGCGTATGCGGTGCCTGATTCGAGTGCTATGAGCGATCCGTTGGTGCGCCGTTCGATATCGCCTTTCCATGGCTGATAATCATGGAATCGGTGAGCCATGATTGCTTCTCCCGCCGATGCTGTGAGCACGTTGTTGCGCAGTCCGATGATTCCACGGCTTGGTATTATGAATTCCATGTGCACGCGATTGTCGTTCTGTGCCGTCATCGACACCATTTCGCCTTTGCGGCGGGTCACCATATCTATAATCTTCGATGAGTATTCTTCTGTGGTGTTGATGGTGAGCAGTTCCATAGGCTCGCACTTCACACCGTCGATTTCTTTGATGATTACCTGCGGCTGTCCCACTTGCAGTTCGTATCCCTCTCTTCGCATGGTCTCGATGAGGATTGAAAGGTGCAGCACACCTCGTCCGCTCACTTTCCATGAGTCCTCGTTCTCTCCTCGTTCTACCCTTAGAGCAAGGTTGCGGTCGAGCTCTTTGGTAAGTCGGTCGGCTATATGTCGCGACGTCACGTATTTACCGTCTTTGCCGAAGAATGGGCTATCGTTGATGGTGAATGTCATCGACATTGTAGGCTCGTCGATTGATATGCGCGGCAGAGCTTCCGGGTTGTTGATGTCGGCCACCGTGTCGCCGATTTCAAATCCCTCTATGCCTACGAGTGCGCATATGTCGCCGCTCTTCACGCTCTCCACCTTTTTACGCCCCATGCCTTCGAATGTGTGAAGCTCTTTGATGCGCTGGCGTGATGTGGTGCCGTCTTTTTTGCAAAGAGCTATTTCCATGCCTTCGCGTATTTCCCCGCGATGCACGCGGCCTATGGCTATACGACCCACATAGTTAGAGTAGTCGAGCGATGTTATAAGCATCTGCGCGTCGCCTTCGTATACGGTAGGGGCGGGTATATGCTCTATTATGGCATCGAGCACGGGCAGAATGTTGTCGGTAGGCTTCTGCCAATCGGTACTCATCCAGCCCTGCTTGGCCGAACCGAATATGGTGGGGAAATCGAGCTGGTCCTCTGTGGCGTCAAGATTGAACATAAGGTCGAACACCATTTCCTGCACCTCGTCGGGGCGGCAGTTGGGCTTGTCCACCTTATTTATTACCACCACCGGTTTAAGACCCATCTCAAGGGCTTTCTGCAGCACGAAACGCGTCTGGGGCATAGGACCCTCGAATGCGTCTACCAGCAGCAGGCATCCGTCGGCCATGTTGAGCACACGCTCCACCTCACCTCCGAAGTCGGCGTGCCCGGGAGTGTCTATGATATTGATTTTGTATCCGTTATAGTCAATTGATACGTTTTTGGAGAGTATTGTGATGCCGCGTTCGCGCTCAAGGTCGTTGTTGTCGAGTATTAGCTCGCCGGCATTTTGGTTGTTACGGAATAGATGCCCGGCCAGCAGCATTTTGTCCACCAATGTGGTCTTGCCGTGGTCTACGTGGGCGATAATGGCTACGTTTCTGATTTTCTGCATACCTATGGATTTTCTCTTTCAGTCGGCAAAATTACAAAAAATGCCGAACGTGTGCAAATAAAAATTATCTAAGCCTGAAGTTATATCCCAATGTCACGGCTATCGACATGTTGCGCGACGCTCCGAAAGTGTCGGCTTTGCTTGCCGGATACACGTTGCCCAAGCCATAATAGTAGCGGGCTTCCACGTACATGGAGCGTCGGGGAGTGAGATAGAATTCAAATCCCACACCGGCGCATATGCCGTAGTCGAATTTGTTGCGCACCTCAGTGGTGAGCTGTTCGGTCATGCGTGATTCCGAGGGCCAGCGGCTGTCGTCGGCCGGATGGTACACGTCGAAGTTTGCACTGGTGCTTTGTCCGATGAGCAAGGAGAATTCAGGCCCTAAATTGAATATACATTTGCAACGTTTGCTGCCGAAATTGATATGCGTGAGCAGTGGTACGGATATGTAGTGCAGTTTGCGGCTGAAATTGAGTGGGCTTTCCTCGAAGTCTTCTGACCATCCTCGCTGTATGTAGTTGACCTCGGCTCGCAGTCCCACCAGTTTTTCTTCGGCATAGCTTAATGATACGCCCGCTGTGGCGCCCTGACCGAATTTTTGGGGTACGGAGGGCGAGAATGTGACTTTTGACATCGACATGCCGGCATGTGCGCCTACCGCTATATGGGCCACGTAATGCTCCTCTGCCTGCATGGCGCATACACTTATTATAGTGAGGATAGCTGTAAATATTCGGCGTATCATATTATTTTTACATATGTTGTGCCTTCGGGTATGAATTCTATGATGTACAGGGCATCATTGATTACGCCCGGTGTGCCGTCTTCGTTGACCAGATGGTAGGCTGACTGTAGCCCGTCGTAGCTGCCTATGCTGCCTGCGCCTGTCATTGTGTCGATCCAGCTGTCTTTTATCATGCGGTAAAGCATATTGCCGGCGTCGTAGCCCATAGTGCCCTGCGAGGGAAATACGTCGTTTTGTGGCGAGCCGTACCAATTTGAGAAGTCTTTGTTGAAGTCTTCGGCGTTGGTGTTGGTCGGGTCGAAATAAAATCGTGAGTAAATCACGGCTCCAAGGTGATGCAGGGCTTCTTCCGACTCACCGCGGAATGTCACCCAGTCAGGGTAGCCGAAGAGTTTCAGCCTGCCGTATTCTGTGTCATTGTCGAAGTAAGAGGATAGGGCGTTATGGAATCTTTCAAACACCTCTATCGAACCGCTTTTTGGTATGAAGATGTATTTTTTGTCGGGTTTGAGAACTTCTGTGAGTTCGTTTTCGCTTAGCATATGGTTGAAGCTAAGGTCGAGCACCTCTTTGTCCTGCGCCGCATATTGTGAACGAAGTTCCTCTATGAAGCTCATCTTCTCGTCTTTGCCACCTGCCAAATCGAGTATCACGGGTGTAAACTCTTCGTAATCGGTAAGCAGTGTATTGATGGCTTTGTCGTACATTAGCTTTTGGCTGATGTTGCATTGCACCACATTGGGGTAGGTGAGGTGTCCTTCGTCTTTTATGTTGAGTATGTTCACTACAGTCATGCCGTTGTCAGCGGCGAATTTCTCGATTATCTCGGTTTGGGCGGCATCGTCCGGTGGCACCACTATCTTCACCCCGCTTTGGGCTAATTTCATAAGTTGCTCGCGCAGCTCATCGTCGCTGCATTGGGTATCGATGGCGTAGATGCGTAATTGCCCGTTGATTCTGTCGCTGTTCTCTTTTGTTGCCATGAGAAATCCTTTGTAGAAGTCGGTGGCCAGGAGCGACTGCCTTGATATCTCGTCATGGGTTAGGTCAAAGGGAAGAAGTATGGCTATAGAGTTATCATTGGCTATGGTGGCGCGGGTGTAGCTTATGGGCTTCTGCACGTGGTATACCACAGAGTCAACTAATGTGAATATTTCTCTGTTGGAGGCATAGGGCGCGTTGGCGGTAAGGCGTATCACTTCGCCCTCCGGCACTGCATAACCGTCGATCAAGGGGTTGTAGGCAGCGAGTGCCTGAACGCTTATTCCTGTCTTTTTTGAAATGGATTGGAAGGTGTCGCCGAAACGTGCCACAAAGGTATCCTCGCCGGGCGTGGCCGATTGTCTGACCACCGGTAATTCACCTACATACTCCACATAGTTGATATTTTCACCGTTAATATTTTCGGTGCTCTTGTTTGTCTCATTCCGGTAGGCGTCATTACGCTGATACTCGGTGGCGTTGTCTGTATCCTGTGCGCTTTGTGCATTGGCTTGCTTCGGCGTTTCAGGTTCGGAGGGTTGTTCCGGGGTGTCGGGTATTTTTATCGTGGTGCCGGCTTTGAGTCCGTTGGCTACCGAGGGGTTGAGTGCGATTATAGAGTCTGCGCTCACTCCGTATTTGTGTGAAAGTCCCCACAGAGTCTCTCCTTTTTCTACCGTGTGGCTGATGTATGCCTTTGTGGGCATTATGGCAGCGGCAATCACGAATGCTATTGCCGCATATCTTGTGGCTCCCTTTGTCATATTTAGGTAATCAATATTGTTAGGATCGCGTTTATAGAATGGTTGATAGCAGACAGTAGGCTCAATCAAAAGCGCCTTCGATACTTTCTTCTACAGTAGGGCCTGTTGAGCCTGCGCTTGTGCCTTCAGATGGTATGTATAGGTCATCGCCTTCGCAAAGATCTATATTGGTGGGCAGGTTGAAGCGGTCGGTCTGATTGTAGTTGAGCGATTTGTCGGAATATAGCTTAGTCATGAATTTACCGTATACCGGTAGGGCGGCAGAGGCTCCTTGCCCGTTGGCCATGGATGAGAAGTGGATGTCTCGCTCGTCGCCTCCTACCCATGTGCCGCATACCAATGAAGGGGTGAAGCCCATAAACCATCCGTCGGAGTTGTCGTTGGTTGTGCCTGTCTTTCCTCCAATTTGGGCTGTGAGGTTGAATGGGGCGCGGCGTAGTCTGTTGCCGGTGCCTCCGTCCACCACATTCAGCAGTATCGAGAGTATCTTATAGTATCCGGCGGTTGACATCACTTCGGTGATATTTGGGGTAAATGTGTCGATGATATTGCCGTTGTTGTCGGCTATGGCCGATACGAATATCGGGTCTACCCTCATTCCTGAGTTGGCGAACGGCGTGTATGCCGTCACCATCTCTTTCAGTGATATTTCGCTCGGTCCAAGGCATAGTGAGTTCACTTCGGGCAGCTCGCTGGTAATGCCGAGGTTGTGCATGAAGTTCACGAGTTTCTTGGGCTTGAGTTCGTTGATAAGGCGGGCCGACACGAAATTGTTGCTATTGGTGAGCGCCCATCTCAAATCCACCATTTGCCCTTCGCGTCCGTTGGCAGAGCCGCGAGGCGACCATGAGTTGCCCCAAGCGTCGGTAAGCACCGGAGGCGAATTCAGGAATTGTGTGCATGGAGTCATGCCTTCTTCCATGGCGAGGGTGTACAGAAAAGGCTTGATGGTTGAGCCTACTTGGCGTTTGCCGGTCGATACCATGTCGTATTGGAAGTATTTGAAGTTGGGCCCTCCCACGTAGGCCTTGACGTATCCGTTGCGCGGATCCATGGCCATAAAGCCTGAGCGCAGGTAGTGCTTGGTGTATATGATTGAGTCGCGTGGAGTCATCACGGTGTCAACTTCCCCTTTGTAAGTGAACACTGTCATGTCGTACTTCGTGTTGAATATCTTCTCGAGCTCATCATCGGTGGCTCCGGTCTCCTTGGCTGCGAGGTATCTGTGGCTGTTGCGCCAGGCTGTACGTATCTGTTTTTCTCTCTTTTCGGGTGTAATCCCTACATAGGGTGCTGTGCTTGATCCCTTTTTCTCGTAGAAGAATCGTCGTTGCAGGTCGGAGAGGTGCTCGTGTACTGCTTCCTCTGCATATTTCTGCATCCGCGAGTCTATGGTGGTGTATATCTTCAGCCCGTCGTTGTATATGTCATATTTGCTTCCGTCGGGTTTGGGGTTTTTCTCTACCCATCCGAAGAGCGGGTTGGTGGCCCATTGTATGGAGTCGTCTACAAATCGTTGACGGTCCCATGATGGATAATTGCTTCGCTCCGGTTTCTTTGCCAGTAGATAGCGGCGAAGCTCTTCTCTGAAATACGGGGCTATCCCTTGCTTGTGGTCCACGGGGTGGTAGTCAAGTGTTATCGGCAGCTGTGACAGGGAGTCGAGCTCGGCTTTTGTGAGCTTGTCGCTTTTGTACATCATTTCAAGCACGGTGTTGCGGCGTGCAAGCGAACGTTCGGGATGTCGGCGGGGATTGTAAAGCGAGGGGTTTTTCACCATGCCCACAAGCGTGGCTGCCTCTTCTACGGTAAGGTCGCGGGGATCCTTGCCGAAATATACGTGGGCTGCTGATTTTATACCCACGGCGTTGTACAGAAAGTCGAACTGGTTGAGATACATCTTTATTATCTCTTCCTTTGAGTATTCGCGCTCAAGCTTTACGGCTATCATCCATTCGATGGGTTTCTGCATGGCGCGTTGCCATAGCCCGCTGCTCTCCGGTGAATACAGCTGTTTCGCAAGCTGCTGGGTTATGGTGGAGCCGCCTCCGGCGTTTTTGTTGCCCAGCACCAGAGTCTTCACGAGCACGCGTCCGAGGGCCTTGGCGTCTATGCCCGAATGTTCCACAAAGCGTTCGTCCTCGGTGGCTATAAGGGCATCCACCACGTTTTGGGATATCTCGGAATAGTCGGCATACACGCGGTTGCCGGTGTTGCGGAAGTATCGCCCCATCTCTTTGCCGTCGGCGGTATATATTACGGAGGCGAATTTGTCTTGCGGATTTTTAAGCTGTGACACCGGTGGCATGTAGCCTATGATACCGTTATATATCAATATCACGAGAAGTAAAGCCAAAGCGAATATGGCGGCAAAGCTTATCCATATGATTCTTACCACCTTGCGCTTGATGCTCGTAGGCCTATTGCTCTCTTTGTTTGTCTTGTTTTTTTTGTCCATACAATTAATTGCGCATATATTTTACAAAGTTACGAATTATTTTCGAAATAAGATATCGGCATAAATACTTTTTAACAACACCATGGCTGCCACTATCCGAAAATTTCGGTAATTTTGCATCCGTAATATAATCATGAAATATGGACATGCACTTTGCCCCCTTACAGGGATATACCGATGACACATATCTTTCTTGCCATAATAAGATTTATGGTGGCGGATACACGTGCTACACTCCTTTTATACGTATTGAGAAAGGTCAGCCGCGGCATCAGGATATGATACGTTATAAGAGAGCGGCTGATTCCGGATTGTATATCGTGCCACAGGTGATTTTCAGATCAGTCGATGAATTCACCGTCCTCGCCCAGGCTCTTAAGGCTGTCGGTGCTGTGAGAATCGACCTCAATTTAGGGTGTCCTTACCCTATGCAGACGCGTAAGGGGCGGGGGGCGGCTATGATTTCGGATTTAGGCGTAATGGCTGAGGTGTCGCGGATCATTGCAGATGATGCCGATGTGTCATACTCGGTGAAGATGCGCCTTGGGCTTGAAAGCCGCGATGAATGGAAGGGGCTGATGCCTGTGCTTAATGCCACCCCGCTCTCTTATGTGACGATGCATCCGCGATTAGCTTCTCAGCTTTATGGTGGGGATCTTTATCTTGATAGTTTCGCAGAGTTTGTGTCTATGTCGGTTCATCCTGTGGTGTATAACGGTGATATCTTGTCGAGGGAGGATATAGATAGGGTAAGTACGGGGTTCCCAAATCTTAAGGGTGTTATGATAGGTCGCGGTATGCTCGCTCGTCCATCCCTTATAAAGGAGTGGACGGATGGAGGCGACATGCATGAAACCGGACGAATGGCTATGCTGCGTGATTTTCATGATATGGTGCTTGCCCGATATGAGGAAATTTTGTGTGGGGAAGCGCAGATTCTACAGAAAATCAAGCCTTTTTGGGATTTTATGGATGATGCGATAGGGCATAAATGCTCTAAATCCATCAAAAAGGCCTCGTCATTGGCAAAGTATCGTAATGCTGTTGAGTCCATTTTTATGTTTTCTTAATATGTCAGTTCCGGCTTTTTTTCGTAATTTTGCCGTGGACTAGGCTTTTTAGATGTCAAATTTAAACTTTCCGACAATTATCTAATCCTAATTACATAATCCTATAACAAAGTTGAGAAAACCATAAAAACACAATATGTTTATGAAAAAATCATTTCTGCTATCTTTAGCTCTTATGCTTGCCATGGTGATGGGTACATTCGCCATGAACGCCCAGTCGGCGGTAAAATGGACTTCGTCTGTAAAAATGACATCCGCTAACGAGGGTATTATCACTATAGTGGCTAATATCGATGAAGGATGGCATATGTACGGATTCAACCAAAGTCCGGACGGCCCGGTGTCTACTTCTGTATCCGTAACAGCCCCTAAAGGTGTGAAATTTACCGATAAGCTCGGTTATACCCCGGCTCCTAAAAGTGTGCAGGATGATATGTTCGGATGCGAAGTTACGTATTGGGAGAACAAGGTCACTTTTTCCCGTCATTTCAAGCTTTCTAAGGTGAAGGAGCCTAAGGTCACTTTCTCCATAAATTATATGGTGTGCAACGACACTAATTGCCAGCCGCCCATGACTGAGGATATTCAGCTGGTGCTTAAGTGAACGCATACTCTATAGTCTTTTAAATTATAATACGTAGAGATATTACATATGCTTATGCGACGTAATCTGTTCTTGCTCCTTGCACTCTGTGCCGGTGTTTTCTCGCTTTTGGCTCAGGGTATGCCGCAGACGGTGAAATGGAGCTCCGAGATAGAAAAGTCCTCTGATACAGAGGGTGTGATAAAATGGACAGCCGAGATTTCTGACGGATGGCATATCTACGGTATGGATATGCCGGATGTTATTAATGGCATGCCCACTAATCCCACCACTTTCACCATTAATCCTGCCGACGGTCTGGAGCTTATCGGTGATGTTGAGCCCTCATCTCCTGCCAAAACCCATTTCGACGAGATGGTGGGCATTGAGCTTCCATGGTGGGAAGGCAATGTGTCATTCACGCAGAAATTCCGTATTTCCGGGGTTAAGGGTGTCGCTATCGACGGTGATATCGCTTATATGGCTTGCACCTCTACAGCCTGTACGCCTCCCACTAAGGAGTCGTTTGCCCTTACTTTCGGTGAGGTGACCGTGACGGCTCCCGTAGTCGAGTCGTCAAGTGCTCAGACTGCTGCCGAGGATAACAACCCGCTGTGGCAGCCTGTGGCTGATGATGCCAATGCTTCAGTGATGCCCGATACTTCTTCCACTTCTATGTGGGTTATTTTCGTTATGGGTTTTGTCGGTGGTCTGCTTGCTCTGCTCACGCCTTGTGTGTGGCCGATGATACCGATGACGGTAAGCTTCTTCCTTAAAACCTCAAAAGATAGGCATAAGGCAGTGTTTAATGCCGTATTTTATGGTGTGAGCATTGTGGTGATATTCCTTGTGCTTGGTCTGGCCATTACTTTGATTTTCGGTGCAAGCAAGCTGAATGACCTGGCTACATCGGCGGTATTCAATCTCATTTTCTTCGCTCTACTTGTGGTATTCGCTATTTCGTTCTTCGGGGCTTTTGATATCAAGCTCCCCTCGAAGTGGTCAAACGCAATAGATAGCAAGGCTGAGACTACATCCGGATATCTTAGTATATTCTTCATGGCTTTCACTCTGGTGCTTGTGTCCTTCTCTTGCACCGGCCCGATTATAGGCACACTCTTGGTAGAGGCTGCCTCCGAGGGCAATGTGGTGGGTCCGGCTATGGGTATGGGCGGATTTGCTTCAGGGCTAGCTTTGCCGTTCGCTCTTTTTGCGATATTCCCCTCGTTCTTGCAGTCGATGCCCAAATCCGGTGGGTGGCTCAATTCCGTGAAGGTGGTACTCGGATTTATCGAACTCATTCTTTCCCTGAAATTCCTTTCGGTGGCCGATTTGGCCTATGGTTGGCGTATACTCGACCGCGAGGTGTTTGTGGCTATATGGATTGTGTTGTTCATTCTGCTCGGGTGTTACCTGCTCGGCAAGTTGCGCTTCTCTCATGACAGCCCCTCCACCCACACTTCGGTGCTCGGATTTTTCCTTGCCGTCATATCATTCTCATTTGCCGTGTACCTTGTGCCCGGACTTTGGGGTGCGCCGCTCAAGACGATCAGTGCCTTTGCCCCACCTTTGTCTACTCAGGATTTCAACTTGTATGGTGGTCAGGTAGAGGAGTTTGATGATTATGATGAGGGCATGGCGTATGCAAAGGCTGAGGGCAAGCCGGCGTTCGTCGACTTCACAGGTTACGGTTGTGTCAATTGCCGCAAGATGGAGATGGCCGTGTTCGACACTCCGGAGGTGAAATCCATTTTCGAGAATGATTATGTGATAATTCGCCTATATGTTGACGAGAAGAAGCCCTTGCCGATGCCTTATACAGTTGAGGAATATGGCAAGACGGTGAAGATTTCCACTTACGGTGAAAAATGGAGCTATTTACAGCGACATAAGTTCAACATCAACTCACAGCCATATTATGTGCTGCTTGATGATAAGGGTCAGTTGCTTGCCCCGCCGCGCGACTACAATGAGAATGTGCCGCAGTTTGTGGAATGGCTTAATGAAGGTATTAAGAATTTCAAAAAATGAATCTTCCAGGATTTACCGGTAGCTCGGTAAATCCTTTTTAAACTTATAATATTTTATATCTGTATTATGCCTCATACCAAAGAAGATAAGCTTAAAGCTATAGGCGACGTGATAGACACTCTTGATATCCTGCGTGTGAAGTGCCCTTGGGATGCCAAGCAGACCAACGAATCATTGCGTCCAAATACGATTGAGGAAACCTACGAACTGGTGCAGGCCCTCCTTGACAATGATGATAAGAACATAAGCAAGGAACTCGGTGATGTGCTGCTCCATATCCTATTTTACGCGAAGATAGGCGAGGAGAAAGATGCTTTCGATATCGCTGATGTGGCAAATGCCCTAAACAAGAAACTGATTTTCCGTCATCCTCACATTTTCGGCACGGTTAAGGCTGACAGTGCGGAGCAGGTGGCGCAGAATTGGGAGCAGATAAAGCTTAAGGAGAAAGACGGTAACCACTCTGTGCTTGGCGGTGTGCCGGCTGCACTTCCGGCTCTTGTGAAAGCTTTCAGAATACAAGAGAAAGTGGCCAATGTGGGATTCGACTGGGAAAATCCCTATGATGTATGGGCTAAGGTGGAAGAAGAGTACCATGAGGTGGAGCATGAGATTGCCAATAAGGATCATGAAGCTCTTGAAGGCGAGTTCGGTGATTTGCTGTTTGCGGTGATAAATGCAGCCCGGCTATATAATATCAATCCCGAAAACGCTCTCGAACGCACCAACCGCAAATTCATCAGTCGATTTAATTATATAGAAAAGATGGCTTCAGAGCAAGGCCTTAATGTGCGCGATCTCACCCTCGACCAAATGGAAGAGCTATGGCAGCAAGCCAAAAATAAAAAATAGATTTCCTGTTCTCCTCGATCCGAAGATCTTCAATTGATTTCCGATTGATTTCCGAAAATACTCGAAAAATACTCGAATATCCATCGAAAATCCTCGAATATTCATCGAAAATCCCCTCGACGATCCCTCGAATATTTAATAATCTCAAAAAATTTCCAGCTTTGATTCTTTGCATCACAGAGAAGCCCAGTGTGGCCAAGGATATAGCGGATATTCTCGGCGCGAATATCCGCCGAGACGGTTTTTATGAAGGCCCGGGTGACTGTCCTTATAAAGTCACCTGGACTTTCGGACATCTATGTACTCTTAAGGAACCTGCCGATTACACCCCATATTGGCAGCGGTGGTCGCTTGGCTCGTTGCCTATGATTCCCCCTAAATTCGGTATCAAGCTTATTCAGCAGGAGTCAATCGAACGGCAGTTTCATGTAATCGAGTCTCTTATTGCTGTGGCTCAGGAGGTAATAAACTGCGGTGATGCCGGACAAGAAGGCGAACTGATTCAGCGGTGGGTGATGCAGAAGGCCGGCATAAAGTGTCCCGTGAAGAGGCTCTGGATTTCTTCGCTTACCGATGAGTCGATAAGGTCGGGGTTCGCTTCGTTGCGTCCGGAGTCGGAGTTCGATAATCTTTATTATGCCGGACTCTCTCGCGCTATCGGCGATTGGATTCTCGGTATGAACGCTACGCGTCTTTACAGTCTTAAATACTCTTCTCCAGGCAAGGTGCTTTCGATCGGACGAGTGCAGACGCCTACGCTTGCGCTTATAGTGCAGCGTCATCACGAGATTGTCGATTTCAAGCCGGAGGATTATTGGGAGCTTCGCACCACTTACCGCGATGTGGCTTTCAATGCCACAGGCAAGAAGTATAAGGCAGAGGCTGATGTGCAGGCTGTAATCGATCGCATATCAGCGCATCCTTTTGTGGTGGATGAAGTGTCGGAGAAAAAGGGTAGGGAGGCACCCCCGCGCCTTTTCGACCTTACCTCCCTGCAGGTGGAGTGTAATAAGAAATGGGGGTGGACTGCTGATGAGTCGTTGCGCCTTATCCAGTCGCTCTATGAGAAGAAAGTCACTACCTATCCTCGCGTCGACACCACTTATCTTACCGATGACATATATCTTAAGGTGCCGGGTATATTGCGCGATATGACTCCTTATGCCCCGCTCACCGCTCCGATTTTGGCAGCCAAGTTGCCTAAAAGCAAGAAGGTGTTTGATAATTCCAAGGTCACTGACCACCATGCTATTATACCTACGGGGCAGTCGCCTACGGTGCTTGTGGGCGACGAACGCAAGATGTATCATCTTATCGCTCTCAGGTTTATCGCCGCTTTCTATCCTGATTGCGAGTTTACCACTACTACAGTCAACGGCCATGCCTATGATGTGCCGTTCAAGGTCACGGGTAAGGTTATAAATAAGCCGGGATGGCGTGTGCTGTTTGATGGCGACAACATGGCTACGGATGCAAATGCAGAGGATGACAACCGCATACTTCCGGCTTTCTCCAAAGGGGAAAGCGGACCGCATGTGCCGTTTAGTGTAAAGAAGTCCACGCAGCCTCCTAAATATTATACGGAGGGTTCGCTTCTGCGTGCCATGGAATCAGCCGGCAAGACGGTAGATGATGAGACTCTGCGAGAGGCCATGAAGGAGAATGGCATAGGCCGCCCGTCAACTCGCGCTGCCATTATCGAGACTCTTTTCAAGCGCCGGTATATCTATCGTCAGCGCAAGAACATAATGGCTTCGCAAGCAGGTATCGACCTTATTGCCACTATCAACGAGGAGCTACTGAAAAGCGCTAAGCTTACCGGCTTGTGGGAGAATAAGTTGCGCCGTATAGAGAGGGGGCAGTATTCTGCCTCTGAGTTCATTGGCGAACTGAAATCAATGATTAGTAGCATTGTGCTCAATGTGATGCAGGATAATTCGCAGCATCGCATTGAGGTGGCCGATGATGAGCTCAAAGATACAAAAAAGAAGAAGTCCAAGAAATGAACGATACCTTGCAGCTCGTTATTGTACTCGTGGTGGTGTTCTTCGCCGCCGCGGGGCTTATTCGCAATATTTTTTTCAAAACGCATCGCAAATCCACCGCATGCGACTCCTGCCCCCTTGAGTGTAAATGCAAAAATCCTAACCGTAAAGATTGCGGTTGCCAATAATTTCTGTGCCTGCTTTCCGCTAAGCAGTACAGTGCTGTTGTTCATTCCTCTTGATTTTATGGAAAAATGGCTGCTTATTCCTCTTGATTTTATGGAAAAATGGCTGCTTATTCCTCTTGATTTTATGGAAAAATATATTAAACTCCTTGATTTATCAAAAATTATAATTACCTTTGCACACTAATTAATAGGTATTCTGCAAGATGATGTATTTCAAAAGACATATCGATTCACAATTACTTGTATGGAAAGATAGCCGCAATCGGAAGCCTCTACTTATCAGAGGCGCTCGCCAGATAGGAAAGTCAAGCTCAATACGAAATCTCTCCAACAAATTCAAGTATTTTATTGAGGTAAATTTAGAATCTAATAGGAATGCCAAAGCAATTTTCGAGACAGAATATAATGTCAAGACGATATGCGAGAGACTAAGTGTGCTTTATGCTATACCAATAGTGCCTGGTGAGACCCTTCTTTTCCTTGACGAAATACAGGCAAGTGCACCAGCCATCAAGTCACTATGGTTTTTTAAGGAGGATATGCCAGAATTGCATGTAATTGCAGCAGGGTCTCTATTGGAATTTGCCCTTAAAAACATTTCATCTTACGGTGTGGGGCGGATAAGCTCCATGTTTATGTACCCCATGTCTTTTTGTGAATATCTTGATGCTGTCGGTAAAAATATGTGGGTCGATGCTATTACGCAAGCGTCATCTTCCAAGCCTTTGTTTGAGGCGTTGCACAAGGAGTTGGTGAGTGCATATCGCACATTTCTGTTGGTTGGTGGGATGCCCTCCAGTGTCAAGGCGTGGGTGGAAACAGGCGATTACAACGAATGTATGTTGGAATTGACCGACATACAGCAGTCCTACTATGACGACTTCCCAAAATATAATGATAAGATTCAGCCTAATTTGTTGCGTAGCACACTGCAGAGCGTAATTTCTCAAACAGGAGGGAAATTTGTGTACAGCAAGGTGGCAGGCGGCTACACCTCTGAAGACGTAAAAAAAGCCCTTGGGATGTTGTCAGATGCCGGTATCATAAAAGGTGTTGTCCATACGGCTGCCAATGGATTACCTCTTGGAGCTGAGACAAATGAGAAATTCACTAAATATAATTATCTTGACACCGGTCTGCTACTTAGGGTACTCGACCTTGATCTGGGTATGGCCAAACCTATAACAGATATGATTGTGGCCGGAACTGAAAGCGATTTGGTAAACAAGGGGAGTCTGGCTGAATTGTCGGTAGGATGGGAACTTGTGAAGGCCTCCAACAATCGGCATAGATATGAGCTCCATTATTGGGAGAATTTGTCTAATGGCGCCACTTCTGAAGTGGACTATGTGATACCATATGACATGAGGGTTCTCCCTATAGAGGTGAAATCAGGGACAAGTGGAAAGATGAAGAGTTTGCGTCTGTTTATGAATAAAAAAGGTATTACAAGGGCCGTCAGAACTTCTCTTGAAAATTTCAACATTCTTACTTATGAAGACAATGAAGTGAAACGAGAAATAGACATTATTCCAATCTACGCCATTGGCAATCTCCTTCGAAATACCACTTGACTTTGACTACAAATTCTTTGCTCGCATACTGTGATTGTCATTGCCGTTGCAGCTCTGGTTCACAATATCTTTTTTAGGTCGTGGCGTAAATCACCCGCATGCGATTCATGCCCTCTGGATGGCAAATGTAAAAGCTCAAATCGCAAGGACTGCGACTCTAAGTGCCATTAGCGCAGTGTGCTAATTTCCTTGCTACCGAACTCCTTACCTGGTCAGTATCCAGGTTTATACCTTCGATTCCCGAAGACGCCACAACATCGTTGGTCACACTTTCGACAGTTGCGGCTAACTGACTGTCAAAACCTATAGCAGCCATACGCCCGGCGAGATAACCGAGATGATGCCTCGCTTTAAGATTAAGGACGTTTATTTTTTCTTTATCCCAACGAAAATTAGTCCAGTCGTTATGCTCGTGTATATACATATTCATATAAATTTCGTGCAAATATACAAAAAAACGGCTAATAACTCGCGAATTTTGCGAGTTATTAGCCGTTTTTCATTAACTTTGCATCATCAAAAGTGTCCCAGCGACCTCCGGCGCGCTGTCCCAT
>N._stephensi_709_foregut__coassemble_253_pt1 | contig 21478 bp, 19 predicted proteins | sample N__stephensi_709_foregut__metabat2_low_PE_014 | metagenome-assembled genome bin N | reverse complement strand
CCCCATAATAATATCGACTCGTATTGTTCTGCCGACCGGCTAGGAGTCTCCTTATTAGACTTGGATATACTCATCACTGTATTTTCCGCAGCCGCCGTCATCGACCAGAATATTAGACTTAAAAGCCTGATATGGCCGTAGACATTTAAAGGTCTGTAGCTAAGACGCATATCAGACTTTTCCCCGGAATTCATTTGATATACTCTGTAAAACCAGTAACTCTGCACCAAGCTTAAAATAATGCGAAACAAATAGTTTCAGCAACCGGGGCAATTAGGAGCGGCAACACAAGGATTTCGTATGACAAGGGAGGGTGCGGGCCACGGCGGCCCGGCTTCCTGTTTGGTCGGGAGGCGGATTTTCGGGGGAAATGAATATGAGCCGCCGGCCGCCCCTCCTTTTTTCATACCGCAAAATCCACAATTATTTGCGATTCACGGAAAAAGTTCATATCTTTGTAGCCGAAAAAAAAGGATAATGTAACAAAAAAGCTCTAACAGATGAAAAAACTGATATTATCACTTATGGTTGCATTGGGGGTATCAGCATACTGCCAGCAATCTCATATTATTGTAATTGAAGACATTGTTGTAACAGACAGCATTCCTACATCTGCCGCAGAAAAGATTGATGGCGAAACGAAACCACAACCAAACATAATAATAACAAGCGACGACGTTGATGGCACAGGACATGCATCAGCCTACCACAGCCACTCATTCAAAGTGGAATGTAACGGATACACACTGTCTGACCCTTCATGGGAACTTATACTCACTCTCGCAGACGGATCTCCCGAGACGATAACTCTTACCGACGATAATCTATCCTGCAACACATGTCCGATATCAAATATAAACAGATACGAAATCACCTCAGACGGCAACATTGAGGGAATACTTAAATTCACCGGCTATGCAGACGGAGAAAAGATTTCCTCCGCTCCATTTAGCATACTCTTCGCACTAAGGCCAGTGATAGACTATGCGACGATAGAGCGTATAGAGGATAATTCCCCTTATGCTTCTTACAATGCCTATTACAGCGTAAAATATCATGGCGCGAGCAAAATTAAGGTAAGTGTCGAAGAAGAATACGGTTCGAAACTAAAGACACAATTCATACATGAGCCATATATAGCACACGGTGTGGCAGAATATATCGCCGCAAGGTATTGCGCTTGGATTGACTTCACCGCATCCAACGATTACGGGAAAACGGTGTATACCATCGAACTCGGTCCTTATGGCGAATTAATTTCATCGAATCCCGAAGGAGGTAGTTCAGGCATCAACGACATAGAAATTGACGATGCAGACAGTAACGGCTCTCGAATTCCGGAAAGAGTACAGCTCATCAAATTGGATGGGTCACTGGTATATGACGGGCCGTCAACGGATTTTACCGATGGCACTATATTGCCCGGAATATACATAAGAAAAGACATTTTCAGCGACGGAAGTATGAAAACAGACAAAATAATTTTACGATAAACATCGTGTGATTTGATAATTTGACAATCCCCGAAAGCATATTTGCTGCTTTCGGGGATTTTTCGTAACTTTGCCGGCATAAAAAATAAGAGAGATTATAAATGAAACTTACAGACACCCATGCCGGCATAGGCCATGGCATACTACTTATCGCCCTATTCTCATTTTCAGCATTCTTCATTAGCGACTTCCAATGGGTAAAGGATTTATCGCTAAGTCCGCTGATTGTCGGTATCATATTAGGTATGTTGTACGCCAACAGTCTGCGCAACCATCTGCCCGACACCTGGGTACCCGGCATAAAATTCTGCACCAAACAGATACTGCGCACCGGCATTGTGCTATACGGATTCAGACTCACCTTCCAGCAAGTGACAGAAATCGGACTACCAGCCATACTGGTTGACACCATCATAATAGCAGGCACCATCATAATAGGCCTGATTTTCGGACGATTAATCAAGACCGATGAGAAGACCACACTGATGGTATCCACAGGGAGCGCCATATGCGGGGCAGCAGCGGTGCTCGGTGCCGAACCGGTGGTGAAATGCGCTCCGCACAAGACAGCCATAGCCGTATCCACGGTAGTGATTTTCGGCACAATATCAATGTTTCTATACCCCATACTTTACCGCGCGGGAGTATTCGACCTCGACACAAGGCAAATGGCAGTGTACACCGGAGCCACACTGCACGAGGTGGCTCATGTGGTGGGAGCCGGCAATGCCATGGATCCCGACGGCGCACTGCAACTTGCCGATATAGCCACCATCACCAAGATGATAAGGGTGATGATGCTCGCCCCCGTACTGCTGATAATGAGTTACATATTGGCGGCTACCGGACACAACACATCAGAAGTGGGCGAGACAAAGGGAAAGAATAAAATAGCTGTACCCTGGTTCGCTTTCGGATTCCTTTTGGTAATCGGCATCAACTCATTCCTTCAGGCATATGTGTCTGAAAGTATCCTTACCCCATGCATAAATGCCATCAACAGTTTTGACACCTTCTTGCTCACCATGGCCATGACCGCCTTAGGCACTGAGACAAGCATAGACAAATTCAAGCAAGCGGGAGCAAAGCCATTCTATCTTGCCGGGGCCCTATATGTATGGCTTGTGGCAGGAGGCTACTTTATATGCAAATGGCTTGTGAGGTGATTGGGTTTTTAGGTTTTAGGCTTTAGGCTTTGGGCTTTGGGCTTTGGGCTTTGGGTTTTAGGTTTTAGGAAAAGATAGGATTTTATTATAAAGACACATCTGATTACGACAAATATGATCGAATTCACTGACTGTAAAATAAATATAGGCCTTGATGTAGTGAGGCGCAGACCTGACGGCTATCACGATATAGCGACATGTATGTACCATATACCATGGGGCGATGTAGTTGAGATAATACCGTCATCCGACAGCGAGACTACACTCACCTTACTCGGCAACAAAGTAGACTGCCCCGCGGAAAAAAACCTCGTAATGAAAGCATACCGTGCGCTTGAGAGTGAATATTCACTGCCGGCCATGAACATCATATTACAGAAAATCGTACCCGATGGTGCAGGATTGGGAGGCGGCTCATCCGACGCTTCACATACTCTCAGACTCCTAAACAAAATGTGTAATCTCGGCATCACCGATATCCGACTTGCAGAAATAGCCAAAAACCTCGGTGCTGACTGCCCATTCTTCGTGTACGACAGCCCTATGATAGCCGAAGGCATAGGCGAAAAGCTAACTCCAATAAATCTTGACCTTAGCGGCTATACAATAGCTATCGTAAAGCCGGAGAGCGTGAATATATCCACAAAACAAGCCTATGCCGGAATCACGCCTACCCACCCTGCCACCCCACTCCACCAACTACTGAAATTACCGATAGAGCAGTGGCAAGGGCGCGTGAAAAACGACTTCGAAGCCAGCATATTCCCCTTAGCGCCGCAAATAGCCGAACTAAAGCAAGCGCTGCTTGAAGCCGGTGCTATATACGCCTCCATGTCAGGGTCAGGGGCCAGCGTGTACGGGATTTTCAGCAATGACAAAATGGCAGAAAGAGCTGTAAACAGATTCACGACATACCAAAAATTCGTTTATAATGTGCCATAATCCATAAAGATTGAACGTTATCGCCCCTAAATTTGTTGTCTTTTTGTGCCAGTAGTGCAATTTAAGCATTTTTGGCAGAGTTTTTGTTATGACAAATTAAAAAAAATATATAAGCATGGACACTAATAAAAAAAATAAGCAGCACCAGCCCGACAGCACAGAAAATCTTGGAGAAGTGCAGAATGACCCCGAAATGAATCTTGAGGAAGCCACCACCGCCGACACCGAGGTGAACGATGTGGTAGACGATGATTCGCAAGAAAGCGAAGAGGCCTCCCTGTTAAAGAAATATCAGGAGACTCAAGCCGAACTCGACAAGCAAAAGAAAGAATACCTCTTCCTGATGGCAGATTTCGACAACTACCGCAAACGCGTAGTGAAAGAGAAAGCCGAGATAATAAAGAACGCTGCCGAAAGGGTACTGAAAGAACTGCTCCCCATTGTGGATGATTTCGAGCGCGCCCTCGATGCCACCAAAGCCGATACCGACGGCCAGCAGGTGCGTGAAGGTATGGAGCTGATATACAATAAGCTTGTGAAATACCTTGAGAGCAACGGTGTGAAAGCCATAGAATCCACCGGCAAGGACTTTGACGACAACTACCATGATGCCATCACCACCATACCCGCGCCCGACGAATCAATGAAAGGCAAGGTAGTGGACACCACCACCAAAGGCTATACAATCAACGATAAGGTGCTTCGCCATGCTAAGGTGGTGGTAGGGAAGTAAGGCTTTAGGTTTTAGGCTTTAGGCTTTAGGCATTTGAAACTGAGTGTCGATTACGTATTCCAAATTAAATTCATAGCACGAGTCATCATTCACTACTCTTATGGATAATAAAAGAGACTATTACGAGGTGCTTGGCGTGAGCAAGACCGCCACACCCGAAGAAATAAAGAAGGCCTACCGCAAGATGGCCATCAAATATCACCCTGACAAAAATCCGGGTGACAAATCCGCTGAAGAAAAATTCAAGGAGGCTGCTGAGGCATACGATGTGCTTAGCAATCCCGAGAAGCGTCAGAAATATGATCAATTCGGTCATTCCATGGGTCCGCAAGGATTCGGAGGTGGTGCCGGAGGCGGCTTCTACAGCTCAGGCGGCATGTCGATGGAAGATATCTTCGCGCAGTTCGGCGATATCTTCGGCGGCGCGTTCGGCGGTGGCGGTTTTGGCGGCGCCACGGGCGGCGGGTCAAGAGCACGCTACCGCAGACGCACCCATAGGGGCAGCGACTTGCGAGTGCGCGTGAAGCTGACGCTTGAGGATATAGCCAACGGCGTGTCGAAGACACTGAAGATACCCACCTATGTGAAATGCGAACACTGCAACGGCACAGGAGCCAAAGACGGCACAGCATTCGCCACCTGCAACACCTGCGGCGGCAGCGGTACCGTGAACCGCGTGCAGCAGACCATGTTCGGGGCTATGCAGTCGCAAGCCGAATGTCCGACATGCGAAGGCACCGGCAAGATTATCTCAGAACGCTGCTCATACTGCAACGGTGAAGGCGTGGTGAGAAAAGACCAGCAAGTGTCGTTCAACATACCGGCCGGTGTATCCGACGGCATGACTCTCACTGTACCCGGCAAGGGTAATGCCCCGCGCCACGGAGGCGAGAACGGCGACCTGCTCGTGGTAATAGAAGAGGTAAAGCATCCCGAACTCATAAGAGACGGCAACGATGTGATTTATAACCTAATGCTCGACATACCCACCGCTGTGCTGGGCGGATCGGTGGAAGTGCCCACTATCGGAGGGCGCGCACGACTGAAAATAGCTCCCGGCACACAGCCCGGCAAGGTGCTGCGTATGCGCGGCAAAGGATTGCCTAACCCGGAAGGATACGGAAGCAGAGGCGATGAGCTCGTCAACATAATGGTATACATGCCCGAACGACTCAGCGAGTCAGAGAAGAGTGCCATAGCATCGCTACAGAATTCGCCCAATATCCAGCCCACCGAGGCTGAGAAACACCGACTATTCTCCAAACTAAAGCACATATTTGAGCAGAATGACTAAAAGCGGCAAAATATTAGCATGTTGCATTGCCATGACAGCGATGGCACTCACATCATCGTGTAAGTCGAAAAACAAGGTGGTAAGAGCCGATGACTACGACTCGGAGACCATTGTGGACTTGACCGATGACTCGCCTGCCATCGATTTCAAGTCGCAAATCGGCAAGAAAAGCCAGGCCAAGGCAAAGACCGGGAAGGTAACCCCCACCCCTATCGACGGAGACTGGACGATTATAGCTGCCGGCGGCAAAGAAATACGGCAAGACAGCGACATGCCTTATCTGATATTCTCGGATGATGACGGCCGCTTCTACGCCTCCAACGGATGCAATATCATAAACGGAGACTACAGATATGACTTCAATAAGATGACTGTGGAATTCTCCAACGTGGTATCCACCCAACAGGATTGTCCGGATATAACCTATCAGCATGACATAAGCGTGGTGCTTAACGACGGAGTATCGGTAAAAGCCGAAATAACCCATAACGGCCACGAATCTTACCTGCTGCTGAAGTCAAAATCCAACGACCTGCTGCTTACATTACGGCACAACAACATGGAAGTGCTCAACGGACAATGGATAGTTACCAAAATCGGAGACACCAATATCGATAATCCGGAAATGAACATTTTCCTTGACATACCAATGCTAAGCATACACGGCAATACAGGATGCAACTTCTTCAACGGGAAAATAGACGTGGATCCTTTCAATGCCACCGCAATATCATTCACCCAAATGGGCGTAACGATGCGCATGTGCGCCAATGCGGATAATGAGAGAGAAATGCTTGTGGCCCTTGAAGAAGTGACATCGTATAGACTGATTGACCAGAATACACTACAGCTTACCGATGACAACGACAAATGCCTTGTGACACTTACCCGCGACACAAGCATAAAGTAAGCAATCGATCAGCAGAAGAAAGGAGTATCGGACTAAACCGCTAATCTAAGCCTCGATCCAGGCTGCACGCAGAAAATATTGAAAAAAGCGTAAACAAAATAGTGATGTTTACGCTTTTTTTCGTAATTTTGCAAATCAATACACAAAAAAATCATAAAAGGTACAATACTCCACATCCATTCATAATTATAATCTCCAATAAAAAAGACAGCCAATCTTATCACTTTACGAAAAACCCAACCCTGACTATGGACAATTTCAACAAATCAATCTTCGGCCTTATAGGATACCCGCTCGGTCACTCATTCTCACAGAACTTTTTCAATCAGAAATTCGAATCAGAAGGCATCAATGCAAAATACATGAATTTCGAGATACCCAAAATCGAAGATTTCCAGATAGTATTGAGCAGCAACCCAAGGCTTAGCGGCCTCAATGTGACGATACCCTACAAACAGCAGGTGATACCTTATCTAAGCAGTCTTGACCCAACAGCCGCTGAGATAGGCGCAGTGAACGTGATAAAAATCAGCAGGAACGACAAAGGGGAAATCACCGCTTTGAAAGGATACAATTCGGACGTCATAGGATTTGTGGACTCAATATTACCCTTACTCACTCCCACACACAAGAAAGCGCTGATATTAGGCACCGGCGGCGCATCAAAGGCTGTGGCTTACGGGCTTAAAAGTCTCGGCATCGAGCCGTGCTTTGTGTCGCGCACAAAAGCCGAGGGACGATATACATATGACGAACTGCATATGCACCCTGAAATTCTCGCGGACCATACCGTGATAGTGAACACTACCCCATTGGGCATGTATCCGCATGTAGACGAATGTCCGGACATACCCTATGACTACATCACGCCTTCGCATATATGCTACGACCTGCTTTATAATCCTGATATCACCCTTTTCATGAAAAAATGCTCCGAGCACGGCGGAATCACCAAAAACGGCTTAGAAATGCTGCTAATGCAGGCATTCGCTGCCTGGAACATATGGAAATCCTAAAAGTAACGCACTAAATTACTGCACCATGCGCGCCCCACTCTCCTATGTGCCGGCATTGCCCGGGGCCATGGGCTTAATCACAGGCATAGTGCTTTATGATACCGGCATATTTTATTGGGGCATAACCATCGCATTGGTTCTTTTAATCGTCACGTATATATTGCGCCGGCAATACTTCTCATATTATGCCTTGTTCACAGCTTGCGGTATATTCGTAAGCGCCGCCCATGAGCCCACACCGCCGCCTGATCACATATTCATAGGCAAGCACAATGTATATTGCCGCATAGAACGCGTAATCGAACGTACACAGTCCACGGCTTATATCGCATCTGTAGTGAAGATAGACACCACTGAGGTCACACCGTTTAAGGCGCGGCTCAGCACCAGCTCCGTGGAGAATATATTACATGAAGGGAGTACAGCTGAATTCAAGGTGACATTCCATACGCTCTCATCTGCCACAGATTTACCTAATGAGACGGATTACAGGAAATACCTGCTACCGGAAGGCATCACATGCACAGGCTCTATAATCAGCTCATCCAAGCTGATTGCCCCACCGGACACCTACCACCAGATAATCCGCCGCATAAGAGACGGGATGTACAACTCATTGGTGGACGCTCCATACTCAGCCGAAACGGCATCATTCATGGTGGCCGCCTTATACGGCGACAAGTCTCTTTTAGGCGATGACGATTTCCAGCATTTCAGAAGCACGGGCGTGGCTCACATCCTGGCGCTTAGCGGACTACACGCCGGTATCATCGCCTCACTAATATCACTACTGCTATTCCCTTTAAGCATCGGTTTCCGCCGCAGATATATACGCGGTATTATAGTAGCTGCTATCATATGGGTGTACACTATACTTACCGGGATGCAGCCATCCCTGATAAGGGCGGCAGTAATGCTGACCGTAGTAATCCTCTCCGGCTATTTACAGAGAGGATACCATGTGTACAACTCCCTGCTGATAGCCGTAATTGTAATATTGCTTATCAATCCGGCATGGCTCTACACTCCCGGATTCCAGCTGTCCGTGTCAGCCGTGGCATCTCTGCTTATGTTCGGCAATGTGGCGCCCATGAAGCTGAAGCGGTATCCCCTTTTGTATTATTCCCTGAATCTGACGCTTATGCCAATAGCCGCTATGCTGGGCACCGGCATAGTGAGCGCCTACTATTTCGGCACATTCCCCACCATGTTCGTCTTAGGCAATATGGTGGTGGGCATACTGTCGCCATGGCTACTCGGAGGCGGAGCAATATTGGCCATATTCACCGCCATAGGGATAAACTTCAGACTTATGGGGTGTGCAGTGGATACCCTATACCATGGTATGGATACAGCACTGACAGCTATCAGAGACATCGGGGGCGAAATTACCGGACTATACTTCTCGGCATGGGTACTGATACCGTATGCCGCGGCCATGATATTCCTGGCCTTTGCCATAAGGCAGCATAAGCAGTATCAATGGCTTATGTGCATATCCATGCTGCTGTTGTGCGTGACGGTCAACAGCTGTGACACCGAGGACATTCCACAAGCCGAACTGTACATACCGCGTCGCGCCGACTGTAGCACAATAATAATGCGAAGCGGCAGCGAGGGTCTAATATACACCGATGCCGATTCGCCTGATTTGGAGATAGCCGAATGTAGCGCCAAATACCGCAGATTTCTATTGAGCAGAGGGTGTGACGGTTTTTTCAAAAAAGCGGATAAACAATGGAGCCACGGGTATATCACTATAGATGCCGACTATATTGATATAGGGGGCAATTCGATAAGAATCATAGGAAGCAACGTCCTGCCTAATGGGCGGCACACAAGATATACGCTTATCACCAACGGCTACACAGGCAGCATAAAAGCGCTGAAAACAATTATCGATACTGACACACTGCTGCTTGGAGCGAATCTGCACGCGTCGAGGAGAGCGCGAATGATACGCGAATGTGGCGACAGCATAGCCTTTAGGGATTTACGAAAGCAAGGATTCTGTATCACTATACCCTAAGATTGATAACCGCATAAAAAAAGCGGCTCATTCGAGCCGCCGTTTTACGAGCCTTTTTTTTATTTCAGCTTATATATCTCGGTACCGGCAAGCAGGAAGCAACCCGTGCCGTAATCGTCAAAGTCAGGCTTGCTGTCATAGGTGACCGGCTGACTATCCTTAGGCTCCTTACCGGTGCCCTGCACAAAACCAAGGAAACCATTGGGATGCACAGCGTCTTTCACCATCGCGTCCCAAGCCTTAACACAAGGGGCAAGATATGTGGAAGCATCAAGTATACCGTTGTTGATGCCCCAAGCCATACCATATACGAATAGAGCTGTACCAGTAAGCTCCTTACCCCCATAATTATTGGGATCGTGGAGCGAGACATTCCAGAATCCGTCAGGACGCTGACACTTGAGCAGAGCCTTACTCATTTCCTTAAAGTCGGCGATATAATCGGCACGGTGGGGGTCGGTCGCGGGCAAATCCTGCAGCACTCTCACAAGCGCAGCGTAAACCCATCCGTTACCGCGGCTCCAATAGCAGTCCTCGCCGTTAGGCTCTTTGTACGGAGGCACGAAATCCTTGTCGCGCCACCACAGGCCATCAGCCTTATTGTACAGACCGCCTCCGATCTCGTTGCGCGAGCAGCTGTACATATCCCAAGCCTTGTCAAAATACTTCTGTTCGCCGGTAAGGGCCCCGAGTTTGGTAAGCACCGGCATACCCATCTGTATGGCGTCGATCCATGTCCAGTCGCCGCATTGCGGAGTATTAACGAGCATATCCGCATTCACCTTAGCATTCTGCACATGCCGCCAATCGTGAGTGATATTGTACACATCAATATATGTCTGCGAGCAGCAATAATCATCGGCATCTCGAGTGGTATTGCCGTTGCGAGGTGTCCATTTATGGAAATCGCCCCATTCGAGGGCATACTGCAAATATTTGGCATTGGGATATATCGAATATAAAGCCATCAGCCCCTCAAAGTACACGGCACGCGTCCATAGATTGCTTGGGCGCACCTTTTTCACAAAGGTAGGCTGACCGGCATCGGGCCAGTTCTTCATAAAATAATCATTCACCTTGATAAGTGTGGCAAGCGTAGCTTTCTGCTGGGGAATCTCCACTGCCGAGGCCAATATCCCTGAAGAAATCATCAAGGCTATCAAAGCAAGAAACGCGGATTTTTTCATTGGTATTTGCGGTTAATATTAGTTTTGGCGCAAAATTACGAAAAATATTGCTAACAATACCAAATTTATGCGTAAATTTGCATTTCAAACCACACAAAAAAAGAAATGGAAGACTATACCGACGATATACGGCGCGCCTGCGACACCATGAAAAAAGGTGGCATAATACTATACCCCACTGATACCGTATGGGGTATCGGATGCGACGCCACCAACAGCGACGCGGTAAAGAAAATATTCGCGCTAAAGCAGCGCTCTGACAGCAAATCCATGATTACGCTTGTGGGCGACATGGCCGCTCTCGACCGCGTGGCCGGAAATGTGCCCGAAGCCGCCGAGCAGCTTATAGAAGTGTCAGACCGCCCGGTCACCATAGTATATGACCACGGCTATGGAGTGGCTTCCGAGCTATTGGCAAGCGATGGCTCTATCGGCGTAAGGGTGACAAACGAAAGATTCTCCAATATGCTATGCAAGGTGATGCGGCGCCCGATAGTGTCGACGTCAGCCAATATCAGCGGCGCACCCACACCCTCCACATTTTCGGAGATAAGCCCGGAGATTATAAACGGCGTAGACTATGTGTGTGCATCACGCAGGCACGAGGACAAGCCCTCCAGACCGTCGCTGGTGATAAAAATATCAGAAAACGGGGTGTTCAAGATACTTAGAGGATGAGAAACTCTATACTACTACAACGGATAGAATTCATAGTGTCGGATTTTCTGGCCAGCAATGCGGCTTTAGCGGTGTTTAACCTCATAAGGTACAACACGCTGCCGCTTAACGCCTCGGTATACTCGCTATCGGATTATTATCTGTATCCGATGGTAGTGGCAGGCCAAATATTCTTCCCGATAATGATGGTGATACTATATGCCCTGTCGGGATTCTACAACGAGGTATATTTCAAATCGAGGACAAGCGTAATAGTCAACACCATAGGCATATCGTTTATAGGCACGATAATAGTGTTTTTCGTGGCACTGTACAACGACTCCATTGACGACCGCCTGCGCAACTACGAGATGGTGATAGTGCTTCTGCTGCTTTTCAGTGTGCTTATCATGACACCGCGCATGGTGATAGTGAACAAGATAATCGACAAAATCAAGCACAAAGCCATATACTTCAACACTCTTATTGTGGGTGTGTCAGGTAAAGCCAGGACACTCGCCAACGAGCTGGACACGCGCTACAATAGAATGGGATTCAATGTGGTGGGTTTCGTATCGGAAGACATCGACCGCGACATAGAAATCAACGGCAAATCATATCCCGTATTCAACCTCGATTTTATAAAGGAGAATGTGACGGCCATGAATGTTGACTCGTTTATAATAGCTATCGAGGACGCTGACACACAGGAAATGATACGCGTGATAAACACCTTGCTTCCTTTAGGGCACTCGGTATACCTCACACCGGACATACTGCATATGATCACCCTAAGGCCTCATACCCAAATGATATCCGGTAAAGTGCTGATCGACGTGTCAAAAAGCCGCACACCTGCCAGCACACTGAATATCAAGAGGGTCAGCGATGTTATGCTATCGGCTCTCACCCTTTTGATTATCTCTCCTCTGATGGCTGTGATAGCTTTTCTTGTAAAAACCAGTTCGTCAGGCCCGGTAATATACATGCAGGAGCGTATAGGCTACAACAAGAAGCCTTTCAACATATATAAATTCCGCACAATGTATACAGACAGCGAGGACAAAGGCCCGCAGCTGTCGTCAGCTGATGATCCTCGAATCACCCCCATAGGCAGACTACTGCGCAAATACCGTATGGACGAATTGCCTCAGTTTTGGAACGTGCTCAAAGGCGACATGTCGATAGTGGGGCCACGCCCCGAGCGAGAATACTATCTGAAGCAGATCATCGCGAAAGCCCCGTATTATTGTCTTCTGCATCAGGTGCGTCCGGGAATCACCTCATGGGGGATGGTGAAATACGGATACGCAAGCACGGTGGACGAAATGATAGAGCGTGCCCAGTATGACCTGCTTTATATCGACAATGTGTCGTTTGTGGTGGATCTGAAGATACTGATTTACACGGTGGATACAGTTCTCACCGGCAGAGGTGTTTAGGGCATTCGCCTTATGACCTTTCAAGCGATTGACAATGCCAAAAGAGCATCCGGCGAAAATAACATATAAGTATAAAAAAACACTAAGATAATAAAGACGATAAACAGATGGCAGCACCACAGATAAAGGTAAAGCATACGCCCGAATGGTTTTCAAAGATATTGCTCTGGCGCGAGAATCATATCAAGGAACGCGACTTCGTGATATTCCTGGCGTTGATAGTGGGCATACTTGCCGGATTAGCGGCAATGATACTCAAATGGCTGATACACAATATTGGCGCGCTTCTGCTTACAGGCACCATGGCGGGCAACTTCAACTGGTCGTATATCCTGTATCCGTCGATAGGCGTGATAATCACGGCGCTTTATGTGAAATATTTAGTGAAGGATAATATATCGCATGGCGTAACGCGCGTGCTATATGCCATATCCCAGAAAAAGAGCCGCATAAAGATACACAACGTGTACACGTCGCTTTTCGCGAGTTCCGTGACCATAGGTTTCGGTGGGTCGGTAGGAGCTGAGGGACCCATTGTGTGCACGGGCGCGGCCATTGGGTCGAATATCGGTTCGGCTTTCAGGCTATCGCCGAGGATATTGATGATACTCGTGGGATGCGGTGCGGCAGCCGGCATATCGGGTATATTCAAGGCTCCTATAGCCGGGATGCTTTTCACGCTTGAGGTGCTGATGATTGACCTTACCACCGTGTCGGTGATGCCTCTGCTTGTAGCCTCAATCACCGGCGCCACCATAGCTTATATTTACACCGGGTACGACTTCGAGTTCTTCTTCGTGCAGAATGAGGAATTTCTGATAGCGCGTTTGCCCTACGCCATAGCTCTTGGGGTGATATGCGGCCTGGTATCGCTCTACTTCACCAAGGTGATGAACATGATGGAGAAGTTTTTCGGCAAGTTCAAATCCTCGGTGCAACGCACTTTGGTGGGGTGTCTGATTCTCTCCGGATTGGTGTTCGCGTTTCCCCCTCTTTTCGGCGAAGGCTACGGATCCATCAATATGCTTCTCGCCGGTGACCCGAGCGGCATAATCGGCACTTCTCCTTTCTATGGGGAGAGTTCGCAGATATGGTTCATTATGCTTTTCATTCTGCTGGTGATAATATTCAAGGCGTTTGCCACTTCCGCCACTAATGGCGCGGGGGGAGTGGGAGGCACATTCGCGCCTTCTCTGTTCGTAGGGTGCATGACCGGATTTCTGTTTGCTTATACCGTGAATTATCTTGGTCTGGGCATAGGTGTCAACACTAAGAATTTCGCTCTCATAGGTATGGCGGGTGTGATGGCGGGTGTGATGCATGCTCCTTTGATGGCAATCTTCCTCACGGCCGAACTTACGGGAGGATATTCTCTGTTTCTGCCTCTGCTGATAGTGTCAACCATCTCATACGGCACCATCAAGTATTTTGAGCCTTACAGCATATATACCATGCGTCTGGCCCGTAAGGGGCAACTGCTGACTCACCATAAGGATAAAGCTGTGCTGACGCTGCTTAAGGTGGATAATGTGATAGAGAACGATTTTATGACAGTGACGCCGGAGATGGACCTGAAAGGCATGGTGGATGTGATTTCGCGTTCTCACCGCAACCTGTTCCCTGTGGTCAACGCCAAGAATGAGCTTATGGGTATAGTGCTTCTGGATGAGATTCGCAATATTATGTTCCGTCCTGACCTGTACAAGAAGATGACGGTGAGCACATTCATGTCTACCCCTCCGGCTAAAATCGAGATCACCGACCATATGGATAAGGTGATGAAGACCTTTGACGAAACCCAGGCATGGAATCTGCCTGTGGTGGACCACGGAAAATACGTGGGGTTCGTATCGAAATCAAAGATATTCAATTCTTACAGGCGCGTGCTCCGCCACTACTGCGAGGAGTGATGTACGCTTCTAATGCCCACAAAAAAGGAGGCAGATTTAGGCTAATCCAAAATTTATAGGGAATTTTTTGGATTATAATCCAAAAATTAGGGGGTATTTTTTGGATTAGCACATTTTTGGACTATCTTTTCGGCATATACTATGTGTGTACTTTGAACTTGGGAGAATAAAAAATTAAAAAATCTTAGGATTTTTTTGTGCGATGAAAATATAATTACTACCTTTGCAGCGCAGACCTCCTTTGCAGAAGCCCCATGGTCTGGGGATTATGAGAGGCGGGATGTGTTTTTAACATAATATGAAAGCGTTTATCCGCGCTGATTCTTGACTTTCTGAAATTCTCGCAAAATTTCTTTTCCTGTCAAGGATGGAGCAACGGTAGATGCCCGTGGATATGTAATATCATGCCTCGGCACAAGTCTCGTGAGAGACTAAGCCGTGTGCTATTGTTGCATATACAAGCGTGGGCTTCTGCGTTGCCGTCCGACAGGAAATGGGCAATGCGAGAAGCCTCAGAAAGTAGGACGGTAACAGATACAGATTCCTACGCTTTTCTTGTATAATTAGTTGGACTGTGGAATCTTCCAACACTATACCACCGACACAGTCCTATCCCATGAAGAAAACAATTTTCGGACTAATAGCCGTGATGTTGCTATCGACATCAGCTTTAACCTATGCGCAATCGACTAAAGATCAGAGCAAAGAGAGGCAGGAACTTGCCAAAGCATCCAAACAGGAACTTAATGAGAAAGCAAGCAAAGCAGCTCGCAAAGAAGCAAAAAAACTCGCTAAAGACGGTTGGAAATCGGCGCCTGGTGCACTTCCTCTCGAAAAACAACTCGACAGATCATATATGATGCAATATCAATATGACGATGATGGATTTCCTTTGTATATAATGGCAGAAGCTATGAGCAGTGGAGGCAATTATGATGCAGCAAAGATGCAAGCTCTTGAACTTGCCAAACAAAATCTTGCCGGTCAGATTCAGACAGAGATTACTGCCCTTATAGAAAATACTGTCTCAAACGAACAAATGGATCAGAGTGAAGCTGAATCCGTTACTCGAAGCATAATGGCAAGCAAAAATCTTATTTCACAAAGCATAGGAAGAGTCGTACCCATTGTGGAAACATACCGCGAAATGAACGACAAAAACAGAGAAGTACTCATTCGAATAGCTTATAGCCAGGAAATGGCAAAAAGTGCGGCAAAGAATGCTATAAAAAAAGAACTCGAGGAACGTGGTGACTCATTGCATAACAAGCTTGATGAACTTCTTGGTTGGTAAATTCTAAATTTTATCTTGTAGATGTTAAGGACTGCTTTCCTCATATTCATTTATATATTAGTGTGTTTTAATTTAGCGGCTGCCGGTGTTAAGACTGTTACCGCCACATACATATACCAAATTCCCGATAATCTTTCACAAGATGAAGCACGAGAGATTGCCTTACATAGAGCGCAAGCACAGGCTATTGCAGATGAATACGGCACCATAGTGACGCAAACAACATCAACCTATATTGAAACATACAATGACGAATCAAGCACAGACTTCCTCTCCATTGGAGGAAGCGAGCTGAGAGGCGAGTGGATTGAAACTATAGGAGATCCGAAATATGAGCTTATAACAGACGGCTCTATGATGGGTGTACGTGTAGAAGTAAAAGGAAAAATTCGTGAAATTGAAGGCAATCGTGTCCCTTTCAGTGTCAAACTACTTCGTAATGGGATAACTGACGCTGACGAGAATGACAGATTTGTTTCAGGTGATGGCTTGTATGTATCTTTTAATTCGCCCACATCAGGCTTTTTGGCTGTATATCTTATTGACAGCGAAAATCGAGCTTTCTGCCTTTTGCCCTATCAGAATCAAGAGGACGGAATATTTAATACAAAGGCAAATAAGAATTACATATTATTCCACCCGGATTATGCAGATGGAATAGGTAAAGAAATTGTAGATGAGTTAGTGCTTGACACCTCACAAGAACGAGAACGCAATCGAATACTCACGATTTTCTCTCCCAACAGATTCTATAAGGCAGCAGACAAAAAAATCTCTGAGGAATATCCCCGCTCTTTAAGTTATAAAGAATTCCAGAAATGGTTATCGGAAATGAAGAAACGTGATACAGACCTCACAATATCAGAGAAAGCCATACTTATAAATTCCAAATAATCAATCTATAAACGGCGCATTGCTGCTAAGGATTCCATCGGCAATGCGGATAAGAGAATATGGAATCCGAATAATAACAATCAATACACAATAGCAATGAAAAAGATTATTAAACTTGCTGTTAGCTGTGCTGTACTGCTCTGTGCCGCCAGCTGTGCTACCACAACACCTGTGGCTGCAACATCTAATCCCGTTGGCAACAAGTGCGGTGTTGCCAAAGCCACAACCTTTCTCACCGTCTTTGGTGGTTCTGCCGACTGCGGTATAAATAAAGCTGCAAAGAACGGTGGTATCACACGTATATCACACGTAGATGCGTTCCAAAAGAACTATCTTGGTATAGTTACTATATATGGTTGCCGTGTCTACGGAGAATAATACAGACTATTAAAACTGATGATGGCATACATTTTTGTAATGCCATCATCAATTAAATTCTAAAATAAAACATGAACCGACTTACATTGCTTTCCCTTTTGATAGCATTTATGTCAATAGCATATGCACAATCAGCCGACGGACGTTACACAAGTCGTATGACACAAGATGGCACTCTTATATTCATTAATCCTAAAAAAATCAATAAGCTCCACAATATAAAGCATTTTGACTACGACATGACACTTTTAAGTTGGACTGATTCTACAACTATAAATTTCACATTTGAAACAGATATAATGCAGCTGCCTGAAAAATTCAACATTGTAAGCGGTGAAAATGTCTTTACGTGTAAAAATTATTCTCCTCTTTTCATTGATATAAAGAAAAAGCACTATGAGATAAGGATTACCTCCAAATTTTCAAATAATGAAATTTCCAAAATCTTTGAAAGTGAAAAACCACCTATATTCTCTTTTACTCAGAAAGGAATTGCCGAATCAGCCACATATAGCGAGAACGCATGGAGAAAAGACAGGAAGAAACTACTTGACATTTACAAACTTTATCTATATTCAAAATGAAAACATATTTTCGCACTCTATCACTTATAGTGTTTTTACTAACTGCATCCGTAGCCTTTATAGCAGTGGCCGGTAAAACAGTAAAGATTCGTCTTACAGGATCCGTATACGAAGACATACTAATGACCGTAGGAAATTCGGGTAGAACAGAAGTAATATCGTCGCTTCCTTATACCCTTGAAATTCCTAAAGCAGAGTTGCCAATAAAATTAAAATTCCAGTCGCAGAACTATCTTTATTATGATGTGGATGTGCCTAAAAAGCCATTTGACACAACAGGACATATTTATCTCGTGAAAATCAACGAGACGGCAATGAATTTACGCAACAATAAGAATACAAATTCTCAACAGAATCAGCAAGGAGGGGAAAGCATAATGGGCCAGACATCACTCGCCGGGCCGGTAGAAGGCATTGATGTAACCCATGGCGTAAATGCAGCTCCAATTACAGGCGCAAAAAATAATAATACCGTTGCTCTTATCATTGCAAATGAGGAATATGAGACTGCTTCAAAAGTAGATAATGCTACCAACGATGGTCTTGCCTTTAAAGAGTATTGTATTAAAACGTTGGGAATTCCCGGTGTGAATGTAAAATATTCCTCTAATCTCACATATGGAAAAATGAAAAAGGCATTCAACGATGCACTTGACTTAGCAGACATGATGGATGGGAAAGCTAATCTTATAATCTATTACGCAGGTCATGGTATTCCGGACAACAAGACTAAAGACGCATTCATTATGCCGGTAGATGCTGATGGCACTGATACAGAAGTATGTTTCTCTCTTTCAGCTCTTTATGATAAAATCAACTCCAAAAACTTAAATCAGTGTGTAGTATTTCTTGATGCATGCTTTAGCGGTGCGCAACGCGATGATGGCGTGATTGTAGCAGCAAGAGGTGTCAAACTTAAGCCTAAAGAAGCTACACCCCAAGGTAAAACAATCGTATTCAGTGCTACTTCCGGAGAAGAGGCAGCTTTTTCTCACAAGCAAGAAAAACACGGTCTGTTTACATACCATCTTCTCGCAAAACTTCAAAAATCAAAAGATAAAACAAACCTCGGAGATTTAGCAGAGTATATTTCTGAAAATGTAAGTCTTGATTCCAGACGTCTTAACAATGCCCCTCAGACCCCGACAGTATATGTCGCTCCCGGATTGGTGAACAATTGGAAAAATCTAAAACTTGCTCACTAATGAAATATAACCTCCTATTGCTTCTTATGGTGCCCATGCTTTATGCATGCGGCACCAATTCTAAATCGTATCCGGATCCATGGAATGAAGCCTCACAAACGTACACTATATTTGATGAAGAATTAAAATACACAATCCCTACCAATGTGGACAACTGGATAATTGCAGACCCTAAAAATTATCCGGATAACATGAGCTTTTTTGGTATTGATTCAGAAAACAGCACATGTGTCTCTATTATCAAACCACCCGCACCACAATCAGGAGTCTTAATGGGTTACACACCATTAGAAATTACCGAGATACTTAACGATATTACCAAACAGACTGGAGGAGGGGAAATAATATCGTCAAATCAAGATTTTAAGCCGTCAATATATATGAAGTCAGATGCATGGAAATTCAATGTTAATATTTCAATGGTCGTTCCATTGAGAGAAAATATTGAGTCTCCACAAGATACAATGAGTATCGTTTTTTCCGGATATATTTTTGAAGGCAAAAATAATCCCTGTGTAATTGTGATAACCACACCATGTGAGATAATAGATTCATTAGGGAGCGATATCCTTACCCCATATCTTGAAGCTCTTCACTATACTATTTAACAAATTAATTATAATACTTCTATATTCGGATGCAATCATACTCATTGATAATTACCCTTTCGTTAGTATTAATATCTTCAAGCTCAATTGTAAGAGCTCAAGCTCAAACGCCTCAAGAAAAATATGAGGCGTTTAAGAAACAATCCGTACAGACATATGGGGATTTTCGTCGTAAGGTTAATCATGAGTATGCTGAATTTATGCGAAAAGCTTGGCTTTTATACAATAATGAGAAGCCTGTTCCAATTCCCAAAGAGGATAACTCAGTGCCTCCAATTCCATATGAAGAAGACAAAGAAGAAAAACAAGAAGATGTTGTAGTATCCCCCATAAAAGAAGAACCTGTACAACCTGAAGTAATACCCCAACCACTACCAATAGAGCCGATCAAAGAAATCCCTCAGCCCGGAGTGACGCCATTTAAGAGTGATTTCTATGGTATTGAATGTGCGATTCGCTTACCAAAGACCAAACAAATATCCTTGAATGATATTTCCCCCGAAGAAATCGCAAACGCATGGGAAAAGTTGAGTAATTCTGACATGGACAATGCTATAAGGGATTGTCTTGAAATGAGAATCAGATATAATTTATGCGATTGGGCATATCTCTCAATGCTTGACAAGATTGCCCATGATTGGAGCCAGGATCAGAATGTGGGTACACTACTTATGGCCTTTATTTTCTGTCAGTCTGGATACCAAATGAGATTGGCAAAGGATGACAGCCGACTCCTTATGCTTTATGGCAGTAAGCATTTGATTTATAATAAAACATATTTTAGGATTGATGGGGAGAATTTCTACCCATATGGTACTCCATCAAAATCAGTCAACATCTGTAATGCCAAATATATGGGTGAAACTCCAATGTCGCTCATCATATCCGCAGAACAGAGCTTGGGAAATGAAATGTCTGATGTACGTGATATCAAATCCAAGCGATATTCTGATGTGGAGATAAACTCGCAAGTCCCCAAAAATCTTATAAAATTTTTTGATCAATATCCTACTTCTGCAATCGGTGATAATATAATGACACGGTGGGCAATGTATGCCAATACACCGTTGGCACAGAAGACAAAAGATACTGTGTATCCGGAATTGATGAAGTCGATAGAAGGTTGTTCTGCTGAATTGTCTGCTAATAAACTACTCAATTTTGTTCAAACAGGTTTCGTCTATGAATACGATGATAAAGTGTGGGGGCATGACCGGGCATTCTTTGCAGAGGAGACACTATACTATCCCTATTGCGACTGTGAGGACCGCTCGATACTTTTTTCACGTCTTATTAGAGACTTGCTAAATCTTGACGTGGCACTTATTTATTATCCCGGACATCTTGCTACAGCAGTATGCTTTAACGAAGATGTGGCAGGTGATGCCATAATGATTGACGGACGTAAATTCACTGTATGTGACCCCACATATATTGGGGCACCCGTAGGTAAGCAGATGCCTAAACTTGAATACAACAAAATGCAGTCAATCGTACTCAAACGATAAGCGAACATTAATAATAGCGCAAAGTTATTTTATCTAAATCGTATACTTTGCTACTATTATTACAGAAACTGTGTCATATATAAGGGAAGATAAGTAACTCCCTCCTCTTTACGCAAGTCCTTGGTATAAATAAGATAGCGATTGCTTATACGAGAAGAAAAAACTTTCTCCCCCCTGGAAAAACCGGGGCAGAATGGGACAGCGCGCCGGAGGTCGCTGGGACACTTT
>N._stephensi_709_foregut__coassemble_242_pt1 | contig 22003 bp, 21 predicted proteins | sample N__stephensi_709_foregut__metabat2_low_PE_014 | metagenome-assembled genome bin N | reverse complement strand
TCGGTGAAAATAAATTTGATGATTAAACAACTTTCCGTACCTTTGCAGAACAAAAACGACAACTATTAGTTATAAAGATAATAAGCCCCTTAGGCGCGCCGTATGGCAGCATACTAAAGGGGCGTTCTTCATTTAAGGAGGGAACAAGCCGAAGCGGCCTGCTCCCTCCTTTGAAATACACATACAATCACATTCTCATGCCACCGGTTCTCTGTCTTTGCGGTGGCATATAATATTCCTAATTGTAATCAACTTTTGGCTCCGCAACCATTGTCTTGTCGGTATAGACATCAACTGTCTTTGCAGGAGCATCGTCATGTTTGATTTCCTATCCACCATTCGGATTCTCCTTTTGCGGTGCAAGTTCTACTACAATATTACGGTCAAGAGCAACAAGACCGGATTTCAGTTGTCTCAAAAATGAGAACAATTACATATGCAACCGCAATGAGGCTAGCCAGTTCACCGATTACGACATTAATGACTGCGAAGCCACTGTGAACGGTAACAAGGGTAGCTCTTCGGTGAACGACCTCGGGACGGACAGCTGGAACGTATACGTCACCGACGGTAATGTACTCAATATCGAAGCTCCCGAAGCAGCAGAAGTGGCAATTGTAAGTATTGATGGCATCACAAGAATGGTAAACGTGGATAAAGGACACAATACATTCAGCGGCCTTACCCCCGGCTTCTATATAGTAAAAGGCCAAAAGCTGGTGATACGCTGATACGTCATTTATTAAAAATATAATATGATAGTGTCCGGGTTCTATGGCAGAATCCGGACATTTATAGTTTTAGCAGAGAAGATATTATGTGAACTATATCGGGCATCTTTGCTTCGGGCGAATGAATTAGCCCCTCCATGCCGCCTGATGCGTACATGGAGGGGAAAATTCATTCGCCTGATGCGTACATGGAGGGGAAAATTCATTCGCCTATGATCTCTTTGGGGAGAATGGGCATAGCCCCTTTTTTGGTGCATACGAAGGCTGACGTCTGCACGGCGCAGGCATGAGCATCCTCTACCGACTTGCCTTTGAGGATGCTTGCTATGAACGCAGCCGTGAACGAGTCGCCGGCACCCACCGTGTCGGCCACCTCCACCTTGGGCGTAGGCTGGAACGACACATGTCCGGGAGTGAACACATAGCTACCGTTGATGCCGCATGTGAGTATAAGCATCTTCAGATTATATTTACCCAAAAGAATCCAGCACTTATCCTGAAGATCGATACCCGGATAGCCGAACATACGGCTTACCGTCACAAGTTCCTCATCGTTGATTTTGAGTATATTGCAACGATCCATCGAGTTGCAGAGAATCTCCTTGTTATAGAATCCTTGGCGCAGGTTCACGTCAAACACCACCAGGCTATCCTCATCCTTGGGCATAGCGTCGAGAAAACGGTTGATGGTGGTGCGCGAAATCACATTACGCTGAGCCAGCGAGCCAAAGCACACGGCTTTGGTGCGCTGAGCCAGTTGCTCAAGTTTTGCGGTGTACGGTATGTTATCCCAAGCCACATTCTCCTTTATCTCGTACTGCGGAATGCCGGCCTGATCGATTTCCACCTGTACCGTTCCGGTGGGGTAGGGTACAGTCTCAATCAGGTGATTGAGACCCTTCGACACGAAATTCTCAATGATTTCCTTGCCGAGCACATCGTCGCCCACAGCACTCACCACACAGCTTGGCAGACCGAACTGCGACACATGATAAGCGAAATTTGCGGGCGCGCCGCCTATCTTCTTACCTTCGGGCAATACATCCCACAGGGCCTCGCCCATACCCACTACTATTCCTTCATTCATGGCTATAATAAATTTTATCGTTATTTTTTTATGGTTGTTTTATTTCTTGATTTTTAATGTATAATATATCAGATACAGCACGCCTGCGCTCATCACGGCCACAGCTCCGGCCTGCCCCATGGCATCAGCCGCGAAGCCCATGGCGAGAGGGAATATGGTGCCGCCGAAAAGACCCATGATCATCAGACCCGACACTTCATTCTTTTCTTTAGGATTGGCTATAAGAGCCTGTGAGAATACCACCGAGAAGATATTGGAGTTGCCGAAGCCCACGAGTCCGATACCTATATAAAGAGTAGTGATATCATGCCCTACAAACAGGATGGCCATAGCTGCCACCATCATGGCCACACTTATGCCGAAGAATAGGCGCGGCGACATGGAGCGGAGCAGGAAAGCGCCTATAAAGCATCCGGCTGTGCGGAAGATGAAGTAAACGCTGGTAGCGAATCCGGCCTCCTCGAGAGGCAGGCTCAGACGCTCCATTATAATCTTCGGGGCCACAGTGTTGGTACCCACGTCGATACCCACGTGGCACATGATACCGAGGAAACACAGCAGGATAAAAGGCGAAGCAAGCAGCTTGACACATTCACCGAAGCCGGAGGCCTTATCGGGTCGCTCCTCCTCGATTGGGGTAGCGGCCAACAGCGAAATCGACAGGAAGCTCACCACAGCGTAGATTACGAATAGCGACCTCCATCCCAGCCCGAAGGTGGGGAATAGCGTGGTGGCGCCCCATGCTGCCAATATAGGGGCAAGGAATGAGGCTATGGCCTTCACAAACTGTCCGAAGGTGAGGGTAGAGGCCAGCTTGTCGCTGCCGATGAGGTTGGACACCAAAGGATTAAGCGAAGTCTGCATTATGGCATTACCGATGCCGAGCAGAGAGAATGACACCAGCATTATGGCGTAGCTGTCGCCGAAAACAGGTATTACAAGCGATATAGCGGTGACGATAAGGCTTATCAGCACGGTGCTTTTACGCCCGATTTTGTTCATAAGCATCCCGGTGGGGACCGAGAATATCAGAAACCAGAAGAATACGAGCGAGGGAAACAGGTTGGCCTGCGAGTCGGTGAGGCCCAAATCCTTCTGCACATAGTTGGAGGCGGTGCCTACGAGGTCAACAAATCCCATGGCGAAGAAGCAAAGCATCACGGGGATTATCTGCAGCATGAATGATTTGCGGCCGGTTATTAATGGTTGTGTCATAGCTTTTGACATTGTATTTTTTTATTTAGTGCTTAATTTTTTCGTTATATCAGGTCATTTGATAGAGTAAATCTTGAGATTCTCTATTTTAGCGTTGCCGCCGGCGGCATTGACGCTAAGAGTGGAGTACGGGCTGGTGGGGAACACGAGGTTGGTCATTACGAATTTGCCGTCGTTGCCGAATAGCTCGATGCTTGAGCGGTCCACGAATATGCGGAGCGATATCTTTCCGTCCTTCTCGAATGTGGGGCTTGTGGTCACGGCCGGGAAATTTTCGCTGAAATCGGTGATGCCGCTTTGGGTACGGTCGAAATCCACTGTGCCGGCTGCAGGATTATAGGTGATGACAGACTTCTCGCCTGAGGCGTTGGAGAGTGTAAGAGTCACCGCCTTAGCCTTCATGGCGCACACATCGGCTGTAATCTCGCAGATACCGTCATTTGCGGTGGGCAACTCATACTTCACGGGATGGCTTCCTATGTTGGCTTTGCCAACCTGTTTAAATACAGGCCCTCTGAGAAGATCCACTTCGGGCGAGGGAGCCGATGAAGCGTATATCTGCCCGTCGGGAGCAGTGAACAGTCCTATTTCACGCGGCAGCGTGTTAGCGCTTCTGAATTGCTTGGTAGGCACGTCGGCCGCATACTGCCAATTGCTCATCCATCCGATAGCCGTACGTCGGTGTGAAGGCGCGTCACTCCAGCTCACGAGAGCATAATTATCCTTACCGAAATCAAGCCACTTGGTGGGCACATTGCCTGAAGCGTCAGTGTCAGATGTGAATGTATTGCCGTCGAAGTCACCGACAAAATACTGTATGCCGCTGCCTCCGAACGGGCCGCCCGGATTGATATTGCATATCAGCACCCACTTAGTCCTATCGCTCCCCTCCACCGGCAGCTCAAACAGGTCAGGGCACTCCCATACGCCGTCCTGCGCGCCCAAGCCTTTGCCGAAACTCCCGGTCAATGTCCATTCCCTCAAATCAGGCGATGTGAAGAACAGCATCTCCTTGTCAAGGGCGTGCGCCAAAACGAGAGTCCACTGCTTCGTTTCGGGGTTCCAGAACATGTTAGGGTCGCGGGCTTCGCTTTCAAGCGTCAGCACCGGGTTGCCAGGATAAATCTCAAATGTCTCGCCGCCGTCGGTGCTCCATGCCATGCTCTGCATTTGGCTTGTCCCCGCTGATGTGTACAAGGCCACTACGGCATCCTCTCCGAACCCCGCGCTGTCGGCCTTATCGAGAGCGCTGCTGCCGCTGAATACTGAGCCCAAGCCGTTGGGGCGTATGGCTGCCGGGTGATGCTGCCAGTTTATCAGGTCGGTCGACGATGAGTATCCCCATGTCATATTCTGCCATTTCGACCCGTAAGGATTCCATTGATAATACAAGTGCCATGTGCCATCCTTGTAGAACATACCGTTGGGGTCGTTCATCCATCCGTACAGAGGCGTGTGGTGATATGCCGGGCGATATTTCTCCTTATTAGCGGTGTCAAAGGTGTCGGAAGTGGCCAACCCTTTCCAGCAAGCGTCGTCTTTTATTTCGCGTACCGATGTGCGGTCATGGGGCATCACTATGTCCAGTATCACATTCTTACCCTTATAAGGAGTAAGGTCGAACGGCACAGTATAGTCAGTCTTCGACTTGGCGAGACGCACATATATCGTCTCGGCGATGTTGCCATCTACCAGTACGTTGATTTTGGCATCATCCGAACTCTCCTGCACCGGGAGCAGGATATATTTGTCATCGCCCGACACTCTCACATGAGTGTTCGTCACGCCAAGGTGATTCACCTCTATGTTATCGGTGGCTTGCGCTGTCATGGGCGAGAGCATCATGCCCGACACAGCCGCTGCCGTAATCGCTTTTATTATATTTCTCATTCTATTAAAATTTTTTTCGCGGATTTAAACAAAACAAATTAAACAAAACAAATAAACGAAACCTTAACAATCTTTTTTGCCTTTTGAAAATATACAACTTAAATCCAAATCTTTTTTCATGCTGCAAAGTTAATATGTAAGAGTAATTATCACTATAAAAAATTGTGCATTGTCTGTCAAATTTGTTGTAAAGCCGTATTTTTAATACTTTATGCGCATTTTTTAATAGAATAAACCGCTACCTATGCATCGGTAAAAGGGCTATTTCAAACACCGCGCGTTATGCTCTTTATGTGGCCGACTACGGAAGCGATCGAGTGACATCCGCCGCCTATGACTTGCTGCTACAGCAGGGCGGTATTTTCCCCTCCGGATACCCATAAGCCCTCGCAGAATTTGTTGAACGCATCCATACAGTGGGTATACCCTCATTCCCTTTTTTAGCCAATTGGTTTTGCTGTCTCGTAAAGCCAATCCCTCTACGATTCTACTGTCGTTCAGATAAATATTGCCTAATTTGATTTCTTAAGATGGGAATATCAATTTCAATAACTGCCTTGATAAAGTCGTATCCGACAGTATAGTAACCATGTACTAATACGTGGCGCATACGTCCTGTCTGCCGCCATGGTGTATCGGCATGATTATTTTTAAATTCTGGAGTCAGTTTGTACACAGCCTCACCAATAATTTCAATCAACTTTACTATGCCAAAATATTCGAGGGATCCTTCTTTAATCGCATTTAAATTTGACGAAGTACCATTGGTAAGCCGCTCTATAGCTTCATCTATATGCAAAAGCCTTCGCTCTTTCTCCTCCAATTTCAAAGGGGATTCTATGGTCAACTTGTAAAATTCGTTCCTCTACGCCTTGATTATAAATGAAGCATCTCGCGCCATAACGTTCTATTAACGCATTGCGTAGTGCCGATGACAATGCTGTACGACCCGATGCTTTGGATATTTTGTTTTCAATAAAAATAGGACTGCTGAAACGATATGCACCAATGCTGCGTCCATCGGACGATTTAATTTTAAAAGTTTCTATATTCACGCCCCTTTCTCTTACATCTCGCACCGCTCTTGGTGGATGTTTATACCCGTAGATTTCCTCAAGTTCTTCAGTTGATATGCTACCATGCTCCAAAATATGTTTGATAACGGTAGCAGGACGCTTGTCTGTAATCTCAAGCAGTCTTTTCAAATCCGTTTTTGAAATCTTCATACACATTCTGAAAATAGCGAATTTTGAATAGGGATATTTACTATAATATCTTGTAGACCCTTTGAAATGTACAACGCTTCCAAAGTTAACTCTTTTTTTCCCAATAATAGACTCTGACTCGATAACCCAGCATTTAGCAATATTTTTTTTAAATTTAAGTATGTGGGAAGATCTTCTCCGTAATGTTTATTGCCACAACATCCATCATAACTGATTATATAATCAATATTTCTCCGATTGAGATTCTCAAGTGCATCCACGAAAGAGCTAAAGTCGATACCTGCAAAGTATCGATTATCCCTAGACGAACATACACCTTGGTAAGGTGGATCCATGTATACAACATCGCCTGGAACGGCAGTATCTAATATCATGCGATAATCTTCAGAGCGAAATGTCGTCTTTCCTTTTAATAGATAGGAAATCTGTCGGGCATTATTCAATAATGTTTGTGGTCTTGTTCCATGCCTACGTTTATCCGGCGATTGGTTAAATAATCCGTTATTGCCATATCGCACAGAACCTTTGACGCATCTTGCCAAAAGATACATCATATGAGCGGGATCAGTCATCCCTTCATTAAATTCAGACCGAATCTTATAGTAATGCTGAACAAAGCCATCGGAATACTCAAATTGTTCATTCCATAATTTTGCATACTCCATTACAAAAGCATCTGGTTGTTCTACGACTGCTCTTATAAGTTCAACCAATGGTCTGTTAAGGTCATTAATAACAAAGTTTTTGGACATGCCTCTATGAGCAACAGCCATGGTGATGGCGGCCATACCGGCAAACGGCTCAATTAATCGCGAAAATGTTTTTGGAAAATATTGCAATATTTGAGGCGCCAACGACCGTTTTGACCCTTGGTATTGAACAATGTGAGGTGCGTTTAATTTCATAAATTTATAATATGACAGAAAGCGGGAGATGGTTGGTCTCTCGCCTTCGTAGGTTTATGTGATCCGGCCGGGATTCGAACCCGGGACCCACAGCTTAGAAGGCTGTTGCTCTATCCAGCTGAGCTACCAGACCCATTTCGGTGTGCAAAGTTAAGTGCTTTTATCGAATTATCCAAATCCAATGGCATATTTTCACATTTTTTCCGTATGATTTTTCATAATTACGGTGATTTTCCTTTTTTTAGCATAAATGAGCCAACCTTACGCGATATACTTTGTTTTTATGGATAAACGAAGTAAACAACCATAAGAATAAAGTAATTTAAAGATATATATTATGAGCAATTTTAATGAAATGATTAGAGATAGCCGCCCCACACTGGTGGATTTTTTCGCCACATGGTGCGGCCCGTGCAAAGCCCAGACTCCCATACTTGAGGAGGTAAAGAGCAAGGTGGGTGAAGCAGCAAATATCGTGAAGGTTGATATAGACAAGAATCAGGAGCTTGCCGCTGCATATAATGTGCGGTCGGTACCTACACTTATCATGTTCAAGGACGGTGAAGCCGTATGGCGCGCCGTAGGTCTGCAGTACGCTAATGTGCTTGAAGACAAGATCAGGGAATATCAGGATACAAAATCCGACGAGAAATAAGTTGTAGAGCAAAGAAATCGACGCGAGGCAAAAGATTGGCATTAGCACACTTTTGCCTCGCGCTATTTTACGTAAACTTCTTTTAAAGATCCATCACTGTACGCTTGAAAGCCACCATCTTCAGAGCGGCTTCAGCGCACTCGGCGCCTTTGTCGCCAACGGAGCCGTCGATTCGCGCCACGGCGTCCTCTTCCTTGTCTACCGTGAGTACCCCGAAGATTACCGGGGTGTCGCAGTCGGCATTAAGTGCCGTTATGCCTTGTGTCACGCTTTGGCACACATAATCGAAATGAGGAGTACCGCCGCGTATCACTGTGCCGAACACTATTACCGCATCATAAAGCGATGACTCTATCAGCTGTGACGCTCCGAATGTTAGCTCCACAGCCCCGGGCACATGAAACACATTAATATCTTCTTTCTCGTCGAGCCCGGCTTTTTTTAATGTGGCTATTGCCGATGCGGTCATCGAGTCGTTTATGCGCGCATTCCATTCGGCGGCTAAAATAGCCACGCGTACATTTTCTACTTTAGGCGCTTTTGTCTTGGGTAAGTGTTGTTTTGTTGTTGCCATTTTTTTGTCGTTTACAGTGGTGGGAATTAGTTAGATTGGTTTTCTTCGCCTCTGCTCACCACCCCGAGGTATCCTCCGTGGTGGCGTTTGGCATAATCAGCTTTGGAAAATCCGGTAATACGCATGGTGTTTACCACCAGCACATCGCCTATCACCGTCATCATTGTGGTGGATGTGGTGGGTGTAAGGCCGAGCGGGCATACTTCGGGCGCGCATCCTGTGGTGAGCACCACATCGGCGAGTTTAGCCAGCGGGCTTTCGGCATTCCCCGTGATTACGATAAGCGGCATCTCCGGAAAGAGCCCGTGGGCAAGCTTTATTAATTCGAGTATCTCATTGGTTTTGCCTGAGTTGGAGATGAGCAGCAGCAGGTCGTTGGGCTGTAATATACCAAGGTCGCCGTGTTGGGCTTCGCTTGGGTGAAGATTCACCGCCGGTGTGCCTGTGGAGGCGAATGTGGTGGATACATTCATCGCTATCTGTCCGGCCTTGCCCATGCCCGATGTCACGAGCTTTCCGCCGCGTCGATGCACGTGCTCGATTATTAGAGCCACAGCTTTGTCGTAAGCGTCGGTGATGGGGATTGACAAGATAGCCCGGCTTTCGGCCTGGAGTATTTCACGCATTGAGTCCTGAATTTCTGACATTATATGAGGTGCTTTTATTTTGATTTACTATAAGTTGTCACACATAAATTTTCACAGCTGCCGTATTGCCCCCCGGTACCTTAGATAAGCCCATAAATGAATATTATGGCAATGGCTATAGGAGCCACGTACCTGATACATATTCTGATAGGGGTGACCAGCGGGGTGTACAGCTGCCCGTGGTTGGTGATTTCGTCGCGCAGAAAACGCTTATCGAGCACCCAGCCCACAAACACACTGATGAGTATGCCGCCTAAAGGCAGCAATATATTAGACGATATGTAATCGAAAAGGTCAAATACGGTCATGCCGAAAATCTTCACATCGCTCATCACACCGAACGACAATGCGCACAGTACCCCGAATACCACAGCTATCAGAGTATTCACGATAGTGGCCTTCTGTCTTGGCATCTTATATTCCTCAATGAAGAATGTGATGGATATCTCGCTCATTGAAATCGTGGAGGTGATAGAGGCAAAGAAGAGCAGCAGGAAAAAGGCCACAAACCACACATGGCCACCGGGCATCTGAGCGAATATCGAGGGCAGAGTCTCGAACACGAGTTTAGGCCCCGCCTCCGGTGTGAGCCCATAGGAGAAAACAGCCGGGAATATCATCACACCGGCCATTACCGCCACAAGCATATCAAGCAGACAAATAATGGCGGCACTGCGTACGATAGGGGTGTCATCGGAGAAGTACGACGCATAGGTAAGTAGGCAGGTGAGGCCAAGGCTTAGAGAGAAGAACGCTTGCCCCATGGCGCTAATCACCACTCCGGAGTCCACTTCTGAAAAGTCGGGGTGGAATAGGAATCTCAGACCCTCTTCGGCAGCCGGCATCATAAGCGAATTTATGCAGAATATTATGAGTATGATAAAGAGGAAGGGCATGAGTATATTGGATATACGCTCTATGCCTTTCTCCACGCCTCGGCGTAGTACCAGAAAGTTAAGCGTAAGGAATATGAGTGTCCACAACACCGAACGATAGGGATTGGAAATGAAAGAGGCGAACATATCAGCGTAGCTTTCAGGGTCATGCGCGCTGAAAAGGCCGATGATAGCCTGATATAGGTATTCTATTATCCATCCGGCCACCACCGAGTAGAAACTCAATATCATCAGCGACGCCACAATGCCCATATAGGCCACATAGCGGAAGGGAGTGTTGCGGCGCAGGGCATCGAAAGCCGCAAAGGCATTTTTGTGTGTGCTTCGCCCAATCGAGAATTCGGCCACCATCACAGGTATGCCTATGAGCAGCACACATGCCATATAGATTATCAGAAAGGCGCTGCCGCCGTGCTCCCCTGTTTCGTACGGGAAGCGCCAGATATTGCCCAAGCCAACGGCCGAACCTACTGTGGCTGCTATTACGCCGGTTTTTGTTGCGAATTGAGATCTCACTTTGTTTGGTGTTTTGTTGAGAGGGAGCATATTTCTTTTTTGTGAAAGCTTGCTCCCGGTGATTTATATCTTCATTAAAGGATGTAAGGCCTGCAAACGAATGTCAGCTTAAAAGCTTGGCTATGAATATCGCGGCTATAAGCACCGGTGCCACGTAGCGTATGAGGAATGTAATGCAAGGGATGGCCCGGTTGTGGAGTGTGCCCTGATTGGAAAGCTCGTTGCGGATGAATGTCCGTGGCAATACCCATCCCACATATATACATATGGCAAAGGCGCTGATAGGCAGTAGGGTATTGGTGGCAAAGTCGTCGAGAAAGTCGAAGAGCGACATGCCGAAGAGCTTAAGCCCGGGAGCGGCTCCGAGCGATAATGAGCTTAGAGTGCTTGTGACCAGCAAAGGCAATATCACCCAAAAACAGGCCACTGTACGGCGTATGTTGAACCGGTCGCGCACGAAGGCTACCGACACTTCAGCTATTGATATTGTGGACGTTATGGCTGCCACCGAAAGCAGCAGGAAGAAGAGAGTGGACCATAGGCGCGTGTAGGCCATATTGGCGAATATCTCCGGCAGTGTCACGAATACTAAGGTGGTGCCTTCGAGCGAATTTCCGTCACTGTCAAGCCCGAAGCTCTTGACGGCGGGGAATATTATGAGACCCATGAGGAAGGCCATCAAGAAATCGAGCATGGATACTGACACCGAAGTGCGCACCAGGTTTGTGTCCTTGGGGTAATATGCGGCATATGTCACGAGAATGCCCATGCCGAGGCTAAGCGAAAAGAATGCCTGCCCTAAGGCATTGATTATCACTGTAGCGTTGATTTTGCTGAAGTCGGGGTGCAAGAAGAATCTCACTCCGTCGCCCGCGTTGGGGAGAGAGAGCGACACGTAGCAGAAAATCAGCATTATCAGGAAAAGCAGGGGCATGAGCAGATTGGACATCTTCTCGATGCCTTTGTGCACTCCGGCCAAAAGAACGGCGAGATTCAGTGCTATCATTACGAAGGTCCATATCAGAGGGTTCCATGTGCTGGCCACATAGCTGGCCATCTTGGTATTGAAGAAAGCATTGCCTTCGGCTTGTGTGGCGGCGTGGTATCCGCTATATAGGTCGCCGGAAATTGAGTCGAAGAGGTATTCGATAGTCCATCCGGCCACAACCATGTAGAACGACAGTATGAGATAAGACGCGATGAGCCCCACTGTGCCGGCTATCCACCATCGGCTCTTGGGCGTAAGATTCTTGAAATTGCCCACAGAGTCGGATTTGCCCGCACGGCCCAAGGATAGCTCCGCAAGCATTACCGGGATACCGAGCGCGAATATACATATAACATATACCACCAGGAAAGCCGCGCCTCCATTGGACTGGGCCTCTGCCGGAAAGCGCCACACGTTGCCAAGGCCTATTGCCGAGCCTACAGTGGCGGCGATTACGCCTATTTTGCTGCTGAATGTACCTTTATCGGATGCCATTTTAGTAAGTTGATAGTTGATGCGTGATATAGTATACAACAATCTCACAAGCTTTAGTGGTGCAAATTTACGAAAAATTTTTAATGTTTTTTTATCGATTGTCTTTTTATGTTAAATCGCATTTGCCAAAATGATACTTTTTTGTACGATAATTGTGCATTTTGAATATTTTTTGTGGTGAATTGCGAGAAAATTATTACCTTTGCACCCATTAATTTATCAATATGTACAATTTAAAATCATTGAAGCTTAATAATTGATTAATGAAGGCAAGTGATGTGACAGTGATGTTCGCTTCGGATCAGCATGTGGTGTATGCCGAACATGTGTGCAAGCTGATCTACGAATCGGCCTTGCAGCGCGGCACCGGTATAGCGCGGCGCTCCCCTGATTATATCTCAAAAAAAATGACCGGTGGTAAAGCCGTTGTGGCCATGCACGGCGACCGCCTTGTGGGTTTCAGTTATATAGAAAGCTGGGAGCATGGCGATTATGTGGCCACTTCGGGTCTTATCGTAGATCCCGAATACCGCCATTTAGGCCTTGCGAAGCTTATCAAGGAGAAGACTTTCGAATTAGCCCGTCTCCGATTCCCGTTTGCCAAAATATTCAGTATCACCACTTCGCTCCCTGTGATGAAGCTTAATTCGCGCATGGGCTACAAGCCCGTGACGTTCAGTGAGCTCACCACCGATGAGGAGTTCTGGCAGGGATGCCGGGGGTGTAAGAATTTTGATATTCTGCAACGCAACAACCGACGTATGTGCCTATGCACGGGAATGCTGTATGATCCGGCTGTGGAGTCGCAAGAGAAGAAGCCTAAGGCTAACCCTTACATAATGCTCATACGCAACCGACTCAACAAGATTTTCCATCTTAAAAAATAGGATCTCGCTCTGCCGCTATAAAATCTTTAATTACAATAAAATCAATAAATCATATAAAGAAATGGACAAGAAAAAGAAAGTGGTGCTTGCCTTTTCGGGGGGTCTTGACACTTCGTTCTGTGTTAAATATCTTTCTGAAGACCTTGGGTATGAGGTGCATACGGCTATCGCAAATACAGGCGGCTTCTCAGAGGCCGAACTTAAGCAAATCGAAGAGCGCGCGCTGCGACTCGGCGCTAAATCTCACGTGGCCCTCGATGTTACCGGCGACTATTATGCTAAGAGCATAAGGTATATGATAGCCGGTAATGTGCTGCGCAACGGCACATATCCTATCTCTGTGTCTTCCGAGCGCGTATTCCAGGCTATTGCCACTATAGAGTACGCTCAAAGCATCGGAGCCGATGCCATTGCCCATGGCTCCACAGGAGCAGGCAACGATCAGGTGCGTTTCGACCTTACTTTCCAGATTCTCGCGCCGGAGATTGAGATTATCACTCCCACGCGTGATATGACTCTTACACGCGACTACGAGATAAATTATCTGAAAGAACATGGTTACGAAGCCGACTTCAAGAAAATGGAATACTCTATCAACCATGGTCTTTGGGGCACAAGCATAGGCGGTAAGGAGACTTTGCACTCTGAGCTGACACTCCCCGAATCTGCTTATCCCTCGCAGATCACGGCTTCAGGCGAGGAGACACTCAAAATCACGTTCGACAAGGGCGAGGTGGTGGCCGTAAACGGCGAGTGTATACCCGACCGCATTGCCGCTATACGCAAAATCGAGGAAATCGGGTCGAAATTCGGCATCGGCCGTGATATGCATGTCGGCGATACTATTATCGGTATCAAGGGGCGTGTGGGATTTGAGGCGGCTGCCCCGATTCTGATTATCGCAGCCCATAAGATGCTTGAGAAGCATACCCTCACCAAGTGGCAGCTGTACTGGAAGGAGCAGATAGGCATATGGTACGGTATGTTCTTGCATGAGAGCCAGTATCTTGAGCCGGTGATGAGGGATATGGAGCGTTTCCTCGAAAGCTCGCAGCAGAATGTGTCGGGTACCGTGGAGATTACATTGCGCCCATATTCATTCACTCTTGTGGGGGTGGATTCGCCATATGACCTTATGAAGACCGACTTCGGCGAGTACGGCGAGGTAAACAAGGCCTGGACAGCCGATGATGTGAAGGGTTTCACGAAGATTCTCGGCAACCAGATGAAGATTTTCCATAACGTGCAGAAACGCAACGGCAAGTGATGAAGGTAGGTATAATTGGCGGTGCCGGATACACCGCCGGCGAACTCTTGCGCCTGCTCATCAACCACCCTGATGCGGAGATAGTGTTCGTGCATTCGTCAAGCAATGCGGGTGTGCGCATAAGCGATGTGCATGAGGGGCTGGCAGGGGATACGGATTTGGTATTTGCCGATTCTTATGACCTCTCGGCTGTGGATGTGCTTTTCGTCTGTGCAGGCCATGGATTCAGCCGTAAGTTCTGGGAGGAGAACGCTCGTCCTGAATGTCTTACGGTAATAGATCTCGCACAGGATTATCGCGACGAGAGCGACGGCTATGTATATGCGCTGCCTGAGGTAAACCGCGACCGTACGGTAGGGGCGCGCCTTATAGCCAATCCCGGATGCTTCGCCACTGCCATACAGCTTGCACTTCTGCCTTTGGCCGCTCATGGACTGATTGATAGCGATGTGCACATCACTGCCGTCACCGGTTCTACCGGTGCGGGGCAGAAGCCCGGCGCTACCACGCACTTCTCTTGGCGAGTGGATAATTTGTCGGTATATAAGGCTTTCGGGCATCAGCATCTTGCCGAGATATGCCGTACACTTAAGACACTGCAGCCCGACATGGAGGCTGAGGTGAATTTCGTGCCGGTGCGCGGTGATTTCGCCCGCGGCATTTTCGCCATGACTTATCTCACCACGCCGCTCACCATAGAGGAGGCTACGGCAATATATGAGGAATATTACGCTGATGCGGCCTTTACTCATGTGAACCGCAAGCCGGTGGATCTCAAGCAGGTGATTAATACCAATAAGGCTCTTATAAGCCTTGAAAAGCACGGTGATAAGCTGCTTATCATCAGTGCCATCGATAATCTGCTGAAGGGAGCCTCCGGTCAGGCTGTCCAGAATATGAATATAGCTTTCGGCATTGACGAGTGCGCCGGTCTGCGCCTCAAGCCCTCAGCCTTCTGATAATCCTTGCGCCAGCCCCATGCGCCAGCCTCTTGCTCCAGCTGCGCCAGCCCGGTTCAGGCGCCAGCCGCCCGATTCAGCTGTGCCAGCCAGTTCCATGCGCCAGCCAGCCATTGTTAACGGCGGTTGTGCCGCCGTTCATCCACAATCCATATAATCATGAATCTATTTGACGTATACTCATTATATAATATAGAGCCCGTGCTCGGCCGCGGCTGCTACGTCTACACAGCCGACGGCACAGAGTACCTGGACCTCTACGGAGGCCATGCCGTAATATCCATAGGCCACTGCCATCCTCACTACGTGGGGGCAGTGTCAAAGCAGGCGGCAGCCCTTGGCTTTTACTCTAATTCGGTAGTAAATTCGCTCCAGAATAAGCTTGCCTCTATACTCGGCCGAATCAGCGGCTACGACGATTATAGCTTATTTCTCTGTAATTCGGGTGCTGAAGCCAACGAAAACGCCATTAAGCTGGCCTCATTCCACACGCGAAAGAGCAAAGTGCTCGCTTTCGCTCATGCTTTCCACGGACGCACCTCCGGTGCTGTGGCCGCTACGGATAATCCCAAAATCGTATCCCCCTTCAACAGCACTTCTAATGTGGAATTCGTGCCTCTCAATGATATCGGGGCTGTGGAGCGTAAACTTTCCACAGGGGAGTTTTGCGCCGTGCTTATCGAGGGCATACAAGGGGTGGGGGGAATACAACTGCCTACCGACGATTTCATGCGACAGCTGCGCGAAATCACTCGGCGATATTCAGCGGTGCTTATCCTCGATGAGATACAATCGGGATATGGCCGCACAGGGCGTTTCTTCGCCCACCAGTACTCCGGTATCCGTCCGGATCTCATCACTTTGGCCAAGGGTATAGCCAACGGTTTCCCGGTGGGAGCCGTGTTTATCTCCCCCGAGTTTGTGGCAAAGAAGGGTATGCTTGGCACCACTTTCGGCGGCAATCACCTGGCGTGTGCCGCCGCTATCGCTACGGCTGAGGTTATGGAGTCAGAAAATCTTGTGGATAATGCCCTTAACGTGGGCAATTATCTGCTCGAAAGGCTTAGTGAACTTCCGAATCTTAAGGAGGTGCGTGGCCGCGGCCTCATGGTAGGCGCCGAGATTGAAGGGGCGGGCTCGGAGATGCGTAAGCGTCTGCTGTTTGACCATAGAGTATTTACCGGCGGCGCCGGCGAGCACACAGTACGCATTCTTCCGGCTTTGTGTGTAGGAAAAAAAGAAATCGATACTTTCATATCAGCTTTCGCTTCAGAATTAAGTCTTTAAAAATTAGAGATTATGAAAAAGTTCACTTCCGTACACGATATAGGCGACCTCCGCTCGGCTGTGGCAGAGGCGCTCGAAATAAAAAAAGACAGATTCGCATTCACTGATCTGGGACGCAACCGCACACTCCTGATGATTTTCTTCAATTCAAGCCTGCGCACACGCCTAAGCACACAAAAGGCTGCCATGAATCTTGGCATGAACGTGATGGTACTCGACGTGAATCAGGGCGCATGGAAGCTCGAGACCGAACGCGGCGTGGTGATGGACGGCGATAAGGCCGAACATCTGCTCGAGGCCATACCGGTGATGGGTAGCTATTGCGATATCATAGGTGTGCGCTCGTTTGCCGGTCTAAAGGATAAGGCGGAGGACTACGAGGAGCGCGTGATTGAGCAGTTTATAAAATATAGCGGTCGCCCGGTGTTCAGCATGGAGGCGGCCACGGGGCATCCTCTCCAGAGTTTTGCCGACCTTATCACTATCGAGGAGTTCAAGACAAAAGAGCGACCAAAGATTGTGATGACATGGGCCCCGCATCCGCGCGCTCTCCCGCAGGCCGTACCCAATTCTTTCGCCCAGTGGATGAATGCCACCGGTTATGATTTCGTAATCACACACCCTCATGGCTACGAACTTGCCCCCCAATTCGTGGGCGATGCCCGTGTGGAGTACGATCAGGACAAGGCACTTGAAGGCGCTGATTTCGTATACGCCAAGAATTGGTCGGCTTTCGCTGACCCGAATTATGGCAAGGTGCTTAATACTGACCGCTCCTGGACAGTGGACGCTGCCAAAATGGCGCTTACCGACAATGCCTTCTTTATGCATTGTCTGCCTGTGCGCCGCAATATGATTGTGACTGATGATGTGATAGAGTCGGAACGCAGCCTTGTGATTCCGGAGGCCGCAAACCGTGAGATTTCTGCCCAGACGGTGCTTAAACGTATGCTACAGAGCCTATGAGCCAGACTATCGATGTGGTGAAAATAGGCGGTAATGTGGTGGATGATCCGCAGGCTCTCGCCCGGTTTATCGAGGATTTCGCCGCGATGCCCGGTCATAAGGTGCTGGTGCATGGCGGCGGCAAGGAGGCCACGCGCATGAGCGCGACACTGGGCATAGAGACGAAAATGATAGCGGGGCGGCGCATGACTGATCGTGCCACGCTCGATGTGGTGACCATGGTGTATGCCGGACTTGTGAATAAGCGCATCGTGAGTATGCTGCAGGCCCAAGGCTGTGATGCTATAGGTCTTACCGGAGCTGACGCTAATGTGGTGAAAGCCACCCGGCGCAATCCCGAACCTATCGATTACGGGTATGTGGGCGATATTAACCCCGATGACGTGAACGCCGGTGTTATAGCCGAGTTTTGCGCTAAGGGATTGGTGCCAGTGTTCTGCGCCATAATGCACGATGGCATGGGCACGCTCCTCAACTGCAATGCCGATTCGGTGGCTTCGGCCGTGGCTCTTGGCACAGCCCGGGTGGCCGACGTGAGCCTTACCTATTGTTTCGAGAAGAAAGGGGTGCTTAGAGATGTGGATAATCCTGAATCTGTGATTTCCGTGATTACCCCCGGCATATACCCTGAGTTGAAAGCCGACGGCGTGGTGGCCGACGGTATGATACCCAAGATAGAGAATGCTCTCGCCGCTGTGGCAAAGGGTGTGAAAAGCGTACGCATCTGCCATTCCGACGATATAAATATGCCCGGAGGCACCACAATATGCCTATGACAGATAAAGCTATTAGTCTGCTTGAAAGCCTGATATCCACTCCCTCAGTGTCCAGGTCGGAGGAGGGTACTGCCGATGTGCTGATGAGCTGGCTTTCTTTACAGGGCATAGAGGCACAGCGTATATATAATAATGTGTGGGCGCTTGCCCGACCATATGATGATTCGCTGCCTACGCTGATGCTCAATTCGCACCACGACACTGTGAAGCCATCACCCGCGTATACCACTGATCCTTATACCCCGGTACATCGTGATGGCAGAATCTTCGGTTTGGGAAGTAATGATGCGGGCGCTTCCGTGGTGTCGCTTGCCTCGGTATTCTGTATGCTTAAAGATACACCGTTGCCTTTCAATCTCCTTCTGGCTCTTACTGCGGAGGAGGAAGTGTCGGGCGAAAAAGGTATGCGCGCCTTCCTGCCCGAGATGAGGCGTTTGGGCATACGCATAGATATGGCCATAGTGGGTGAACCCACATCTCTGCAGCCGGCCGTGGCCGAGCGCGGTCTGGTGGTGCTTGACTGCACCGCCACAGGTGTTACGGGCCATGCAGCCCGCAATGAGGGAGTAAATGCCATATACAAGGCTATGGATGATATAGCCGTATTGCGTAATTTGCGCTTTCCGGAGGAGTCAGCAGTATTGGGCCCGGTGAAGATTTCTGTTACGCAGATTCAGGCGGGCCGCCAGCATAATGTGGTGCCGGAGACGTGTACTTTCGTGGTGGATGTGCGCACTACCGACGCATACACCAATGAGCAGACGGTAGAGCTTATAAGAAATGCCATATGCAGCGAGGCGAAGCCGAGATCCACCCGTATCCATGCATCAGTGATAGATAGCAAACATCCCCTTGTAAGGGCAGCCGTGGATATGGGCCGCATACCTTTCGTGTCGCCCACCACATCTGACATGGCTCTCATGCCTGATTTCCCCACACTTAAGATCGGCCCCGGAGACTCGAGCCGCAGCCACACCGCCGACGAGTACATCTTCGTCTCCGAAATATCCGATGGCATAGCCCTATACCAAGAGCTGATCTCCAGATTAGCCCAATTAGGGCATCATGCGCCAGCCAGCCGTGGTTAGCGGCGGTTGTGCCGCCGCTCATAATACTGTGCCATCCATACCCAAAATCAAAAACAAAAAAAACGAAAAAATACATGAAACTATGGAGCAAGGGCTTCGAGCCCGACAAACTGATAGAAGAATTCACCGTAGGGCACGACCGCGAGCTCGACCTGCGGCTTGCCCGCTATGACGTGCTGGGATCAATGGCACACATACGTATGCTGCAGAGCATCGGTCTGCTCGAAAAATCCGAACTCGACCTCCTGCTCGCCGAACTCGAAAATATCCTCACTGTAATCGATAACGGCGAATTCGAGATAGAGCCGGGAGTGGAGGATGTGCACTCTCAGGTGGAGTTCATGCTCACCGCCAAACTTGGCGATATAGGCAAAAAAATCCATTCCGGACGCTCGCGCAACGATCAGGTACTCGTTGACCTAAAACTTTTCCTCCGCGACGAGTTGATTAAAATCTCCCGGTCGGTGCAGCGCCTATTCGATAAATTCCAAATGCTGAGCGAGAGGTATAAGGATGTGCTGATGCCCGGATACACGCATTTGCAGATAGCCATGCCCTCGTCGTTCGGTCTGTGGTTCGGGGCTTATGCCGAATCGCTTGTCGATGATATGCAGGTGGTAGCCGCCGCCTATGATATAGCCAACCAGAATCCGCTGGGGTCAGCGGCCGGATATGGTTCGTCGTTTCCGCTCGACCGCGCCATGACCACGCGCCTACTCCATTTCGCTGATCTGCACTATAATGTGGTGGCAGCACAGATGAGCCGCGGCAAGACCGAACGCGCCGTGTCGATGGCTATCTCTGCCTTGGCCTCTACTTTGGGGCATTTCGCTATGGATGTGTGCATGTGGATGTGCCGGAATTTCGGGTTTGTGTCGTTCCCTGACGAGTTTACCACCGGATCAAGCATAATGCCGCATAAGAAGAATCCGGATGTGTTCGAGATAATGCGCGGCAAATGCAACCGCCTGCAATCGGTGCACGGCGAGATAGCGCTCCTTACCGCCAATCTTCCGCTTGGCTACAACCGAGACCTCCAGCTGCTTAAGGATATCATATTCCCGGCTACAACGGAGATGGTGAATTGTCTGGATATGTGCGACTTCATGCTCGACCATATCCGCGTGAACCCTGACATACTGTCTGACAGCAAATACGACTATCTCTTCACCGTGGAGGATGCCAACCGCCTTACGCTCGAGGGTATGCCTTTCCGCGAGGCCTACCGCACGATTGGCATGCAGGTGCAGCGCGGCGAGTATCATCCTCACAGAGAGGCTCAGCATACGCACGAGGGCAGCATAGGCAATCTGTGCAACGCCCAAATAGCCGAGAAGATGGGTAGGGTGATGAAACGCATGGGCTGATTGACGCGGCCTGTATCCGCAGAATGGGCAGACACATTACCGCGTGTCTGCTTTTTTGGTTTTATTCAAATTTATTTATTGGCTAATATCAGAAAAATTCGTAAATTTGCCCCAAAAATTTTAAGCTCGACAGAGATGGAAGAAAAATTTGAAATGGTGGCCAAAACCATGAAGGGGCTTGAGGCTGTCCTCGCTGATGAATTGCGTGCGCTTGGCGCCGAGGATGTGGCCCCGGGCCATAGGATGGTGTCATTTAAGGGCGACCTCGAAATGCTGTATAAGGCAAATCTTTGGTGTCGTACCGCTCTATGCATCCTTAAACCTTTCTATAAGTTTGAGGCTAAGGATGCCGATACTCTTTACGAGATGGTGAAGGAATATGACTGGTCAACCATTCTCTCGGTCGACCAGACTTTCCGTATCGACACTGTGGTGAATAGCGAGGATTTCCAGCACTCGCGCTTCGTGACGTATAGGGTGAAGGATGCGATTGTTGACTGGTTCCGCGATCGATACGGCTCGGATAAGCGTCCGGGTGTGCGTCTTGAGGATGCCGACATTATGATTAATGTCCACATCACGGATGATAGCGTCACCCTCTCGCTCGATTCGTCGGGTGAGTCGCTATATAAGCGCGGCTACCGTGTGGCACAGAACGACGCGCCTATTAGCGAGGTGCTTGCCGCCGGTATAATTTTGCTTAGCGGATGGAAGGGCGACACCACGTTTGTGGATCCCATGTGCGGCAGCGGCACATTCCTTGTGGAGGCTGCGCTTATCGCCGCTAATATACCGCCGGGCATATACCGCAAGTCGTTCGCCTTTGAGCAATGGCCTGATTTTGACCGGGAGTTGTTCGAGAGTCTGTATAATGACGATAGCTCTGAGCGTGAAGTGGCATGCAAGATATATGGCGCGGATATTTCTCCCAAGGCTATAGCTATAGCCACTGAGAATATCAAGAGCGCGGGTGTGAGCCAGTATGTGTCTTTGGAGTGCAAGCCTATATCGCAGTGGACTCAGGCTCCGCAGCCTGCCGGTGTGCTTGTCACTAATCCTCCTTATGGCAAGCGTATCAGCGTCGATGATATGGAGGGGCTGTATTCCACTATAGGCAGCGTGCTTAAAAATGTGTTTGTGGGATATAATGCATGGATTATCGGTTATGATGATGAGTATTTCCATTGCATCGGTCTTGCCCCTTCTGAAAAAATAGCTCTGCTCAATGGCTCTCTTGATTGCGAACTGCGTGAGTATGTGATCTTTGCCGGAAATAAAAAGGAATTCCGCGCTGCCGGTGGTAAGCTTAAAGAGGATAAGCCTAAGCGTGATGACCGTCCGAAATTGCGCCATTTCGAAGATGACGAGGAAGACGACCGCAGAGACAGGCGCCGCAAATTCGACGACCGCCCCAAGCGCCGCCGCTTCGATGATGATGAGGAAGACGACCGCAGGGACAAGCGCCGCAAATTCGACGACCGCCCCAAGCGCCGCCGCTTCGATGATGATGAGGAAGACGACCGCAGGGACAAACGCCGCAAATTCGACGACCGCCCCAAGCGCCGCCGCTTCGATGATGAT
>N._stephensi_709_foregut__coassemble_233_pt1 | contig 22179 bp, 16 predicted proteins | sample N__stephensi_709_foregut__metabat2_low_PE_014 | metagenome-assembled genome bin N | reverse complement strand
CTTCATGCTTTTCAATTCTGAACCATTCTCCATAGGTGGCTTCTTCGTCAGCGGTGTTTATCTTCTCCACTACAATTGAGTCAACCGGCATTTTCTTTGTGCGGGTTATACCAGTGTAGATGAGGTTGCTCCGGAGCATCACCTTGTCGCCCTGTCATTAGAAGATAGGGAACTAATACAACTTATGAGTCCAACAATATATATGTGCCTTCCATCCTTAGCTGTATGGAGAGACAAATTTATTCACCTAAAATTTAAAGACTTGGTTTAGGGGTGGATAAATTTGTCCCTCCATGCCGCTTGGGGATGTGCGGATTTTGCAGCAGATCAGAAGAGCTGGTCCCATGCCGGGAGCAGGATAGGCTCTTGCTTCAAAGCTTTAAGCACCTTAGGCGAGGCGTATTTCTTTTCCACCACCAGTCTGAAAAGATACTCATCCATCCACGGGTCGGTGGCTATCAGATAGCCCTTCTGGCCTGAATTGCCCCAACTGTTCTCGATAAGCCACTTCTTCGGATTGCCCTTATCGTCCAAATCCACACCCGAAAGAGTCATGGCGTGAGAAGAGGCACTCGCTTTAGTGGAAATCCTTTCGGCCTTATCCATGCCGAACGAAGTGTCGAACAGCGACTCATAATCATAATTATTAAGGTCAAGTATGCCATTCGTGCGGTCGATGTATTTGGATACGTCGCAAGAGAAATACATGGCGGTGCTGTCCTTTATCGACTCTATCGCAGCCTTCTTGATTTCATCCATAGGCACATTGAGATATGTCCAGTCCATACCATCATAAGAATGGCGGTCATAATCGATACGGTACACCTTCCAGTATTCGCGCGAAGGGTCATTCATAAACATCACATAGCCGTTTTTCAGATCGTTGCCGAGGTACTCCTCATAGAACGACATAGGTGTATATTTTTTTGTCTCTACCGGGTTGCCGTTCTTGTCTTTTTTAGTCCAGGTGAATTCCTGTGGCGGCACACCGAGGGCGAGAGCGAGCATTTTGTATATTTCGGATAGTTGCTCTGTCTTCATCGCATCCAAAGCTGCCGCATCAGCCCCTTTCTCCTTGGCCTGACGCAGACGCAGACCATCTTCACGAAGCTTCAGAGACAACAGACGGCGGAATGTGCTTGTGCTGTTTGACACCTCAGTCTCGGCCATGGCCTCCGTAGGCACAACCCCGTATTTGGATATCACGTCGATAGCGCCGCAGAATGTGCCGCCGTCGGCAATCGGATTCTGGAAAAACCACTCCACCAGTCGATCATCCATGGGGCTGTCGGATGTGTCTATTACCGACTGGAGGAAAAGATTCGACTTTTCAAGCTGATCGTAGAAGAAATTATAGTTTTGCGAAAAGGTGAGTTTGGGGAGATTATGTTTTGCCATGGCCTGAGCGCGCAGCATATTAAGAGTCGTGAATAACCAGCATCTGCCCGACGACTTCTGGTCGGTGATACCTTTGGTCTCCACGCGGTGAGAGAAGTAGTCGTCTAATTGATTTCGTACATCCCCGTTAGATGCCACCTTGTCGATCGAGGCGGCGTTCAACGCGTTATGACGCGCCTTATTGGCCGGGTCATGCTGATATTCGGATCTGAATTTCGCGAGCATCTCTTGGGAGATTGCCCCATCAGTCTGTGCCGATATCTGGATTGTTGCGGCAAGAGCAAGAGCAAATATTAAATTTTTCTTCATGGGATAAAATTATGTATATATGGATTAGATTCTTATCTATAGGGCGATTTATCTATGATGTGGTTTTATCTGACAAAATTAGTCATTTTTTTCAATACATATATCATTTGAACCTATAAATATTATAATCTCATAAAAAAAAGGCTGTAAAGGCTTCAGCAAGGGTCTACGTCGTAGTATACCACCAACTGCCGCATAGCAGGTACGGAAGAATGTAGTGATATTTGGAGCTCGCGAAGTATTTCCTTTACCCGTTGCATAGAAGCGTTAAGTTCGATCTTAAGCATTATCTGGCGTATATGATAAAGTTGGATTTTAGACACGGAGGGCTTGGTGGGGCCGTTGACGCGCGTGCCGAACAATTGACGTAGACGGTCGGAATAGATTACGGCGAGGTTGTCGAGTTCGCGCTCGTCCTTATGCTTCAGAGTGATGTATACAAGCCGGGTGAATGGCGGATACGCAAACATCTGCCGCTCCTGTATCTCATGGTTATAAAATCCCAAGTAATCGTGGTTCCGCACAAATTTTATCACGGGATGCGAGGGCATACGCGTCTGTATTATCACCTTTCCGCTATCGCCTTTGCGCCCGGCTCTGCCGGCCACCTGCTCAAGCATATTGAACGCTCGCTCAGCCGAACGAAAATCAGGGTAATGAATCAGGGTGTCGGCGTTCACCACCGCGGCGATTGACACGTCGCCGAAGTCAAGGCCTTTAGTCACCATCTGTGTGCCCACAAGGATATCCGCCTTGTGGCTGGAGAACGAGTCGATAAGATTGGCGTAGCTATTTTTGTTTCGCGTGGTGTCGAGATCCATACGAAGCGTGCGCGCCTCGGGGAATATCTCCTCTACCTCGTCCTCGATACGCTCGGTGCCGTATCCCACCACCTCTATCGACGGCTCTTTACATACCGGACAGATTTCAGGCAGCGGGTATGTGGCCCCGCAATAGTGGCACACCAGCGAATTGGTGTATTTATGATACGTGAGCGACACGTCGCAATTCTTGCATTTGGGGATATACTGGCACTGTGTGCAATGAGCCATCGGCGCGAACCCTCTGCGGCTATGAAACACTATGGCCTGCTTGCCTAAGGAGATTTCGCCCCTTATGGATGCTATAGTGTCGAGGCTTAGCGGACCTTTCACCTTCTTCATTTTTTGCTCCTTGGCCATATCCAAGATTTTGATTGCCGGGAGCGACAGCCCCTGATACCGTTCGCTAAGGCTCACAAGGCCGTACTTTCCGGTGGAGGCTTTATAATACGTCTCTATGGCCGGGGTGGCGCTTCCCAATAGCGTCTTGGCGCCATGCATGTGAGCCAGCATTATAGCTGTGTCACGCGCGTTATGCCGGGGCGCAGGGTCAAATTGTTTGTAAGACTGGTCATGCTCTTCGTCTACGATCACCAGCCCTAATTTCGCGAATGGCAGGAATACGGCCGAACGCGCGCCGAGTATCACAAGGGGTGCGTTGGTATGAAGAAGCCTGTTCCATATCTCCACACGTTCGTTGTCGGTGAATTTGGAGTGGTACACGAGCAGCTTGTCGCCGAACACCTTTTGCAGGCGAGTGGTGAGTTGGGTGGTGAGGGCTATTTCAGGCACAAGAAAAAGTGTCTGTTTGCCCTGCTGCATCACATGGCTTATAAGATGCTCATACACCTCGGTCTTGCCGCTGGAAGTAATACCGTGCAGCAGCACTATATTCTTGTCGATAAAGCTTTTGTGTATTTCGTCAAGAGCCTTATCCTGTGCGGAGGTAAGGGTGGGGAGGCCCGATGTGCCAGTGCCCGAAAATCTGAATCGGGAAGTCTCTTTCGTGAACCTGCGTGTTATGCCCTTGTCAGAAAGCGCCTTGAGGATGGAGGTGGTGAGCGCGCTCTTGTCAATAAGTTCTGACACCTTCACATCCTTAGCGGCGCGGCACATTTGTATAAGGGTAAGGAGCATTTTCTCTTGCTTTGGCGCACCCTTTACTTTGGCGAAGGCTTCTGCCACAGATGCCTCATCCGTGATGTCGACAAGCAGCTCTACGTAGTTTTCAAGCTTTGGCCGGAAGCGGGATACAAGCGATTCAGACACCACTATCGCCCCCTTTGAAAACATTTTCTGTGTCAGGGCCGGTATGCTGCGGAATCCTGTTTCTTTTTCCAGATCCTTTGCCGTAAGTTTGCCTTTCTCTGACAATAACTTGTATATAATGCCTTCGCGCTCGGGCAGCGACACCACATCCTCTGCCTCATAATCCGGATTAATCTCGAATTTGGTCTCGCTCTCGATTTTGAGTCCGGATGGCACGGCGGCCTTATATACATCACCGATAGCGCATAGATAATACTCTGAAATCCATTGCCATAGTCTGAGTTGTGGCGGGCGTATCACCGGACTCTTATCCAGCAGATGCGTTATCTCCTTTACGGTAAATATCGCTTGTGGCTGAGCCACGAATCCCGATACGATGCCCGTGTAGAACTTGCTTTTGCCGAAAGGCACAATCACCCTTGAGCCGACATTTATGTCGGCCACCATATCCTCTGGTACCCGATAGGTGAACGTCGCCCCCACCGGTACCGGAAGCACCACCTCTATATACATGCTCATTCCTCCGGGTCAAGGTCTTCGTCCCATGAGTACCCGTCGTTATCCTCTCCCCAGGAGTTAGGATCGATGCTGCATAAATCCTCAGCTTCGGCGAGTTCGTCTTCAGTGGGTGTATACTCAAATATGAAGTTGTCTTCCTCGCTTACCCGATGCTGGGCATCGAGCCGCTTATGCGCTATGTCGGGAGTGGCGAGGCGATTGTTCTCATCGGTAATCGCACGCCATAGAGTATCCTTAAGTTCAGTGATTCCGAATCCGGTGACAGCGGATATGAATACGGTGGGTATATCTTCGGGCAGTGTGCGGCGTATCTCATCGATAAGTTCGTCGTCCGCCATATCACATTTGGATATGGCGAGTATACGGTGCTTATCCATAAGCTGCGGATTGAATTTTTGTAGCTCATTAAGCAGCAAATTATATTCGGCAGCGATATCGTCAGCGTCAACGGGCACCATAAACAAAAGCACCGCGTTACGCTCTATGTGCCTTAGGAATCTAAGACCAAGCCCTTTGCCCTCGCTTGCCCCCTCTATGATGCCCGGGATGTCGGCCATGACGAAAGAGCGGTTGTCGCGGTAGCTCACTATGCCTAACTGGGGCTCCATTGTGGTAAACGGGTAATCGGCGATTTTAGGGCGCGCTGATGATACTGCCGACAGCAGCGTGGATTTTCCGGCGTTGGGTAGTCCTACAAGGCCCACATCAGCCAGGAGTTTCAGCTCCAGGATTATGCTGCGTTCAATGCTTGGCTCGCCCGGCTGCGCGAAACGAGGAGTGCGATTGGTGGCGCTTTTGAAGAACCAGTTGCCTTTGCCGCCCCTGCCGCCTTTTAGCAGATTAAGCTCTTGTCCGTCATCTGTCACTTCTGCAAGATAATCACCTGTCTCGGCATCAAACACCACTGTGCCGCAAGGCACATCCACAATCACATCCTCGCCATCCTTGCCGAAGCTATTGGCGGCGCCTCCGGGCTGTCCGTTGCCGGCGAATATGTGGCGGCGGTACTTCAGTGGCAGCAGCGTCCACATGTTTTTGTTGCCGCGGAGTATGATATTGCCACCACGGCCGCCGTCGCCGCCGTCAGGCCCTCCCTTGGGTATATATTTAGCTCTATGAAAGTGGCAGCATCCTGCTCCTCCCTTGCCTGAGCGGCAAAGTATCTTTACGTAGTCAATGAAATTGCTATCAGCCATAATTGTAAGGTTTTTACTAAAAGAACAATATTCGGCGAGTGTTGGTTGTGTGTCATTATGCACTTTGGCGGATAATGCCACATCACAACGCATGCCAAAATTTTGCAAGTGCAAATTTAGTAAATAATGATAATAAAATGAAATTTATCATTGAATATATCGATATAATTGCTACTTTTGCACTCCAAAATTTTAAACTAAAGAGTGATCGGAACTAAAGAGTAATCTATGTTAATGGATAATCGGATTTATTGTTTATATGTTCTTATATTAGCTTTGTCGCTGGCATCATGCGGGCGTACAAAAGAAGATAGAACTGACCGGGCCAATGGTGTGATCCCGGGAGAAGTGTCGGCTCTTATAATGGGTACTGACTATTTGGCGGATACACTTTACTCGTCAGAGACTGCAACATATGTACATATAGATAACCCTGATTATCGGCAGCATATAATATATGGCCCGGATGGGGTGTTGCTTAACAGTCCCAGTGTCGCACTCGACAGTTTAGGTGTGGGCAGCTACGTGGTAAGAGATGTATTAGGCTCTGTGTATGTGGATTTTGCCATGCCATCGTCTATTTCCTCGCTGAAGGCTTCATATCCTCAATACCCGGGATTTTCGCAAATTAATGTATACGGCTTATCCACTACAGGCCAAAGGCTGGCCTATTCATATGCGGTGGCTGTAGCTAAACAGGAGATGAAGAATCATGAGGGCATAAATAAGTGGCTCAAGACATGTGTAGACGACTCGGTGAAGGGCGACCCTACGATAAAACAGATGGGAGATGAACTAATGCGCGATTTCTTCTCGCAATACAAGACGGCTGAAAACCAGTGGCTTTACACGGATACGCGCAGTATCTTGGTATATGAGATGACAGATAAGTACCTGACTTACGAAGACTGTTTCTATGGATTCAGAGGTGGTGCTCATGGCATGTATGCTATTAGATTCGTGTCATATGATCAGGAAAATAATGTGCCTGTTACATTTGCTTCTTTGTTTAAGGATGACTGTGAGGAGCAGGTGCGAGAATTGATTTTTGAATCCCTTGCTGCCGATGACGATTTTATGTCGAACCATAAGCTCACCAGCTTGTCACAAGTTAAATCATACGTGAGCAACAATCTTGGTGGTGATTCGCTACCTATACCGGATCCGGGGTTGCTTAAGGATGGCGTAATTTTTTGTTATCAGCCATATGAGATTGGTCCTTACTCAGATGGTGCACTTCAAGTGATTGTACCATATGAGAGAATAAACGAATTATTCAGATGATTGAGAAGAGTACCCACAGTATATTCCCAAACATACTTAGACTCTTATAGAATTTCAATTTAATAGTATCATAATATCAAAAAAAAACGGGGAGTTGTCGTGATGACAACTCCCCGTTTGGGAAATATATAGAGAGGTTTAGTGTGCTGTATGACTGATTATGAACGTACCTGCGTATTTTCGGGTTTCCTATCGTCCTTACGATTATCCTTTTTGCCGCTTTTCTTGTTGTGCGATTTGGCTTTTTTATCGTGCCCCTTAGCATTTTGCATATTCTTCTCGTACTGGGTAAACTGCTCGGGGGTAAGGATTTCCTTTATCGCGGCCACATAGGAGTCCTTGGCTTTCTGGCGGTCGGCTTTCATCTGCTGGCGCTGTGCATCGGTGATGTCACTTTTCTTCTTCCCGGCATTCGCGGCCTTTGCGGCTTCACGACTGGCTTTGCGTTCAGCGTTGAGCGCTGCTATTCTTTCTTTCTGAGCGTCTGTAAGCTCAATGTTGCGGAAAGCTCGGAAGGCTCTGTCGCCTTTGCCTTTGTTGGCTTTGGCAGTGGCGCCCTCGGCATTGCAGCCGTTAGGGCAGGTGGCCGGACATTCGGTAGAGGCTTTGGGGGTATTATTGGTTGTGTTTTTTGCGGTGGCGGCAAATCCGCCGAGGGTAATAATTGCTATTGCAGCTGCTAAAATCGTTTTCTTCATAATTAATCTTTGTTTGGTTTTAATGATTGACATCTTGTTGGTTTTCGTAACTTAAGACTCGTGAAATCGGTAATCGTTTAATTCAAATAATTGATTTAACGCACATTAACCCCATCCATAAGAAATAGACGGATTTTGGCATAAAATATGTTAATTTGCGCTGTGACTTCATATTATTGGCATTTTACATTATAATTATAGAAATAAAAAGAGGTTTATAAGAAAAAAAATCGTAACTTTGCACGAATTTTGAAGTTACAAAAAAATTAAAGAGATATATTATGAATGTAGTTAAAAAGACCATCACTCTGCCCGACGGCCGCGAGATTACTCTCGAGACGGGCAAGTTGGCAAAGCAGGCTGATGGTGCGGTGGAGCTGCGCATGGGCAACACAATGTTGCTTGCGACCGTGGTATCCGCCAAGGAGGCCGGTGAAGGCGTGGATTTCATGCCCCTGCAAGTAGAGTACAAAGAGAAATTTTCATCGGCAGGCCGTTTCCCCGGCGGATTCTTGAAGCGTGAGGGTAGAGCGAGCGATTACGAGATACTTACCGCTCGTCTTGTTGACCGTGTGCTTCGTCCGCTATTCCCGGATAATTATCATGCCGACACTTTTGTGCACGTCACAATGTTTTCAGCCGATGGTGTTGACATGCCTGATGCTCTTGCCGGATTGGCTGCTTCCGCGGCTTTGGCAGTGAGCGATATACCTTTCAACGGACCTATCGGCGAATGTCGTGTGGCTCGTATTGATGGCGAATTCGTTATCGATCCTACTTTCGAGCAGCTTGAGAAAGCCGACCTCGAGCTTATGGTGGGAGCCACCTATGATAATATAATGATGGTGGAGGGCGAGATGAAAGAGGTGTCAGAAACTGACCTCCTTGAGGCCCTTAAGGCTGCTCATGCCGCCATCAAGACCATGTGTGTGGCTCAAAAAGAACTCGCTGAAGAAGTTGGCGCTACCGTAAAACGCGAATATTGCCACGAAGTAAATGACGAGGAGCTCCGTAAGGATGTACATGACAAATGCTATGATAAAGCTTATGCTGTAGCTAAAGCCGGATGCGCCGATAAGCATTGGCGCCAAGATTCATTCGATGCCATTTGCCAGGAATATATCGATGCTCTACCAGAGGAGGAGCAAGAGGAGAAAACACCCCTCGTAAAGCGCTACTATCACGACGTGGAGCGTGAGGCTGTGCGCCGCTGCATCCTTGATGAGGGCGTGCGTCTTGACGGACGTAAGACTACCGATATCCGTCCTATCTGGTGCGAGGTTGACTATCTGCCCGGACCTCACGGCTCCGCAGTGTTCACCCGCGGTGAAACCCAGTCGTTGGCAACTGTCACCCTTGGCACAAAACTTGACGAGAAAATGGTGGATGAGGTGCTGATTCAAGGCAACGAGCGTTTCCTGCTTCACTACAACTTCCCCCCGTATTCTACCGGCGAGGCTAAGGCTCAGCGTGGTGTAGGACGTCGTGAAATCGGTCATGGCAATCTTGCCCACCGTGCGCTTAAGAGCATGCTCCCCGACGACTTCCCTTATGTATGTCGTGTGGTAAGCGATATTCTTGAGTCTAACGGATCTTCTTCTATGGCCACTGTATGTGCTGGCACACTTGCCCTGCTTGATGCCGGTGTAAAGATGAAGAAGCCTGTGAGTGGTATCGCTATGGGTCTTATCACTGACGCTGACGGTTCGAAATATGCGGTGTTGAGCGATATTCTCGGAGATGAGGACCACTTGGGGGATATGGACTTTAAGGTGACTGGTACACGCGATGGTATCACTGCCACTCAGATGGATATCAAGTGCGACGGACTTTCATATGAGGTGCTCGAAAAAGCCCTTAATCAGGCTAAGGAAGGCCGTATGCATATCCTTGATATTATAGAGCAGACTATCCCGGCTCCTCGCGAGGACTACAAGCCTCACGTGCCGCGTATTGTCACAATGCTTATACCCAAAGATCTTATCGGCGCTGTGATTGGCCCGGGCGGAAAGATTATCCAGGGTATACAGGAAGAGAGCGGAGCCACTGTATCTATCGATGAAATACCCGAAGGAGGACATATCGAGGTAGCAGCCGCTAACAAGGACTCTATCGAGAAGGCTCTCGCTATGATCAATGCCATCGTAGAGCTCCCTGAAGAGGGCAAGGTTTATACTGGCACAATCAAGTCGATTATGGAATTCGGAGCGTTTGTGGAGTTTATGCCTCATCGTGAGGGTCTGCTTCATATATCCGAAATCGCTTGGGAGCGTATCGAGAATATGGAGGCTACCGGGCTTAAAGAGGGACAGGAGGTGACTGTGAAGCTCCTTGAGGTGGACAAGAAGACCGGTAAGTACCGTCTGTCGATGCGTGCGCTTGTAGAGAAGCCTGAAGGCTATGTTGAGCCACAGCGTGCTCCTCGCGGTGATCGCGCACCTCGCCGCGACCGTAACGACCGTGGCGGTGACCGCCCCCAGCGCCGTGATGGCGATCGCGCACCTCGCCGTGACCGCGGACCGCGTCGTGACTAATCCCCTGAAATTAAAGTTATAAAGAGGCTATGATATAATGCGTAGCCTCTTTTTCTTTCAGAAATCATCAAGATTAATCGATTTGACAATAAAAAGCGCCGTCTCGCAAGAGACAGCGCTTTTAAAATTTTTTGAAGCTAAGGCTTTATGCCTCAGCGATAGGCTCTACATTGATGTATTTACGTCCTTCCTTGCCTACAGTGAATACCACTGTGCCGTCGATAAGAGCGTAAATAGTGTGGTCTTTGCCCAAACCGACGTTTTTGCCGGGGTGGTGCTGTGTGCCACGCTGACGTTTGATGATGTTGCCTGCCTTGGCGAATTGGCCGCCGAAGAGCTTCAGACCGAGACGTTTGCTTTCTGATTCACGGCCGTTCTTAGAGCTACCTACACCTTTCTTGTGTGCCATGTGTTCTTAAGGTTTTAAAGGGTTAAGCTACTATGTCTTTGATCACTACTTTGGTGAAGTACTGGCGATGGCCGTTTTTGCGGCGATAGCCTTTGCGACGTTTTTTCTTGAAAACAATCACTTTGTCACCTTTTACAAGGGGGGTAGCCACTTCGCATACCACCTTTGCGCCCTCCACTACGGGAGTGCCGATTTTTACTGCGCCGTCTACATCGGCGAGAAGCACGCGGTCGAACTCTACGGTCTGACCTTCCTCAACTGCATCGCCGAGGTACTGGACATACAGGAAGCGATCTTTCTCGGCTTTGAACTGCTGTCCCTGGATTTCTACGATAACGTACATTTAAATTATTGTATTTAAATTTGTTAACCCGACGGGCGGCAATCCGGCTTATCACCGCATGCGCTTTTGATGAGCCCGTTACGGAAAATTGCCCACAAAGTTAAGCATTTTTCCTGTATTTTCCAAATGTTTGTTATGATTTTGGCAAAATTTCAGAAAAAGTCAGAAAAGTCAGCTAAGTTCCTGCATACGGGCTATGTATTTGCCGATAATGTCAAACTCGATGTTTACGTGCGTGCCTACTTGTATCTGTTTGAAATTGGTGTGTTCGAAGGTGTAGGGGATTATGGCCACACGGAATGAGTCACGCTCGCTGTCGCATACGGTAAGACTCACGCCATTGACGGTGACAGAGCCTTTCTCCACGGTCATGTATCCTTTCTTCACCATTTCCGGGCTTACCGAATAGGCGAATTTATAGTATCGGCTACCCTCCACCTCTTCGATGTCAACACATGAGGCAGTGCAATCCACATGTCCCTGTACGATGTGCCCGTCAAGACGTCCGTTCATAAGCATAGACCGCTCAAGGTTGACGAGCGACCCTGCTTGAAGTTCGCCCAGATTGCTGCGGTCAAGGGTCTCTTGGATTGCCGTCACCTCGTAGGTGCTGTCGGGGTGCAATTGCACTACAGTCAGGCACACACCGTTGTGAGCCACTGACTGGTCAATCTTCAACTCGTTGGCAAATGAACTTTTTATTCTAAGAGTGAGGTTGCCGTCGCCGGTGGTGATGCCCACCACTTCGGCTGCTTCTTCTACTATTCCTGAAAACATTATTACTGATTATGATGGATTATATGATTAAGTTGGATATATGCGTATGGGTTAATAATCGATATTCACGTTTGTCACGATGCCCGGTGTAAACACCACCTTAAACTCCATAGTGCCGTCGCTTACGCCATTCGCGACCAAATCACCGCGGTCAATCCCGATGCTCTTATAATCGGGGCTTACGTTATGTACTCTGAAATTAAGATTTAGTTTTTTGGGAGCTTGCGGGTATGTGCCTTCTGACGAAATTGTGATCTTTATGCTGCCGTTTTCGTCTACATTACCTTCGAATTTCACAAGACGGTATTCGCCGTTGGCAAGTGCCGACGGTGATATGCGATTGTCGTCGTATAGCACGTATTGCGAATCCAAGCCTTTGATAGGGTAGTAGTCGATAGTGAGATTTGCGGGATTGTAATCCGCTGTAGATTCCATGCTATATTCAGCCATTGGCAGGAAGGCTCCGGCTTTTACGAATAGAGGCAATACATCAAGGGGAGCAGGGTATGTGATTTCGCTTCCTCCATCGTACACTTTGAGAGGATTGGAGTAATCTATCCATTTACCTTGTGGAAACACCACTTTGCGCTCGATAGCGCCCTGGGTTAGTACCGGGGCTACAAGAAGCTCGCTTCCCCACAGGTACTCGTCTTCTATTGAGTCGTAGGCATTGCTTCCGGCTTCATAGAAATTGAGCGGCCTTACCAATGGATATCCGTAGGCGGCGTTTTCATAGGCAAGAGTGTAATTGTAAGGCAGCCAGCGGTATCTGTCCTTGATCAGAGATTTTATTATATGTGAGTATTGGGGATAATGGTAGGGTTCGGCTTCGCTCTGTGCATGGGTGCGCAGCATGGGCGAGAATAGTCCGAGCTGAAGCCATCGCACGTAAAGCTCGGGATCGGTGGGATTTTCCGGGTCTACGGCAAATCCTCCCACATCATGCCCCATATAGCCGAGTCCGCTAAGCCCGGAATTAAGCATTATCGTGATTTGAGGCTGCAATCCTCCCCACGAGCGCGACACGTCGGTTGACCATGGGAACACGCTATAACGTTGCAGTCCGGTAGTGCCGCCTCGCATCATGGTCAGAAGGCGTGTGTCCGGATATTCCTTTTTGAAGAGGTCTGATATTATTTCGCTCCAGTCGTTGCCGTATTGATTGTGGTATTGGCGCGCTGTGAGTCCATTGTGGTGTAAGCCGGTTTCGGGATGCACCTCGGGTTCGCCTAAATCGCCCCACCATCCGGTAATGCCCATGTCGGTGAGTTGTTTATATCGGTTGGCGAGCCATTCGCGTGTCTTTGGGTTGGAAACGTCAAACATACCGCCTTCGCCTACCCAAATCGTCACTTCTTGAGGCGCTTTTCCGGTGCTGTCGGCCATCAGCATACCATTTGCGGCAAGATATTCGTAGTTGTCCACGCCTTTGCCGTTGCGTAAAATATAAGGCTGTGATATGGCCACGAGGTTCACATTCTCTTTTTTCAACTTTTCCAGCATTCTCTCCGGATTGGGCCACTGGTCCGGATCCCATGCCAATCGGCCCATATCTTGCTCTTTGCCGTACCAATAAAGGTCGAGTACGATTCCGTCCACCGGATAGCCCTGGCTTTTAAGGGTATCGATTGCTCCAAGTGTTTCTTTCTCGTTGTGATAGCCGTATTTTGATGTGATGTATCCTAAGCTCCAAAGAGGGGGTAGGGGCTGGCGTCCGGTCAGGGAGGTCAATTGGGAGGTCACGTCAGCTATCGTCTTAGCTCCGTTTACGAAATAATATGATATGGGTGTTTCGCTTTCTGTGGTATATGTGATCTCCTTGCCTTCGCCAAGCACTAATGAGGCTGCTCCGAAATCGTCAAAAACAAGAGCGAATCCGTCCGACGATATGAAGAGTGGCATGGTGATGTTCATCTGGTTTATTCTCGGGTCACCTTTTGTATATCCGTAATTTTGGCGATTATACATTATCAGTGTGTCACCGCGAAGATTGATTTTGTGTCCGCGTTCGCCGCCTCCGTAGTACGAGCCGGTGGACGTGGTGGTGAGTATAAGAGTCTGCTTTCCGTCAGCTTTGATGCGTATACCCTCATCGCTTATTTGTTTCCCGGTACCGGCATTGATTGTGACATGTCCTGTGGAGGCATCGGTGGTTACCTCTATACCGGCAGGTGTGGTGAGTACGGAGATAGAGGGCGATATCTGCTGAAGTGAGGCATTTGACTGCGGCTCTGATATCACAGAAGCCCTTGATTGGGGTATAACGTCGCCTTGCACGGCATTTGTCACGCGTATTATGTTGTCGGTGAGTGCGGTGACAGTCACGCTGCGTCCTTGCGGCGTGGGTATTCTGATTTCCGAAGCTTGTGATGCAGCTTTGCTTAGGTGAAATGGCAAAGTCAATGCTATTGCCGATGCTACTGCGCTTAAATGTCGTAAGATGCGTTTCATTTTTCTGATACTTGTATTATGGCATGTGAAATTTGCGATACAGGTAGGGTATTTCCCTTAATCTCCGTCAACAATAAATAACCCGTCACGGGTCGATTGTGTTCAGATAGGTTACGATTTTTATGGTATGGTCATTGCCGGTATTGTAGGTTTTCTGTCCTTGTGGCACGCGTGGGTTTTTTCGTTTGCCAAGGCGTGCATGTTCTGCGAGTTTGGTGAATCTCTCAGAACCGGAAAGTTTGTTTTTCCATGTGGTGTAAAGCTGCTCTTTCCTGAAGTTGTTCATATCGGAATAAAGTCCTTTTAGGTCAGGATAGCTTTCAAGCTCTTCAAGAGTCCAGGTGTCGTTGTTGTCAAGATATGCTATCGCTGCCGACAGAGATTTGGCGTTGTCATTATGCGGCTCTTCCTTTTCTGTACTCTGTACAATATCCGTCTCGGTAAGGTTGTCGACGTTTGTGTCGTTGGAGGCACCGCCTATTGAGTCGGTAAGGATTACAGTCCCCTCAGATTTGTTGTCGGGGCTTATGCTGTCTGATTTTGAGCAAGTGCAGGCCAAGGCCACGATGATGCCTAATACGAACCCTATTGCGCACCATATGGCTTTTGTCACTGAATCGGTGAGCGGATTGGCTATGTCCTTCCAGTCAATAGAGTCATCGTTAGTGTGAACGGTGGCATGTGGCTTATCATGCCTGATTTCTGTGGCTGATGTGTGGGTGGAGTGATGGTTTGAGTCTGGTGATTTCCGGTTAGGTACGTTGTAAGAAGCGTCTGTGTTGGCTGTGTATAGCGGGGATTTGTCGTCCTCGGATACTGCTGCCTGCTGTGTGGGGGAAGTGGCATTTTGTGGCATTTGGTCGCCGGGAGTAGAATTCTCGACACGCATATTTGGCCGGCTCACCATTATTGATTGGCGTCGTTCCACTATGCCATGGTTTTCCCATATCAGTTCTACTGTACCCATAAGAGGCGCAAGATAAGGACGGTCGAAATTTTGCCCGTAAATGATCGGACGCGCCCCGTTATTGTCAGTTACGGGAGGCAGAAGTTTTACCATTTGTTCTAATGGCTCGTCGGTGAGATCGTTGTCGCTGACTGAGCCTACCTCATCCTTGTCAACCAAAATTACCCCCGAATACGGCAGATAAGCGGTCTGATATCGGTTTTTGCCTATAAGATCGTCAAGTGTATACCCTGTTGACTCGCCATAATATCTGTGGGCATACCTGCTGCCATAGTTGGGCGCGATTGCTCCGGGCTGCGCGTTTATGTCGTACTCCCGGTCAAAAAGCCGGCGTATTTTATCAAGAGCCTCTGATGTGATTTTCGACTGGTTCACGGCAGTGGCTATCGTATCGGTTATCTCCGAGATTTCGCTGCCTGATATGTTCAGATTATAGGGTATGAAAATCCAAGCCGCCAGATGGTCAGGTTTGTTGTCCGGGATTGTGCGTATTAGGGTGATGAACACACCTTGCCTGACATATTTAAGCAGGTAGAATATGTTTTTTTCTTCTGGGTCGTAGTCCACCTCTTCCACCACAATTGAGATATCCTTTATCAGCGATCTAATCACTTCGTCGGCGTTGATTTCGAGCATGTTGCGGTATCCTCGGCAAGAGATATTGATGTATAGTTGAAGCTTATCCATTATGTCGATATTTATACATTGCAAATATAGTGATTTTTTGGAATGTAAAAGCTCTTGATTAAGCTTTTTTTTGCAAAATGTGAGAAATACACCGAACTTTACCTCTATAGGCAGTGTTTTATAGATACAAAGATTCGATCGGCATCTTTTTGGAGCAGCGGAGCAGGGGCGGCAGAAAGCCGCTGAGGAATTTGCTCGTCCGGTGTTTGCGTTTGAAATCGACGCAACCTTACCCCGCAGGAGTTATAGATTCTAAATAACAATCCCGGCATACCTTCAATGGGTGTACCGGGATTGTTGTGTGTCATTATTTCCTTAGGTGTCATCGGATTGTGCCGGTGACTATGCTTCATCTCCGCCGCCGCGGTTCTTGGCTTTGTTTTTGGTTTTGTCGGTAGAGGATGTGCTCATGTCCTTCTCTTCTTTTAGATCGATTTCGTTGTGGTTTTCATCAATCACCTTGTATTGTAGCATAGCAAGCGATTGGTCGGGCACTATTTTGAATCCTTTGCCCAGCGAGCGTCGCCAGGTACGATAGATTGAGGTGAACAGTCCCTTTTTTAGGTAAGCATCGACATATGGGTGCACATACATGGTGACATTCCGCAGCTTCAAATCCTCGGTCACGTACTTTAGCTTGTCGTAAAGTGTGTCTGTGAATAGCAAAGATGGCTGTACTTCGCCCTTGCCGAAGCAGGATGGGCATGTCTCGGTGGTTACGATGTCAAGTGCGGGGCGTACTCTCTGCCGCGTGATTTGCATGAGCCCGAATTTGCTGAGAGGCAGGATATTATGCCTTGCCCTGTCGTTGGCCATCACCTCGCGCATATGGTCGTATAGCGCTTGGCGATGCTCAGGCTTGTTCATGTCGATATAGTCTATCACTATTATGCCTCCCATATCGCGGAGTCTGAGCTGCCGCGCTATTTCGTCGGCGGCGCGAAGATTTACCTCCAAAGCGTTGCTTTCTTGGTCGGCTGAAGCTTTTGATCGGTTGCCGGAGTTTACGTCAATCACGTGCAGGGCCTCAGTGTGTTCGATTATCAGGTAAGCGCCTGATTTGAATGATACTGTTTTGCCGAACGACGATTTTATCTGTTTGGTGATAGAGAAATGGTCAAAAATTGGTATTTCCTTATCATAGTACTTTACGATGTCCTTACGTTCGGGAGCTATAATTGACACGTATTTTGTGATTTGATCAGCCACTTCGGCATCATTGACATAAATGCTTTCGAACGAAGGGCTGAAAACGTCGCGCAGCATACCTACTATGCGGCTTTCCTCTTCGAAAATCAGTGCGGGGGCCTCTGCGGAGCGGGCCTTTGTCACAGCTTCTTCCCAGCATGTGCGCAGAGTGTTGAGCTCGTTGTTGAGTTCGGCGGCGCCTTTGCCCTCGGCTGATGTGCGTACTATCACGCCGAAGTTTTTGGGTTTTATCGAGGCTATGAGTTGGCGCAGGCGCAGTTTCTCTTCGGTGCTCTTTATTTTCTGTGAAATCGATATTTTGTCGGCAAATGGCATGAGCACCATGTATCTGCCGGTAAAGGCTATCTCGGTGGTAAGGCGCGGCCCTTTCGACGAAATGGGCTCCTTCACTATCTGCACGAGCAGTTGCTGTCCCGGTGTCAGCAGTTGGGTGATGGTGCCGTGTTTGTCTATATCGGGGAGCATCTTCATCTTCGACACGTTGGGCATTGGCTTTGATGTGTCGTCGAGAAGCTCTCCGACGAATTGCGCATACGACGAGAAGTGAGAGCCAAGATCCAGATAGTGGAGAAAAGCGTCTTTGTCGTAGCCTACATTCACGAACGCAGCGTTGAGTCCGGGCATCAGTTTCTTTACCTTTGCCAGGTATATGTCGCCGACGGCGTAGGCGATGTTGCGAGTCTCTTTTTGCAGAGACACCAGACGAGAGTCCTCGAGAAGGGCAATAGACACTTCCGAGGGCTGCACATCTACTATTAGTTCGCTTTTCATTAATAAATTGGATGTTGATGTAAAATACAAAGAACAAACTAAGAACAGAAATAATCCGTCGAGTGTCCCCGTTCCATAGTTTGTCCTGTGAGTTGCGTTAGTGTAAGTCACCGAAAGGTGTCGTCTAAGCAGGGCTTACTTCTTCTTATGACGATTCTTTCTCAGACGTTTTTTGCGCTTGTGGGTAGCCATCTTGTGGCCTTTTCTTTTTTTTCCGCTTGGCATTTTTACGCTAATTTTAGGGGTTAGACTTATATTGTTATTTCCTTTTGCATTGCTTTGTGATTGCTCTCCTGTAGCCCGTTTCAGGGGGGAGTCAGGATGGCTGTTTTATGCACATTTCTTTTGCAAGTGCAAATATCGGTATTTTTTTTGACATAGACGCAACATATCGGTCATTTTGTTGCATTTTTTTGTTTTTTTTCGTTTCTGACCTATGTGTTAGCGTCAAAATGGCTCTATTTATGTGCTGTAATCTCGTCATCGAGGTCTTCTGTGGTGAGGGTGGTGCCGGGCTTGTGCTCGTTCTGGGCAGGGGAGGGGGCTTCGTCGCCGGCTTCTGTATTCCCGGCTGTCTGTGTGTTAGCCGCGACGGCTGACGCTTTTTCGTGTTTGCGGCGGGCATATCCGAGAGCTGAGCCTTCGCATATGCATCCCACGGCCATCACCGCGAGAGATATGCCGGTGATGAGCATCAGCATGGCATCCTGCCTCTGCTGGCGGAAGAAGAAAAGCGACACCGATCCTGCCACAAGCAATACCGGGAATAGGTAAAGCCATGCTGGAAGCTGGAATGGCCGCGCACCTATGGCAAGCACGAAGAATTGCCATAATGCGCACACTGCCACAAACAGTGCAAGCATGAATGTGATCATCGGCTCGAATTCATGCCTGAATACCAGCATACATATGCCTAAAAGCACAGCCGCAGCGTTGGTGATGAGATTAAGGAGTCGGCCGGATTCGGCTTTTGAAGCGTAACTGAAGAATATCAGATTGAGTATGCCCACTCCGATAAACATTATGCCACACGTGGTAGTCACGCCGGACAGATTGATATTATTGCAGAATATAATAAGCACGGCCGCAACGGCTGCTGCGAATATGCCGGCTATTGTCAATGATCTTCCTCTCATGTCCCTTGATATTTTATATTAATCTTGTTTCTTGCTATTTAATATGGTGTGATAGTTTTGAATCGTGAAATTTTTTGCAAATTTACTATATAAACAAATAAGTCTCGCATTATTTTCTCAATTTTTCAATAAAAAATTGCTGCGGCCGCATTTATTTGTTAATTTTATTTATAGATATGCCAAAAAATGAGCGCGATATTTTGCTCTGTGCCGAAAAATCACTACCTTTGTGCGCTTTTGTGCCTATAGGGCAAGTGTGTGGCGGATTGGGGTTTGTCTAATTCGCTGATATATAGTATATAATAAACTAATCATAAATAAGTTAATGGCAACATTAGAGAAAATCAGAAGCAAACAGAAGCTGCTATTCGGTATAGTGATAGTGGCCCTTTTCCTGTTTATCATTTCTATCGCCTCTGCCGATTCTATCCGCCGCCTTTTCGGCCCGGGTACCACAATCGCCAAGGTCGGCAATCAAAAGGTGGATTATGAGGACTATCGTCAGCGCGTGGATCAGGCTAATCAGCAGCAGCAAAAAATGGATCGCGACGAGCTTTCGCAGCGTGCAATCGAGTCTTTAATCTTAGAGAAGCTTGTCAATGAGCAGATTGATCAGCTTGGCATTACCGTTACCGATGCCGAAATCACCAGGGCTATGACCGGTGATTATCCTCACCCCGCCGCATCGCAGTTTATCCAGATGGCTTCGCGCTATATGCAGCTGCCCATGGCAAGCGGAAGTGCGCTGCTTGATGCCATAAATAATCCCGGCCGATATAATCTTACAGGCGAGCAGCTGAATTACCTTGCTCAAAACGCGTTCGGCACCTACACCATGCAGGATGCTTGGGCAGCTCAGGAGAAAGCAGTGGAGAGCGCTATCCAGCAGCAGGCAGTAGGCAGCCTTCTGCAAGGACTGTTTACTGCCAACCGGCTTGATGCTAAGTCGATGTACGATGATAACAGTTCTGTGTCTACCGTGTCATTCGTGACAGCACCCCTTTCGTCGGTGGCTGACGCTGATATCCAGGTTTCAGATGGTGATATTAAGAACAAATGGAATGAGATGAAGAGTCTCTATAAGCTTAACGAAGAGACTCGTCAAATCGATTATATAGTGGTGCCCGTATCTCCCTCAAAGGAGGATTATGATGCCGCCGAGGTTGAGGTTGACCGCCTGGTTGAGGCTCTTCGCGAGCAGCCCGGTCTTAATGGGGCGTCAGTGTCTTCAAGATTCGTGCATGACAATAAGGTGATGCCTCTTGCCAATGTGCGCACCGATGCCGATCTGCGCATTATTCCCGATTCTATGATGGCTAAAGACAAGGTATACAAATATCGTAGGTTCGGCAATACTTTCCGCGTGGCCAAGGTCACCGATTTGTCTGCGAAGATTGACTCTGTAAACATCTCCATGTACGTGGCTAAAGATAAGGCTCAGTCCGACTCTGTATATGCGCTCATCAACGGTGGCAAGTCAATGAAAGAAATAGCTGAAGAGAATCAGCAACAGGCTATCGACAGCATATGGCAGAGCCTCGTGGGCGCGCCCGCTGACCTTGCTGATGCTATCGGTGGCGCTCTGGTAGGTCAGCCATTCCAGTACAGTGATAGTGTGCAGGGCGGTTATGCTATATATAAGGTTAACGAGCGTCGCGCCCCCAAGCAGTATGTCGATGTCACTGTATATAGCTATGTCGTTGATCCCTCTGCCACCACTGTTTCAGATATCAAGACTAAGCTCAGCGGATTCCTTGCAAGCAATTCCAAGGGTGATTCTTTCTCTGCTAATGCCGATAGTCTCTACACTTTGCGTCATGCCCAAATCAACGCTTCCACCCCGCGTTTAGGCTATGTGGCCAATTCTCGCGGCACAACAGGCTATACCGACACACGCCATGCCATCAAATGGGCCATGAATGCTAAGAAAGGTGAGGTATCTCCTATTTTCGAGGACAACCGCGACTATCTGATAGTTGTCGCCCTAAAGGATATTTATGATGACGGATATATCCCTTATACTGCGGCCGATGTACACGATGGTCTTGAAGCTCTCGTGAAAGCTGATAAAAAAGCCGAGAATCTTATTGGCAAATATAGCGGTAAGGCTAATGACCTTGCAGGCTATGCAAGCCTGATGGGTGCTGAGGTACGTACCGATTCTACTATCGTGTTCGCTTCGCCTCGTCTGTCTTCATTCCCGGCCAACGAGTATGCTCTTCAGGGCATGATAGCCGCTGCTAAACCCGGCACAGTCGTTGGTCCTGTTCAGGGTGCCAATGAAGTGATGGTGTTTGTGGTTGACGGTACCGAGCAGACCGGCCGTCCTTATGATTTCAATCAGGATGGCTCTGTCTTTGTAAACAATTTCGGCATCAAGGACTTCTTCGGTTTGCTCGTGGGCGACCGTGAAATCAAAAACAATAGCCTGCAGTTCGAAAATTACGATAAATAATAATCTCGTCCTATGATAAATGGCGGGGATGAGGGCCGTAGCCTTCATCCCCGCCTTTAATTAATTATCATGCTATTATATAGTTTCTTTTCTTCAATAGAGTTTTGTGTGATTATGGCTGTGGTGGCAGCTGCCGTGGTGGCTCTGGCCTGCCGTCCTCAGGCAAGGGGTGAGATGCTTGAATATCTTTTAGCCGGGAAGCTGTCGAGAACGTCTCTATGTGGGGAGTCTGCGGTGGAGTTTGAGTGCATGGATTCGGGTATGGTGGTTATAAGGCGCACTTGCATAGAGGGTGTCACAGAGTCAGGGGCTGTAAGTTTGGCTGTAAAGTGTGATGGCGTAAATGTCGTGATTGAGGAACGTATGATTCCCGGTAACCAATATGATATGCCGATTGATACTGCTACATTTGATCTTGATTTCCTGCGTCCCGGCAGGTATCATGTGCGGTATAATAGCGACCCCACCGGACTGTTTGTCGCGTTTCAGTTGCACGTGCGTCCAGGTATTGTGGCACGTCGGGTATTGTCGAGATAGTATTATCTTAGAGGTGGCCGGTAATCATAAATTTCTTCGGCTGCTTCTTGCGGTAAAGCAGCGGAGGTAATTTATGCTATTATACTGACGACTATTAAGTAGGCAATCATATTTATTCATATTTTTGAGTTTATGCAAGTCACTGAAAATGATTACAGTACCATACTTCATAACTCATAACTAATACTTCTAACTTACTTATGACGTCAGTATTGTATGTTATTATGTCACCTACATTATTAACGTATTGATTACCAACTGTTTGCGTATGCCATAAAAAAATTTTTTTATGGCATACGCAAACAGTTGGTAATCAGGTGTTTATATGACGACGTGACATAAATTTTTTGTCTTGATTTTTGGTGTTTTTTCAATCAAACTCATTAACTTTGCACCATGTTTAACTCAT
>N._stephensi_709_foregut__coassemble_227_pt1 | contig 22358 bp, 16 predicted proteins | sample N__stephensi_709_foregut__metabat2_low_PE_014 | metagenome-assembled genome bin N | reverse complement strand
TCCTGAAGAAAGAAGAGGGTGGCCGTCACACTCCGTTCCACAACCACTATCGTCCCCAGTTCTACATCCGTACACTCGACGTTACCGGTGAAATCACTCTTCCCGAAGGCACCGAAATGGTAATGCCCGGCGACCACGTAGAAATCACTGTAGAGCTCATCAACCCCGTAGCATGCGATGCAGGTCTTCGCTTCGCTATCCGTGAAGGTGGCCGCACAGTAGGTTCTGGTCAGATTACTGAAATCCTCGACTAATACAGGTCGAAAACCAACCAAAATACAAGATGGCGGCAGCAAGCCGCAGCCGCCATCGATATACGGGTTTAGCTCAGTTGGTAGAGCACTGGTCTCCAAAACCAGGTGTCGGGAGTTCGAGTCTCTCAACCCGTGCTAAAAATAAACAAAAATGAAGAAACTCAAACTAATTACAAGTATCGAGGAGTCATACGACGAACTGCGCTACAAGACCTCATGGCCTACAAAGGAGCAGCTCGTGAAATCGGCTATAATAGTCCTGATTGCTTCCTTTATTATCGCAGTAGTGATATTTATCATGGATCAGATAGCCGACAACTTTATGCACTTAGTTTATAGCTTCAGCTAATCACATTAACGAAGGAAGGATGTCAGAGAAGTTGGAAAAGGGATGGTACGTGCTGCGTGCCATTTCAGGTAAGGAAGCCAAAGTGAAGGAGCTCCTTGAAGGGGCTATGAAGAACGGAGGTTTAGGCGACCACTTGTTTCAGGTGTTAATACCCACCGAGAAGGTAGTTACGATCAGAGGCGGCAAAAAAGTCATCAAAGAGCGCAACCTATTCTCGGGATACGTATTTATAGAAGCCATCCTCACCGGAGAGCTCATACACGAGCTCACCAATACCACCAATGTAATAGATTTTCTGCGCGGTCGTCAGAAGGGGTCAAAGCCCGAAAGACTTACAGAGGCTGATGTGCGTCGCATGATGGGCACAGCCGATGAGATATCCGAAACGGCAGAGGCAGAGGTGTCGCAGTACATGGTGGGCGAGACAGTGAAGGTCAACGAAGGGCCATTCATAGGATTCTCCGGAGTGATTGAAGAGGTTGTAGCCGATAAGAGCAAGCTAAAAGTTGCAGTAAAGATTTTCGGCAGGAAGACCCTGCTGGAACTCGAGAATTGGCAAGTAGAGAGGGAATAAGCGACGGGCAGTTACGGGCCAAAGGAGCTGATTCCCCCGTTTTTGTGTTTCCGTATTAATTAATTTCTTAAGTATTTTCAAAATGGCAAAAGAAATTGCTGGTCAGATTAAATTGCAGATAAAAGGCGGCGCTGCAAACCCGTCGCCCCCAGTAGGACCCGCACTTGGTTCGAAGGGTATCAATATCATGGAATTTTGCAAGCAATTCAATGCCCGTACCCAAGACAAGGCCGGTAAGATCCTGCCTGTAGTAATCACATATTACGCAGACAAGAGCTTCGACTTTGTAGTGAAGACACCGCCGGTGGCAGTGCAGCTCAAGGATATTACCAAGGTAAAGAGCGGATCTGCGCAGCCCAACCGTAAGAAGGTGGCCGAAATCACATGGGATCAGGTAAGAACGATTGCAGAAGACAAGATGCCTGACTTGAACTGCTTCACCGTAGAATCTGCTATGCGTATGGTTGCCGGCACAGCCCGCAGCATGGGTATCACCGTAAAGGGTGCTTTCCCTGCCAATAATTAATAAAATTCAATCACTATGAGTAAACTTACAAAAAATCAAAAGTTAGCTTTAGCCAAGATTGAAGCCGGTAAAGCCTATAGCCTTTCAGAGGCAGCCGAGAAGGTGAAAGAAGTGAACTACGCCAAGTTCGATGCCTCATTCGACATCGACGTGCGCTTAGGCGTTGACCCCCGTAAGGCCAACCAAATGGTACGCGGCGTAGTCACCCTACCCCACGGAACAGGCAAGACAGTACGCGTGCTTGTGCTTTGCACACCCGATGCAGAGGCTGCAGCTAAGGCTGCCGGTGCAGATTATGTTGGTCTCGACGAATATATCAACAAGATAAAAGGCGGCTGGACAGACATCGACGTCATCATCACCCAACCCTCCGTCATGGGTAAGGTAGGTGCTTTAGGTCGTATCCTCGGTCCGCGCGGTCTTATGCCTAACCCCAAGAGCGGCACAGTGACTATGGATGTAGCCAAAGCCGTTGAGGAGGTTAAGAAAGGCAAGATTGACTTTAAGGTTGACAAGAACGGTATCGTGCACTCATCAATCGGCAAGGTGTCATTCACACCGCAGCAGATGTCAGAGAACGCGCGCGAGTTCATCAACACCCTTATCAAGCTCAAGCCAGCCACCGCAAAAGGCACATATCTGAAGAGTATTTATCTTTCGAGCACAATGAGTCCCGGCGTTAAGGTTGATGTCAAGTCAATCGAAGCCTAAACCTTTAAAAGCTTACAACAATGAAAAAGGAAGATAAAGCACTCGTAATAGATAAAATCAACGAGGCACTGAAGGAATACCCCTCTTTCTACCTCGTAGAGAGCGCCGGCATGAACGCAGAGCGCACAAGCGCATTCCGCCGCGCCTGCTTCTCCAAGGGCATCAAGCTCATGGTAGTGAAGAACAAACTTCTCCACAAGGTGCTTGAAGACATGGAGGGAGACTATTCAGAGCTCTATACAGCCTTGCACGGCTCGACATCTCTGATGCTCTCAACCGTAGGCAACGCCCCGGCCAAGCTCCTCAAGGATTTCGTGAAAAAAGGCGACAAGCTCCCCGTGCTCAAGGCAGCATATGTAGAGGAGTGCGTTTACGGTCCGGACCAACTCGAAACACTTGCATCCATTAAGAGCAAGAACGAACTCATCGCCGATGTTGTGGCATTGCTGCAGTCGCCCGCGAAGAATGTCGTATCCGCTCTACAGTCAGGTGGCAACACCATCCATGGCGTACTCGAAACACTGTCGAAAAGAGAGGAAGCCTAAAACATCCCCAATTAAATAAACAACACAAAAAAATACAAAAATGGCAGATCTTAAAGCTTTTGCTGAACAACTTGTAAACCTCACCGTAAAGGAAGTAAACGAACTCGCTCAGATCCTTAAAGACGAATACGGTATCGAACCCGCAGCTGCAGCAGTAGCAGTAGCAGCCGGCCCCGCAGCCGGTGCAGCTCCCGCTGAAGAGGAGAAAACATCTTTTGATGTAGTGCTTAAGGCAGTAGGCCCGAGCAAACTTCAGGTTGTAAAACTCGTGAAGGAACTCACAGGACTTGGCTTGAAAGAAGCTAAGGAACTCGTTGACAACGTTCCCTCTAACCTTAAGGAAGGCCTTGCCAAGGCTGACGCTGAGGGCTTGAAGAAACAGCTCGAAGAGGCTGGCGCAGAAGTCGAGCTTAAATAATCGACCTGTCACTCAGGATATGGGTTAAGAATCCCCAAAGGGAGGATTCTTAACCTTTTTGTGCTATATTTTAATTTGAGTTCCCTTTTTCACTTCATATTTTTTATTAGATGACTGTATCCAACGATAAACCCCGTATAAATTTCGCTTCGGTAAAGAATCCCCTACCTTTCCCTGACTTTCTCGAGGTGCAATTAAAGTCGTTTCAGGACTTTATGCAGCTTGATACACCACCCGAGAAGAGAAACAACGAAGGTCTGTACAAGGTATTCGCCGAAAATTTCCCTATAGTTGATACACGCAATAGTTTCGTGTTGGAGTTCATCGACTATTATATCGACCCACCGCGTTATAGCATAGACGAATGTTTCAGACGCGGCCTTACATACAGTGTGCCCTTAAAGGCAAAACTCAAATTATACTGCACCGACCCGGACCACGAAGACTTCAACCCTGTGATCCAGGACGTATACCTCGGTCCTATCCCATATATGACCGAAAAGGGAACATTTGTAATCAACGGTGCCGAGCGTGTAATCGTGTCACAGCTTCACCGTTCGCCGGGCGTGTTCTTCGGGCAGAGCACTCACGTCAACGGCACAAAACTTTACTCCGCACGTATCATACCTTTCCGCGGGTCATGGATCGAGTTCGCCACCGACATCAACAATGTGATGTACGCCTACATCGACCGTAAGAAGAAATTGCCCGTGACAACCCTCCTAAGAGCCATCGGTCTTGAAAGCGATAAGGACATTATCGAGATTTTCGGCCTGGCAGAGGAGATTAAGGTAACAAAAGAAAATCTTAAGAATGCGGTAGGACGCAAACTCGCCGCCCGTGTGCTGCACACATGGGTAGAGGACTTCGTGGATGAGGACACCGGTGAGGTGACGAGCATCGAGCGCAGCGAAGTACTCATCGACCGCGAGACCGTGCTCAACGAGGATGACATCGACATGATACTCAAATCAGGTGTCGAGAACATTCTCCTGCACAAAGAGGACTCCAACTCAAGCGACTACTCGATAATCTTCAACACTCTACAGAAAGATAGCACCAACACAGAACAGGATGCTATCCAATACATATACCGACAGCTGCGCAACGCCGAAGCCCCTGACGACGCTTCAGCCCGAGAAGTCATCAACAACCTCTTCTTCTCTGAAAAACGTTATGACCTCGGCGAGGTTGGCCGCTATCGTATTAACAAGAAACTCGACCTTGATACCTCTATGGATGTGCGCGTGCTCACCCGCGAGGATATCATTGCCATTATAAAATACCTTATCGAGCTCATCAACTCGAAAACCGACGTGGATGACATCGACCACCTTAGCAACCGCCGCGTGCGTACAGTGGGCGAGCAGCTTTACAACCAATTCGGTGTGGGCTTGGCCCGTATGTCACGCACAATCCGCGAGCGTATGAACGTACGCGACAACGAGGTGTTCAAGCCAATCGATCTTATCAACGCCAAGACCATCTCTTCTGTAATAAATACATTCTTCGGCACCAACGCGCTGTCACAATTCATGGATCAGACCAACCCTCTGGCCGAAATCACCCACAAGCGCCGTATGTCGGCCCTGGGCCCCGGCGGTCTGTCAAGAGAGCGCGCCGGTTTCGAGGTGCGAGACGTGCACTATACACACTACGGACGTCTATGCCCTATCGAGACTCCTGAAGGCCCGAACATCGGTCTTATCAGCTCGTTGTGCGTATACGCCAAAATCAATGACCTCGGCTTCATCGAGACCCCCTACCGCAAGGTGGAAGACTCAAAGGTGAACCTCAACAACGACGAAGTGGTGTATATGACGGCCGAAATCGAGGAAGGCAAAATCATAGCCCAGGGTAACGCACCTCTTAACGACGACGGCACATTCATCCGCGAGCGCGTAAAGGCCCGCCTTGACGCCGACTTCCCTGTAGTGGCACCCGGTGAAGTGGAACTTATGGATGTTTCGCCTATGCAGATTGCATCAATAGCGGCGTCGCTGATCCCATTCCTTGAACATGACGATGCTAACCGCGCCCTCATGGGATCTAACATGATGCGTCAGGCTGTGCCCTTGATGCGCTCAGAGGCGCCTATCGTAGGCACGGGTATCGAAGCACAGCTCGTGCGCGACTCCCGCACACAGATTATGGCAGAAGGAGCCGGTGTGATTGAATACGTTGACTCCACAGTGATACGCATACGCTACGACCGTACAGAAGAGGAGGAATTCGTGGCATTCAAGCCTGCCGTGAAGGAATACTCTATACCCAAGTGGCGCAAGACCAACCAGTCGACCACCATTGACCTGCGACCCATTTGCCACGCCGGCCAGCGTGTGGAAAAAGGCGACATACTCACCGAAGGATACGCCACAGAAAACGGCGAACTTGCACTCGGACGCAACCTTAAGGTGGCATTCATGCCCTGGAAGGGATATAACTACGAGGATGCCATCGTACTCAACGAGCGCATGGTACGCGACGATATCCTTACCTCAGTGCACGTGGACGAATACGCACTCGAAGTGCGCGAGACCAAACGAGGAATGGAAGAGCTTACATCAGATATACCTAATGTGAGCGAAGACGCCACACACGACCTTGACGAGCATGGTATCATTCGCATAGGCGCACACGTGGTGCCCGGTGATATCATGATCGGTAAAATCACGCCTAAGGGCGAATCGGACCCCACGCCTGAGGAGAAACTGCTCCGCGCCATCTTCGGCGACAAGGCCGGAGATGTGAAGGACGCTTCTCTTAAGGCATCGCCCTCTCTGAAAGGCGTGGTCATCGGCACTGCTCTTTTCTCTAAGGCCGCGAAGAAGAAGACACGCGTGACCAACGCACTTCTTCCCAAGCTCGATGAAGAATATGAGGAGAAGCTATCCGAACTTAAGAACATATTGGTGGATAAGCTCATGGTGCTCACAGAAGGCAAAACCTCGCAAGGCATCAAGGACTTTATAGGCAGCGATGTTATACCCAAGGGCGCGCATTTCACTCCCTCGGTACTCCGCGACCTTAACTACGACACCATCAACCTCAGCAAATGGACCAACGACCCGCACAAGAACGACCTTATACGCCAAACGATCGTAAACTACCTGCGCAAATCCAAGGAAACAGACTCTGAGCTCCGCCGCAAGAAATTCGACATATCCATCGGCGACGAGCTGCCCTCCGGCATCATGCAGATAGCAAAGGTGTACATAGCCAAGAAGCGTAAAATCGGTGTGGGCGATAAGATGGCCGGACGTCACGGCAACAAAGGTATCGTATCGCGCATCGTGCGCCAAGAGGATATGCCATTCCTCGCCGACGGTACTCCCGTGGATATTTGCCTTAACCCGCTCGGTGTGCCTTCGCGTATGAACCTCGGACAGATTTTCGAGACAGTACTCGGATGGGCAGGACGCGAGCTCGGCGAGAAATTCGCTACGCCAATCTTTGACGGAGCATCGCTCGACGACCTCGACAAATGGACCGAAAAAGCCGGTATACCTCGCTGGGGCAAAACATACCTCTACGATGGAGGCACAGGCGAACGCTTCGACCAGCCGGCCACTGTAGGTGTAATATACATGCTTAAGCTTGGCCACATGGTAGAGGATAAGATGCACGCCCGCAGCATCGGCCCGTACTCGCTCATCACCCAGCAGCCTCTCGGCGGTAAAGCCCAGTTCGGTGGCCAGCGTTTCGGTGAAATGGAGGTTTGGGCACTTGAGGCCTTCGGTGCTTCGCATGTGCTACAGGAAATCCTCACAATCAAGAGTGACGACGTGAATGGCCGTTCAAAGGCTTACGAGGCTATCGTGAAAGGCGATGCCATGCCGCAGGCAGGCATACCCGAATCGCTCAACGTGCTCCTGCACGAGCTCCGCGGTCTGGGCCTGAGCCTGAAACTCGAATAATACCGCATTTGGCAGCCGGGGCCACACACACCCCGGCAGCCAATATATTAATATAGAGATTAATCTGATACTATCACTTAATTGAATATACTTTTCCAAACATAATATATGGCTTTCAGAAAAGAAAATAAGACAAAAACCGGATTCTCAAAGATTACCATCGGTCTCGCATCGCCCGAGGAAATCAGCGAGATGTCATCGGGCGAAGTGCTAAAACCCGAGACAATCAACTACCGCACCTACAAGCCCGAGCGTGACGGTTTGTTCTGCGAGCGCATTTTCGGTCCGGTAAAGGACTACGAGTGCCATTGCGGAAAGTACAAGCGCATACGCTACAAGGGTATCGTGTGCGACCGCTGCGGTGTGGAAGTCACCGAAAAGAAAGTGCGCCGCGAACGCATGGGCCACATCCAGCTCGTGGTGCCTGTAGCACACATCTGGTATTTCCGTTCTTTGCCCAATAAGATAGGTTACCTGCTCGGTCTTCCCTCAAAGAAGCTCGATGCCGTAATCTATTACGAGAGATATATAGTAATCAACCCCGGGCCGTTTGCCGAAGGCGAAAACCCGCTTCAGAAGCTCGACCTTCTCAGCGAGGAGGAATATTTCGAGCGTCTGGAGACACTGCCCAAAGACAACCAGCTGCTTGAGGACACCGACCCCAACAAGTTTGTGGTGAAGATGGGCGCAGAGGCCATTTATGACCTCCTTAAAGACCTTGACCTCGACAAACTGTCTTACCAGCTCCGTGACCAGGCCAACCGCGACGGTTCGCAGCAACGTAAGACTGAAGCACTCAAGCGTCTTCAGGTAGTGGAGTCATTCCGTAGCTCCAAGTCACGCGGCATCAGCCGTCCGGAGTGGATGATTCTACACATCGTGCCTGTGATTCCACCGGAGCTTCGCCCGCTTGTGCCTCTGGACGGCGGCCGTTTCGCTACCAGCGACCTCAACGACCTGTATCGCCGCGTGATAATACGCAACAACCGTCTGAAGCGCCTTATCGAAATCAAAGCCCCGGAAGTGATTCTCCGCAACGAGAAGCGTATGCTTCAGGAAGCCGTTGACTCACTCCTCGACAACAGCCGCAAATCATCGGCCGTGAAGAGCGATGCCAACCGTCCGCTCAAATCACTATCCGACTCGCTCAAAGGTAAGCAAGGCCGTTTCCGCCAGAACCTCCTCGGTAAGCGCGTCGACTATTCCGCACGTTCGGTTATCGTGGTGGGTCCCGAGCTTAAGATGCACGAGTGCGGTCTGCCTAAGGATATGGCAGCCGAACTTTACAAGCCATTCGTAATCCGCAAGCTCATAGAACGCGGCATCGTTAAGACCGTGAAGAGCGCGAAGAAAATCGTGGACCGCAAAGAGCCTGTGGTATGGGACATCCTTGAATATGTAATGAAAGGCCATCCCGTACTGCTCAATCGTGCCCCTACTCTTCACCGACTCGGTATCCAGGCCTTCCAGCCTAAGATGATAGAGGGTAAAGCCATACAGCTGCACCCACTGGCATGTACCGCGTTCAACGCCGACTTCGACGGTGACCAGATGGCCGTGCACTTGCCACTCGGCAATGAAGCAGTGCTCGAAGCACAAATGCTTATGCTCGGCGCACACAATATCCTTAACCCCGCCAACGGCGCGCCTATCACTGTGCCCTCTCAGGATATGGTACTGGGTCTGTACTACATCACAAAGCTCCGCAAGGGCGATAAGGGCGAAGGCACAATATTCTACGGACCTGAAGAAGCGCAGATTGCCTATAACGAGGGTAAAGTCACGCTCCATGCTCCCGTGAGCGTATATGTCGACGACGTGGACGAGGAAGGCAAGCCCATAAAGCGTATCGTAAAAGACACATCAGTAGGCCGCGTGCTCTTCAACGAGAACGTGCCTCACGAAATAGGATACGTCAACGAACTCATATCCAAGAAATCACTCCGCAACATCATTGCCCGCGTGATTAAAAAGTGCGGTATACCGCGCTCGGCAAAATTCCTTGACGATATCAAGAACCTCGGATACTACATGGCATTCCGCGGCGGTCTTTCTTTCAACCTCGGTGACGTGATCATCCCGGCCGAAAAGGAGGAAATCGTGGCAAAGGGATATGCCGAAGTGGAGGAAGTGATGAGCAACTACTCAATGGGCTTCATCACCAATACCGAACGCTACAACCAGATTATCGATATCTGGACACACGTGAACTCCGAACTCACAGGCGTGCTCATGAAGCAGATGGCCGAAGCACAGCAAGGATTCAACTCTGTATACATGATGCTTGACTCCGGAGCCCGCGGTAGTAAGGACCAGATACGCCAGCTGGCCGGTATGCGCGGTCTTATGGCCAAGCCCCAGAAAGCCGGTGCGGAAGGCGGTCAGATTATCGAGAACCCGATTCTCGCCAACTTCAAGGAAGGCTTGTCGGTGCTTGAGTACTTCATCTCTACTCACGGTGCTCGTAAGGGTCTGGCCGATACCGCGTTGAAGACTGCCGATGCAGGATATCTTACCCGTCGTCTTGTCGATGTGGCCCACGATGTGATAATCACTGAAGAGGACTGCGGCACACTCCGCGGACTTGTATGCACTGAGATAAAGAATAACGACGAAGTGGTGGCATCTTTGGGCGAACGCATCCTCGGTCGCGTATCCGTACACGATATAGTTGACCCACGTGACGGTAAGGTTATCGTAGCCGCCGGCGAGGAAATCACCGACGCTATGGCCGACTTCATTGACGAATCGCCTATCGAAAGCGTGGAAATACGCTCGGTACTCACTTGCGAGGCCAAGAAGGGCGTTTGCGCTAAGTGCTACGGCCGCAACCTATCTAACAACCGCATGGTGCAGAAAGGCGAGGCTGTAGGCGTGATTGCCGCACAGTCAATCGGTGAGCCCGGTACACAGCTTACCCTCCGTACATTCCACGTCGGTGGTGTGGCTTCAAATATCGCTGCCGTATCTACCGTGACCTCTCGCTACGACGGTGAACTCGAAATCGACGAACTCCGCACTGTAGACACCGGCGAAAAGACTCCCGAAGGACATGAAGTGCAGGTAGTGGTAGGGCGTTTGGCGGAAATGCGTATCATCGACCCCAAAACCAAGATGGTACTCACCACAGCTGCAATACCTTACGGTTCGAAACTATTCTTCAACAACGGCGACACCGTGAAGAAAGGCGACGTGATTTGCGAATGGGACCCCTTCAACGCCGTAATCGTGAGCGAGGTTTCCGGTACGATTGACTACCGCAACCTTATCGAGAATGTGACCTACCGTACAGATGTTGACGAGCAGTCCGGCCTGCAAGACCGAATAATCATCGAGTCAAGAGACCGCGCTAAGGTGCCTGAAGCTGCTATCGTTGACAAGAACGGTCAGGAACTCAAACTCTACGCTCTGCCTGTGGGCGCCCACCTTATGAAAGAGCAGAACGATGAAATCAAAGTAGGTGAAATCTTCATCAAGATACCTCGCGCCGCAAGCGGCGGCGCCGGTGATATCACCGGTGGTCTGCCTCGTGTGACCGAGCTCTTTGAGGCACGCAACCCCTCCAACCCCGCTATCGTGTCTGAAATCGACGGTGAAATACACTTCGGCAAAATCAAACGAGGCAACCGCGAAATCTCTGTTGAGTCGAAAGTGGGCGACGTGCGCAAATACCTCGTGCCTCTATCCAAGCAGATACTTGTGCAGGAGAACGACTACGTGCGTGCAGGCACACCTCTGTCTGACGGAGCTATCACCCCGGCCGATATCCTCAACATCATGGGCCCGACCGCCGTACAGGAATATATCGTGAACCAGGTGCAGGACGTTTACCGTATGCAGGGTGTGAAGATCAACGACAAGCACTTCGAAGTAATCGTGCGCCAGATGATGCGCAAAGTCAACATCCTCGATCCGGGAGATACCAACTTCCTGGAGCAGCAGATTGTGGACAAGCGCGACTTTATGGAAGAGAACGACAGAATTTGGGGCAAGAAAGTGGTAATCGACGCCGGTGACAGCGACACTGTACAGGTAGGCCAAATCATCACCGCCCGCAAACTCCGTGACGAAAACTCGGCTCTGCGACGCCGCGACCTCAAGACCATAGAGGTACGCGACGCTGTGCCCGCCACCTCCGAGCAGATACTTCAGGGTATCACACGCGCGGCTTTGCAGACATCAAGCTTCATTTCAGCCGCCTCATTCCAGGAGACCACTAAAGTGCTCAACGAGGCTGCCATCAACGGCAAAACCGATACACTTGAGGGCATGAAGGAGAACGTAATATGCGGACACCTTATACCCGCAGGTACCGGACTCCGCGAATACGAGCGTCTGGTGGTGAGCAGCAAAGATGACATCGATCTAATCCAGGATACCAACAATATAGTGGATGTGGATCATGTAGAGGTAGCTACCCGATAATTCTTTGTCATATAATTATATATTAGTAACTGACGGCCCGTGGCGGGTCGTCAGTTTTTTATATCATTTTATATGATTTGTATGTCAAAGGAAAAGACGGCAGCTATTTACGAATTTACGCCATTTATACTTATTACCTGACTGCGAGGCGCCTCTTATGGCATCCACGATTTTGAGGGTATCTGTGCTATCGTAGTCAAACACATCACCGAGATAGAATTTACCCAAAGAATAAGTGAAGATCTGCGGCTCGTAATCGTACTCGCGGTTGATGCGTTTTGTGTGTCTGCAATAATTTTTTAGCTGCTCCACCACACTGAGATATTGTGTGTTCACTAATTCGGCAGCCTTGCTATCTCGCTCGCTACCCGACCCCATATAGTCGGCCTTAGTGACGATAAAGTGGATGGCATCAACCTTATTCATTATCTCCTGATTCTCAGGCTGGCTTATCAGCACCACAAACTTATCGAGGATATCAAGCTGAGATATGTAGCGGCTACGCACATACTTGGATATCTCGCCGTCATCGTCAATCTCGCGGTCAAGATAGCTGAATTTCACCATGGGCTTGGATGCATCGACAAGAATGAACATCACCTTATGATTATCGTTACGGAGCAGATTAGTCGTGGGTGTGCCCATGTTTGCGATAGAGGTCTCTTTAGTCTCTGCTATACCCAAAGCAAACTCCTCACCCGACATCTCTATGATATTCACCGGGAAATCGTTTACCTTTCCGCCTTCCGACTCGGTATTGATCACACCACTTACCGTAGTGACAAATTTGCCCATCGTCCTGCCCGGTGTGCGTCCGGCATGTGCATATTGGCGTAGAGCCGCGGCATACGGTCCGCCGTTGGTGCGCATGTCAAGCGTATAGCCCTGACCGTTGGCAGCTGAAATACCCATGAGAAGCGAAGTCTTCCCGGCGGTGGGCATACCAAAGAAATACACGTCAATGCCGGCGGGCACAATCTGCTGCTCCTGACTGTTTTTCTGTATCTCGTCCATGTCAGGCAGATAGTCGGTATTCACCTGCAGACGCTCCATGCTCTTGGCGCTGATAAGCCCTGACTTAATAAGCTCATCATAACCGAACACATTGTATTTTATCAAATTATCCAAATATTCCTCAGAGTATCTTGAGGGGCTTTTCAGCATATTGGCCAGCTCCTCATCCTTTACTCTGGCAAATACGCTCTCTATCTCTTCCTTATCGGGGCTATCGGGATTTTCAGCGCGGAATTTGGCAATTTCTATAAGATCACGTGTGCATTTCACATCGTTCCATTGCTTGGTGGCCTTATGGGTATCCTCCATAGTGGCAGCCTTAGGTTTAGAATCAGTCATAACAATAAATTTAATTAATTAACAGTTGAAACAAAAAGCTAAATAGTCAAAGCATTTTGGGTCAGTTCTCGTTAATTAAACAATCGCAAACACACCATAGTTCAGTTAACAATATCTAATACACTTTCATTAACACAATTAATTAACAATTGCTACGTTATACAAGAAAAAAGATGAAAACACTTATCATAAAAATATTAATATTCACAGCAGCCATATTAAGCTATCAATACATGATAGCTTCGCCGCTCGAAAGCGACAGGCAGGCATGGGAAATCGACTCTTCGCAGGTGAAGAAGCTTAACCTTTCGGTACACAGCACCGTGTTTTTCCAAGACAACGAGTTCTCGACACCCCTTATCAGAGGTTACACATTGCCAGGATTCAAGCTTAGACCCTCCATCAACTACCGTCCTAACTCGAAAGTGAATGTAGAGCTGGGACTGTACATGCTCAAATTCTGGGGCACCGATGAATACCCTAACCTCTCATACACTGATATAAGCGAATGGAAAGGCAAGGAAAATGCCGCCAAGGGGCTGCATCTCGTGCCATTCTTCCGTGTGCAGATGGCCACTGAGGGTGGTGTTAATTTCGTGCTCGGCAGCATCTACAGCGGTAGCCACCATAAACTGCTTGAGCCACTATACGCTCCCGAACTCAATCTTACGGCCGACCCTGAATCGGGCGCACAGATATTATATAATAACAAATGGCTATACTTCGACACCTGGATCAACTGGGAAAGCTTCATATACAAAAACGACACGCATCAGGAGGCATTCACGTTCGGCATATCCTCAAAGCTGAAATATACACGTGAGGAGCGCAAAGTGCACCTTTATACGCCAATTCAAATCCTGTTTCAGCACCGCGGCGGAGAAATCGATACCTTATTGACCAATTCTGTGCAGACTCTCTTCAACGGTTCTGTGGGATTCGGGGCTAAGCTAAACATCAACCACAGGGCCATAAAAAGCGCCACAATCCAGGCTGACGGACTGGTATATAACCAGCAGGTGGGCAACCTATGGCCATTCAAACGCGGATGGGCCTATTATCTGCACGGATCATTGGATGTGGCCAACGTGCATCTAAAGACGGGATACTTCCACTCCAACAAATTCGTGTCGCTCTTCGGCTACCCATTCTTCGGTGGCGTGTCAACCTCGTATCCCGGCCGGACTTTCGACTCCAACTCCACATTATTCGCGGGTATAGATTATTCATTCGAGTTTGCTCCGGGGTATTCGCTGGGTGCCAATGCCACTGTGTACCGCCATTTCCCAAGCATAGGCATAGAAGACGGCGTGGCCACCCGATACGGAGCCTCAACCAGCTTTTATGGGTGTATATACGTGCGGCTTAACCCTTCTTTCCTGCTGAAAAATCTGCGCAAGAATTAGCATGTTGTAATTTCGGGATAGGCTCGTCAAGCCTGAATATAAGCAAATCGGATTGTGCAATTTACCCCCCCCCGAGACGTTAATGTTTGTTAATTCGTGTCACAACTTTTGCTCTTTAGTTAATAATCAGTACTTTTGCACATATCAAGTAAGAAATTAGCAAAAATTTAGCAAAAACATAAATAATCATGAATCTTTGGTTGCTCAACGACTTGGCCGCATTCTTGCTATGCGTCTTGTGTGCAGGTATAGTGATACCCCAGATATTGCTTATTGCATTCAGGAAAAAACTATTTGACGAGCCTGACGCAAGAAAGATACACACTCTGGCAGTGCCTCGCTTAGGCGGGCTGGCGTTCATGCCCGTGGTACTATTTTCGAGTCTGCTGATAACGGGCATTGACCTATATTTCGGGTTCAACACCCTCCTTTCGATGATGATGTATCAGGCAAGGCCTCTTGCCTTTACGTCATGCTCCGTAATCCTGATGTATGTAATCGGCATGGCCGATGACCTCATAGGCATAAAATACAGTGCCAAATTTGTAGTACAGATTATATGCGGAATATTCATGATAGCCGGTGGCATATGGATTAATTCATTCCATGGCATTTTAGGGCTGCAGCATGTCAGTCCATGGTTCGGCTATCCGTTCACCATAATAGTGATAGTGTTCATACTCAATTCCATCAATCTTATCGACGGCATTGACGGCCTGGCCTCCGGGCTTACCACCATCGCCTTTCTGATATACGCCGTGGCATTCTATATATCAGGCGAGTATATATATTCCATGCTATCATGCTGCGTGATGGGGGTGCTTGTGCAATTCTTCTACTACAACGTGTTCGGCGATGCCACCAAGCGCAAAAAGATATTCATGGGCGACACGGGCTCGCTTACAATCGGTATGCTGATAGCCTTCTTTTCCATACGTCTTGAGCAGCTCCCGCCCCAATCAGGGCTTGGATACGCCAACATGTGCGCAGTGGCTTTCGTGCCTTTGCTGATACCCTGTTTTGACGTGCTAAGGGTATACGGCGAACGCATACTCAACCATAAAAACCCCTTCCTGCCCGACAAGCGCCATATCCACCACAAGCTTCTCGAACTGGGACTCAAGCAACGCAAGGCAATGGTGACTCTCGTGCTCATTTCGCTGCTATTCTCTTTTGTCAACATCATCCTGTCGATGTATATCAATATCAATATCCTGCTTTTCGGTGACATGGCTATATGGTTTGCAGCCATGATTATACTCAACAAGACCATTAGCGCGCGAAATAATAAACAATGCAGAATTCAGAATGCTGAATGCTGACATAACCTATTGACCGTATCAATACTGAATGTAGAATTCAGAATTAGCCCATAATTCTGAATTCTACATTCCGCATTATATTACCCCCCTGCATCATACAATATTTGACTACATTTCACGTTATGATTAATAATGAAAAGTCTGAAAATAATATTAATCATATTGCTTACATCACTGTGTGCCTATCCGGCCCAGGCCAAGCGAAAGCTCAACGACAAGGTGCAGAACAAGCCCTATGCCGACTTACGACGCTGGCATTTGGGATTCTCCGTGGGTACCCATACCCTTAACCTTGCTTTTACCCATAACGGATTCGTCACCGACGACGGCGCCATATGGGCTGTGGAGCAGCCCGACTATTCGCCCGGATTCTGCGTTAACGGCCTTGTGGACTTCAGACTAAGCAAAAACTTCGCTCTACGCATATCACCGGGCATGTACTTCGGCAACCGAGACCTCAAATTTCTTGAGACCACAAGCGGTCGCACCGAGCGCCAAAACCTGAAATCCACATTCCTCGTTTTCCCTTTCGACCTCAAATTCGCCGCCGACAGATATATCAACACGCGCCCTTATGTGACGGGAGGCATAATGCCGGCATTTGATATAGCCAAGAAACAGCGCGACTACCTGCAGCTGAAATCGTCGGACCTATACCTCACCGTGGGATTCGGCTGCGACTTCTATCTCCCTTATTTCAAATTTATACCGGAGGTGAAATTCTGCTTCGGGCTTAAGGATGTGATTGAACACAACCGCCCCGACCTGCAGGACGACCCCAACCGGCTCATGATAACCCAATCCCTATCAAAGGCCACTTCCAAAATGATAGTGCTGACATTCTACTTCGAATAACAATGCCCATAACACTCCGATACCTGCTGCTGATGCTGTTTGTGCCCGTCGCCACCGGCATATGGGCACAGACCGACGCCCAATTCAGCCAATACTACGAGACCACCACATTCTACAACCCGGCATCCACCGGCGATACGGATAGCCTGCGCCTGCGCGGAGGCAGCCGCCTACAATGGGTAGGCATTGAGAATGCGCCGCAGACATTCATCGTCACCGCCGACATGCCCATAAAGCTCGGCAAAAAGCGCATAGGAGTGGGGCTGGTGGGCGAAGGCGAATCATTGGGCCTTTACAGCTCGCTCAATCTCGGGGCGCAAGTGTCATACAAGATGCGTAAATTCGGCGGCGAATTGTCGGTGGGGCTTACCGTGGGCATGTACGACCAAAAATTCAAAGGGTCGGATGTATATATTCCTGACAACGACGATTACCACCAAAGCAGCGACGACGCGATACCCACACGCGACATCCACGGCACAGCCCTTGACCTGGCCCTCGGACTATGGTACAAGCGCAAGAATCTATGGGCCGGACTATCGGCCACACACCTCACATCGCCCGTGATAACCATGCGCACAGAGGGCACCGGCGACGGCCAGCAATCCTACAATTACGAATTTCAGGCAAAACGCACACTTTATTTTATGGCCGGGGGCAATATTCGGCTAAAAAATACGTTATTTGAATTGATGCCGTCGATGATGGTGAAGAGCGACTTCACATTCACTACCGGCGAAGCCACCCTGAGGGCGAAATACAACAGATTTCTGATTTTCGGCCTGGGATATCGCTATCAGGATGCAGTGTACGCCACCGTGGGTGTAGAGATTAAAAACTTCTACGTGGGTTACGCCTATGATTATGCCACTTCTGCCATAGCAAAAGCCTCTTCAGGCAGCCACGAGGTGTTTTTGGGGTACTCCATGAAACTCGACCTATCTGACAAAAACAAAAATAAGCATAAAAGTATACGTATAATGTAGCCACGATATATGACAATGATTAGAAAAATATTGATATTCTTAGCTATAGCAGCATCTATGACCTCCTGCTTCTCAGGAGGGTCGAGCATGCGCACCGGAGGCGAGGTCACCGGCATAGGCGCCACCTCCTGGAGCGAGCCCACCCCTTTAGGAATGGTGCTTGTGGACCGCGGCTCCATGAAGATGGGTGTATCGCAGCCCGACAGCCTGTGGAATCTTGAAGCCAATGCGCGCGGAGCATCGGTCGACGCTTTCTGGATGGACGAGACGGAAATCACCAACGGCGAGTACAAGCAGTTTGTGTTCTGGGTGCGCGACTCTATTATCCGCGAACGCCTTGCCGACCCTGCATACGGGGGCAACGAAGACTTCAAAATCGAGGAGGATAAGGACGGCAACCCCGTGAAGCCGCATCTCAACTGGACCAAGGCAATACCCTGGCGAAACCCCAACGAGGATGAGGAGCGTGCTATCGAAAGCGTGTACCGCCGCAACCCTATCACCGGAGTGAAGGAGCTTGACGCCTCACAGATGAACTACGCTTACGAGATATACAACTTCACAGAAGCCGCAAAGCGCAAAAACCGTCTTGACGCCTCTCGCCGAGAGTATAATACCGACCGCCCCACCCCCACCACCAATCCCACCATTTCCAAGGATACCGCATACGTGGACGATGAGGGGCGCATACGCCGCGAGACTATAACCCGCCCGCTCTCGAGCGACTACGACTTCCTCAACACATATATCGTGAATATATACCCGGACACTACCGCCTGGATCAACGATTTCGAGAATTCCTACAACGAGCCCTATACCCGCATGTACTTCTCCAACGGAGGATACAACGATTACCCGGTGGTGGGTGTGAGCTGGGAGCAGGCCAACGCATTCGCCGCCTGGCGCACAATGTTCCTTAAAAAGGGACTCGGTAAAGAGGGCATATACGTGGAGCCGTACCGTCTGCCCACAGAGGCAGAATGGGAATATGCCGCCAGAGCAGGAGTGTCGGAGAATCCCTACCCATGGGAGGGCGACCTCACCATGAGCGATGATAAGGGGTGCTTCTATGCCAACTTCAAGCCCCAGGAAGGCAACTACTCTAAAGACGGGCACGTCATCACATCCCGCGTAGGCTCATACGCCCCCAACGACTTCGGGCTGTATGATATGGCAGGGAATGTGAGCGAATGGACATCCACCGCTTTCACCGAGAGTGTGGGTATGCTCACCGGCGACCTGAACCCCGAATACCGCTACGACGCGGCCGTGGAGGACCCCTACCGCATGAAGCGCAAAATCGTGCGAGGCGGCTCATGGAAGGATGTGGCCCATAACATACGCGGCGACCTGCGCATGTGGGAGTATCAGAACGAGCAACGCTCGTATATAGGATTCCGCTGCGTGCGCACCCAAATAGGATTCGCCAAAGGCCAGAAATCAAAACGATAACACACCTCTTAGCCTTTCGATAATAAAACATTCAAGAATTTAAATCCGCAAAAATATGATGAAAGATACCAAAGGCGCCATATCTCGGTTCATCTCCAGCGAGAAGGGACAGCGCTTTTTCAACTTTGCATACTCAATAGGCGCCGCCATCGTAATCTGGGGCGCACTGTTCAAGATACTTCACCTCCCCGGCGGCAATACGCTGCTTTCAATCGGTATGGGTACCGAGGTGCTTATGTTCCTGCTCACGGCTTTTGACCGTCCGCCCAAGGAATACCATTGGGAAGACGTATTCCCCGTGCTTGACTCCAAGAACCCGGAGGACCGGCCGGAATTCAACGGCGGCGGCGCAGCCGGAGGTGGCGTCTTTATCAGCGGAGGCGCATCGGGGGGTGTCATAGATCTTGACGATATGCCCAACGGCACCCATGTGGTGAGCGGAGCGCAAGCCCGCGCGGCCGTAGGCATCCCCGACGGAGTGCAGCTCTCCGAAGAGCAGACCACATCGCTGGCCGAGAGCATAACAAAAATGTCGGCGGCCGCCGACCAGCTATCACGCATGGCCGAGCTTACCTGCGCCACACAGAACTATCTCGACCGCATAGCATCCATATCCGAAGAGATGGAGCGGCTCCACCAGACCACCAATGCCCTCAACAATGTGTCGGAAGTGCTTCTGCAGTCGTATCAGGCCATAACGCAGCACTCTTCCGAAATCAACGACAGTTCGAACGGATACGTTGAGCAGATGCAGGGCCTTAACCGAAACATCTCCGGACTCAACACTATATATGAGATACAACTCAAGAGCGTGGCCTCACAGCTCGACGCCATAGAGCGCGTGAACCGGGGCATAAAGGATATACGCGACATGTATGAGAAGTCGGCCGAGCAGAGCACGCGATACTGCGAGGAGACCGAGAAGATGACCCGCTATATGCAGCAGCTCAACAACGTGTACGAGAATATGCTCACGGCAATGACCATCAATATGTACCGCCCGATGAACGGCGGCGTGCCCCCCACACCGCCCACACCGCAGCCCGCTGCCACACCCGAAGCCGGACGCGCGCAGTACGACTACGAATAACCGACATATATCACCACAATCACAAAAGACAAACCAAGACACTTAGCAAATGGGATCTAACAACACAAGAATGTCGCCCCGCCAGAAGATGATCAATCTTATGTACATCGTGCTGACGGCCATGCTTGCGCTGAACGTGTCAAGCGACGTGCTCGACGGATTCACGCAGGTGCATGAAGGTCTCAGACGCTCCAACACAAATGTAGGGCAACGAAACAATGCCATCTTGTATCAGCTCCAGGAGTTTGCCTCCACCAATCCCGATAAGGGACAGATGTGGCTCGATAAGGCCTTTGAGGTAAGGGAGCATACCAATGAGCTGTACGGATTCGTAGATTCGATAAAACTCGCCATCGTGAGGAAAGCAGACGGCGCCGGCGCCGACGTAAACAATATCGTGAGCCGCGACGACTTAGAGGCTGCCTCCGTGGTGATGCTACCTCCCAACTCCCGACTTGGAGAGAACCTGAGACTGAAAATCGACGAGTACCGCGAATATATAACCTCTCTGATGCCCGATTCGGTAAAGCGCAACAACATAAGCGAAGCCCTTACCACCGAACCTACTAAAGCAAAAGGCACCCTCGCCGCCCAAAAATGGGAGGAGATACAGTTTGAGCAGAAGCCTGTGGTGGCTGCCGTGACTCTTCTCACGAAGCTACAGAACGACCTCCTTTATGCCGAAGGCGAGGCCCTGGCTACCCTATACTCTCAGATCGACGCCGGCGACGTGCGCGTCAACAGCATGAACGCTTTCGTGATTCCAGACTCGCGCCTGGTGATGCGCGGCGGACAGTATAAGGCCAATATAGTGCTCGCTGCCGTGGACTCCACAGCACGTCCGGAGATAGTGATAGGAGGCAAGACCTTAACCGACGGCCTGTACCAGACCGTGGCCGCATCGCCCGGCACCTATGACTATTCGGGATATATCAATGTGCCCATGCCCGACGGCTCTGTGGCGCAGCATCCATTCAAATCGTCTTACACAGTAATAGAGCCGATGGCCACCGTTTCGGCCACGATGATGAATGTGCTGTATGCCGGCATCGAAAACCCGATAAGCATATCAGTGCCTGGTGTGGCAATGAATGCCATTTCGGCATCCATGACCAACGGCACTCTCACACGGTCAGGCGACTCATGGATCGCCAAACCACAGGAAATCAACAAGGATGCCGTCATCACCGTGACCGCCGATATGGAGGGGCGTAAGAATAATGTGGCCAACATGACATTCAGGGTGCGCAAACTCCCCGACCCCACCCCATATATCACCTACAACGACGGCAAAGGCGAAAACCGCTACAAAGGCAGTAAGCCTATAGCAAAATCGCTAATCTCGGGAGCCGGACAACTCGAAGCCGCCATCGATGACGGGCTGCTCGACACCAAATTCAAGGTGTTGAGTTTTGAGACTGTATTTTTCGACTCCATGGGCAATGCTATACCGGAGGTAAGCAACGGACCGGCCTTCTCCGAACGTCAAAAGCAGCAGATACAGCGCATGAGCCGCGGCAAGCGATTCTATATATCGCGCATAAAAGCCGTAGGCCCTGACGGTGTGACCCGCGACCTTTCGCCTATGGAAGTGATAATCAACTGATGCTCCGCTCATAAATTTACGGCAATAACAATCTCAATAAAAAATATACCACAATAAAAATATACTACAATGCTAAAACGACTCACCATAATAGCAATAGCGCTCACGGCTTTAGTCGGTGACCTCGCGGCTCAAGAGAGCCAGAACTCCGGTGTACGCCGCCGTGATCCGGGGGCTGAGCGGGGGGCCGCATCATCTACCTCCGTGTCGGAGCGCGCCCAAAACCGCTATGGCGACAATTCCAGCCTCAGCGACGCCGATGTGCAGTGGATGAGAGTGATATACCGACAGCTTGACCTCAACGACGATAAGAACGCGCCTCTGTATTTCCCGGAGGATCCCATAGACGGGCAGGAGAATCTGTTCCGTATCATCATGCGACTGCTTTCCGACGGTGATGTCAAGGCCTACGAGTATCTCGACGGCCGGGAAATCTTCTCCGACAAGTATGAGGTGAAGATGAGCGACGTGTACGAGAGATTCCACATACCCTACACACAGGCTAAAGGCGGCACCGAGAAGAACCCCAAATACACGGTGGACGAGACGGATGTGCCTACCAACGAGGT
>N._stephensi_709_foregut__coassemble_226_pt1 | contig 22431 bp, 21 predicted proteins | sample N__stephensi_709_foregut__metabat2_low_PE_014 | metagenome-assembled genome bin N | reverse complement strand
TTATGGATATGGTAAAAAAGATGCTAAACAGCAATCCCAACTACTCAGCATTCCGTTATCTTACTGTAGACGCCTATCTGTCAGCTATAGAGTTCTATGAAAAGAACGACTTCAAGATACTGTCACCACAGACAATCAACAAGGACACACGCCTTATGTTCTTTGATATGATGGAGCTCGGTTGAGACTCCATTTTTATTTTTTTTCTAAATTTTTTCATATCCCACCTGTACAACCATATTCCAAGATAAGGTATGTCGTGGCATCATTAAATAGATTTCAATGCAAACGAGCAGTTTTTCCACCGAAAAAACAATGATAGGCATGAGCGAATTTTTGTTCAACAAAAGAACATAATCATACCGTACACGAAAAAGGTCGCAGACTATTGCGACCCTTTTTATTGTGGGGATTCCGAATTGGATTTCTTTTTTTGCACAGGGAGTATTTTATTGGGATATATCACCCGAGCATAGCCACCACGCGCTTGAGCGAATCGACGAACACGTCGGCTTCCTCTTTGGTATTGTACACAGCAAATGAAGCGCGCACACATCCCTCTATGCCAAGATGCTGCATAAGAGGCTGCGCGCAATGATGACCCGTACGCACTGCCACACCGAGCTTGTCGAGCAGCATACCTATATCATAATGGTGGATATGACCCACATTGAACGATATCACCGCGCTCTTACCGGGCGCAGTGCCATATATGTGTATGTCAGGCACCTCGCTCACCAGCCTATGAGTGGTGTATTGCAGCAAGTCATGCTCGTGCGAAGCGATATTATCCATACCCACCTCCCGGATATAGTCGATAGCTCTGCTGAAAGCCGCTATATCCACATAGTCAGGAGTGCCTGCCTCAAATTTGAACGGAAGTTCGGCAAAGGTGGTGCCGTCAAAACTCACGTGCGCTATCATTTCTCCCCCACCCTGATATGGCGGCATCTTCTCCAACAAGCTCCGGCGACCGTAAAGCACCCCCACACCCGTAGGGCCATACATCTTATGCGCCGAAAAAGCATAGAAATCGGCATCGAGATCGCGTACGTCAATCATCATATGAGGCGATGACTGGGCACCGTCGATAAGCACAGGCACACCATGGGCGTGAGCCTCGGTTATCATCTGCTTCACGGGATTCACCGTGCCAAGCACATTAGACACATGGCACACCGACACAAAACGCGTGCGCTCGCTGAAAAGACCGCGGTAAGCATCCAGATCAAGGACACCACTATCATCCACCGGCACCACCTTTATGGTAAGATTCCCTCGAGAAGCCTGCATCTGCCAAGGCACGATGTTGGAGTGATGCTCCATCACGGTGAGGATAATCTCGTCGCCCTCATCAAAAAACCGCCCATAGCTTGCAGCCACAAGGTTTATGGCCTCTGTGGTGCCGCGCGTGAATATTATCTCGTCGGCAGACTCGGCGTTGATGTACGCGCGAATCTTCTCGCGCGTGGCCTCCTGAGCGGCCGTGGCCTCCTGCGACAACGTATGCACGCCTCGATGCACATTGGCCTTCTTCTCGAAATACATTGCATTAATCTCATCGACCACAGATTTGGGAGTCTGCGATGTGGCAGTGTTGTCGAGATACACCAAATCCTTCTTGCCTATCTTGCGTGACAGCGCGGGAAAGTCGCGGCGTATTGATTCTATATTAAAGTCCATATTCCGATATATTTATTATGAGTGTCACATGGGGCAATCGGCGCACAAGGCCTTATTGCCGCACAGACGGCTCTCAATGAGCTGCTGCAGGCGCGTCTTCAGGGCAGGCAGCGATACGGTGTCTATCACATCCTGCATGAATGCCTGCATAAGCATAAGTCGAGCCTCGGCAAGAGGTATGCCGCGCGACCGCATATAAAACAGCGCATTCTCATCGAGCTGACCCACTGTGGCACCATGGCTGCACTTCACATCATCACAGTAAATCTCAAGCTGAGGGCGCGTGTACATCCTTGCGTCAGGCGACGCTATTATATTACGGTTGGTCTGGTAAGCGTTAGTGAATTTGGCCTTCTCGTCCACCACTATAGTGCCATAAAAAGCACCCACCGACTTATCCTCCAGCACGTACTTGAACATCTGCTCGCTCTTGCAGCCCTTTGACATGTGATACACAGCCGTGGTGTTATCCACCACCTGCACATCAGTGCCTATGGCCATACCTGCCAGACGAGTGTCGGCATTATCGCCTATCACACGCACATCAAAATTATTGCGAGTGATGCCGCCAAGCAAAGTAGAGCCGTTGACAGTGAGACGGCTACCCTGCTGCTGCCGCGCGAACAGCTGCGACAACCTGCGCGTGCGCGGCGACGACTCCTCAAGGTCATAGTACTCCACCACGGCATTACGCCCCGCATAAATCTCCACCACCTGATTCGACAGGTAGTCCACCTCACGATTCTGCGAATGGTCGCACACGAGTATAGAAGCCTTGGCATCATCCTCCACCACAACAAGTATATGACGCAAAGCCATAATGGGGGCTATAGCATTAAACACGTTGACAAGCTGGAGCGGACGATCAAGGCATACGCCCCTATGCACGCGTATCACCACACCATCCTGAAGCAAAAGGGCATTAAGCGCGGCGGCGGCATTATCGGCAGGCACAAGCTTGCCGAGATATTTATCCACTAAATCAGGCATCTCATCAGCTGCACGTGCGAGCGACATCACGGTCACACCATCCGGCATATTGCGCAGAAGCGTTGACGTGTTTCTGAAAGCATCGTTCACCACCAAAGCCATAAGGGTGGATATATTAGGCACGCCGCAATGGAATGTGGCGGCTGTGTCAAGCGGGAAATCCACACGGTTGATATTCACCCCATAGTCAGGGGCGAACATATCATTTAAAGACAGAGCCTCATACGTCTCCTCACCTTTCTCGGGCAGCGAGGCATCCATTAGCCGAGCATACGCATCCTCACGGCGGGCATTGAGCAGAGCCGGGGCATGCGAGTTTATATCCGCTTTATGCCGGGTATAAAGATTCAGATATTGGTCAAGGGCATTCATGGCTTACTTGTCTACTTGTTCCTTAATCCAGTCATATCCGCGCTCTTCAAGGTCGAGAGCCAGTTCGGGTCCGCCTGAATGCACTATTCTGCCTTTATACAAGATATGCACGAAATCGGGCTTGATATAGTCGAGCAGTCGCTGATAGTGGGTAATCACTATAGTGGCGTTATTCTCTGTCTTAAGCTTGTTGACACCGCTGGCCACTATGCGCAGGGCATCAATATCGAGGCCGGAGTCGGTCTCGTCCAATATTGAAAGACGCGGCTCAAGCACGGCCATCTGGAATATCTCGTTGCGCTTCTTCTCGCCCCCGGAGAATCCCTCGTTGACCGAGCGTGACGCAAGTTTGTTGTCGAGTTCGACAATGGCGCGTTTTTGGCGCATAAGTTTCAGGAAGTCGCTTGCCGACATAGGCGGCTCATTAAGATATTTGCGCTTGGCGTTGACGGCGGCGCGCATGAAATTCACCATCGACACGCCCGGAATCTCCACCGGATACTGGAAAGAGAGGAAAAGACCCTCATGCGAACGGTCCTCGGGAGAGAGGTCGAGCAGATTCACATCGCCGAGGTAAGCGGTGCCGGATGTGACTGTGAATTTAGGGTCGCCGGCAAGTGTGGCAGCCAACGTGCTCTTGCCCGAACCGTTAGGCCCCATTATGGCATGCACCTCTCCGGGATGCACCGTGAGGTTTATGCCCCTCAATATCTCTTTATTTTCTATGCCTGCATGCAGGTCGGTAACTTTCAGTAAGTCTTCCATCTTATTTTATATAAAAGTAAGTATGTTTCTATTATATGATATGAAGTGGACGTGTGCGCCAAGACGCGTCGTCTGCCTAATTATCCTACGGAATTCTCAAGCGTGATTGATAGCAGGCGCTGAGCCTCCACGGCAAATTCCATAGGCAGCTTATTCATCACCTCCTTGGCATATCCGTTCACTATCAGCCCCACGGCTTCCTCTGTGGGTATGCCGCGCTGGTTGCAGTAGAAAATCTGGTCTTCGGAAATCTTAGAGGTGGTGGCCTCATGCTCCACCACTGCCGTATCATTTAGCACGTCGATGTACGGGAATGTGTGTGCGCCGCACGTATCGCTCAGCAGCAGCGAGTCGCACTGTGTGTAATTGCGCACATTCTGTGCATTTGGAGCCACTTTCACCAATCCGCGATAAGAGTTCTGGCTTTTTCCCGCCGATATGCCTTTTGACACTATGGTAGATTTTGTGTTATTGCCAAGGTGTATCATCTTAGTGCCAGTGTCGGCCTGCTGGTAATTATTGGTGACGGCCACCGAATAGAATTCGCCCACAGAGTTATCGCCCATCAGCACGCATCCCGGATACTTCCATGTGATAGCCGAACCGGTCTCCACCTGTGTCCATGACAGTTTGGATGAGTCGCCGCGGCAAAGTCCGCGCTTGGTCACGAAATTATATACACCTCCTTTGCCCTCCTTATCTCCGGCATACCAATTCTGTACGGTTGAGTATTTCACCTCAGCCCTATCCTCCACTATTATCTCCACGATGGCGGCATGGAGCTGATTCTCGTCGCGCATAGGTGCTGTGCAGCCCTCAAGATACGACACATAAGAGTCATCATCGGCCACTATGAGCGTACGTTCGAACTGGCCCGTGCCTGACGCGTTGATACGGAAATATGTCGACAACTCCATGGGGCATCTCACTCCCTTGGGTATATACACGAACGATCCGTCGGAGAACACGGCCGAATTCAGGGCGGCGAAAAAATTATCGGTATACGGCACCACCTTGCCCAGATATTTCTTCACAAGGTCGGGGTAATCCTTCACGGCCTCGGAGAACGAGCAGAAAATCACACCGAGTTCGGCAAGCTTCTCGCGGTGAGTGGTCTTCACCGACACGGAGTCCATCACGGCATCCACTGCCACACCTGTGAGCTTTTTCTGTTCTTCGAGCGAAATGCCGAGTTTGTTGAACGTGTCGATTAATTCAGGATCCACCTCGTCAATGCTTTTCGGACCCTCCTTCTTAGCCACGGGAGCCGCATAATAGCTAATTTCCTGATAGTCTATTTCGGGTATATCCAGATGCGCCCAATGCGGCATCTTCATGGTAAGCCATTTGCGGTAAGCCTTCAGGCGGAAATCGAGCAGCCATTCCGGCTCGCCTTTCTTATGCGATATTAGACGTATCACATCCTCTGACAGTCCTTTCGGTATGATATCGGTGTCTATATCAGTGACAAATCCGTATTTGTATTCGCCGGAGGTGGCGTCGTTCAGTATATTGTCGTTCTCTTTGTTGTTATCCATAATAAGAGTTTGTTTCTTAATAGTGTATAACGGTATGATAGGTAAGTATGTTTTATATCTTATTTTAAATTAGTTCTAAAAAACTCACAAAGATACTAATTTTTGATGAATCGCGCCTTTCCCTCTGTTTAAAAATTAATCAGGATGAGATTAGGAACGCGGCAAATCACATAAGCCTCGAAGCTATCTGCCATATGGCTATGCCCGCCGATACCGACACGTTGAGCGAATGCTTGGTGCCGCGCTGCGGTATCTCAAGGTACACATCACACGCATCCACCACCGCGGGGTCCACACCGTCCACCTCGTTGCCTACCACCAATGCATATTTTTCGCTACCGGAAGGCACGAAATCCTGAAGCATCACACTACCCTTTACCTGCTCGAGGCAGCACACCGTGTAGCCCTGACCATGGAGAGCCTCGATAGCATCCATGGTAGAGGCGTGATACTCCCAGTCCACAGAGTTCTCTGCTCCGAGAGCCGTCTTGTGTATCTCAGCCGAAGGGGGCGTGGCGCTTATGCCGCAAAGCAATATTCGCTCCAGCCCGAAACCGTCGCTCGTTCGGAAAAGCGACCCTATATTATTCAGCGACCTTACGTTGTCCACCACTAAAGTCAAAGGCAACTTATCAGCATTCTTATACTCCTCCACGCTTGGCCGGCGCAGATCCCAAATTGATTTTTTTTCCATGCGACAAAGTTAGTGAAAAGTTTTGAAGTGGTGAATTTATGACTCTTTTTATGTTCAGAAAGTAGTAAAAAAACATTATTTTAAATAATTTTACAAAAAAATTTGTCAGTTTTAGAATAATGATGTATTTTTGGAGATTAATTAGAGATTCATACTGTTAATACCCTGAAAACTTCTTATAATAATAATAGTATTAAACCAAAATAAAACAAAAAATGAGTTATCTTAAATTTGATAAGAACCTACTCATCAACCTCGAGCAATCGCTCCCTAAAGAGATGCTGCGCACCAACCAGGCCGGTGCCTACCACGCCACCACCTTGCCGGGATGCAACACCCGCAAACAGCATGGACTGCTTGTGATACCTATCCCCGAGATGGGCAACAAGACCCACGTATTGCTTTCGTCGCTTGATGAAACCGTGATTCAGCACGGAGCTCCATTCAATCTTGGCCTTCACCGCTACAGAGGAGGCGTGTACAATCCCAACGGACATAAGTATATCCGTGAGTTCGACTGCGAAAACGTGCCGCGCACCACTTACCGCGTCGGAGGTGTAATACTCACCAAGGAGAAAATATTCATCTCCTATGAGAACCGCATACTTATACGCTACACCCTCGTGGAGGCTCACTCGCCCACAACCCTCCAATTCCGCCCATTCCTCGCCTTCAGAGAGAGCAACTCGCTATGTGTGGAGAACAACGCCATCAACCGTAACATCGAACCCGTGGACAACGGTATAGGCACATGCCTGTACGAAGGATTCCCTACCCTATATATGCAATTCTCGCGCAAGCCCGAATGGGTGGATGACGGACACTGGTATAAGGATATCGAATATGTCAAGGATTTGGAGAGAGGAGTGCCTTACTGCGAGGATCTATGGGTACCCGGATATTTCCAGATCCCTATCAAAAAGGGCGAATCAATCATATTCTCGGCAGGCACCGAACCCGTATCGCCGCGTTCGCTATCCAAGATGTACGAAAAGGAAATAGCTTCGCGCACCCCGCGCACAAGCTTCTATAACTGCCTTAAAAACTCTGCCAAACAGTTCTATCTCACCGATAAAGAAGGCCATTTCATCATTTCCGGCTATCCTTGGGGCACAATCATAGCACGCAACACCATGATGTCGCTCCCTGGTCTTACCCTCGCCATCAATCACCAAAAGGATTATGAGGAGATAATGAACACCTTCTATACCCAATACCGGAGATTCATGACCGAAGGCGAGCTATCCGACCGCATACACGGCATAGACCTCCCGGATATACCATTATGGATGGTATGGGCATTGCAGCAGTACGCCAAAACAGAAGGCGAAGAGGCCGCCCGCAATCTGTATATGGACCAGATTGCAGATGTACTCGACTGGATCATAGACAACGGACACCCCAACCTGAGAGTTGACCAGAACAACGGTCTTGTCGCCACTCTCGGCACCACAAGCCCCGTATCATGGATGAACTCCATGCTTAACGGACGCCCGGTGATACCGCGCACAGGCTATCTCGTGGAATTCAACGCGCTTTGGTACAACGCCCTACGCTTTGCCGCCGAACTCGCCGAACCCGTAGCCGAACTCGCCGAACGCCGCACACGCTGGATCGAGGCAGCCGACAAGATGAAACAGCCGTTCATCGACACATTCCTCAACGAATTCGGATACCTATACGACTACGTGACCGGCACATACAACGACCTGCAAGTGCGCCCCAACATGGTAGTGGCCGTAGGCCTGGACTACTCGCCGCTTGACCGCCGCCAGCGCAAGAGCGTTCTCGATGTGGCCACGCGCGAACTCCTTACCCCTAAAGGGCTGCGCACGCTTTCGCCAAAGAGCTACGGATACCGCCCGTTCTACCTCGGATCACCCGAAGAACGCGAACTTGCCCTCCATCAAGGCCCCGTACGCCCATGGCTCATGGGATTTTACGCCGACGCCTACCTGCGCGTATTCGGCATGAGCGGCATAAGCTATATCGACCGTATGCTCATCGGATTCGAGGACGACATGACACAGGGATGCATAGGATCGCTCTCACAGCTCTATGACGCAAACCCGCCCTTCAACGGAAGAGGGGCTATCTCTCATGCCACTAACGTGGCCGAAGTGCTACGCACACAAGCCAACATCAAACGCCTCACTAAAGACGCACCTATTGACACAGCCTTAAAATTCTAACATTTACAGATGAAAGCATTAATGTTCGGGTGGGAATTCCCACCTCATATCTTAGGCGGACTCGGTACCGCAAGCTACGGCCTGACAAGAGGCATGTGGCAATGCGGCGATATGGACATCACATTCGTCATACCAAAACCTTGGGGCGACGAAGACCGCGAATTCGCCCATATTATAGGCGCCTCGCAGGTACCCGTATGCTGGCGCGACGTCAGCCGCGACTATGTGGAATCGCGTATCGGCAAGGTAATGTCGCCTGACCTGTACTTCAGACTACGCGACCATATATACGCCGACTTCAACTATATGCGCACCAATGACCTCGGCTGCATCGAATTCTCCGGCAAATACCCCGATAACCTGCTGGAGGAAATAAACAACTACTCCATTATGGCCGGAGTGATAGCACGCACCATAGACTTTGATATCATCCACTCGCACGACTGGCTCACATATCCCGCCGGAATACACGCCAAGCAGGTGACAGGCAAACCCCTGGTGATACACGTGCACGCCACCGACTATGACCGTTCGCGCGGAAATGTCAACCCCACCGTGTTCAGCATCGAACGCGACGGTATGATACACGCCGATCATATCATCACCGTGAGCAACCTCACACGCCAGACCGTGATAGAGAAATACGGCATCGACCCCGCCAAGGTGACCACCGTGCATAACGCCGTGGTGCCTCTGTCGGATGAACTGCTCAACGTGCAGGTGCGCAAGCCCAAAGAGAAGATAGTGACCTTCCTCGGACGTATCACCATGCAGAAAGGACCGGAATATTTCGTGGAGGCAGCGGCCAAAGTGCTTCGCAACAACCATAACGTGCGTTTCGTTATGGCAGGCAGCGGTGATATGATGGACAAGATGATAAATCTCGCCGCCGAACGCGGCATAGCCGACCGTTTCCATTTCCCCGGCTTCCAAAAAGGCAAGCAAGTGTACGAGATGCTAAAGGCCAGCGACGTGTACATCATGCCCTCCGTATCCGAGCCTTTCGGTATCTCGCCGCTTGAGGCTATGCAGATGGGCGTGCCGTCCATTATCTCAAAACAGAGCGGATGTGCCGAAATACTTAATAACGTGATAAAAACCGACTACTGGGATATCGACGCCATGGCCGACGCTATCAACGCCATAGTATCGTACCCCGCAATGTATGAGACACTGCGTGAGGACGGTCTTGCCGAGGTGGCACAAATCACTTGGGATAAAGCCGGACAAAAGGTGATTGATATTTACCACAAAGTATTAGGCTGGTAAGAATTTAATATATAATAAACTTAAAAATAGACATTTTGACAAATCATTATTTTGACAAAATCGACTAATAATAAATAATTATGAAAGCTATCTGTTTAAATTTCGAGATACATCAGCCTATGCGATTGAAGCACTATACCTTCTTCGACATCGGCAACGACCACTACTACTACGATGATTTCCTCAACGACGATATCATCACACGCATAGCTCACCGCAGCTACATACCCGCCGCTCAGAGCCTCCTTAAAATGATAGAGGAAAGCAAGGGCAAATTCAAATGCTCTCTGGCTATCACCGGCGTGGCTATCGAACAATTCGAGCAATACGTGCCTGAATTCATCGACCTGCTCAAGAAACTCGCCGACACCGGCAAAGTGGAATTCGTGGGTATGCCTTACGCCAACTCTCTCGCTTCGCTCACCGACCCCGAGGAGTTTGCAAGACAGGTGGAGGTACACGCCGCTAAGATCAACGCTCTTTTCGGATTGAAAACAAAGGTGCTTAGAAACACCGAGCTTATCTATGACGATGATTTGGCTCCACAAGTGGCTGCTTTGGGATTCAAGGGCGTGATGACCGAAGGCGCAAAACACATACTCGGATGGAAGTCGCCCAACTACGTGTACAGTGCCGCTTCGGCTCCCAAACTTAAAGTGCTTCTCCGCAATGCCAAACTCAGCGAGGATATAGCTGCGCGTTTCTCCGACTCAAGCTGGGCAGCTTTCCCGCTCACTGCCGATAAGTATATAGATTGGATAGCCTCAACACCCGTGGAAGAGGAAATCATCAACATATGGTTTAATCTCGAGACTTTCGGTGGACTGCAGCCTGCCGAAACAGGAATTTTCCAATTTCTTGAGGCTCTCCCGCGTTTCGCTGCCGACCGCGGCATAGAGTTCTGGACTCCTTCCGACACCGTGAAGCTAAAGGCTATTGACACCCTTAGCGTTATGCACCCTATCTCGGGTATAGACGAGGCTCGCGACGTGAGCGCATGGCTCGGAAATAAGCTCCAGAACGAAGCTTTCAACAAGCTATACTCTGTGGCCGAACGCGTACGCCTTTGCGATGACCGTCGCCTCAAGCAGGATTATTGGTATCTTCAGGGAGCCGACCATTTCTACTACATGAGCACAAAGCACTTCGCCGACGGTGCTGCACACTCTATGTTCAGCCCCTATGAGACGCCGTTTGCGGCCTTCACCAACTACATGAACGTGCTTGCCGATTTCATCGTGCGCGTGGAGGAGCAGTACCCACTCTCTATCGAGAACGAGGAGCTAAATTCCCTTCTCACCACCATCCGCAACCAGGCACGCGAGATAGAGACACTCAATAAGGAGGTAAGCTCTATGCGCAAAAACGCCGAGCAATATAATGTCGAGCACGCTCTACGCGAGAAGCCTGCCGAAGAAGATAAGCCTAAAAGAGGTCCCCGTAAAAAGAAGGCTGAATAATCAGTGTGGATAACTCCACCACATGTCGATGAAAACATGTAGATAACTTTTGAAAAAAGCGAGCTGCTACAGTGCGGCTCGCTTTCTTTATTCTTTGTTCGTCATTCACTCTTTTATTATCCATGAGTCGCTCTCTGATTTAGGTATATATATTTTCATCAATTGTGTATAGAATCCAAATTCCACCTCGCGATTAGGAAAACCGAGTCGTAGACGATTCACTTCCAGACGAAACCCCTTGATAGTAAGGTATCCGGATTGATAAAGCACAGGATACAGACTCGAATGATAATCGAAAGACAAAGATGCCACCGAATCAGCATCCACCTCTATCTTATCAAGTTTTTTGAGAGAAATACCTCGTCCTTTTATTAGTTTCACGAGGAAAGTGGGTGTACCGGTCTGAAACCAATAATTGCTTATACGTTTATTTTTTAATGCATTTATAATACTGAATGGATTATATACATCCGGAGCGTTTTCCGCAGAAAAATGATAACCATCATAATTGATACGCAATAATTCGTAAGCTTCATCCACAGTTTTCTTTTGACGGATAGCAAGATTCTGCACTCCCTCTTCAAAATATTCATGCAGCTCGTCAGAGGTAATTCCGCATATACCACTATATTCCTCATTCATGGATATATCCTCAAGATTATTGAGATCGCTGAATATACTCAGATGACCGAACTTTGTCACACCCGTGAGCATAGCAAACCTGATATGAGCATCTTGGCTTTTGAGATTGCCGTAGAAAGATCTGAGTTGTTGGCGATATATATCCTGAAGTTCCGGCCTATCCACAGTGTCAAGGAGCGGTTTGTCGTATTCGTCAATAAGAATTCACCACCTGTTGTCCGGTCTGCTCATGGGCCTGATTTATTATTTCTCTAAATCTTACTCCTATAGGGATAGACGCATCCGTGTTAATATTATAAGTTCTCTCATATTGTGCGAGTGAGTAATTGAGATGAGCTATCATACTATCTTCCGAATCCACCGGGCATCCTGAAAAATCAAAGTGTATTACAGGTCGTGGCTGCCAATCATAGTCATAACCGCTTATTGCCAACCCTTCGAAAAGTTCACGATTACCTTTGAAAAATTCCTCTATCATAGATAAAAAAAGCGACTTTCCAAATCGGCGGGGACGACTTAAAAAAGCGTACTTAGACCCTGATACAATAAGTTTATGCAAATATTCCGTTTTGTCCACATAAACATATCCACATTCTCTAATCTCAGAGAATGTCTGTATCCCTATAGGGTATTTAATTTGTCCCATATTCTAATATATTTATTATTATTCCACAAAGTTAATAATAATTCTTTAATATTCTAACCAAAAAGTATGTCATTGTAGATAAATTGTAGATAAGTGTAAAATATACGTTGATAACACACTTTTTTATGTAGATAAGTACTACAAAATGAGTAGATAAGTCGTAGATAAATTTATTATAACTTTTCCCCTCAAAATTTGTTATTTATATGTGGAGGTGTGCTTAAAAATCGACGCATCATTTCCAAATTTTTTACCCTAAAGTTTTCAATATCTTTTTATCTACATTCGGCGATGTTATTTTATGTTTTATACATAATTATCTACATCGCCGACGATAAAGTTATGATGTAGATAACTTTTCAAGAGTTATCTACAATGTTGATAACTCTCATAATCAATTGATTTTCAATATAAGCTATAACTAAAACATGTAGATAACTCGTTGATAACATAAGATAAGTCAATTTCATAATTATAATCAAAAAAGTTATCTACATTTTTCATGGCCTATTATTATTGTTATTATTTAAGTTTTAAAATAATATTTTTTTAATTCTACATAACAATAAAAACAAACAAAAAACACCGGGCGACACGCCATGAACGTATCACAATACCTATAAGATAAAATCCTCCGGCAAATATCAAAATTTGCCGGAGGATTTTTACCTTATGATTACGTGTATTTGGTTATTCGTTAAACATTCACTTAATCCGTTTGCGCGCTATTTGAGCAAAGGTCAGTACACCAATTACACATATCGAGAGTAATATCAATGTAGTGGTCATGATATTACCTGTTCCGACGATAGGAGAAACAATGCTTCCGGCCAGAAAACCACAAGCTCCATAAATAGCCGATGCCATGCCAGTCATCTCACGACCCTCATCCATAGCCATTGTGGTGGCCGATGTGAATATCATACCTAAGCCTATAAGCATGATAATAGTCATAATCTCATAAGCCCAGAAATAAGGCCCGATTATAAGGAAACACCATTGCACAATGATGCTCCCGGTAATCAACAAGGCACCCGATATAGCGGCTGTAGGCATAGTGCGAAAACGCAGCGACAAAGCCGATCCCAAACCTATGCCTACTGAATTTACAGCGAAGAATACAGCAAACATCAGTTCGCTAAATCCGAACTCATTCTGGATTATAAAAGAGGCCGACGAGATATAAGAGAAAAGTATACCGTTGGCAAAAGCAAATAAAACTGTGTAGATGACGAAATATTTAAGGCGCAAAAGTCGGGGCACACTATTAAGAAGCCCCATAACTTTGCCTGCATATCTTTTTTCGACAGGAAGAGACTCCCTGAACACGAGGCACATGAAGAATAATACAACCCCTATACCGAACAATATCCAGAATATGCCCTGCCAGCCTACAGCCTCAGACACAAGACCGCCTACCACCGGGGCGCATACCGGAGCTATACCGTTCACGGCTCCGATGATAGCAAGCATTTTGGCAAGTTCACGCCCCGAATAGCAATCGGTAGCCACGGAGCGAGACAACACCAGTCCGCCGGCTCCGCCGAGTCCTTGAAGAAACCTGCAAAAATTGAATATCTGTATGTCGGGAGAGAAAATGCACATAAGGGTTGATACCGCAAACAGTATCATTGATGCGATCAGGACGCGTCGCCGTCCATACTTATCGCTTATAGGTCCGAAAAATATTTGCCCTACTGCAAGGCCGAGCATACTCATTGAAAGTCCCATCTGCACAAGTGAGGGTGTGGAATGAAAAACTTCGGCCAGCGAAGGGAGGGTGGGTAGATACATGTCGGTCACAAAAGGGCCGAATGCTGACATCGCGCCTAAAAATAAGATAAGGAAGATAAAGTATCTGCGTCCGAAATTGCTCATATTGATTTAATGTTTATTTAAGCGGTAGGATATAGGATAAATACCGTAATGATATTTGGACAATATTTATTTCAGGCTGCAAAGTTAATACTTTTTTATTTACAAAGAACCAAAAAAATACAATTGCCTGAAAAGCGCCTATGTATGTATCAAAAAAGCAACATACCCAAAAGATATTTGCTCCTTTCCCTTTAATTTACTACTTTTGCAAAGTAATAAAAATGACATTAAAAATGAATATCAGAATACTGCCGCCCGAGGAAATGATCGAGACGGAAATATACCTTCCTTTAAGCAAGAGCATGAGCAACCGGGCCTTGCTTATGGATGCCCTAACTGACAGAGGACAACGCAAGCCATTCAACGTGGCTGAATGTGACGACACTGATGTGATGATAAAAGCTCTCGCCTCATCCGGCAAAGGCGAAATAAATATAGGAGCCGCAGGCACGGCTATGCGTTTTCTTACCGCCTACTATGCCGCCACAGAAGGCACTGACGTCACAATAGACGGCATAGAGCGTATGCGCCAACGTCCTATCTCCACTCTTGTGGATATATTGAGGGAATGTGGCGCTGACATCGAGTACAAGGGCGAAGAAGGATTCCCTCCTCTGCATATAAAAGGCCGGCGCCTGCATGGCGGCCAGCTTAAAATGGATGCTTCTGTAAGTTCGCAGTTCGTGTCTGCATTGCTTATGGTCGCCCCGACATTTGATGCCCCCACCACCCTCACCCTTGAAGGCGAATTAGCCTCGCTCCCATACCTCGATATGACTATAAAGATGATGCACTGCAGAGGCATAGACATCGAGCGCACCGGCCAAGAGATAGAAGTGCGCACAGGGCAATATAAAGTACCCGCGGACACTGCGATAGAATGTGACTGGAGTGCGGCTTCATATTGGTACACCATTGCAGCCCTTTCGGCAGGATGGATCACTCTTCCCGGTCTGACCCTCCCGTCGTTACAAGGCGACAGTCGATTGGCTGAGATTTTCTTCAAATTGGGTGTAGTTACAAATAAAGAAGAAGGGAATATCGAACTTAGCGCATCTCCTGAGGTGTACTCGCGCCTTGACGAAGACCTGTCGGATACCCCTGATATAGCCCAGACTCTTGTGGTGGCTTGCTGTATGCTCGGCGTGCCTTTCGAATTCACGGGAGTATCCTCGTTGAAAATCAAGGAAACCGACCGACTCGAAGCTCTCAGAAAAGAGATGCTGAAATTCGGATGTATACTAAATGTAGAAAGAGGCGATTCGATAAAATGGGATGGCAGGCGCACACCTATCCTCTCTTTGCCGGAAATAGATACTTACGGTGATCATCGTATGGCCATGGCCTTTGCCCCTGCAGCCCTTTATCTACCCGGTATAGTGATAAAGGATATTGAGGTGGTGAGCAAATCATATCCGGGATTCTGGGATGATATGCGCAAAGCCGGATTCACTCTCATCGATGCCGAATTACCGTTTGACTCACAGGCACTACAGCAATGATAGTGTCTATTATAATATTGGGCGCACTCGTGGGTGTAGGTATCATACTATACATACACCATCGCCTCACACCGGAGGATGATATTCAGTCAGTCGCTCAAGTGTCATCAGAAACAGCTATAGTATCATCCACCGATGGTGAGGGATGCTGCGGTATGCACATAACGTGTGAGAAGGATTCTCTGTCTACTGCTGCAAGCGACGAGATAATATATTACGATGATGAAGAACTCGACACCTATCGCGGGCGTATATCCACTCAATACGACGATGAAGAGATAGAGCAGTTTCGCGACGTATTGCTCACTCTTATGCCGCATGATATAGCAGGATGGGCGCGCAGCATACAATTAAGAGGTATCGCCATGCCCGATATCATCAAAGACGAATTGCTGATGATAGTGGCTGAGGCAAGAGCTAAAAACTAATAAAAGTAATCGACGGTCATCATTGAAGATTAATATCAAAGGAATTCCGAGGATTTCCGAAGTCATTCGATGCCATTCGATGATTTTCGATGAAAAAAAATAAAATTACCAAGTGATAGAATTTTTAGAATACGAATTTTTCAGAAACGCGCTTTATGGCGTACTTATCATAAGCGTGGCTGCCGCTATAGTGGGCACGTACATTATAGCGCGCCGTATGGTGGCCATCTCAGGCGGTATCACCCATGCCTGCTTTGGCGGCTTGGGCTTGGGATATTTCTTAGGCATAAACCCCATCGTCATGGCTGCCGTGTTTGCCATAGCATCATCCATAGGTGTGGAGTGGATGTCGCGGCGCATCCATGTGCGCGAGGATTCAGCCATTGCGGTGGTATGGAGTGTGGGTATGGCCATTGGGGTACTGTTCGTGTTCCTCACCCCCGGATATGTGCCCGAACTCAATTCATTCCTTTTCGGCAATATTCTCACTATCTCGAAGACAGATATAGTCGTATTTGCCTGTTACACCCTCCTCCTCATCCTATTCTTCACTGCATATTACCACAAGATAGTGGCATGTGCGTTCGATATGGATTTCGCCACAGTGATACACTTGCCGGTAAAGATGATATCCTATGTGATGACGGTGCTTGTGGCAGTGTGCATAGTGCTTACCATACGTCTGGTGGGGATAATGCTGCTGATGTCGATGCTGTCATTGCCGATGATGACGGCCGAGATATTCTTCCATAAATTCAAGGGCATACTCCTGGTATCGATAGCTATTTCATTGGTGTCGGGGGTGAGCGGTCTGCTCATAGGTGCCATGATTGATGTGCCCTGTTCGGCCATTATCGTAATCATTATGGTGGTGTTTTACGTTATAGCTAAAATACTCACTCTCTTATCAAGTAAAGATTAGCTTATGATAGATTTTACGCCTATAGCCAGAAAGATTCTTAATTATAGGATTAAGGATGCTTCGCGGTGGAATGAGGATACGAAGAAAGTACAGCTTCACCAGCTCGATTATATAGTGAAGAAAGGACGTCACACGCTCTTCGGACAGTCACATTCGCTCGATAAGGTGGAGAGCTATGATGATTTTGTGAAGCATGTGCCCATGGCCGATTATGAGGATTTCCGACCTCTGGTGATGAGGATGATTGCCGGGGAGAAGGATTTGTTGTGGCCCGGAGTCACGGTGAGGTATGCCCAATCGTCGGGTACCACAGGCGGCAAAAGCAAATATATACCCATCACCGATGATTCGCTGCATATCAACCACTATGCCGGCACAAGCTATGTGGTGGCCCATTATCTGCACCTATACCACGACTCCCGGTTGTTTTCAGGCAAAGCTTTTATTCTCGGAGGAAGTTATGCCAACGAACTCTCTTTGCCGCCACATGTAAAAGTGGGAGATTTATCAGCCACGCTTATCGACTGCATGAATCCTATGGCCGAAATGTACCGTGTGCCTAATAAGGAGATAGCCCTGATGAAGGATTGGCATGATAAGCTGTCTGCACTTATAGATGCCTCGATAAAAGAGAATATCACTAATATTTCGGGTGTGCCTTCATGGTTTCTTACCGTGCTGAAGGGTGTGATAGCCAAGGCGGGTGCCGCATCCATACATGATGTATGGCCTAATCTGGAGGTGTTTTTCCATGGGGGCATATCTTTCGCCCCATACAGCGATGAGTATGCGCGTATCACCACTCCTGGTAAGATGCGCTTCTTCGAGACGTACAACGCATCTGAGGGCTTTTTTGCCACGCAGAGCGCTGTGGATGACAAATCCATGCTTCTGCTTTTGGATACGGGTATATTCTATGAGTTTGTGCCTATTGAAGATATCGACGATCCCGAAGCTGAGGCTTTGCCGGCATGGATGGTTGAGCCGGGACGTACTTATGCTCTTGTTATAACGGCTTGCAATGGTCTATGGCGCTATCGCTTGGGCGATACTGTAAGGATAGAGAGTGTGGAGCCACTGAAAATCACCATTGCCGGACGCACTAAAAGCTTCATCAATGCTTTCGGTGAGGAACTGATGGTAAATAATGCCGAGGCGGCCATGACACGCACGTGCCACCAATTAGGATGTACGGTAGTGGATTATACTGCCGGTCCGGTATACACTTCCGGCGCGCATAAAGGGAGGCATGAGTGGTGGATACAATGGGGTGTCCCGCCAAAGGATATGGAGGAGTTTTCCGACCTGCTCGACGCGAATCTGCAGCAGGAGAATTCCGACTATCAGGCTAAGCGCACCGGTGGCATCTTCCTTGACCGCCTTAGCGTGCGTACAGCCCCTGCCGGGCTCTTTGACGCATGGCTCGAATCCACAGGCAAGCTCGGCGGTCAGCGTAAGGTGCCGCGTCTGAGCAATACTCCCGATATCATAAACTCATTGGCTGCTCTCAATGATAAATTTTAGAGTCTGCTAAGGAGAGATATTAGTAATCATATATACCTAAGTAATAAGTGAAATAGGCATTAGAATTCAATTTATCCACTACTGCAATCACCAATTCGTTATGTAAATCATTAAGATTATGGTTATTTACATATAATGATATTGAGAAAGCGTAATTATCTGGAGGATTTCTTAAAGTAAGTTCTGCATCTACCTTTGACGGATTATATTGAGTCAATGTGTTAAATACTAAAAGACTACATTCACTATAATTTATGTTGATATTAAAGGATTCGATTCCGAATCTATTAAATAAATCAATAGCTTCTTCATCTGAATTTATAAGTATAATACTATTATCATAATGTGATGCTTCGGATTCTATTGGTAGTGAAAAATTGTATATGTCATGTATCTTTATACGTTTATAAATATCATGAGATTCTCGATGACATGATATGAGTAGGATAAGGGTTATGATGCAAAGATACGCTGCACCCTTAAATAGGGTACAGCGTACTCTTGCATTATGTTTATACCTATTCATATATTCTAACATATAATTTTGCTTCTTTGTGAGAATACAAGACACGAAAGAAAAAATTAAAATTTGTTCTTTCGTGATTTAGTTAATCAATAGAATATAAAATGCTTTTTATTTGTAACAATACTAATATTGTATTTGTTTCAAAATTTAGTAAAATATACCTAAGTTATTTCATTAATTATTAGTTCACTAATTTTACAAGATTAGATTAATAGATACAATAAATTAATAAAAAATATTTAATAAGTGTACCAATATGGTGTATATTTATTATATTTGCAAAAAACTTAAGTATTATGTAGGTAATATCAGCAAGGGAATTTAGAGCGATTGGCTTTGGAAGAAGTGAAAGCTCATATTGAGTAGAATATAACTTCCTAACGTAAGAAATATATGATTCTGACATTAATAATAACACATAACATGACAACACTTTTTATAGGCGGCCTTAAAATGCCGGAAATAATAGTAATAGCCCTTGTGGTGCTTCTGCTTTTTGGTGCTTCTAAAATACCTACTCTTATGAGAAATTTAGGTAAGGGCGTGCACAGCTTCAAGCAAGGACTTGAAGATGCCAAAGAAGAAATTAACAAAGAGGTAAAAAAAGCCTCTGATGCCGAAGAATAATCCACGGGATGACCATCCAAGAAGAGAATACGGCCGGCAAGGAGGGAATGAGCTTTTGGGCTCATCTCGACGCATTGCGCAGCGTGCTAATACGCATAGCCGTGGTGGTGTGCGTGCTTGCCGTGGTGATGTTCGCTTTTATGCCATGGATTTTCGACCATGTGATCACAGCCCCATGCTCCGGTAATTTCCCGGTATACAGGATTCTGGGCGGTATAAAGGGCGATGGGCAATGGCTCCCCGACCTCAGCGGCGATGATTTCCATGTGGAGCTAATCAACATACAGCTTGCCTCGCAATTTTTCGTGCATATGTCGGCTTCATGGATGTCGGCCCTTATCATAAGCTTCCCTTTTATCGTGTATCAGCTATGGGGATTCGTGTCGCCCGGATTATACCCCAACGAAAAGCGCAATGCCAAGCGGGCTTTCTTTTTCGGTAATATCATGTTTTATCTTGGTATGTGCGTAGGCTATTTCGTGGTGTTTCCGGTGGCTTTGCGTTTCCTCGCCGACTATCATCTGAGCGATAAGATAGCCAATACGGTGTCGCTTACCTCGTATATGGACAGCTTCTATACGCTCGTACTCATGATGGGTGTGCTTTTCGAACTTCCGCTGCTCGCATGGCTTTTAGGGCGCATGAATCTGCTCAAACGTGGTTTTTTCGGCAAATACAGGCGTCATGCCATTGTGGCTATTCTTATACTTGCAGCCATCGTCACCCCCACCAGCGATGTATTCACCCTTGGCATGGTATTCTTGCCTGTGTATGCCCTATGGGAGGCAAGCGCGCTGCTTGTGCGTAAATAAATTCATAACCATAAACACTTATTTCTCATGGGAAAAAAAGAAAAGAAATTCGGACTCCTGCCCCGCATTATAGTGGCCATCATCCTCGGTATAGGCGCGGGATACATATTCCCCGATTGGTTGGCGAGAATATTCGTCACCTTTAATGCCATATTTTCTTCTTATCTTGGATTCATAGTTCCGCTGCTTATAGTGGCTTTTGTGGCACCGGCAATCTCGGATGTTGGCAAGAAGGCCGGTAAGATGCTTGTAGCTACTGCCGCATTGGCCTATGTGTTCACTTTCATGGCTGGCATGATATCATATGCCACCGGTGCTTTGTGTTTCCCATCGATGATTACGGTTGACAATTATATAGTTGAGAGCAACGATACTACCTCCATTACCCCTTATTTTACTATGGATATAGCACCGCTTATGGGGGTACTCTCGGCACTTGTGCTTGCCTTTGTGCTTGGTATAGGTGTGGCCATGACTAACGGTGATACCTTAAAGAATGTGCTTGATGAGTTCCGTAATCTCATCACGTGGATTATAAATAAATCCATTATACCTCTGCTTCCGCTGTATATATTCGGCATTTTCCTTGACATGACAGTAAGCGGTCAGGCCGGAACGCTTCTCGTGACTTTCGCGAAAATAATAGGCGTGATATTCGTGATGCATATATTCATACTGGTGCTTCAGTATTGCATAGCTGCCATATTTGCCCGTAATAATCCGTTTAAGGCACTGTGGGGCATGATGCCCGCTTATTTCACGGCATTGGGCACAGCCTCGTCGGCAGCCACCATACCCGTGACATTGAAGAGGGCTATAGCCATAGGTGTTGACGAGGATGTGGCCGGATTCACCGTACCTTTGTGTGCCACGATACACATGTCGGGTTCCACGCTGAAGATTGTGGCTTGCGCTCTGGCGCTGATGATATCACAGGGTATGCACTATGATATAGGCATGTTTGCCGGCTTCATAGCCATGCTTGGTGTGAGCATCATAGCGGCCCCCGGTGTGCCCGGCGGTGCGATAATGGCATCGCTTGGTATATTAAGTTCGATTCTCGGGTTCACGCCTGAACAGAATGCCCTGATGATTGCCCTTTACATTTCCATGGACAGCTTCGGCACAGCCTGCAATGTCACAGGCGATGGAGCCATATCCCTAATCATCAGCCGCTACTTCGGCAAGTAGCGGCTGATCTGATAAGTGTCATTGATTAGAGATGAGCTGACCGGTGGCCTTTAAGTATTCGGTAATACGTAGGCGGTAGTCGGAATAGGCAGATATGTATTGGTCGCAAGCTCTCTTGTAAAGAGTTTGAGCTTCAAGGAGGTCGGTAATAGTCGATACTCCCACGTCATAGTAGTTTCTGTTGAGTCGTAGGTTTTCTTCTGCCTGACCGATTGATTCGTGGGCATTTTGCATCTTTCGGTATGAAGCCGTCAGGTTATCCCAAGCGTCACGCATAGCTATCTGCAGCATTTCTTGGCCGTCCTCCATCTGTATTCGTGCGTTCTGCAATTCCAGGTTTTTCTTTTTGATGGCATGTGATCCTCCCCACCATCCGGTGAGAGGAATGTTTACGGCAATAAACACAGCTCCGAAATTATGTTTCTGTTCGAGAAGCGTATGGTAGTACCATCCTGCACCGAGTCCTACAGTTGGCAGATTACTTCCGATTGTCATCTTTTTTTCCAGTTCGGCTGCATGTATCGCTGAATTCAGCATTTCGTAGTCAGGGGTATTTAATACAGCGTCCTCCGGATTTCGCCACATGTCATAAGCAAAATCTGGCATATCACTTGTGACCACGCGCTCAGTCACGTTTACCGGCCTTAATCCGGCTCCTATGTATTGCCCGAGGAGGTTAGAGCAAAGTGCTATACCGTTGTCAAGGTCTATCATGGTAGCCTTGAAGTCATTGCGTTGCAGTTCCACCTTTAGCAAGTCATTTTTTAAAG
>N._stephensi_709_foregut__coassemble_225_pt1 | contig 22445 bp, 13 predicted proteins | sample N__stephensi_709_foregut__metabat2_low_PE_014 | metagenome-assembled genome bin N | reverse complement strand
ATGGCTCGGCGCACTCATTGGCTCGGCCGTAATCGGCTTCTGGTACTGGTGTACCGACCAGTTCATCGTGCAGCGCGTGCTTTCAGGTAAGAACGAGAAAGAAGCCCGCCGCGGTACCATCTTCGGCGCTTATCTCAAGCTTCTGCCCGTATTCCTCTTCCTTATCCCCGGTATGATTGCCTTCGCTCTTCACCAGAAGACGGGCTCTTTCCTGCCTATGCTCCCCAACGGCAACCTCAACACCGATGCAGCCTTCCCCACCCTCGTGGCCAAACTGCTCCCCGCCGGTGTGAAGGGGCTTATCGTATGCGGTATCCTTGCAGCCCTTATGTCATCGCTCGCCTCACTCTTCAACTCATCGGCAGCCCTCTTCACCATCGACTTCTATCAGCGCTTCAAACCCAAAACCGACCCCAAGAAACTCGTGCGTATCGGTCAGGCTGCTACAGTAGTAATCGTGGTGCTCGGTATTTTATGGATTCCCGTGATGCGTTCGGTAGGCGATGTGCTTTATCTTTATCTGCAAGACGTGCAGTCAGTGCTCGCTCCGGGTATCGCATCGGCATTCCTGCTTGGTATCTGCTGGAAACGCGCCACACCGCTTGGTGGTATGTGGGGTCTTATCGCCGGTCTCGTAATCGGTCTCACCCGTCTCGGCGCCAAAATTTTCTACACAGGAGCCGAAGCAGCCGACAGCCTCTTCAAATACGTGTTCTTTGATATCAACTGGCTCTTCTTCTGCGGCTGGATGCTTCTCTTCTGCCTCATCGTAGTAATAGCTGTAAGCTTGGTGACCAAGCCCAAACCCGAAGAGGAAATACAGGGTCTTGTGTTCGGTACATCCACACCCGAGCAACGTGCTGCCACACGCGCCAGCTGGAACCACTGGGATATTATCCACACAGTGATAATCCTTGGTATCACCGCAGCTTTCTACTATTATTTCTGGTAATCAACTATTATGGATTGGCTACCCTATAATCCTGGTAGCCAATCCTAATTAATACAACGACAATGTTAGAGGAACTAAAAGAAAAGGTATTCAAAGCAAATCTCGATTTGGTGAAGCACGGTCTCGTGATATTCACATGGGGCAACGTGTCGGGCATCGACCGCGAGAAAGGTCTTGTGGTAATCAAACCCAGCGGTGTGGACTATGACACTATGAAAGCAGAGGATATGGTGGTGGTAGACCTTGACGGCAACGTCGTGGAAGGCAACCTCCGTCCATCTTCCGACACACCCACCCATTTAGTGCTTTACAAAGCATTTCCCGAAATAGGAGGCGTGGTACACACCCACTCCACTTATGCCACTGCATGGGCTCAAGCCGGAAAAGATATCCCTAATATCGGCACCACACACGCCGACTATTTCCACGATGCCATACCCTGCACTGCCGATATGACAGAAGCAGAAGTGAAAGGCGACTACGAGCTTGAGACCGGAAATGTAATTGTAAAGCGTTTTGAGGGTATCAACCCCATGCACACACCCGGTGTATTGGTGAAGAACCATGGCCCATTCGCTTGGGGGAAAGACCCTCACGATGCAGTGCACAATGCAGTGGTGATGGAGCAGGTGGCAAAAATGGCATTCGTAGCCTTTAATGTCAACCCCAACCTGACAATGAACCCTCTGCTTGTGGAGAAGCACTTCAACCGCAAACACGGTCCGAATGCCTACTACGGTCAAAAAAAATAAGTCAGCTTGCATCTTCAAACAGGTACAACAATTTTGAATATTGCTTACTGATATAAAAGAATAACTAATAACAAGCAAATTTTTTAACACAAGATAATCCCTTAAATCCAAAAGACAATGTACGAAAATCTTGAAATCTGGTGGGTGACCGGCGCCCAGCTCCTTTACGGAGGCGATGCCGTGGTAGCAGTAGACTCTCACTCCAAAGAAATGGTGGACGGTCTTAACGAATCCGGAAATCTTCCTATCAAAATAGTATACAAAGGCACTGCCAACTCATCCAAAGAGGTAGAGAACGTGATGAAAGAAGCCAACAACTCCGACAAGTGCGTTGGTATAATCACTTGGATGCACACCTTCTCTCCGGCAAAGATGTGGATTCACGGGCTTCAGCAGCTCCACAAACCCCTGCTTCACCTACACACGCAATACAACGCCGAGATACCCTGGAATACGATGGACATGGACTTCATGAACCTCAACCAAAGTGCCCACGGCGACCGCGAATTCGGTCACATCTGCTCTCGTATGCGTATCCCACACAAAGTGGTGGTAGGATACTGGAAAGAGAAGAGCACACAAGACCATATCGCCGTATGGAGCCGCGTGGCTGCAGCTTGGGCTGACGCTCAGGATATGCTCATCATACGCTTCGGCGACCAAATGAACAATGTGGCCGTAACCGACGGCGACAAAGTAGAGGCCGAACTCCGTCTTGGCTATCATGTGGACTACTGCCCCGTAAGCGAACTCATGGAATACTACAAGAAAGTAGAAAAAGATGATGTGCGCAATCTCGTGGACGAGTATACCAAACTCTACGAATGGGCCGACGATGTAGTGAACGATGAGGAAAAACGCAAAGTGGTGTGGAACGCCGCTAAAGCCGAACTCGCCATCCGCGCATGCCTTAAAGCCAAGGGAGCAAAGGGCTTTACCACCAACTTCGACGACCTCGGCACAGCAGACATCAACGACCCCAACTTCGTAGGATTCGATCAGATACCCGGACTTGCTTCACAACGCCTTATGGCTGAAGGCTATGGTTTCGGTGCAGAAGGCGACTGGAAATCGGCCGCACTCTACCGTACACTATGGTACATGACACAGGGTCAAGAGGGGGGATGCTCATTCCTCGAAGACTATACACTTAATTTCGACGGAGAGAAGAGCTCAATCCTGCAGGCACACATGCTTGAGGTATGCCCTCTTATCGCTGAGAAGAAGCCACGTCTGGAAGTACACTTCCTCGGCATCGGTATACGCAAGGCTCAGACTGCTCGTCTGGTATTCACATCTAAGAAAGGCGACGGCGTGACAGCTACCGTAGTAGATATGGGCAATCGTTTCCGTCTTATCGTCAACGATGTGGAATGCATCAAGAGCAAACCGCTGCCCAAGCTACCCGTGGCTTCAGCACTCTGGATACCAAAGCCCAACTTCGAGGTAGGAGCAGGCGCATGGATTCTTGCAGGCGGCACACACCACTCATGCTTCTCTTACTCTGTGACTCCCGAATATTGGGAAGACTACGCAGAAATGGCAGGCATAGAGATGCTCCATATCGACAAAGACACGACCATGGAGAATTTCCGCCGCGAAATGCGCTACAACGAGGTGTATTACATGCTTAACAAAGCTCTGAAATGACACCTAAACAGACCATACAAGAGGGTAAAGCCATTCTCGGTATCGAGCTTGGCTCTACCCGTATCAAAGCCGTGTTGATCGACGGAGAGAATAATCCCATAGCGCAGGGTTCGCACCAATGGGAGAATCAGCTCGTCAACGGCATATGGACATACAGCACCGAGGCTGTGTGGTACGGACTTCAAGACGCATACTCCAACCTGCGTAAAGACGTGCTTGCCAAATACGATGTGGAGATTGAGAATCTCGCTGCTATAGGCATAAGCGCTATGATGCACGGCTATATGCCATTCAACGACGAGGGCAAGATACTCGTGCCCTTCCGCACGTGGCGCAACACCAACACCGGCGAGGCAGCAGCAGAGTTGTCTGATCTGTTCATGTTCAATATCCCTCTCCGCTGGAGTATATCTCATCTATATCAGGCTATACTCAACGACGAGGAGCATGTGAAAGATATCAAATTCCTCACCACCCTTGCAGGATATGTGCACTGGCGCCTCACCGGCGAGAAAGTGCTCGGTGTGGGCGACGCTTCCGGTATGATACCTGTGGATCCCGCCACCAAAGATTACAATGCGCAGATGGTGGATATCTTCAATGCTATAGTGGCTCGCAAAGGATACGAATGGAGACTGAAGGATATCCTGCCCAAGAGTCTTGATGCCGGCACACCGGCAGGTACGCTCTCCGAAGAGGGAGCCAAACTGCTCGACGTGTCAGGACACCTGAAACCCGGAGCGGTGTTCTGTCCTCCTGAAGGCGATGCCGGCACGGGCATGGCTGCCACAAATGCCGTATGCCCGCGTACGGGTAATGTTTCAGCCGGCACCTCTTCATTCTCGATGATTGTGCTTGAGCATGATTTAAGCAAGCCCTACGACGCTATAGATATCGTCACCACTCCCGATGGGAAACCAGTGGCCATGGTACACTGCAACAACTGCACATCCGACCTCAACGCATGGGTAGGACTGTTCAAAGAGTTTATGCTCCTTACCGGAAGCGCGGTGGATATGGATTATCTATATAGCCAACTCTACAACCACGCATTGACAGGCGATGCCGACTGCGGCGGCGTGATGGCTTATAATTTCATCTCCGGCGAACCAATCGTGGGACTTGCTGAAGGCAGACCATTGGTAGTGCGTTCTGCATCTGATAAGTTCAACCTTGCCAACCTTATGCGCGCACATCTGTATGCATCAGTGGCAGTACTGAAAATCGGTAATGACGTGCTGTTCAACGAAGAGAAGGTGAAGGTTGACCGTATCACAGGTCACGGCGGTCTTTTCAAGACTCCAGGTGTAGGACAGCGCGTGCTCGCCGCAGCCATCAACTCTCCCATCACGGTAATGGAGACAGCAGGTGAAGGCGGCGCATGGGGTATAGCGCTTCTTGCAGCCTACACTGTGAACAACACAGAGAAGCTTTCACTATCCGACTATCTCAACGACAAGGTGTTCAGCAGCTATGTCGGCACCACCATCGCTCCCGAAAAGGAAGATATAGAGGGTTTCGACCGATATATAAAAGAATACCTGAAATGTCTTTCCACAGAAAAGGCAGCCGTAGAGTCAAAAAATTGATACCATGGCATTTAAATAAGAAAACTTCGGATATCCGTATCCGAAGTTTTCTTATTTTCATATGTTAGCACATTAAATAGTAGCAGCCTCATACATTTTACGGTAGTAGGCCGCTTTCCACTCCACCGAACGCGGAAAAGCGCGCGATGACGAGGGCATACGCCATATGCGCACTTCCTTTCCGGGAAAGAAATCAGTTGTGACATATCCTCCCACCTCAATCTTTTTAAATCCCACAATAGAACCAAGCGTATCGACGGCCTTCTCTCCGGTAAGTGCAATGTCACGACACAAAGGCAATTTATCGAGAAGCAAACCGAAATCACGCGGCTTAACCACTATGAGATGCGCATCCGACGCATTGCCCTTTTCTCTGATTACCTCTTCGCCGGTATCAGATAGCGCAATTCCTGCCCTTATGCAAAAATCCACAATCTTTTTCTTGTCGAAAGTCTTGCCGTCAGGCAGCATAAAAGCATTCTTGTCGCCTGTGTCGATATATGCCCATATGCGCCACATATCATTCTGTCTGTTAGGGTAAAAGAAATCCATACACCACCTTGAAAGAGGGGGTGGAAAACTTCCCGACATTAGGATACGAGCGTTTTTAGGCAGGAATGGAGGTAATGGATGTGTCTCTGTGTTCATACTTATACAACAACCCCGATGAAGAAATGTTGGAATCTTCACCGGGGGAAACCTACATATTATTTCTTGTTGCTATCGCAGCAGGTGCCTGTACAACTCTTGTTGCCGGAAGCCCCCACCGTGGCTTCATAACCGATTTTCTTGAAAGCTGCTGTAATCTTCTCCAAATTCGTTTTATTAGGGTCGAAAGTTACGGTAACAGTCTGATCCTTAAGGCTTGTCTGGATATCCGACACTCCCTTTTCAAAACGCAAATTAGATTTGATTTTATTCTCGCAGTTTTGGCAAGACATACCCGGATTGACGGTGAATACCACCGTCTCCGATTTCTTGGTGTCTTTTGCCGATACCGGCACAGCGATACCTACTACAAGCAGGATAATCACGCTGATGATAGAAAGTATTTTTTTCATCGTTGTTAAATATATTTAGTGAAATTATATCTGAATCCAATATATACCATGGCTCCCTGTAGTGGACCATACACCATGGTGGCGTCAAATGTATCTCCCCACGGATTAGAAGCACCTATGATGGGGTGAGGTTGTCTGTAGTTTGTAAGATTCTCTCCTCCAAGATACACCGACCAATGCCGGAAATTACGTGTAATCTGGGCATTGAGTCCTACATATGTGCTGAATGTCGGCGACCATGACCATTGTCCGTCTTCAAGTCTATATGGTTGCGGCATACGTCCCGAGCCGTTAATAGCCAATGATGCGTCAAAAGTCCATAGTCCCATATTAGGGGCATATCCTATTGTGATAAGTCCCTTATGCCGCGAAGTCAGCGGTTTTTGAGTAAGTCCGTTACCTGTATAGTCGGCTTTTACGTCGTTCCACCTCCAGGCTGTAGTGATACTAAGTTCGCGCAGTGGCTCGAAGGTTAGTTCTACCTGTAAGGAGTGGGAATACGACTTTGTATCAGACGAGTATATTAAAGTCTCGTGGGGATTACGGTCAAGATTAAGCATCAACTGATTAGTGAAAGTGGTATAATAATACTCAGCTGACACCCCCACCCTTTTACCTGCCGGAGAAAATGACCATTCGCCACCTGCGCCAAAATTCCATGCCGACTCTCGATGCAGATTGTCATCAATCAGCATCTTACGCGACGAGGCAAGCATATACCCATACTCTGCCAAAGGATGAGGCGAACGGTATCCCCTGCCTGCCGACGCGTGAAAAGAAAGGTTTTCTCCCGGATTATACCTGAGATGCATTCTCGGTGTCACCATCGAGCCATAGGCACTGCTGTGGTCATACCTCAATCCGGCCATGGCCAACAACCTTTCACCGAGATTAAGTGAATATTGGGCATATACTCCATTCACAAATTCATGCTGCTTCTTACGGGTCAAAGCGTCCTCAGCCATGGGCTGTAGTCTATAGTCGAATGTATAATGGTCATAATTCATGGATATGCCGGTACTCAGAGAATGTATACCATCCCATTTACGCTCAAACATAAGCGATCCATATCCCTCCATCTGATAGATATCACAGATTCTCAGACCATAGGCCGCATCCTGATCATGGAGTGAGCCGGAGAGTATCAAAGCCACGTTTCCGTCATTATCCTTATCGAATATGTAAGCGTTTTTGGTAAATGCCTCCCATCTGTGAGTATTGATATTTATCTTATAAAGTGGGTGGTCATGAGTCTTTACATGATGCTCTGTCTGTCCGCTAAGTCTGCGTTCATCAAGAAATTTGGCGGCAGCCTGAAACACATAATTATTGCCAAGGTAGGCCACACGTGGCATCACCGACACCTGCCTTACTCGCGGTATATCGTCAAAACCGTCATCATTGGCATCATGGCTCGAGAAACCGTTTTCGAAGTGGGCAAGTATCCCGGTATTCCAGTTGTGGCCAAGGTGAGTATTACCGTCGATATTGGCTTCAAGTTTGTTCATAATATCGTAATACATATTGTACGACAATGACGGATCAGCCTGCGGCTTCTTCATCTCCACATTTATCTGGCCTGTGATAGATTCGAACCCGTTTTTTACAGACGAAGCCCCTTTTGATACCTGAATCGACTGCATCCATGGGCCGGGGATATATCCTAAGCCGTATGGAGCGGCGGCACCGCGAAAATTAGGGATATTCTCGGTAAGCATCTGCACATATGTTCCTGACAATCCCAAAAGTCTAATCTGGCGCGCGCCTGTGGCTGCGTCGGAATAATTAACATCAACCGAAGGATTAGTGGTAAAGCTCTCGCCGAGATTGCAACAAGCAGCGCGCTTCAGCTCAGAGGCGGTGATCACATCGCCATTGAACACACCTTTCATCTTGGTTGCGCCTCTACGCTGCTGCACCACCACTTCCTGCAAGCTCACTCCGGTATCGATAGTATCCCGGGATTCATGAGCGTGGGTGGCGGTAGCGGAGATTGCCAAAATAAAATATATGGTAGCTTTTTTCTTCATATACGAAGTGTTTAATCCATGCCATTTTTTTGCGGTTACAAAGGTACGAAAAATTTTTGACATGAAAAAATGGCTGCCGCGCATATATCCGCCGACAGCCACACTTAATACGACATTACTACAGCTGACTTGCCACAAGAAGTACCTCTGCGGTGCGTATCCTTGGTTTCAATTCACCGCCGATTATGAAGAAATCACCCGAAGGGCCGGCCACAGCCGCAGCCCCGGCACGAGCCGCATCTGGTATATCTTCAACCACGCTCCAAACATCCGACTTCGGATTAAAATTAAGGATCAACGGATTGAAGCGATACCATTCAATAGGATGCTGAAGATAATCGGGAGCCTGATTCTGAAGGGCAGAAAGGAATACGTCCTTATTTACCCCTCCGGCAGCTGCAATAGTGCCATCTGAAAGTGTGATAGCCACGCCTCCTCCGAGACTCACCTCATTGCCATCCGAATCTATGGGAGCCGGCATATCCACCCATTTATTCTTGGAAGGTATATAGCAAAGTCCGTCAGTGTTAAGAGTAGCATCCTTACCACCATGCTTGCCGGCAAAACCGCCGAACATATACACGCACTCCTCACCATCGCCATTTTCGGCACAAGCCACCACCGGCTGCACCCTTGCGTTTCCCGGCATACTTCTCATTACTTTCCAGCCATCATCAGGATTATCAAGGTCATACATCAGAAACTGACGAGAAGGCACACCATCAGAATTACCTCCGGCCAAATATACCTTACGACCTGCGACACATGCGCCCATGTTATCGATAGCATATGGCAAAGAATGGATTTGCGTAACCGAACCATCCAACGACAAAAGATACACGGAAGACAATGATTTATCAGCAGTAGTGCCGCCTATCAGAAGCATTCCGTCAGGCAAAGTGGCAGATGCCCCATAAGCCATACCCTCCGGAAGCGACCCTATACGGTGCCAACTCAGCTCGGGGTCGCTGATATTAGCTGCATATATGCCTTTATAGAATTTTTTCTTACTGCCTGGAGCCATAGGCTCAGAAGGGAAATTGCATCCGCCCGCCATAATCAGATAGTCGGATATACGACCGGCATAACAAGCTGACACACCTGCCTCCATACCATCCTCCGGCATAAAGTCGTCGATATTGTCCACCTCGATTCTGAAAGTTGAGGCAGGCAGTCCTACACCGTTTACGACATTAGCGCGCGTATAAGGTTGCCATCCATATCTGACATACCTTGGATTTTTCACGTTCATATTTTTAAGAATTAATTTATTATCAACGATCTCGGCGGTGGCAGGAAAGTATACCCCGTCGATTTCCGCTATTTCGAAAGTTATGGGGGCAGATCCATCAGATGTGGTAAGACCTCGTGCATGATCCATTGTCAACACTATGGAATCACCCCTACTTACTGCTGACACTACGGTAGGGCCCGACCACTCCACACCATGCCCATACACGCGATTCAGCGCAGATAGAGCAAGGCGCTGCCCTATCGGACGCTTATTACGCGGATGCACGTCGAGAGAATCACCATAATCAGATGACACAGCCATTGCCACATCTTTCAGCGATAGAGACATACGCCTCTGCGAATCCCTGAACTCCGGCCAAGAAGGACGACTAAGGCTACTCAACTGCACAAAATGCACCGGCAAATCGGGATTACAGAAATACCCTCGCCATGATTTAAGCAAAGAAGCGAATAGGCGCTCGTGGAGTTCCACATTCTGCTCATTTGATTCACCCTGATACCATATTACCCCGGCAATAGGCACTTCGCCCAACGGACGTATACCGTTAGCAAATAGATACCCGGGCTTATAAGGATGACCGTAAAGCGACGGATCGCCCACATTCTCAGTGGCTCTACGCCCTACCCATTCCTGCACATAATGGTTCTTTGGCCATCCTGCGATAATTCCGGGTTCGGTCTCGTCGAGTGTGTTGATATCAATCCACGCCTCCGTAGGAGCCCCACCAACAGCATTACTGATTATCCCCACAGGCACATCCAGACTATCGCGCAGCATCTTACCGAAATGATATGCCACAGCCGACCATGCTGCATCCACAGTATCAGCCCGCCGCCAATGCGTAGGCAAAAAATAATCCATCTTTCGCACACTCCGCCGTACATCATCCGACCACTCTTTAGGGGTAGTGAATGCAAGAGGTTTCATATCAAAAAACCTAAGCAACGTATCAGCGTCGGCCGACAACACCTCATCCGCATCCACAGATTCGCCTACCGTAAAGGCCATGTTAGACTGACCGGACGCCACCCACACCTCACCGGCAAGGATATCGGAAAATTGCAATTTGTCTTTCCCGTCAGTCACGGAAAGGGTATAAGGTCTACCCACCACAAGCGGAGGCACAGTCACTGACCAACGTCCTCGATTGTCTGCCACCGCGGTAAAGTTACGGTCGGCAATATTCACGTTTACCTTACTTCCGGCATCGGCTCTCCCGTGTATGGTAAAATGTCGGTCGCGCTGCACTATCATACCATCCGTATACACTATAGGCATACTCAATCCGCCCCAATCGCCGGTAATGGCTCCATACACCTCCTCCGCCAGGAGTTTGTATCCATCCGCATCAGGATGCAAGCCATCAGGCATGAGATGCTGGCTGTCGATAAGCGGGGTCTCGAAATCTATGAGTTCGGAGCCGGAAGCTTTGGCCACATTCTCTATAGCATCACGTACTTTCAATCTCCACTCACGCGTACCTGCCCCGAACCGAGGATGTTTGGCGCTGATGGGAGAAAGATTAGCGATAATGATGCGCACGTTGGGATTTACTGCCTTGAAAGAATCCACAAGCATAAGATAGTCGGATACGAAATCGGTGTTGTGATAAGGCCAATCACGCGGGTCGGTGTCATTAATGCCTAAATGGATTACCGCAATATCCGGACGAAAGTCCAAAGCAGCCTCACACTCTTCCATCTCATTGTACGGCCGATGTCCTTTACGCAGCAGCGTAGCACCCGACCTTCCGAAATTGCCCACTTTATACTTTCCGGGAGCTATACTGTCGAGCATAGACTGCAACTGTGTCGGATAGCTATACGATCCGGGGTCTTCGAGTCCGTAGCCATAAGTGATACTATTCCCTATGCACCCTACCCTTATCGGCTCTGCGGCATAGCCGCAAACAGCCATGCACACATATAGCAGCATGGCTGTGATTAAATATTTACTTATTGAGTATTTCATCTATCAGCATTTGGCTTTTGATAAGCATACGCGGGATATGGAACGGTCCCTTGAAGATATTGCCCTTTGCCGGCTGAGCCACCGTGCCATCGCGATGCAGATAACCGTACCATTCGCCATACTCGGCATCAGGGAGATGAGCGTACATCCACTCATTTGCCATGCGGTGCATCTCAAGATACTTATTATCGCCGGTAGCCTCGTAAGCATAGAGCGATGCTATGACAGCCTCTGTCTGAGGCCACCAGAATTTCATGTCCTGAGAATAATCCTGCGGCGGGAAATTCTTACAGTCGCGGAAATTAATTATGCCGCCATATTCTTTATCCCAACCCCATTCCCATGACCAGTCGAGAATGGTGAGTGCCATATCCTTTATTGATGAGTTCCATCCGCGGTATTTTGCTTCTTCAAGTAGGAACCATGCCGTCTCGATGCAATGTCCCGGATTTATGGTGCGACCGGCCAATGTGTCGATTAGCTGTCCCTCCGGGCCCACCATCTCAAGCACAGCCTTAAACTCGGGGTGCATGAAATATTCGCGAATCGCATAAAGCGATTTGTCAATCTGCTCGTCAAGTATGGGATCGGAGATGACTTCACGGATACGAGCGGCCGTGTTTATAAGAATCATGGTTACGGAGTGGCCTTGCGACTTCATAGCCGGCAGATACTTGGGAGGCAGAAGCCCGGGAGTGTTGATGAATCGTAAAATATCCTTGAATAAATCCAATGATTTCTGTGCATACTCCTTGTCACCGGTGGCAAGTGCGTATTCCGACATGGCAATAGCGGCGAAACACTCCGAAAACACATACCGGCGTTTGCGCAAAGGTGTGCCATCAGCCATCACCTCAAAATACATACGTCCGTCAGTACGGTCGAAGCAGTACTTCTCAATGAAATCTATACAACTCTTAGCCATCACGAGATATTCAGGGTTCTTCTCTATATTGTTGTACGCGAATGCATATACGAAAGCGCATCGCCCCTGAAACCATACCGATTTGGTGGAATCCATAAGCGCTCCATTACGGTCAAGGCATGTGTACACACCTCCATTCACCCTGTCAAGACCATATTTGAGCCAAAAGGGGAGAATATTTCCCGTGAGATCAGCACGGTATTTTTCGCGCCAGTCTATTAGATAGTTCACTGTTTTCTTATTCATTATACTGTTCTTATATTCATAGTTTATTGCAGCGGCTGAAGAAATCTATGGCTTCGAGCTGCCTCTTCATCTCGTTCTCTTCATCATCGGTCATATTTCTGAAAGGCACACGGTTAGGTCCAAGGTCAAGACCTATGAGTTTCATGATGCGCTTGCCGCCTACGATATTGCCGCGGAAATTGCAAATCACGTTTATCACCTCCTGAGCGAAATTCTGGTGCTCGCGAGCAGCTTCGACATCTCCTCTATTCCAGGCATCGATGATAGCCACGAGTTCACGACCATTGTAGTTGGTGGTGCCTCCAATGCCTCCTTGTGCTCCTCCCATTGCAAGAGAGGGCAAGATAGTCTCGTCCTGACCATGGAGCATATCGTACTTGCCGTTTTTATACAGGCGGCACTGGTTGTACTCGTATATGCTCTCAAAGGTATATTTTATTCCGGCAAAATTCGGCACGCGCCCGTCGATTTTTTCAAGTAGTTCCACCATCGAAAGGTATGCGCCGTTGAAAGCCGGGATATGATAGTAATAGAACGGCAACTCCGGGGCACCTGCGGCTATCTCCTCTATGTATTTGATCAACTCCTCTACCCTACCGATTTTAGGGAATGGGGGCGCCATGGCTCCGATACCCCATGCACCAATCTCGGCTGCATGACGAGCAAGCTCGCGGCTGGCACGCGCACAGCAGCTGCCCACATGCACTATCACCTTGAAATCGTCGGGGGCTGCGGCTATCCATGCTTCGGCCAGACTTTTACGTTCGTCATCGGTAAGCATATATCCCTCGCCTGACGACCCGTTGATGAACACGCCTTTCAGGCCATTCTTCTTCAGCATGGCTGCATACTCGGGTATAGGGGCGAGATTCACATCGCCATTAGGGAGAAAAGGGGTGAATGGGGCATCTATAAGCCCCTTGATTTTTTCCATAATCTTATTATATTGTTTTTTGGTTTTTACTGATATCATGCACCTTATCTGTAATTAAGCAGGCTTCAGATTTATTTTTATTTTTGAGTCTATGAAAGTTGTTGAAAATGTCTATAATAACACACTTCCTAACTCATAACTAATACTTCACACCTATATTCAAGCCTCATCGGTAGTGGGTTTAAGTATCAGAAGCTGCATAATCAAAGCCAGCAGAAGCACACCGCCCATAATGGCAAATCCTATCCCCAGCCCATATTCGTCGGCGATATTGCCAAGTGCCGTGGTGACAAGCGCGCCTGCAAACACACCGGTCATATTCATCAGTCCGTATGCCGAGGCACGCTGACGAGCAGGCACGAACTGGCAGAGAATAGGCATATTGTTGGCATCAAACATACCATAACCCAACCCGAAAAGCAATGCGGCCGACAGAGCGGCAAAGACATTGGTGCCATACCCCATTAGCACAAGCGAAGGTATCATCATGGTCATACCTATGGCACTTGTGTATATGCGTCCGCGGAGATTGCGTTTCACCCATTTGTCGGAAAGAGGACCGCCCACCATAACTCCGATAAAAGAAGATATGGCTATGGATATTGTGGCCATAGGTCCTGCGGCCTCAGGGGTGAGCCCGAGTGTGTCGCGGAAGAGTGTCGGAAGCCAGTTCTTGGTAGCCCAACCGGGTAATGATGTGGATGCGAAAAAGAAGAGGATTACCCAAAAAGCTATATTGCCGAAAATCAAGGCAAAACTTTTGAATATGTCGGATTTGTGCGGCATGGGCACCTCCATACCCTCATCATCCACCACTGCCACCTCGTCATTAGGTTGCGAACGCCTTCGGTCGCGCAACGCGAATATAAGCACCACAGCATAAACCACACCCGCTATGCCAAACCAGTGGAACGTATCCTGCCATGAAAACACATGAGCCACAGTGGCGCCGAATCCGCCGAGAGCCTGTCCGGCATAGAGTCCGGTCATATGCACGCCGATGGCCAGCGAACGAGCGCCTCCGGTGAAATAGTCGGCTATAAGCGACAAGGCTGCCGGTATATATAGGGCCTCGCTCACGCCCATAAGCGCACGAAGAGAGAAAAACATATTATAATCGTCAGCTCCACATAGCCCCATAAAATATGTCACGGCAGACCATACGCCTAACGATCCGACGATAAGCCACTTACGGTTCAGACGGTCAGCAATTGCACCGGATACCGGACTCATCAGACCGTAAATCCACAGAAACACAGCCATAAGCCTGCCGAAATTGGCAGAATCCTGAAGCGGCGTGATAGTTTGTCCGATAGATACTTGCATAGTAGAAAGCATCTGACGGTCCATATAGTTGAGCAGGGCCACTACCCAAAGCAGGGCCACTACAATCCAGGGGTACACATTAGAGCTACGTTTTGTCATGGCATGATAAATTAACGATTGCAAAAATACACATTATTGTGCAAATTTCGCACATTTTTTTGAAAAAAACGTAACAATTAGGCACAAATATCGTATGGAGATGATATTTGCGCCTAATTTAGATTATTATAGCCATCACACCCTTATGGGGTGTTTTGTAGGAAAATTTTATCAATAGTCCTCTGCCACATATTCGCCAAAACCCAATACCTCAGTGGATATTTCGCCTAAAGCGCCTGATGTGGCAAGCACGCCGGTCTGGATTTTCACGAAATCGACATATTCGAGATTGGCCTTGCTTCCGTCGGCCTTTATGGCATTGGATATTTTGAATCCGCATCTCTGCGCTGTAGTAGAATTGGCGTTAGGAGTAAGATTGTCCGATCCTATATTATCGGCATAGCCCCAATCGTAAGCTTTATTATTCCAAAAACCGGTTTCGGGATTTTGCGAATTCTTTGACGAAAGGAGCGTACCCGTGAGCGTATATGAGTCCTCCTTTACCCACGCAGGGTAATAATAATCCTGCTTATGGAATGGAGCGATGTATTTCACTACACCCGTCGAGCCGTCGGATGCAGTCCATTTAGTATCCATGCCCGGAGCTTCTGGGCGGTAATATGTCACTGCATAGCCATGCACAGTCTCCGGGGCGGACGTATCGCTGCCTTCGAGTTCGTACCACTGGTCATCGGGCAGTCCGTTATGATTCGTATCCTGCATCACCCACACTATGCCGGGTTCGTTGCTGCCGCCGCTGTTGGATAGGAAAGCATTTCCGGCTACATAAAAGTCATATTCGTCACCCGATGCACTGATGCTATGGTCAAGACCAACCACAATATATCCTCCGAACGACCCTAAAGACACGTATAGATTAGAGTTGATACGATCTTGCGCCCACGCTATCGCCTCATCCATTGTGGCTAACTCCACAGCACCATCACCGGCCAATGTGTTTTCGTTGATAAACTGTCCGGGGGCGGGCAGCCATTCGTATACTTTTACACCGTCAAACTTTTCGAACGGGCTATCGGACGGTGTATCAGATTCCCCTCCTACCACATCATCCTTATTACAAGAAGACAACGTCACACCGGCCAACAGAACCGATGTGACGAAAGCAGAAAAATAAAGTGTATGTCTCATTTATTTAGCGATTTTCAGTGTGCGGCTACCGGCCTTTACCACATATACGCCGGCAGGAAGAGAGGAAATGTCAAATGTCGATGATTCACCCGACATCACATTCTGGCCCTCAACATTGCTGATAACAGCAAACTCAGCACCTGTAACCGACACCGTCTTGGTAGCACGGTCGTAGGAGATATTCGTGTTGTCATTAGCCATTACACTATTTACACCCGACTCCGTAGCAGGCTTAACCATGAGCTTATCAAGGCAGAAATAGCCCGGAGTATTCATGCCCCATGCTCCCGAATCGGTGCTCTCCATGGTGAAATATATTTCATTTACCACACCTAATGAGGTAAGGTCCACATATTTCCATCCGCGGTTGATTGTCAAATCACCATTATCATATGATGCAAGGGCCACTTCTAATGTGTTTTCTGATCCATCAGGCGACACGCCATGGAAGATAAGAGTGAACTTGTCACCGTTAGTAAATGCGCGCGAAAAGGCATCACCGTATTCTATACTATAATAAGGGTAGCTGTTGAGATTGACGTAAACGCCCTGTGGCTCATAGTTCTTGCCGTCGTTGAACACCATATCCACGGGGCGGCGCGACATATATGCGCTATAGTAAGCCACAATGTAAGGCACGTCAGCGCTTACCACCGGAGCGCCATAGCTGTCTTTCTTCACCTCTCCGTTTTCGTCAAGCACGATGCCGCCGAGCGCCATGTTGCTCCATTGGTGAGTAAGGGTGTTTTCCGGGCGATAGTTATCCGCGGAGTTAGAGGCGGTAAATCCCCACCATGTGTCATAGTCGCCGAGCGAGCTGTGCACAAAGGAGAAGCACTGGCTCTCGATCGACTCTTCGTCATCGTCGTAAGTACCAACCCACGAGCCGTTGTCTGCATTAAATTCGAGTTGTGTGGTTGCCTTTGTCAAGTCGAGAGTGACGACCTGATCATCGGCCTTTGCCATAGCAGCGCACATGAAAGCGGCCGCAAGTAAGAGTGTTTGTTTTTTCATTGTCTATAGATTTGTTAAACAAAAGATAATCCTGATTGTGCCATTCGATATTCGCACAATCAGGATTATCCAAAGTCTTATTAAGCCATGCAAAAAATTACGGTTCATAATTTTGCCATAATCCTAACCCATTACCCGGGGCGAAATATAGAATGGACGAATAGCAGGTCTTCTGACTTATCCCTATTTCCATGTCTTCTCACCGGCATAGGATGCATGTATATCGCACTCCTTAGCGGCAATGACCTATAGCGGAAATATTTGCATTACAAAAACAGATTTGCGTCATATTTTGTAAAAGCCGGGAATTACAGCAGCGGGTACTGTCAAGGATTTTCACCTTGTTCCCTTTTAAGCCCTCATAGGCATGACTCTTCACGCCTCCGGCACTATTTCGAACGCGAAATTACAAAACATTTTTTATATGTCAAAAAAAATCTTTTTCTTCGTGAAAATTCCGAGTGTAAGGTATCAGAGTTTCACTTTCTTGCCGTTCACGATATAAATACCTTTGAGTGTAGTGCCCTTAGTGGAGCGGCCCTGGAGGTCGTATACATTCTCCGGCTCTGCGGCATCAGCTTCAATGTCGGTGATACCGCTTGGGTCAGGCGCCACACGAGCCACACCCTTAGTGGCAAGGTCGGTAACATCCCACAGACACCCCTCGCAAGGCACAGCAGGCTCAATGGTAATATCGCCTTCGATGTTGACTTTACCGGTACAGTTGAAGAAGCTTATCTCGTCATCTTCTTTCAGCACACCACTCTTCATGGTGATTTCGAAAATCGGAGAGGTCATGTATATACTACCCTCCACATCAATTGACTCCTGACGCAAAATCGAACCTCTATGCACCAGAAGTGAGATTTTGCATCCCTCGGAGCCGTTGATGGTGCCTTTCACGGTGAGTTTTCCGAAATTGGTCTTGATATTGCCGCCGCCAAGAGTGGCTCCGGTATGCAGCATCACATCGCCCACATTACCTACTCCGCGCAGTATGCCGCCATTATATACAGTGACCATTGACGATGATATCACATCTGCTGTATTATCGGCGAAGAGCGTACCCTGACGCACGTTCATCTTACCGGCACTCTTATTGCCAAGACTCAATGTGCCATCGCCATATTTATTAAGGGTGGCATTGGCATTTATCACACCGTTAAAGGTGTCGTTGCCTCCGGCGTATCCCACGTTGTAAGTACCGGTAGAGAGGGTAGCATCGGTCACGGAGCTCGACAGATGTCCGATTTTAGTAGTGAGCTGCACCTCTGTACCGCTATTGGCCTGCACATGAGCCACATATACGCCTGAGCCAAGCGAGAGCGTGCCATTACTTAAATCCATAGCCTGAGCCAGACGGAACTGACCGCTTGTCACATTTACCGTACCGGCAAATTCCGACATATTGGTAAACATATCACCGCGCACATATGGGAATGATATGTTAAGAGTACCCTCGCCAAGGAGACTGCCTCTGATTTTGCATCGTTTGCCCGTCTCCATAGTCACGCGACGGCCTTTGGGAATCTCAAGCTTGTTGGTGAACTCCGGAATAGTGGATGAAGAGTTGCTGTCGAAGATGCGTATCGTGCCTGCGTTAGCGAGAATCTTTGACGAGGCTGCACCAAACGATGTGCTCCATGTGCCCATGGCTATCGTACCGCCGTCGAGTATCATACCCCCGGTCCATGTGTTCTTGCCGTCGTAAGTGAAGTTGAGCTGTCCGTTACCGCTCTTGCGCAGTGTGCCATCACCGCTGATGATGCCCTTAAACGCAGCCACACCGGTATCTATCTTTATTTCGGCTGTATCGGAGATGACGAGAGCGCGGTCGGTGGCCACATTGTTATTATCTATAACGAGGGTGGCATGGCTAAGACGGAAGTTCTCGGCCGCAGAAGATGATGCGCCGATAGAACTCGGTTGACCGCCGTCGGCAATGGATTTCACGGTTACGGTACCGCCGCTTATTACAGTGGGGCCGGTATAGTCGCTCTTTGTGCTGTTCAGAGTGAGATTGCCGCTGCCTATCTTAAGCAAACCGCCGTCGCCGCTGAATCCGCCGTCGCCGTTCACCACAAATGACTTACTGCTATTATCGAAAGTCACCTTCTTTACAGGCATCAAATCAGTGATATTCACTGTAAATTTTGTGGCATTGTCGTTGAACTCGACAGCATCGCCTGATACGAACGTAGTGGATTCGCCTTCTATCTCAAAATTCTGTGCCTTGTAATCCCAATCGTTGCTTTCTGATCCGGTCCATACCACATTGGATGCGGCGCGCTGGTCATGGATTTCCACGTATATGGCGTTATCTTCGTTTACCACACTGTAGTACTGTCCTGTAAGACCTAATACGGTAATATTATCTACCGAACCTGTGAAATCACCGGTGTATTCCACTAACCTGAACTTACCGGGCTGAGGAGTGGACTCGTCCACTTTAAGCGAAAGCACCAATTTGCCCGTACAATCGAAATCACCGTTGATTTTCACGAGGTCAGTACGGTTGGCTGCAGTGGAGACATTCATCTCCATGAACACTCGCTTGTCGCCGAGACTAAGCCCCTTGGTAAACGTGAGTTCACCGAACCGATCCTCGCCGGTGCTTCCGTAAGCGCCGGGTGCAATACGACAACCTTCGTAATTGAGCGCGCCCTCAAAAGATATATCTCCCACTTTGGCATTACCGGCGAGTGTGCCGCGAGCACGCAGCATGATAGCCGACGCTATATCGCTATTTAATTCGAGCACTCCCTCACTGATGTAGGTAGCTCCAGTGTATGTGAGGGGTACATCGCATACGAGCACTCCCTTCTGGCTCTTCCACAATTCCATATCACCGGAAAGTGCACCGCTGCCCGAGAGACGTACTGTTTGACCCTTAACGGGCATGGCATAAAGCACCGATGGCTTCATAGCCACATTCACGGATATTTCTGCATCGGTGTATAAGTCGATAAGCACACTCTTGCCATCGACATAGTCAACCGACGAGCCGCGTGAGAAATCGGTGAATTTTGATGTGCCCCTCCACACCGCGTCAGTCACCATCACCGGAGGCAACTGCGGCATAGGCATATCATATCCGAGATAGAAACCGGGGTCCGGGCTCTGATAATAGCCTTTTGTGGTGCACTGCAACCGGTAAGCGGGGTCCTCCTGCAAGCAGTAAATGCCATTGATGTCTGTAGCATAATCGGTGCTGAAGCCCACTATACCCACGCATACACCATTCTCCATATGGCGCAAAATAAGTTCCTCTCGCCAGTCGCCTATGATGTCGCCCCAAAAAGCGGCACGCTTGGCGTACACTGTGAGATATTTCCATCCGCTCTCTTTGGCTATCTCGTAGAGACGTCCGTTGAAGAAGTCTTTGATATATATATTGTAGTGGCTGTCAGATGTTTCCACTATCTCGCGGTCAAGGTCTCCATCCCACCATATGCCTTCTGTGGGGTATGGGTTGGTGAGTTCGGGTATTAGTTCGCCTTTTGCGTCGTAGACATTACCCATGGTTGACCACATCTCCCATCCGAGGTGGCCGGGGTCAATATCCATACACTCGCCACGGCCCACATCTCCCACTGCCGGAAGATACCATTTCTTCAATGATTCGCCCGTAGCGGCATCATAAAGTATTTGGCCCAGCATATCGGAGGCGTTCTGCTGTATGGCGAATGTCTCAAGACCTGGACGCTCGGGGTCTATATCGGAAGTGCGGAAGCGGTCGCCGTGCGATATGCCGGGACTGAACAGAGTGGAACCGTCATAATCCATGGTATATCCGCCAGTAGTCATCTCATCGCGTCCGTCGCCGTTGGCATCGGCAATACGTATCTGGTGGAATGCCGGTCCGCCGGTGGGTTCGTTGAAGAGTTGATGCCAATTCTGCGCTTTGCCTGTTGTGAAGTCAAAAGCCCATGCGCCGTTACGGTATATATGGGTGCCGTCGGTGAGACGCGAGTGGTACTCCATCACCACGGCAGGGTGTATGCCGTCGGGATAGAATACTCCCACATGCCCCACGTGCTTATTATATTCGTCGCCCATAAGGGCTGCCTTGTTTGTGCGGTTGTAGCAGTCATCGTACATCTGCTCCACCGATACTTTTTCAGCGCCGGTAAGGCCGTCAACCACAGTCATGTATCTCGGGGCATTGCGCACTGTCTGCTTCTCGTATTCCACTATTCCGTCACCGTCGGTGTCCGGTGTGTCGCTGACGTTGACATATTTTCCGAATGTTTTGGCTGAAGCATCCCAAAATTGGGTACCGTCGGAGGTCTGCATCACCACCTCGCCGTATCCGTCGCAATCTATATCGTAGGCAAGTACCTGGTCGTCCTGACCGGAACATACAAGTTCGTTGGGACCCATCTTCACTGTCCACAGGTGTTGTCCGGTGCGCAGGTAGCCTTCGATATAGCAATCCATGCGGTCGACACTGTTTATGCGGTTGACCACATAGTCCATCTCGCCGTCACCGTCAAGGTCTACCGGCCAGACGTAAGAGGTATCGAAATTTGAAGCGTCGAGAGGCGACTCGTCAAATGTAATCGACATAAAGATACCGCGAGTGCCGAGGTTCGTCATGGTGTATGGCACACTCTGCGCTCTCTCCTCGCCGCGGCTTATCATCGACACCGTGACATCGCTTCCGGCGGGCACAGCGGACGAGGCTACGAGCAGGTTGGTATTATCCAGCGGCTCGCTGTTGATTTTGACACCTTGCACGTACACATTGTATTTCGCGTCTACGGGATCCTGGGCGAGTCTGCGCCACGATACCAGTACGTTGCTACCGTTTTTCACAGCCGTCACGCCTCGCCCTAAGGGTTGCTGAATGCGCTGTGCCTCCACTGTCTGCGACCCTGTCACTGCCAGGGTGGCAAACGAAGCAGCATACATCAGTTTTTTTAGTGTAAAAATGTTCATGGTAAAAATTATGTGATATATCTGCAAAGTTGAGGAAAATTATTCATATACCACATAGATTTTTATCCAATTTTCATGTAAAAAAATTCAATTGCATTTTACCAACATGTGTATCTTTGTGTCAATCAAGCAATTGTCTAAAAGCTTTGAGAATCTCTTCGCTCATCCACTCATAGTCAATACCATCGCTATCGCAAATGGAGGTCATCCTTGCGGATGCCGTAATGTACGAATTTTTGATCCATACCTTTGCTCATGGAACAACAATCAAATCGTTCGCTATCCCAAAGTACACAAGTTCTTGAGACCAACGCCACGCCCAATCGGCTCTTTTATGAATCCCTTTCTTTCTTTGATTAAAACTTTCCCAATAAATGCTACTATATAAATTTAATATATCTCTGAATATCAGGTGCATTATTCTGTAACGTATTGAATTTTGAGTATTACCATATAGTCTAATTATATAAGACATCACTCTATATTAGACTATAAATTCACCTCTCAAAATAGAATTTTGCATTGTTTTTATCTCAATTCTATGCCATCAC
>N._stephensi_709_foregut__coassemble_224_pt1 | contig 22613 bp, 12 predicted proteins | sample N__stephensi_709_foregut__metabat2_low_PE_014 | metagenome-assembled genome bin N | reverse complement strand
GGTGCAAAATCCCATGGTCCATCTGAGCCATGATTGAATACACCTAAGATTTCAAATTGGTCGGGGCAATATTTATCAAGAAAAGTGATTGGAACTCCCATTACTCCAGCGTAATCCGAGGGGATGGCATCTGTGAAAGGCACTTCTATCGCATCGTAATTGTCGTACTTAGGATACCCAACTCCTCGTATCTGTTTATGCTTGGAATACATGATATTTTCTTCCATCGTCATAAGAGATAATGGCTGATGTCTTCGTCCATGATCAACATTGGTAAACCAGCATGAATTACCAAGTCGAGTGTAATTGCCGACATATCCCATTCGTTCAGCCTTTTTCTTATCAGCTTCGGCAACTGTTGCACCTTCAGGAACTGCAAAAACCATGTCTGTAGAAAAACCTGTTGCGCCAAGCCAAACTTTATTCTCTTTTATCAATGGGAATACCTCCTTGTACGTGATAGCATTTTGATTGCCGATAATGATAAATTTCTTGTCAGCCTCAACAATCCATGCAAGAAACTCTCTGAAAAGGGAGAACGGTGGATTTGTAACGATAATGTCGGCCTCATCTCGAAGTTTACGGATTTCTGCGCTCCGGAAATCGCCATCGCCTTCAAGATATTCCCACTGAAGGTCGTGAAAGTCTATGCGTCCGTCACCGTCGATGTCATGGTCAAGCATAAATATCTTACCGCGAATAGCAGTCTTGGAAGGGTCGAATTGAGGAGCCTCCTGCTCAAACAGAGATGGCTGATACGGTATCTTGAACCGTTTACTTTCAGGAGCATAACTTGTAGATATAAGTTTCTTCAAGCCCAGAGTCTGAAAGTGTTGGGCGAAATAGAGCGTAAAATTGCTCCACTCAGGATCATCGCACGGCAAAAGCACAGTCTTACCTCTGAATACGTCAGGGTTGAACTCAAGATAAGCGTTTATCTCGCGTTCAATATCGTAATATTGAGTATAAAACTCATCATTCTTAGCGTTTTTCGCGCCTTGTAGATTCGTGTTTGCCATGCGGAATTGAGGGTTTTAAATTGCAAAAGTACAAAAAAATCGGGGATTTTTACACCGACAGAATAAAAAGCCTTTATTTTTAGAGGAAAGTTACGAAAAACAAGATATTTGATGTAGCTACATCAACAATAATCGTGAAGAATCCTTTCTTATTTGGTGATGACAATAAAATTCTGTAATTTTGCCGCCATGAAAAAGAAAGACATTTTTAAGCATACATCCCCGCTACACCTGCTGCCCATCGTGATTTTAGCGATGATAGTGACGGCTTGCGCAAGTATCGGTCGCCCTGAGGGCGGCCCTCGTGACGTCACACCCCCCGTATACGTGTCATCAAACCCCGCCCCGGGCGCCAAAAACGTGGACAAGCAGCAGATAGACATATACTTCGACGAGAACGTGCAGCTTGAAGACGCTTTTAATAAGGTGGTGGTATCGCCCGCGCAGAAGACCAACCCGCGCGTGTCGTCCAACGGACGCCACGTGAAGGTGCTTCTACAGGATTCGCTTATACCCAACACCACATACACTATTGATTTCGCCGACGCCATCAAAGACCTTAACGAGGGCAACGTGCTCGACGGGTTCGCCACATACTTCTCTACCGGCGATACCATCGACACTCTCAGCATATCGGGCATGGTGCTCGACGCAAGCAATCTGGAGCCGGCTCAGGGTATGCTCGTGGGCGTATACTCTAACCTCTCCGACACGGCCATAAGCACGCTGCCGCTCGAACGCATAGCGCGCACCAACCAATTCGGGCAGTTCTCCGTGCTCAACCTCAAGCCGGGCCAATACCGCATCTATGCCCTCAACGATATGAACCATGATTACCATTGGGACCGATCGGAGGATGTGGCTTTTTATGATGTGACCGTATCGCCTTATACTGAGGCTATCACCGTGACCGACACACTGCGCTCGTCGGCGAATACCGACTCCTTGGTGGCGCGCGAGGGTGTGGCCTATCTCCCCAACGACATACTGCTCACATGGTTCAACGAGGGGTATTCGGCTCAATATCTTAAGGATTATACGCGTCCGGCGCGCCGGCATTTCAATATCACCATGTCGACAGTGGCCGACACTCTGCCGGAAATCACCATTGCGCGCGGTGAATATGAAGGCCTGAACGCCAACGATTTTACTGTGCTTCGCAAAAACGCCACTCTCGATACCCTTGAATATTGGATTGCCGACACCACCATACTTGCCCTCGATTCGCTGTACCTTTCGGTAAGGTATCAGGCCACCGACACCAATGATATGCTGTCGTGGAGAACGGACACGCTTAGATTCTTTTTCAAGGATCCCGTGGTAAAGGAGAAGAAGAAAAAGAAGGATGAGGCCGCCGACACGCTGCCTCCCCCTACGATATATATGGCCTTAAAGGCGGAGACGGGGAGTGTGCATGATATTTACGCCCCTGTGGTGCTATCTTCCGATCAACCTATCGACACATTCGATATCACAGCCATACATCTCGACATACAGGACGACACGTTGTGGGTGCCGGTAAAGGAGTATGTGTTTGAGGCGGATAGCCTTAACCCGCTTATGCGGCGCCGGATTATGAGCGAATGGGTGCCCGGCGCCAAGTACCGGCTTTCCGTGGATTCGGCCGCGGTAGGCGGCATATACGGCGAGTGGAGCAATATGTTCAAGCATGAGTTCACGGTGAAGGAGAAGGAGAAATATTCCAATCTCGTGCTTAATATCACTGGGGTCGACTCGATACCGGCTATGGTGGAGTTGCTCAACAAGCAGGATGCCCCTATCCGCACGGCTCCGGTAATCAACGGTGTGGCGCGTTTTGATTTCCTTAGCCCCGGCACGGATTACGCTCGCCTGTACATCGACAAGAACGGAAACGGCAAATGGGATACCGGCAGTTTGCTCGATTCGATACAGCCGGAGGAGGTATATTATTATCCAAAGAAAATCAACCTAAGGGAGAATTGGGATATCGCTATCGACTGGAATATATATGAGACACCTATCGATCTACAGAAACCTTACGAGATTAAGAAGAACAAACCCAAACTGAAGAAGGGCGAACAGGCACCCACCAATGACGAGGATGAGGATGACCCGTTCGGCAAATCATTCAACGGCTTCAACGACCCATACAGCAACGCTCGCCGCAACAATTCCAGCCGTAGCAGCTATTAACCGCATTTTATGTTAAAATATATTAAACACCAGAAAAAATAAAGGAAAAAGATTATTAATAAAATTTAATTGATTATCTTTGTGACCTCATTCCTATGCCGATTCTTGTATTGTAGAACCAGTGAAAGTACTGCTGTGGAATTGTATTTTGTAACTTAAATCTAAGCATAACAACTAAGTATATATATACAATTACAATGACAAAATTTGCTGAATCATTGCAAAAATCGTGCACGACACGATTACTGCGTACGCTGCCTTTGGCTATGGCCATCGGTTTCGTTGGGTTGGGTCATCCGACACCGGCATATGCAGCAAGCCTGCCACAAGTGCAGTCATCCCAATTGGTGACAATCTCCGGAACGGTCACCGATTCGAGTGGTGAACCTCTTATCGGTGTATCGGTAAGGGAAAAAGGAACGGAGCGCGGTACCATTACCGATGTGGATGGTAGATACCGGCTCAATGTGATGCCAGGCAGTACAATAACATTTAGCTATACCGGCACTCAACCGGTGGAATGGAAAGCAGTGGCAGGTACACATGACGTTGAGCTGAAAGAAGACAATAATCTGCTCGACGAAGTGGTGGTGGTAGGCTATGGTGTAGTTCGCAAAGCCGACCTCGCCGGCTCTGTATCCGTGCTCGACGACAAGGCGTTTCAGGCACAGCCCATTACCAGCGTAGGCGATGCTATACAAGGCCGTGTTTCGGGTGTCAACGTAATCACCTCGGGTATACCCGGTGAGACCCCGCGCATACGTGTACGCGGCTCAAACTCAATCAATAAGTCAAACGAACCGCTCTATGTGGTCGATGGTCTTGTGCGCGAGTCTGGTCTCGACGGACTCAACCCCGAAGACATACAGAGCATGCAGATTCTTAAAGACGCTTCATCGACTGCCATATACGGTTCGAGAGGTGCCAACGGTGTTGTGATCATCACCACGAAGACTGGTCGCAAGGGTGAATCCCAAATCACCTTTGATGCCTCATTCGGATTCTCCAACGCTACCCATCTGCCCGAAATCATGGGTACCAAACAGTATGCGCAAGCGCTTATCGACTACTATCCGGGCGCTTCCGAGGCTCTTTTGGAGGAATATCTCGACGGCTCAAACCCCGGCGTAGACTGGACTGACCAGCTCTTCCGCACCGGTACCACCCAGAACTATAAAATAGTGTACACCAAAGGCACCGACGGCATGCAAACCTATGTGTCGGCCAACTATATGAAAGATCAAGGTGTACTCGACTACTCGTCATATGAGCGTTTCGCCGGCCGCGCCAACGTCAAAACCGACCTCACATCTTGGCTGAGCACATCAATCGACATAAATGTGAGCCACGGCAATGGCCACGGTATCGGTTCGTACGGTATAAGCACAGGTCCGCTATGGGCAGCTTTCACCTACTCGCCCACAATGGATCTGATGTCAGAAGACGGAAAGTCGTATGCTCTTGACCCCTACAACTCAATCATGTCGAGCCCATACGGACTACTTACCGCCGAAAACGAACGCCGCCGCGACATCCTCAACGCCAGCATCGACCTCCGATTCAATATCGCACCGGGGCTTACCTTCACCACCAGCAATGGCGTTGACTACTTCAACCGCTACAACTACAATGTGAGCAAGTCGATACTCTCACCGGTGGCAACAACAGGCATGAGCAATGCCAACACCAACCGCTGGCTATTACAATCGACTAATAACCTGACTTATATCGGCAAATGGAACGACAAACATAACCTTACGGCCACCGCGGTATGGGAAGCCACAAGTTCTACTACCCGCACCATGAGCCTGTCGGGCTCTGACCTCCTCACCGAGTCGGTAGGATGGTGGAACGTAGGCTTGGCAAAAACCAAGAACGCGTCTAACGGATACTCGAAATGGACACTGCTCTCAGCCGTGGCCCGCGTGATTTATAATTTCGATGACCGCTACATGTTCACCGGTACATTCCGTGCTGATGGTTCGTCACGCCTGCAGAACAACAAGTGGAGCTATTTCCCATCTTTGGCTGTGGCATGGACCATGTCGAACGAATCATTCTTTGAACGCCTGCGCACTGTGGTAAGTTCGGCCAAACTGCGCGTAAGCGCCGGTATCATCGGTAATCAGGATATTTCGCCCTATCAGACTCTCGGACTGCTGGCACAGACAGAGACCTATTATCAAGTGGAGACTCCTACCACCGGTTTCTGGTCAAATAAGCCGTCGACCCCGAATCTGAAGTGGGAGAAGACCAAGCAGTTTGACGTCGGTCTCGACGTTTCGTTCCTCAACGGTCGCTACGACCTGACCGTTGACTGGTACTACAAGCGCACCAAAGATGCCCTGCTCAACACCACTCCACCGTGGTATCTCGGTTCGGCTGCCTATATGGTCAATGCCGGCGAGGTGTCCAACACAGGTGTCGATATCGGCATTACCGCTAATATCATACAGAGCCGCGACTGGAATTGGTCAACCAGCATCCAGGGATCATATATGAAGAATAAGGTTGAGAAGATGACCGCCCTTGAGCCTATACTCTACTCCGGCTCTCTGGTATCGGTGATTAACGATGCTCAGATTATCAAAGAGGGCGAACCAATCGGGTCGTTCTACGGCTACCGCTGGGCCGGCATTGACCCTGACGGAGGATATGACACATATTATACCGCCGACGGCGAGATTGTGGCCAGCCCCTCGAAAGAGGACCGCGTAATACTCGGAAAGGCAACACCTGACTTTACCCTCGGGTGGAACAATACCGTGACATGGAAGAAATGGAGCCTGAATGTATTCTTCAACGGATCGTTCGGTGCACAACGCCTTAACGCTCTCCGCTTTGCAATGAACTCACTCATCGGTAACTCGCGTTTCGTCACCGACCCGTCATGGCTCAACGAAGTGGGCAAAACCATGCCGGATCCCTCGAAATATCAGAGTAACTTTTATGAGGGCTCGTGCGACAAATGGATTGAAGACGCCGACTACATCCGTTTAGAGAATCTTGCTCTTGCATATCAATTCGACCGCAAAACACTCGGATTCGGCGAAATACGCCTGTCGTTCTCCGTCCAGAATCTCTTTACCATCACCGGCTATAAAGGCGTCAACCCGGCAGCAATGTCGTTTGGCGATGTCGAGTGGCAAAAGGGTGTGGATATGGGCACAACACCGGCACCGCGTACATTTACTTTCGGCGTTCGTCTAACCCTCTGATATATTGACCATAAATATGAAAAATTCAACAATTATACTGGCTACAGGCCTATTTTCCGGCATGTTACTGAGCTCGTGCAGCAACTTCCTCACCGAGGACCCCAAAGGCACTATGGCTCCAGAGGCGTTCTACACGTCGCAGAATGACCTCGACATGGCAGTACACTCATTATACTACAACGTGCAGCTGTCGATGCACAATTCTAACCCGTTCATCGTACAGTGTCAGGGCGACGACATGACCTCGACCACCGGGTCTAATAAAGCCTCGTATCTTGCAGCCGACGCTTTTGAAGTGCCGGCAGACTTCAAGGGGCAGAACGACCTATGGAAAGGCCAGTACAATATCATCCAGGCCGCCAATCAAATCATCGACAATGCCGATCGATGCAACACCACTACCGAAAACATCAATATCGCAGTGGGCAATGCCCGCTTTTGGCGTGCAATCGCATATTTCCAGCTTGTGAGGGTATTTGGCCCGCTCCCCGTAAATCTGCACAACGCAGCCGACAACAACAACACCCCGCTTACTCCTGAAAGCGAAATATATAATATGATCCTGGAGGATGTATTAGAGGCTGAGAAGTGCAACTTGCCCGCTACCTACGAGGGGCGTGACTATGGCAATATCGACGGGCTGAACTATTGGGTGACCGATCAGGCCGTGAAGTCGCTGCTGACTGCCTTGTATATGCAGATGGCCGGATGGCCTCTCAATCTGGGCAACGAATATTATGCACTGGCTGCTGACAAAGCAAAGGAAGTGGTGGACGGTGTAAAGAGCGGTAAATATCCGCAAGCTCTTGAAAGCGACTGGCAGCAGGTGTACAGCTACGGCAATAATTTCTCGAAAGAAATCATCCTTCCTGTTGTGTTCAAGGGCGTACCTTACCAGATGAACGACTGGACCACACAGTTCCCTCTCTGTCACCGCTTCACACAAGGTGGCTGGGCCGACTTTATCCCGGAGTTCCTCTATTGGGCACAGTTCCCCGAAGGTCCGCGTAAGGAATGTGTGTATGACCCGATGATAAATACCTACCTGAAAGATGACGACGGCAACTATCTGTGTGTCGACTGGTGGGCAACAGAAAACGAGCAACCTATTGAAGAGGACAAATCGCGTTCGGGGTATGCCTATAGCCCCATGTTCTCGCCTTTCTCTGTAAATCAGGGTGACGACGGCGAACCGATTGCCGCTCCTTACCGCTATGACCTCATAGGCTATTCCGGCCAGTCGTGCGACAAGGTGCACCGCATGATCCGCTACTCTGAGGTGCTTTGCTGGTTTGCCGAAGCGTCTGCCCGCTCCGGAAAGTATTCGTCGGAAGCGCTTTCTGCACTTAAAGAAGTTCAGGACCGCGCATATGCCGCTGATGTCGTGCCCGACAATAGCGACCTGGCCGAAGCCGCTTACCGCGAGCATGGCTACGAGGTGGCCGGATATCCTTTGGCTCTCGTTACTCGCCGTGCCGACCAGATGCGTATGGACCGCCTGAAAGAAGCATGGGAATATCGCCACGGTAAACAGGAGGAGATTATCGTGCCTAAGGGTACAGTGACGCATTCCTTTAAGCGCACCAAGGTAACCGACCCCGTAACCCACCGTCCTACCTACACCAACGCTCCTTACACCTATGAGCTTAGCTATGACCTCATCATCAGGCAGCCTATGGATGTGTCGGAGACATGGGAGGGCATCAACTCAATCTATCAGGCCTATCCGCCGAACGAGACAGAGAAGAATCCTAATATAAAGCGATAATACCCTACAGGAGTGGTGAGGCATGGATGCCCCATCCCTTACCACTCCTGATTTCCACTAAACCAACTTTAACACTTTCATATCAAATTTTTTATGAAAAAATTTTTACTTTCTTTAGGTGCCGCCGCACTTGCCATGAGTGCCGCCGCCACCAATTACAACCAGGGTGAGGCATTTGCCTACGCAATCGACCCGAGTTTCTCATTCTCCCTTGCCGGTGACAGCGAGGGCTACGCGCAGTATCCCGCTGCAGCCCTTGAAGGCCAAGCTTCGCTGGAGTATGGCTTCGGCATGGCTTCTGCCTGGTTCAACGGCAGGCAGTTTGCCACTCCCGCTGATGCCGACGAATGGTGCCCCGTTGTTAATGATCCCTACGGTGAGGGCTATGTAATCCGCATGATGACAGATCAATGGGACGGCTTCGGCAACTTCAACTTCGCACTCCCCGAAGTGGGCGAGCCTTGCCGCATACGCGTAATCTACCGCGTGGATAACACTGCCGCTGAGAACGCATGGTATGCTGATAAGGCGCAGAAGACATTCAAGGTAAAGCTTATGGATGATGCCGACCAGGATACATATGACTATCCGCAGCTCGAGGAATACAACGAGGACTTCTGGAACAATCCCGGATGGCGTGTGGCCGAATTCGTAAACAACCTTGCCGGCGAGAACTACTACCTGAGCCTCCTGTGGGACGCAGCAGGTCTGTCTTGCCAGCGCAAAGTGCCTTTCTATGTTAAGGAGGTTTCTGTTGTGCCCGTACGTCTGCTTAGCGGATACACCGCTCCTGCCGACAATATGTCGCTGACCATTACACAAAGCCTTCCCGACCTCGTGTATATCGGCGGCAACTCTAACGTCGGTGACTACAACTACTCTCAGAGCGAGGCATTTGCCTACGACATTGACCCGAGCTTCTCGTTCTCTCTCGCCGGAGATACAGAGGGCTATGCCCAGTATCCCGCTGCTGCCCTCGAAGGCCAGGCCTCATTGGAGTATGGCTTCGGTATGGCTTCTGCTTGGTTCAACGGCAGGCAGTTTGCTACTCCCGCTGATGCCGACGAATGGTGCCCTGTGGTTGAGGATCCCTACGGCGAAGGCTATGTAGTACGTATGATGACAGATCAATGGGACGGCTTCGGCAACTTCAACTTCGCACTCCCCGAAGTAGGCCAGCTCTGCCGCATACGCGTGATCTACCGTGTGGATAACACTGCCGCTGAGAACGCATGGTACGACGGAACTCAGAAGCCTTTCAAGATAATGCTGATGAATAACGCAGATCAGGATGATGCCGTACTGCAGCTTACAGAGCAAAATATTGAATATTGGAACAATCCCGGATGGCGCGTAGCCGAATTCGTGAACAACCTCGCAGCCGAGAACTTCTACCTGAGCCTCTTGTGGGATTCAGCAGGTCTGTCTTGCCAGCGCAAGGTGCCCTTCTATGTTAAGGAGGTTTCTGTTGTGCCCGTTAGTCTGCTCAGCGATTATACTGTTCCCGCCGACAATGCAAGCCTCACAGTAGTAAACGAACTCCCCGAACTCGTCAAGATTGATCGCGGCACCAATGGCGTTGAGGATATAGCAGCCGACAACGGCGCAGTAATCTTAGGCGGAAACGGTGTGGTAGGCGTGGCCAACTACAATGGCTCTGTTGAGGTTTACGACCTTCTGGGCCGTCTCGTTGCCAAGGCTAACGTCAACGGTAACGCTTCTGTAGCAGCTCCCGCCGGCATTGTTATTGTCAAGGCAGGCAATAAAGTCGCTAAGGTTGCCGTTCTATAATTAGTGACGTCTTCCCTCTCTCCCTGTTCACACTTTGAAATTTTTTGAAATAACCAACAATTATGAGAGTGTGCCGTCAATATGATGACACACTCTCAATTTTATCTTTATGAAATCTTTTAGCAAATCAATTATTATCTCTTGCGCGGCTCTTGCTGTGGCCGGTGGTGTAAAGGCCGACAACTATGCGGTCAACTACCCCGATGGCACGAAAATCACACACGACAGCCGCTATCTCGAATCCATTCTACTGACATCGCCCTCCGACGGCGCCCAGCAGATGGCTGTAGGACAAAAAGCAGACAAGCTGCTCTATCATGACCTCACCGACTATTGCTTCCTGGCTATGCCCGGCGAGACGGTGTCTCCGGCATTCTCATGGGAATCGGGGCTTTGGATGCACGGCTATGTGTACATCGACCTGGCCAAAGACGGTGAATTTGACGTGGTGGTGAACGCCGACAGCACACGCGTGGAGCCTAACTGTGACCTCGTGTCGTACTCGTGTTTCGCAGGCTGGTCAAGTACAGGAGCGCATCTTGATGCCCTCAACGTAGGTGTGACACCTCCCTCATTCACCATCCCGGCAGATCTCGAACCGGGCATGTACCGTATGCGCTATAAAATCGACTGGAACTCTGTAGTCCCCGGCGGCAATGACGTAGAGCATGGTTTTCCTCACCAGCAGTTAATCACCACAAATGGGGGCGCCATAGCTGATATTATGCTTTATGTGCACGGCAATCTGGCCGAACTCAAGGTCAACTCTGACCACGGCACCGTGACTAATGCCTCCGGCTCACCTCTCGACCTCACTGATTTCACGCCCGGCAGCGCATTGACAGTGAAGTTTATCCCTGACAATGAATATCAGGTGAAGAATGTGACAGTAACGAGCGGATATAATCTCGACTTGGGCGACGTGAAGATAGCTTCAGCTAACCTTAGCACCAGGACAGTGTCGTATGCCGGATATATGATTTCGGATAACACGCTTACTATACCGGCTGAAAATATGGTAGGCAAGGTGACAATCGATGTTGAGTATTGCGACGCTTCTGAAGTGCTCGGCGGCGACCTTTACGCCTGCGAAATATCCGGAGACAAGGATGCCGATAAGGGTATAACCTCCATAGCATTAGCTTCCACCGACCAGACAGAGAAATTCGACATAAACACTACCGCACGCCACTTCTTCTTCGGCACCGAAGTGCTTCATGCCAACAAGAATAATGCCCAAAAGTTCGGCTACGTATATACGGGGGCGGAAACAGGCGATGCCAAACTATACATCGACCTCAACCAGAACTACGTATTCGATGGCGAACTTGAGCTTGTGGCATCCGCTGCTGCCGGAGCCGAAATGCCTGAATTCAATTTAGATGCACAGCTTCCTGTGGGCGTATACCGCTGCCGCCTGCAAGTGGGCAATGACTGCGCCGTAGACTTCCTGCTCAACATACATAACGGGTCAGGTGCGCTTCTGCACAACATGCTGCGAGGGTATATCGTAAGATATGACGACGCTGCAGCCATGGACTCTGTGACATTCGGCAGCGACAATGTTACGATAGCCGTATATCCCACAATGGATGAGTTTACCGGCGATTACGCCACCGTGCGCCACGGACACAACCTTTTCGGCGACCAATATATCTGCGGCAACCGCCAGTGGCAGGAATATCAAATCGCCGTGGGTGAGCAAGTGGTGCTTCCGGCTTCGATAATCGATGGCGATGTGATGATCAGAGGCGAATTCGACGAGCCTGAAGACGGAGAATGGACTCTAATATTCAACGACGAGTTCGACTCTCCCGAATTGAATACCGACAAGTGGAGCTACCACCCCCGCTATTCGTCGACATGGAACAAACGCGTGGCTAAGGACGAAGGACGCCCCTACGTAAATGTGTTTGCTAATGGCATGTATAACTCATATGCAATGCCTACACCAGGCTCTGTACGTGTAAATGAGGGCAACATACCCATGATTACCGGCGCCATATACTCAGGCGGTAAGTTCTCCCTTACTGGAGGCTATATCGAGGCCCGCATACTCACCAACAAACATACCGGAAATTTCCCGGCTTTCTGGATGATGCCGGCAAATCAGCCCAACGGGTGGCCTCTCGACGGTGAAATAGACATAATGGAGCAAATCAACACCGAGGATATCGCCTACCATACCGTACACACTGCTTGGCGCTATAAATCGCTTGGCGTGATCAATCGTGAATCGCCTGCCTTCGGTGGCAATGAAAGAGTGGATATGGACGAATGGCACATATACGCGCTGGAGTGGGATCAGGATGCTCTCAAATGGTATGTCGATGGCGAACTTCAGTTTACCTACGCCAATCAGCACTACACTGAAGGCAAATATACTGAGCATTTCACATGGCCTTTCTCAAGCCCCTTCTATATCATACTCAACCAGTCGGTGGGTGATGGCTCTTGGGCTGCCGCCGCTGACACGAAGCACACTTATATTACAAAGTTTGACTATGTGCGCGCTTACCAGAAACGCAACAATCTGAGCTACTACTCCATCGCTGACGGCAATGTATCCGCAATCGACCGTATCTATGCCGACGAAGCTATTGACCCCAATGCGCCGAAGTATTATTACAATCTTCAGGGCATGCAGGTGGATGGCGACAATCTCGCCCCCGGCATCTACATTGTAAAGCAAGGCGACAAGACTCAGAAAATACTTGTGAAGTAAGCCCCCTAAAGTAAGCCCCAACCCTTATTGGGGCTATATTGAAATCCGCTCGTTCAGCGGCTATCTGCGTTCCCCACGCATGGGAAAGCAAATCGCGGATTGACGCTGATAGAGCGGATTTTATAATTATAGGTAAAACAAAAAGTAAATGTGAATAACATCTCTCCTAAAATGTAGGGACATGCCTTTGGCGTGTGTGGCAAATTTACATATAATTGCCTAATATATAGACATATTTGTTTCACATGCCGAAGGCATGTCCATACATTCGTAATGCACATATATTTAGTGTTAGGCCTATTATAGCCCCTTTATGGGTTGGGCTTACTTTGTGACATGGAATCCGCTTTTGGCAAAATAATAAAAATAAATTAATGCACAATTTTGTAATTATGTGTTTTATTTATATATTTGCAGTGAAAAATGATTGATGTATGAAACTCATCGAAATCAATATATCAAAAATAATCGAAATATGTAGACGTTTCCATGTGAGGAAACTATGGGCTTTCGGTTCGATACTCACACCGCGCTTTTCGGAGAAGAGTGATGTGGATTTATGTGTTGATTTCGATTGGGATAATATTCCTTTACTCGAATCTGCTAATAATTTTTTTGGTTTTCAAGAGGCATTGGAGCTACTTCTGGGGCGTAAGATAGATATCACAGACGACAGTGCTGTTCGCAATCCATATTTTCGCGAAGAATTAAACGAAACACGTAAATTGATTTATGGATAGAAAGATCAAAATTAGCTTATTTGGCACAAAATTAATAAATTATATTTCACCCACCAAATTTAAATTGGCAAAATCATAGCTCTCCACCAAATTTAAATTGGTAAAATAACAGCTCTCCACCAAATTTACGACAAATTATCCGAGGGAAAAGGCAAGCGTGGATTGCCGCTAATCAAGCGGATTTCAATATAGCCCCTTTATGGGTTGGGGCTTACTTGGGGAAGCTTACTTCATCAGCAGCGTCTTCTTATCCTCGTCGATGGATATCTTTATCTTCAGGGTACCCTCAAGAATGTACTTTAACCGGGATAAATCGTCAGTGGGCAGCGACCCGGTGAAATATGCCGATTTAAGGCTGTCGGTGCGTACCACCTTATAGCCATAATACAGCTCTATGTCATTAACCACATCGTCTATAGCGGCAGAAGTGAAATACATAGTGGATTGACCCGCCGAACGCCTTATCCTGCTTTCGGCATCGTACACCTTGATGTCACCATCCTTCTTTGACAATATGGCCGTCTCTCCCGGCTTCATTACCAGTCTGTCGTTCGACAATAGGGAGATAAGTTGTATCGATCCTTTATCAAGGTACACCTCAGCATTGTCCTTATCTTCCCTTGAGATGACAGAAAATTCTGTACCCAAGACTTTTATCTCAAAATCCGTGGCATTGAGTACAAAGGACTTGTCCTCGATTTTGGCGATACTGAAATTGCCTTCTCCCTTATAATATATTCTGCGCGTATCCGTACAAAACGAAGCTATGGTGTACGTCAACGCCGATTTGGGACCCATGCTTACGGTGGATCCATCGGGTAGCGCGGCAAGCAACGACTCGCCGTTGCCCGTCTCGATTGTTACTTGTTTTGCGAGAAGGGTATTGTACTGCTCGTTCTCCGATTGATAGCGATGTAGCATCACGATTAATACCACAGTAATCGGAATCAGAATAGCCGCAAATGTGTTTACTATCCGGCGTGTGATTCTGCGGCGGTCTTGCTCCCTTATCTCGTCATTTATCCTCTCCTGCCCGTAAATCAGGTCGTCCGACGAAAAATCGATGTCTGAATCATTGCGATCCAGGCATTCACTTATCTCGCTATCCGTCATGGCATCGATATCCTTAACTATGGAGTCGAGTTCTTCCGATGTCACTTTCCCTTCTTTAAGTCTCTTTATTTTATCTTTCATCTTATATATCATATAGAAAAGTAGCTTTCTTAAAAATTATTCCTTCTCAAAATTTCAAGTTGCTCCCTTAGTAGCCGTAGTCCCTCGGATATGCCGTTCTGCACGGTCTTTATCGACACCTCTAATTTCACGGCTATCTCATCGTTGGAGAGCCCCTTTATTCTTGATAATTCCAAAATCTTCCTGAGCCGGATGGGCAAACGATTCAGCGCAAGGTTGAAAATCTTGACAAAATCCTCATATTCCAACTTCGAACTTTCCTCAGTGGTCAATTCGTTCTGAAACTGAGTATAGTCTTCATGGATTGGGGCTTTCATGGATTGACGGAAGAAATCGATTCTTCGTTTGTAGGCCATGGAGAAAAGAAGAGTCGAAAGGTTTGTGTCCGACTTTATAATCGTACGGCTTTTCCACAAACTCATGAAGATATCATGCACTATCTCCTCGGCATCTTCTTTGTTGCTCGTGGCCTTAGCCATATAGGTTAGAAGTCTTTTGGCGTATATTCTGTAAATTATATTAAAGGCTTCAATGGAACCCCCTTTTAGGGATTCCACCAACCGCTCGTTTATTTCATCACTGTTATTCGCCAAATTTGAAAATTTTCGGCAAAAGTAGGTCAATTTTTATTATTTCCCAAACAAATTTGATAAAAACAGAAACATGTTTTATAACATATCTTTTGCATGGGAAAGTGCGCCTATTCTTTCGATTACTTTAATGGTAAACCCTATTTATTAATACCACATTTCTTAATAACAAAACCACATTTTATGAAAAGTAAATTTGCTAAATCGCTATTGTGGTTGTTGATGTGCTTCTTCACCTGTGTTAGTCTACAAGCACAAGACGTGAAGAACGTAACGGTGAACATTAACAATGGCAATCTAAAGAGTTTGTTCGAGATTATCGAAAAACAAACTAACTATGTCTTTTCGTACCGTGACGATGTGCTAAACATCAACAAAAATATTACGGTAAACGTAAAGGACACTCCGGTATCTTCTGTACTCGACAAAGCGTTGGACGGAACTAACCTATCTTATCAGATCGTATCGGATAAGTCAATTATCATTACTGAAAAAACGGATGCAAAAAACAATTCAGGCAAAAAAACTACCGTATCCGGTACGGTGGTTGATGCATCAGGTGAACCCGTAATCGGTGGATCTGTAATGGTAAAAGGCACACAAATGGGAGTAGTCACAGATTATGACGGTAACTTTACCCTAAAGGACATCCCTGCTGACGCTACAATTGTATTTTCTTATGTAGGATACAACACGAAAGAAGTCAAGGCTACAGACAAAGCAGCCCTTACTATGGTGGAACTTCAGGATAATTCTCAAATGCTGAATGACGTGGTTGTAGTGGGATACGGTACACAGAAACGCGCCAACTTGACAGGTGCAGTGGCAACAATCAGTGCTGATGATGTGAATAACAGACCCGTAGCTTCGGCAGCCGGAGCATTACAAGGCGCAGATCCTTCAGTGAACCTTACATTTAGTACAGGTTCGCTTGACTCTGACTATTCAATTGACATACGCGGTGTCGCATCAATCAATGGAGGGTCACCATTGATACTATGCGATGGTATGGAAGTAAGCCTAAATCAAATCAACCCTAATGATATTGAGTCGATATCGATTCTAAAAGATGCATCAGCATCTGCAATCTATGGCGCAAAAGCATCATCCGGTGTTATTCTTATAACCACTAAGAGCGGTAAGGATTCAGATGGCAAAGTAAATGTAAGCTATTCAGGCCGTTATGGTTGGAGACAAAACACCACATCAACTGATTTCATTACCACAGGTTATGACCATGTAAATATTGTAAACCAGTTCTATGAGGTATATCAAGGTAAAAAGATGTGGGGATATTCCGATGATGAAATGCAGATGTTGTATGATCGTCGTAATGATTCAAGCGAAAATCCCGACAGGCCTTGGGCGATACGCGATGATAGCGGTAAACTCAGATTTTATGCCAACTATGATTGGTATGATTTCATATATAGAAAGACCCGTCCGGAAACCGAACACAATGTATCAATAACTGGCGGCAACGGAAAGACAAACTATTTTGTAAGCGGACGTTTCCTGTCACAGGACGGTATATTCAACATATATAAAGACAACTATAAGAACTATTCATTCAGAACAAAACTGAATGCACAATTATACTCTTTTGTAAGGTATACCGGAAATGTGAATTTTAATGCTACTGAATATGATTATGCAGGATATTATGATGAACAAATGACAATACACAGCCTGCAATCAAATATAAACTCAGCAGTGATGCCATACACGCCAGAAGGAAAAATTGTGCAATATGTAAATACCATGACTGGTGCTAATTCACCCCTTGGAGCGGGACATGCCGGATTCCTTGTAGCAAATGAAGCAAGAAACTCACGAGGAAATAAGGATTTTGTGATAACCAATCAATTGGATTTCGACATCACAAAAGATTTTGTTATTACAGCATCGTATGCATATCGCTACCGCAACCGTCAAATCAAGAGACGTAGTATGCCTTTTGATTATGAAGATAAGACTGGTGTAATGAATACATTTACATCAGGTTCAATCACTGATTTCTATCAAGAGCTTCATAATAATATCAACAGACATAGCGTAAATATATACGGTACGTACAATCATACATGGGCAAACTCGCATAATTTTACAGCTGTAGCAGGTGTACAGTATGAGGATCACCGTAATACACAAACATCCGTAAAAAAGAGTGATTTGTTGAGCAAGGATTTGAGTTCGTTCAGCGTTGCCACAGGAGAAGCTACTGTTACAGAAGATATTTCAGCATACAGAACTCTCGGTTATTTTGCTCGCATAAATTATGATTACGATGGCAGATATCTTATTGAAGCCAGTGGACGATTTGATGGTACATCTCGTTTTGCAGCTAAAGACCGTTGGGGATTCTTCCCCTCTGCAAGTCTTGGCTGGCGTTTCAGCCAAGAGAGTTTCTTTGAGTCACTTAGAGATTATATGAATAACGGTAAATTCAGATTCTCTCTTGGTAGTCTCGGAAACCAACAAGTAGACACATACGCTTATTTCGACCAAATATATACCGACAATATAATGAGTAGTTATACTTTTGACGGATTAAGCAAAGCCAATTATGCATCAGTTTCTGCTCCAATCTCATCAGCTCTTACTTGGGAAACTGTGACAACATATAACTTTGGTTTGGATCTTGGATTCTTCAACAACCGACTCACAGCCACAGCAGATGTATTTATCCGCGACACCAAGAATATGCTTACCCAATCCCTTACCTTACCATCTGTATACGGTGCAAATACACCTAAAGAAAACTGCGCAGATCTTCGTACCAACGGTTGGGAAATCTACGTAAGGTGGAATGACAGCTTTAACTTGGGTGGACGCAAATTCACATATGGTCTTTCGGCATCTATCGGTGACTATAAATCAAAAATCACGAAATATAATAACCCAGACAGACTTATTTCAAGTTATTATGAAGGCATGACTCTTGGCGAAATTTGGGGATATAAGGTGGATGGTCTGTTTGCCTCCGACGAAGAAGCAGCCGCTTATCAAGCCCAAATTAATGATAAAGCTGTAAACCAACGCGTATACAACTGCAAACAAGATGCGTATCTTCGCGCTGGTGATGTGAAGTTTATCGATCTCGACGGCGACAACGTGATTTCTGAAGGATCAGGTACAGTAGATGATCCGGGTGATAAAAGAATCATCGGTAACACTCTACCGCGATACTCATATTCATTCCGTCTTGACGCTACTTATGCCGGATTCGATGTATCAGCATTCTTCCAAGGTGTAGGAAAGCAAAACTGGTATCCTACCACTTATGCATATGATTTCTGGGGGCCCTATTCTTTCCCTTCTCTCTCTTTCATACACACGGATTTCATGGATAACGTATGGAGTGAAGATAATCCTGATGCTTATTTCCCACGCCCACGCGGCTATGCTTCTTACTCAGGCGGCGCACTCGGAGTCACCAATGACCGCTATTTACAAGACGCATCTTATCTTCGACTTAAGAATCTAACCGTAGGCTATACCCTGCCATTGAAGAGCAATAAGATAATCCAAAGCGTACGAGTATATTTTACCGGTGAAAATCTGTTCTATTGGTCACCCATGAAAAAATATACCAAGACTGTTGATCCGGAGTTGACAAATACATCTTCTACTTATAACTCAGGGTCAGGTGTAGGTTATGGTTACTCCAAGTCATTCTCTTTTGGTATTGATGTAAAATTCTAAAAACTTGACAACATGAAAAATAAATATATTAAGCTTTTAGGTCTCTTTCTTTTGGGAGCGGGAGTTACAAGCTGCGAACTCACCAAAATACCAGAAGACACGATTTCGCCTGACTCCTATTTCCAGAATGCCAGTCAACTTGAGTTATGGACTAATAATTTCTATTCACAGTTTGACAATGCCGAAACTGTGGCAGCTACAAATGCCGACGATAACATAGATAATACACTGGGAGATGTTCTTATGGGACAACGTTCAGCGGCAGATGAAAGTGGCTGGACATGGACACGTCTGCGTAATATCAACTATTTCTTGCAGAATTCCTATCGCTGTTCAGATGCGGATGCGCGCAGCAAATATGAAGGGGTAGCTTACTTCCATCGCGCCTATTTCTACTTCGTAAAAGTACGCAGATATGGCGATGTGCCTTGGTACGACCAAGTAATCGGATCGGCTGATGCCGACCTGCTATATAAAGCACGAGATAGCCGAGAAGTGGTGATGCAGCATATCATGGAAGATCTTGACCTCGCCATTGAAAAACTTCCTACCGCAAAAGATGCAGTGAGAGTGACCAAATGGACTGCACTTGCATTAAAGTCGCGCATAGCTCTATTCGAAGGGACTTTCAGGAAATATCATGGATTATCTGATGCTGATAAATACCTGCAAGCTGCTGCAGAGGCCGGTCAGACTTTTATTTCAGAAAGTCCATATAAAATATACACCACCGGTTCTACTCCGTATCGAGATCTGTTCAATAGCTTAGATGCAAAAACAGATGAAGTTATATTGTCTCGTACTTACAGTGCGACAGCAAATGTACTCCATGGAGTACAATTTAATATTACAAACGAAAGGCAAGGCTTTACAAAACGCTTTATGAACCACTATCTTATGGCTGACGGCTCATATTATTCGTCACAGTCAGGATATGAGACTAAAGAGTTTGTGGAAGAGGTGACAGGAAGAGATCCTCGCTTGGAACAGACTGTTCTTTGTCCAGGATATGTACAAAAAGGAGCTTCTGCTGTCACTCCTAATTCATTGAATGCCCTTACCGGCTATCAGCCAATAAAATATGTGGCAGAAGCCACATATGATGGAGCGAATAAATCATATACCGACTTCCCCTTATTCAGGGCCGCTGAAGTATATCTTAATTTCGCAGAGGCAAAAGCTGAATTAGGCACACTTACCCAAGTAGACCTCGATAACTCTATCAATAAAATCAGAAATCGCGTAGGAATGCCTAATCTTGAATTGGCTAAGGCCAACAATAATCCTGATCCTCTGATGGTTGAGTATTATCCGAATTGTTCGTCTAATAACAAGGGTGTGATTCTTGAAATAAGAAGAGAACGCACTGTAGAACTTTGTATGGAAGGATTTCGCCTATACGACATCATACGCTGGAAAGAGGGTCAGCAGTTGACCAAGCCATTCCTCGGATGCTACTTCCATGGCGAAGGGGAATATGATATGGATAATGACGGTACTAACGATCTTTTATTATATTCCAATGACAAAGGCTCGTTCTCCGGTACTGCAAAGAAAATAGGATCTGACGTAGTTCTTACAAATGGTACAAGCGGAAATATCCATGCTCTTGGTTCAATTACTGTTACATGGAATGAAGAACGTGATTATCTGTGGCCAATTCCTGCAAGTGAGCGTGTTCTCTCGGGCGGTATTCTATCACAGAATCCCGGTTGGACTGATAGTACAAATTTCTAAATTTCGATATGTATAAGGGGGAACGTTCCCCCTTATACAATCTTTCCGTTATAAAAATAATCCCATTTGGCATGAAGTTTAAATTATTTCTAATATTATCAGTAATTCTTTCTACTGTTGATTTACTATATGCGCAGCAATGTCGTGTGGATACATTATTACAATATCTAAATGATGGAGGAAAATCTAACCATGTGATGATTTTTGCTCATCGCGGTGATTGGCGTTCAACAGCAGAAAATTCAATACAAGCCTACGAACGTTGTATTGATGCTGGTATTGACGGTATTGAAATAGATTTACAGATGACAAAGGATTCTGTTCTTATAATAATGCATGATGATACGATTGACCGTACAACAAAAGGATCTGGTAAAGTCTCTGATTACACATGGGATGAACTTAAAGAATACAAACTTCTTAGCCCAATCGGTGTTACTACTCGTCAATCTATCCCAACATTTGAGGATGTACTGATTCTCGCTAAGGATAAATGCCTTATTCAGGTAGACAAATGGAAACCATATAAGGATAAAATCATGGAATTAGTGAAAAGACATGATTGTGAACGTCAAATAATAATTCGAGCTACCACTACAAGCGATTATAATGAATCGCATTATGGACATCTCTTTGATGATATAATATTTATGCCTGTATTAGTTTGTCATGGAGAAAACGACGAAAAGAAATTTGACGATTTTATAAACAACACAAAATCCCCTTGTATCGCATTGTCTTTCACTAATACAGATTTCCCGGTACTTGAGCGACGACACGAAATAGGAAATAAAGGTTACAGGTTGTGGCTCAATTCTCTATGGAATACATTTAATGCCGGGCATGATGACGAACTCGCCCTTACAGACCCGGATGCCGCTTACGGATGGCTTCTCGATTTTGGGGCTAATGTTATTTTCAGCGATAATCCTATGTTATTGAAAAACTATCTTACAAACAAAGGACGTCGCGATTTCTAAACGAGGCGTATAAATCTAACAAAAATGAAAAAATTCTTTTTATCTTGCATGCTTATATTTGTCGGCGTAAGCATGTATGCTCAAAGCCGTTCGGATATCATCCGTGAAAAACTTCTTAAAGGCGACAATTCAAGTGTTATAGTAGCTTCTCATCGCGGTGATTGGCGCAATTTCCCCGAAAATTCACTCGAGGCTATTGATAATGCTATAGCTATGGGTGTGGACATAGTAGAACTTGATGTACACCGTACAAAGGATAGTGTACTGATTCTCATGCATGATCCTAAACTTGATCGTACAACCACAGGTAAGGGAGCTATTGCAGAATCTACAATGGATTACATAAAGACACTAAAACTTAAGAATGGCTGTAATATCCGTACAATCCATAATGTGCCTACTTTGGAAGAAGCTCTACTACATGCTAAGGGTAAGATTATGATTAATCTTGATAAGGCAGACAGATACTTCGATCAGGTATATGACCTTTTAGTTAAAACTGGCACTACCAAACAAATCATAATGAAAGGTAACGGTAGCGCAGAACAAGTGAAAGAGAAATTCGGTAATTATCTCAATGACGTGATATATATGCCTATCGTAAATCTCGATAAAGAGAATGCGGAAGACCAAATTGAAATGTTTATTGCGGATATGAAGCCAGTAGCATTTGAATTATTATATAAACTGGATACCAATCCACTTCCGATAAAGCTGAAAGACAGCATGAATGGTCGCTCGCTAATATGGTATAATACTCTTTGGGATACAATGGCCGGTGGACATGACGATGATGCCTCTCTCAAAGATTTTGCAAATGGTTATGGCTATTTGATTGATAACCTCGGAGCAAGAATAATCCAAACTGACCGCCCGCAATTTTTACTCGATTATCTTAGAGGTCGCAATTTACACGATTAAATAGGGTTTGCTGAATAATGTTAAATTATTGATATTTATTAAAATAAGTC
>N._stephensi_709_foregut__coassemble_208_pt1 | contig 24114 bp, 19 predicted proteins | sample N__stephensi_709_foregut__metabat2_low_PE_014 | metagenome-assembled genome bin N | reverse complement strand
CAATGAGATTCTTCATTGCGGGAATGAACTCGATTAGGCCTTCAGGTATAAGCACAGTGCCGAAGTTGTTGCCGTCTTGTGCGCGCCGAGCCACTATGTCGGCTATGTAATTCACCACATCCTGAAGAGTCATGTTCTTGTCTTCCACCTCTTCGGAGATGATGCATACGTTGGGCTGTGTCTGCAGTGCACATTCAAGGGCAATATGGCTTGCCGAACGGCCCATGAGCTTGATGAAGTGCCAGTATTTCTTAGATGAGTTGCAGTCGCGCTGGATGTTGCCTATTACCTCAGAGTAAACTTTGGTGGCAGTGTCAAAACCAAAAGAGGTCTCGATGAGCTTGTTTTTGAGGTCTCCGTCGATTGTCTTCGGACAACCGATTACCTGTACTCCCGCACCGATGGATTTGTAGTATTCGGCCAGTACAGCGGCATTGGTGTTGGAGTCGTCACCGCCGATGATTACGAGAGCTGAAATGTTGAGTTCCTTTAGTATTTCAAGTCCTTTGTCGAACTGCTCTACCTTCTCAAGCTTTGTGCGTCCTGATCCGATGATATCAAATCCGCCGGTATTGCGGTATTCGTCGATAATCGAAGCGGTAAGCTCGATGTAATTGTGGTCAACCAATCCGCCGGGACCCATCAGGAAGCCGAACAGACGGCTATCGCGGTTGATTTTCTTGATACCGTCGAAGATGCCGCTGATTACATTGTGGCCACCGGGGGCTTGACCTCCGGAAAGGATAACGCCCACGTTGATGGGCTTGCCTACTACTGGATTGGGATCTTTCTCAAAAGTGATTTCGGGTAGGCCGTATGTGTTAGGGAAAAGTTTCTGAATCTCCTCCTGGTCAGCAACTGACTGGGTGGGCTTGCCCTCCACAACCTTAACTGCACCGCTCGTGAGGGCTACCGGCAGCTTGGGCAGGTATGTGGCACGAGCTTTCTGTAATGCGCTTTTTTTCATTTAGCTTATAGTTGATTTGTTGGAAACGTTAGCATGTTTTAGGCCGCAAAGATACACTTTTTTTTGTTATTACCCAAATATACTTTTCAAAAAATCGTTAAGTGGGTATTGCTATGCGTAGTTTCAAGTGTAGTCTTTGCGGATGGTAAATTGTCATATAGGATTCTTCTCGCCAAGTAAATTTTGGTATGTTTCTATCCAAGAGGCTGAAATTCTGTCAGCATCGAAGTCCTGCGCTCTTATTATAGCCCTTTGGCTCATGTCGGCTATTCTGTCGGGATTGTGGATGAGGGATATCAGATTGTCGGCAAACTGCTCTTCATTCATATAATCGACCAGTATACCGTCTTGGTTATGGTTTATGATGTCGGCGGGTCCGTAAGGTGTGCGGAAGGATATGGGCACGGTACCGCAAGCCATTGCCTCGGTTATACAAAGTCCGAATCCTTCGTATTTAGAGGTGAGTGCAAGGATTTTGCATGATGATAGTATTTGGGCTATATCCTTTCGGAAGCCCAGAAATTTTACGCTTTTGGCTATTCCGAGCTTTGCCGCGGCATTTCCGAGTTCGCTGCGTAGTTCGCCTTCGCCCGCAATCCATAGCTCCCAATCTCCGGCTTTATCAGCGATAGATGCCCATATGCGTAGTAGCGAGATGTGGTTTTTTTGGTCGGTAAGTCTCCCCACGGCTATTACTGTGTTTGTGCGTCTTTGAAAATTTATGTATTCGATGCATAGAGGATTGTGCCGGTAGCTGAATCTCTGTCTGTTTTTGTGATTCATGTCTAAATCCTCTTTTGTGAGCAGGAAATTCATATCAAAAAATCTGCTAAGCACCTTGTCCTCAAATATTCCGGCGAGATGAGCGATTAATGTCTGCGTAATGTATTTGCGGTAATCGCTACCGAAATGATACTCTCGTATTTTAATGACAGGATGCCCTGTAATATGGGATGGTAAGATTGATGCGAGCGCATATTTTTCATAGCTTCCGGTACTTACCACTACATCGGGTTTATAATCTGCTATGATATTACTGATAGTTTTCCTTAGTCTTATAAATTTTATGGTAGCCTCGTAAAATAATTTTTTTATTGATAAAGGATATAGATCCCAGAAAGTCACGCCTGTGTCGATTACTTTTACTAAAGGAGATATTGGGCATATAGTATCGTATGGATACGTGCCTTTATCGGTATAACATATAGCTACATCTACTCCTTTAATGGATGCCAAAGCATTGGCTTTCACTATTGTCACTCGTTCTATGCCTCCTCGGGCTCCTAAGCTATTGGTGCATATGAGTATTTTCATCGGTGTGTACGTCGATTACGGATCAAAGGCACGTAAACGTATCGGTATAAATATGATGCCAAATTTGTGAAACGCGGATTTTGAGAAAGAATGGATAGTAAAGACATGATGGTGCCGCATGTGGCTCTGAACGGAAATAGACCGGAAGTGTACGCTTTGGCAAATAGCTCTTTCAGATCGGGCATTTTCAATGATGCTGCCAACAACTTGATTATAGCCTGACTTTGCACAAAATCAAGCGAGCATTTGTCCCTGACATCTTGAGGATAAATGGCAAGAGACTTCGAATGAAGAATTTTGTGCTGTATGTCGCATAATGTGTCAAAATCCTTGAGAGCTTGTGACGCATTAGTGCTATTGGATAAGCTTCCGGTACGCTGGAAGTATAGATATACTATGGTGGGTGTATATGCTATCAGCGCGTCATGCAACGCATACACATCAAGCATGAATGTCAGATCTTCTCCTACTTTATAGTTTGGAAAACTTATGCCGTATTTTCTTAAAAATTCCCTTTTGAAAATATAATCTACAGAATTGGCCCTGAATCCGTGCACACAACAGAAATCATACATTCGATAGGCATGAAAGCTTATTTTAACATGCTCATTTATGGGCGATATTTCTGCAATATCCGTGAAATTGCGGTGATTAAAACCTATTGCGTCAAATTCAAGAGTGTGATTGACAGTGAGAGCGCGTAAAATTTCACCGACTGCATTAGGTCTTATTACATCATCGGCATCAGCAAAGGCCACGTATTTTCCGCGGCATACTTTCATCCCGTTGTTGCGGGCTACTCCTGGACCTTGGTGTGGCTGACGCAGTAGGGATATGTTTCGGTGTCGCTGACGGTATGCCTCTACTATCGTGGTGCCGTTGTCAGAAGACTCGTCATCCACTATTATTATCTCATAGTCGTATTCAGCAATGCGTTGCTTTTGCAGACTCTCAATGCATCTGCCGATATATCCGGCGCAATTGTATAATGGCACCACCCAACTTAAAATCATCCTTTCCTACCGGTATTTTATGAAGTGTAGCTTGTTTTTTATGATTACGCGTTTTACGGTCATTGGAGCAAAAACGAATGTACGGAAGTTGCGCAGATGCAGCATAAGCGGATTGTGTTTTATAAGGTATCTCCAAAAGGTTTTAGATAAGATAGGATGTGTATGCCGTAAATCAGAGTGAAGGTATCGCAGAAGATTTTTTGTGATGTATAGACAGAATGGCCCGTCTTCCTTATGTTTGTGCGTCGTATATACCGATAGGTTGGCATCTATATACTTGAAACGCTCCAAAAACACATTGGCTATCAATATCTGGTATTTATTTAGATAATCGGCCTTTCGGAGTACTGTACACTCACAATCTTTATCTGCGAATATCATAGAATGCGATATTGACCCCTCTGTTGAGGCAATGAATTTAGCGTTTGATATGAGATATATCTGAGAGTCCACACATAAATTCTCCGGAGATACCACTGTATATCCTTTATCGCGGAATAAGCTTTCCACATGTTCCTCCCCATAGTCCTTTTTGCTGTTGTATCTTGTGCGGGTAAGGTATATTTTCTCTGCTGTGGGGAAAGCTTGATTAATTACTATTTTTGATTTCATCCGCTCTATGATATCCACGAATTCCTTAGTGCAGCAGTCGAAATCATGATATTGTATGTAACAGCTGTCAGGCACTATCACTTCTTTGAATCTTGTGGGTGATGCCACGTATATCATTTCAGATATATCAATACCGCATAGCTGCAATACTCTGTGAATGTAGGCGAATTCTCTGCCGCGTATATCGGGATATGATATATAGGCGAGTTTGTATCCCGCGGCTTTGAGATTCTTGTATTCCTCTGTGTTTAGTATCCAAAGCCTTTTTATCGCATCGGTGATTACATGTCCCCAGCATTTGTGTATTGATGCTATGAAAATCACTTTGCAGTCGCTTTCCAGAGGGTGGTTATGCTTATAGTCGCCGTGCATTCGCCAGTCAAACACGGATGATTTCACGAATGAGCCATCTGCGCGCTCCACTCCCCCCATGGCATCGAATCGTCCGCCTATCAAAAATGGAAGAATCACACCTTGATGCACAGTCTCATAGGATAGCGCTACATTCAGCAACCCGGATTGCTGAAATGCTCTTTCGAGCCTGCGTACAGCCGACTTGGAGATAAAGGAGAAATCAGTGTACTTCATTAAGACAAAGACTGAAAGCACATGAAAAAGGTGAGCCTCACAAAGTATGCGGGCTCACCATATGGTGGATAAGAGGTATTGTTATGCTTATCCGCAGTGGAAGTAGCGGTTTACGAGATCACGCATTAGGGTCTCGTCCTTTTTGGCAGCATCTACCTCGCTTTGGTCATATGATTTGAGTTTCTTGATTATGCCGTCGATCATACCGGGGGTGAATACTCCGGCTTTCTCAAACACAGATCTGAGGTTTTCGAGGGCATTGGCCGAATCGGCGCAGCTTACCGGGAGTTGAGCGAGATTCTTTACCTTGTCGGCGTTTTCTGCACTGTGGATATTGACATCCACATATGTATTGTCCGCTATTTCCAGGGCATTCTCGATTTCAAATCCATAGCGCATGGCCACAGCCAGTCCGGCTAAAAGTTGATATATGTCAGCCGAACCGTCGGCACTGCGTATCTCCACAGTCTGTTTCATGCCGGCATCTATATTGGCTACAGGAGTGCCGGGGTTAATTTCTGAACACATGTCGCGCTCGGCTGTCCATCCTAAAGGCACTCTCACGAGCACCGAACGGTTGCGGTCGCCCCAGCATATGTTGGTGGGCGCTTCCTGATGAGGCACAAGTCGGAAATATGAAGTGGGATTGGTGTTCCCGAAAGCAGTAATGGCCGGGGCTAAAAGCATGAGCCCTGCTATAGCTTTGCGGGCGGCCTCGCTTAATTTTTTGTCCTTGTCAAGCATCATGTTTTTACCATCCTTTACAAGACGCATATGTATGTGCAAGCCTGACCCGGCTTTGCCGGTGGTGATTTTCGGGGCAAAGGTCACTTGATACCCTTCTTGGTGTCCGAGATTACGTATTACCCACTTAGCCAGCATAAGCTGGTCGGCTGCGTCCTCTGCATTCACGGGAAGGAATTCTATCTCGTTTTGCTCATAATTAGTACCCCATAGAGTGAAGTTGCCTACCTCAGAGTGCCCGTATTTTATTTGTCCTCCCGTTTGGGCTATGTATAGCATACATAGAGTGCGGAAATCATTGTATTTGGCGAATGGTGCCGATTCGTGATAGCCGCGTTGGTCAGTGGCAGGGAATTTACCGTCGTCGGCCGAAATCACATAGTACTCCAGCTCGCCCATGGCCTGGAACTGCATACCTGTGACTTTGGTGAACTCGGCACATGCCTTATGCAGGGTGTGCTCGGGTGAGCTTTCAAGTGGATTACCGTCTTTGTCGAAGAAAGAGCAAAGCATTGTCAAAGTGGGGATTTTGGCGAATGGGTCGAGGAATGCAGTGCGAAAGCGGGGAAGCACGTAAAGGTCGCTGCTACCGGCAGAGATGAATGGGAAAAGAGATGAGCCGTCCACTCTTTCGCCAAGCGATAGGATGGTTTCGAGATAGTCGAGGTTGTTGATTACGAAATTGAGTGTCTTGAGACGCCCATCACCGGCCGGATACATGAAGTTGACCATTTGTATGTCGTTCTCTACGATATACCGTATTATATCTTCTTTTGTGAAATCACTCGGAGCTTTGTCGAGCCATCTCACGATTGCGTTTTTACTGAGAGAAATCTCTTTGTTCATGGCATTTTTTTTATTTGTATTGTGTTTTCACGGTGAAATTACATAAAATTTTGGAAAAGTGTAACTAATACGTCTGATTTTAACATAATTTCTGAAATATATGCTTTAATATTGCCCTTTTAAGCAGCTGCGGATACAATCCATGATATACATTACATCTTCATCCCTTACCAAAGGGCCGCTTGGCAGACATAGCCCCGTGCGAAACAGTTGTTCGCTGATACCATTGGTATAATGTGAAGCTTTACTGAATATCGGCTGAATATGAAGAGGCTTCCATAACGGGCGGGTTTCGATGCCCATTGACTCAAGATACCTGCGGAGCATCTCTACATTAGGATTAGGTCTACAATCCGTATATAGACTGGTATCTTTGTCGTAAGCGTATTCTTGTCCGGCTATTTTAAGGTTAGGGTCGATGATGATGGTGCTGAGCCAGTAATTTGAGTCGTATAGTGTGTCGGTAGCCTTATGGAATGATATGCCTATAATGTCGGCGAATGCGCTCTCATATAAGAGAGCCACATGCTTGTGATGAGCTATATGCTCGCGAAGCACCGACATTTGTCCTAATCCTATCCCGGCTGATATATTGCTCATCCGATAATTGTAGCCGATATGCTCATGCTGGTAATATGGCAGATTCTCCTTAGCTTGTGTGGCGTAATGCACCATTTCTCTTTTTGTGGCTGCCGAATGGCATATCAGTGTGCCGCCTCCCGAAGTGGTGATAATCTTGTTGCCGTTGAAAGATAACACACCGTATTCGGTGAGTGTTCCGCAAGCCGCGTCTTTGTATCTGCTTCCCAGTGCCTCGGCTGCATCCTCAATGATAGGTATGCCATATTTTGAGGCTATGTATGTGAGTTCGTCCATTTTTGCAGGCATACCGTAGATGTCGGCTACCACTATAGCTTTGGGTTTTTTCCCGGTATCGCGAATTGTGCCTTTTATAGCCTGTTCGAGTAATTCAGGGTCGATATTCCATGTGTCAGGTTCGGAGTCGACAAATACAGGTTGTGCGCCAAGATATGTGATAGGATTAGCTGATGCACAGAAAGTGAACGACTGCACTATCACTGTGTCGCCTTTCCCTACTCCGCATCCTATTAGGGCAAGATGTATGGCCGATGTACCGGATGCGAGAGCTACTACTTCGTTTATCGGCTTACCGGGGTTATTCCTGGAAACCGACAGGAGATATTGCTGTACTTTTCTCTCGAAATTCTCAATATTGGGACCGACCGGCGCCACCCAGTTACTGTCCAATGCTTCTGACACATATTTTAGCTCGTCTCCTGACATGTGTGCCAGACACAGAAGGATACGTCTTGAAGATTGTAAACTTTTCGTCATATTCAGATACTTCCTGTAAACGGTGGCATTGTGCAATTCCCTTCATGGGATATACCCTTATGACTTAACACTTGGAATATTGTTAACCATATGATTTTTAAGTCAGTGATAAGTGTACAGTGGTCAATGTACCATATGTCGTGTGCAAATCTGTCGTTCCAGCTTATGTCATTTCTGCCATGAGTCTGAGCCCATCCTGTGATTCCTGGACGCAATTCGTGCCGTCTTGCCTGTTGTTTACTGTACAAAGGTAGATATTCCGGTAACAGAGGTCTCGGGCCTATAAGTGACATATCTCCCTTAATCACATTTATGAGCTGAGGTAATTCGTCTATTGATGAGGCTCTTAGCCATCTGCCCACTGCTGTGAGCCGTTTCTCATCAGGAAGCGGACACCCGGAGCTGTCGCAGGCATCTGTCATAGTTTTGAATTTAATTATTCTGAAAATCCTGCCATTCTTGCCGGGACGTAGTTGTGTGAAGAATATCTTGCCATTCCCATTATTAAAGGCAAGACATAGTGATGCTGCCATCATCAATGGCATTAATAATAAAATCGCGACGAATGCAAAAAACAAATCAAAGCCTCGTTTAATAAATCCATTATACATCGTGATGCCCGAATGGTAAGTAAGGGAGAAGTATTAGTTATGAGTTATGAAGTGTGTTACTGTTAACATTTTCAACAACTTGCATAAACTCAAAAATATGAATAAATTTAATTGCCTACTTAATCGCATTAATTCATATATCCTACCCATAAACGTCAGGTACTTTTAGCTACGTTAGAAGTCGGTATACATCAACATATCCGTTGTATGTGTGACTTATATCATAGTCCAACGCTCTGAGCTGACTTCTGTATGAGATGAGTTTGTACAATAGCTCGTCGTTTGCCATAGTCTGTATTAAATAACACAGCTCCTCGTGATCATTCCTCTTGAAGATTAATCCTGCACCTTCCACCGTTTCTGTTAGTCCTGGTGCGTCTGATGCTATAAGCGGTTTCCCTGATGCGAGACACTCCAGACTTGATAGCGAAAGTCCCTCGTAATGAGATGAAAGGACTAATATATCACTTTGAGCGAGTGCTGCTGCCGTATTTGTGGTCGCGCCAGTGAATTCTACCCTTGACGCTATTCCAAGTTCAGAGGCTAATTTCTTGATATGAGTTTGGGTCTCGCCTTCACCTACAAGTTTAAGTTCATAATTATCCGGAAGATTGGTCATGGCTTTGAGGAGAGTCACATGGTCTTTTTGCTTGCGGAAGGCTGCAACCATAGTCACTGTGATGGGGCGTGTGAGGTCTATTTCTTTTACTGGCATGAGATAATCTCTTACATTTATACCGTTGCGCACTACATGGCATTTTTCTCCTATTCGCTTGCCGGCAAATTCTGACAGATTTTGCTTTACTGTATCGGATACACATATGATTTTGTCGTAACGTGTATACATCATGATATCCGCTATTTTTAACAAAGCTATTGATCTTCGCCTATTGTATGTGTTATGCTCGGTAGTGACATATTTTGTGCCTTTAGGCTTTTTGCATAAAGATAATAGCAACTGGCATGGTGTGTTGTGCGCATGCACAATATCATAATGTGTGGATGAGAGTAGCTTTCTGAGTTTAATCAGATTGGAGAGCGTGTATAATCGGCATCCTTCGGGCGAAAACCTATGCACTCTTATGCCTTTCCGGGTCAGTATCTGCATAAGGGGAGTATCTACCGCATTCAGCACGGCTAATTCTACATCCATACCTTTATCTTTCATTATCGGAAGCAGGTCGGTTACGAGTTTTTCTGCTCCTCCATAAAGTAGTGAGGTTATTACGTGGAGTATTTTCATGGGGCGCATTTATGTACGTAAGGATTAAGCCCCTTATATTTGGAGCTATTTGTGAAAGATATACCTTGGATGAGGCCCTTAATATAGAAATATGGTATACCGGGCTTGTGGTATAAGATTGCCGCTGTGATATGTATGGGTATCATCCATAATGCTTTTAACCAAAATGATAAAAAAACAAATATCTTATCTGCCTTATTATCTGATGACATAAATATCATACGATGCCAAAGCGCATATTGAGCCTTGGCTCTTATAAGAAACATGGAATCGTCATACGTAAGACGCGAAGTGCGTCCGTTGAGGTGTGTTACGCCACAGTCAAACATTACACCAAGTTTGCCCCCATTGCTCCATAATTTATGGAATGTAAGTGAGTCTTCGTTGTATGGGTATTCCAGAGAGTCAATCCAGCGTTCGTCCTCAAGATTTATTTCAAGCAATTTTTCCTTAATCCATAAGCTGCAGGGACCTGCCGCAGATTGAGAATCCATTACGTCGGCCAAAGGATGATTAATATAGGAGAATGACCCGCTCTTGTGTATTTTGAATGCGTATTTGGCATCGGTGTGTGGGAAGACAAGATTGGTAAGAGCCGCATAAATCTTCGACTTTAGATTCAGCTTGTGGTTTTCGTACACATCGGCACCGATGCAGTGGTATCCACCTTTTGTAAGTGCGACTATCATCTTCTTTACGCTGTCGGGTGCCAGAATCACATCGTCATCGAGAAGCAATATCATCCGTGTGCTTATCTCGTTATAGTCCAAAGCCCTTTGGGTGAGCATGCCTTTGGGTGTGGTGATATAGATTTCCCCGCATATGTTATAGTCGGGTATCTTGTGCCCTTGGGCTATGTACACCACTACCTTTTCCGGACGGATACTTTGGTGTTTTATAGATATTAGTTCTTGCTTTAGCAGCATCTGGTTAAGTCCTAACGTGCGTATAGCCACAGAGTATCTTGTCATTTCAGGAAAAAATCTGTTTTATAGTGGAGAATTTGTCTTTAGCTGATTCGTAAAGATTGTGTATCTTTATGAAATTATCGAAATTGCGGGACAAGAAATCATACGAACGCATTTCTGCTCCAAGCTTGGTATACCTGTATAATCGGCGGTTCGCCCCATAATCCACCATCTGTTTACCCGAAAGTAAGGCGTCGCGGATAAAATCACACAGATTATCTACCCAATTAGCCATCACCGTGTTTGTCAATGGATTGGCTTCAAGGTAGCGGAGATAAATTTTAGGGTCATTATCTACTTCTTTAATGTATTCGATTGCCTCTTTGGCTGATTTAAAATCGGATATGTCAATGAAGGCATCTTTGCTGAATTCTTTGTGTACAAATGGGTCGCCCCAATATATAGGCACGCATCCTGCATAAAGAGCGTCTGGCAGCTTTTCGGTGGTATAATATGGCACGCGGCTGTTTTCAAAGGAAATACAGAATTTATAGTCAGAGCAAAAACTTATTTTGTCGGTCACCCTTTTGCCTATATTATTATTGTGTCTTCCTCCGCAGTCGACGGTCTTATATCGTGAAAGTTCATGTATGAAAGAGTCCCTTATCGGGTCGGCACAGGTATTGTTGCTAATTACCGCACAGCAGAATCGGCGAGTAAGAGGTGATTTCTGTGTGGTGAGTTTATGCTCGTTAAGCAGGTTTGAGTATGAGTCATTATAATGGGTGTATATTGGGAGTCTGAAATGTCGGGTCCCAAACTTTATGTGGTGTGTTGAGATGGCATAATCACATTCCGTGAAGTTTGGCACATCGTTTTCTGAAGTATAATATATCCTGATTCTGTCAGTGTATTTATAGTGTTTTGACAGGTTGCCGAATAGGGAATAGAAATGCAGGTCGGGATTGTTGTCAGGACCCACTACTTCGATACTGAAACGTGTGGTAAGCGCATCTGTTATGAAATTGCTATTCTCATCGAATTCTGGCCAAAAATTAGTAAAGCATATTCTAAGGGTATTCATTTCCTCAAGTATTGATTTGCCCTGATGATAATATAAAAGTAGAGGAGTAGGCCTATGGGCAATGTGGCTATGGTAAGCATGGGCAACGGGCTATCTTGTATGAATGTCGGATTTTTAGCAATTATAGATGTGGCTATATAATGGGCGCATACGCGTATGCGGTTCTTAAGGCTGTTATGTTTAAGCTTCATTTCAAGTTGCCTAAGCATACAGAAGCTGTTGGGTGAAAGGATGTATTGGCTGAATATGTTAGCCGACATGCTTTCGCAAGGGCTCTGATAATCTACGATGCATAGGTTTTCGTTAACTACGAGAAGTGGGTAGTCATCGCATACTTTAAGCATCAGATATACAGGATTCAGATGTTTCTCATTGCGGTATCCGATCATCGGTCCTGCATTGCGCATAAGTTCGGTACGCAACACAGGTTTAGTGTCACCGATATGGATTTTTCGTGTGTAGAGATCCGAGAAATAACATTCCCTAAGCGATTTTGGGAATTTACCACCAATTGGCATTCCGCTTTTGGCATCATAGTCGAGGCCGATAAGCCCGGCATACATCTCCGCGCCCCTTCTTTTCCATTCGTTTATTATTATTTCTACGGCGGAGTCAGGCATGAAGTCATCAGAGTCGATACATACGCATAGTTCGGTATCTATTATTGAATATGCTGTATTGTATCCCGTGTACAGACCTCCGTTTTCCTTGAAGATGTAGTCGATTTCAAGTTCTTTCTTGTCAATCCATATATTGGCTAAATCCATGGTGCCGTCAGTGGATCCGTCATCGATAATCAGCCACTTGAAGTCTCTACAGATTTGGAGTTTTAAACTTTCGTAAAGCCTTACCAAAGTGTGTTTGCGATTGTATGTGGGCGTGAAAATGGTAAGAGTCTTATTTGTGTTCATATCCTTATTCGGCAAAATTGAATTTGTATCGTGACGGTATTATTTTATCAAGACAGCGTGTTAGTCTTATATATACATAGCGCATGATATATGTTATTAGCCATGAAACTACCCAGTAGGATAGAAATATAGCTACGGTAAGCACGGCGAATCTCGTGACGGATGCGTTAAGTGCCTGCGATTGATAATTGTATGTGAAGAGTGTGCCGAGAAGACCGTCCTGAAGCAAATAGGCTCCAAGCGATGCGGAAGCCACAGAGTTGATAATTTTGCTATAGTATTCTTGTTTGGACATAAGTATTATGACACATACGCAAACTGTTATGGTAAGCGGGTTGCAGTAATTGTAGGTGTACGAGTTCATGTACGAGCCGAAATCACTACTGAAATACCATAATGTGAGGGCGTTAATAATAAGATTAAGCATCAAAGAGATTAGCCCTGCTGCAACAATGACACCGGGTTTGATTCTCCCCTTCACATTAAATCTTGATATGCTTTGCCCAAGTACATATAGGTATATGAAATTATAAAGTGACACGCCTGTATTTTTGTTATATAGCTGCATCATCCAAAAAGCGTATATATCTATTATGGTAAGCAATGCCAGTAGATAAGCATATCTATAATTTGTGATATGTTTCAGTGCGGTATTAAACAGAGGAGATATGAGCATGAGCATGAAGTATTTCTGTATAAACCAGTATTCGTTGTTTACTAACGGGTTCATATAGGTGCCTATGATCGTTAGGTAGGATATGCTGCCGATATTTCCTGTGATATAGAGTGATGCGAGAATGCAGGTCTGAAATGCCCATACCAAGATAACAAACCACAATACGGATTTCCATGTCAGTTTTATCGTGTAATATCCTGAAATCAGTATGAATAAATCCACACCTCCTACCACTATCGGCATAAAATACCTTATTGTGGGAAATACATGTATCACAGATGTGTGGGCTATGATATGCAGTGTCAGAATCATTGACATGGCTAATATTCTGACAGTTTCCATATTGGATTGGCGGCTGACTCTTGGGTCGGTATATGCCCGGATAGTTTTTGTGTCGTTTGGATGCATTTATGCGTATACGATTAGGCTATACTGTTTCCAAGCCGATAATGCCATGGTTTTGCAATTGTAGCGGTTGCCCTGTGCACATCTGTGACCCCATTGATTCAATTTTCGCACATGATGGCGCTTTCATTTGCCATTCGGTCATGGGGTGATGCAGACAGAGGTCAATGATATATATGCCTTTAGATAAAAATGACGGTAATATTATGCTTTTTTTTATAAGGAAACGACCGGCGGGAATCTTCATAAGCATACCTTTATAATGTCCCTCGGCCAAAGTGGCCATAGGCATTCCGTCCTTATTTTTTATTATTACCATCACATCGGTTACAAATTCATCGTCAGCGAATCCTGATATTTCTATATCTAAGAGTGTCTGGTCAGATTCGATTACCGAAATGCTTTGTTCTGTGCCGTTTATTTTGATAGTGTCTATGCTAATCCCTCCCTTTACAAAAGTCATGCGGTCAATAACTTTTGTGTCTTTTTTTTGAGGATAGGTAAGCGCATGGTATTGTATGATGGTGTCGTCTACAGAGCCAGAGTGTACGATTCTGCCTTTATCTATCAAGAGTCCTCTCTTGCATAGGCTTCTCACGGCTGACATGTTGTGGCTTACAAATAGGACAGTACGTCCTTTATGAGCTGATACATCCCTAATCTTGCCGATACACTGCTTCTGGAATTCGGCATCGCCTACCGCAAGCACTTCATCGACTATCAGTATTTCCGGTTCAAGGAAAGCGGCCACGGCAAATCCTAAGCGTACCATCATCCCGGAAGAATATCGTTTAATGGGAGTATCGATATATCTGGCTACACCGGAAAAGTCAACGATATCGTCGAATCTTCCTGCTATTTCTTTTCGGCTCATACCCATGATTGTGCCGTTGAGGTATATGTTCTCTCTCCCTGTGAGTTCCGGATGGAAACCCGTGCCTACTTCAAGAAGAGAAGCTATGCGCCCGTTGGCTCTTATCACGCCTGTTGTGGGCGACGTGATTCTCGACAGCAGTTTGAGAAGTGTGGATTTGCCGGCACCATTGCTTCCTATTATGCCCACCACGTCGCCCTTTTGCACGTCAAATGTTATGTCTTCCAATGCCCAAACTATTCCGGTATTCCCTTTCTTCTCGCGGTCATTTGTCTCGCCGATTTTTAGTAAAGGGTCTCCGCGACGCAGTATTCTGGTTTGCCACCATCGAGTAAGGTCGTGTATGAGTGTGCCGGTGCCCACTGTGCCTATACGGTATAGTTTGCCTACATGGTCAAATTCTATGGCTTTTTCTGTCATAACAGCTTTTTTGCGGTTTTTTTACACCGTGTCTATGAAATTCCTTTCGGTTTTTCCGAAAACCACTAATGCTATAGCCAGTGAGAAGATTATGAATATGGAGCTGTATAGCACACTGCCGTATGATATTGTGCCGCACCCCAAGAGTGAATATCGCACACTTTCAAAAATAGGGGCGAGAGGGTTGAGGCTGATTAAATGACGATATTTTTCAGGAGCTGCGCTTAGGGGATAGATAATGGGTGTGGCGTACATGTAGAGCTGTATCCCAAAGGATGTTATTTGGCAAAGGTCGTGATATTTGGCGGTAAGAGAGGATATTATAAGTCCGAATGCCATTGCCGCAAGCGTCATGGCAAGGATTTCTGCCGGTAGCATTAATACCGCTATCGTGGGCCTGACTTCTGAGCCGTTCCATATAATATATAGGTATAAGATTCCGAAAAAGGCGAGTTGAAGGGCTAATCGTGCTAATGATGATACTGCTACGGATAATGGTATTATGAGTCTTGGGAAATATACCTTGCCAAATAGCGGGGCATTGGCTGAGAAGAGAGTGTAAGATGCCGTGAACACGGAGGTGAAATAATTCCATACCATTATGCCTGACATGTAGAAGAGTGCCATAGGCGCACCGTCGGTGCTAATGCCGGCTAAAGCACCAAACACCAACATGTACACAAGAGTGGCGAGAAGAGGCTGCAGCACGTACCAGATTGGGCCGAGTGCTGTCTGCTTGTATTGTACGGTGATATCACGTTTTACATACATGCGCAGCATATCACGGTATTGCCATATGCCTTTGATGTCAATATCGAGCCATTTTCCCGATGGGCGTATCTCTATGTCCCAATTCATCAGTTATATTGCCGGACAAGTTTGTTATGCCGGTATATCGTCATAAATTTTCTCCGTTATAGGATTCTGCTATATATACCGGTCTGTTTTTGCTTTCGGTAAATATTCTGCCTACATATTCACCGATTATACCGAGACATATTAGCTGAATGCCGCCGAGAAATAATATTACACACATAAGGGCAGGAAATCCTTGCACATCATCACCCCAAATAATGGTCTTGGTGAATATAGCTATCAGATACACGAATGCCGTGAAAGCGATGATGAATCCCAAAAACGATGCCATACGCAGGGGTGATGTGCTGAAGCTTGTTATACCGTCAATGGCAAGATTGACAAGGCTTCTGAATGAGTACGACGATTTGCTGCCAAGTCGGTCATGACGGTCAAAAAGTACTTCCTTTTTTTTGAAGCCTACCCATCCGAATAGTCCTTTCGTGTATCTCTGGGTTTCGCGTAACTTGCGCAAAGCCTCTATACATCGTCTGTCAAGTAGCCTGAAATCCCCTACATTTGGCGGTATATCTATTTTAGCGGCACTTTGCAGGAAGTTATAGAAGAGCAAGGTAAGGCTCTTGCGCATCCACGGCTCCCTACCGCGGGTGGAGCGGCATCCGTACACGTCGTCATATCCTTTTTCCCACCACTTTACCATTTCGGGAATTACCTCTACCGGGTCTTGCAGATCAGCGTCGAGAATTACCACACAGTCGCCTTTTACGTAGTCCAACCCGGCCAGCATTGCACTTTCTTTGCCGAAATTTCTCGATAGGGTGAGGTAGCTTATTCTACTGTCGTTTTCTCTTAGCCCTATGATTTTTTCCAATGTCTTGTCGGTACTGCCGTCATTCACGAATAGTATCTCGAAATCATATGTGTGGGCCATTTCGCTCTCTGTCAATCTTGAAAGTGCGTTGTATAATGTGCTGATTTCGTTTTCCTCGTTGTATGTAGGTATAAGTAGCGAAATAGTTTTTTTCATAACATAAGTGGAGCCGGCGGTTTGTGGATTGGCTGAGTTTTTTATTTCAGTATATATATTATACGTATGCCAAGGCTCACTTATTGTGTGTATATATGTTTATCAAGTTTTCTTTTTTTTGAATGGAGCTCCATGTATGCTTTTATAAAAGCGGGGTGTACATATTGTCCTAAAATCCAACATAAGCGATACGACCAGCTTAAATTGGTGTCCTTAATCACTGTAGGGGTGACTTCCCGAAAATAAGAATACCAAAGCTTGTATAATGGAGGATTACACATAAGAAAGCCTTCCTTAATGGCGCGTTTCTCCTGATGCAGTGTCACGTTGTCGCCGGGAATTTTACCGTGTGACGTAGCGAAATGCGATAGATTCACGTAACATTTGGCCTTGTCAATCAGTTTATCTGCTTGGATGCGATTTGTGGTCTGTGACCCGGGGTTTTGTTTGTTGTAGTGGTAATATGATTTGAGAGAATTATGTGAATTGTGTCTGCTATAGTAGTAGCACCTGAATATCAAGCCATTGTCTTCCGCATAGTTTATATTCGGGTAAAAGTTCAGAGTATTGTCGGTAAGTAGCGAACGGCGTATCATATGGAAACATAGCGACATGAAAATCCATTCCGGATAGGTATAAAATCTGTTCCAGTCGGGGGGAGTAGGCAGGTGATACGCTATTGATAATCCCGGGTGTTCTTCTATATAGTCGCCAGCAGCTATATCTGCATTCTCAGAGATGGCTGTATTATAGAGGTCCTCATAATATGTAGGGTCTACCCAATCGTCAGGGTCGCAGTGTATTATGTATTCGCCTCGTGCATTATCTATTCCCTGCTGTCGTGTGCTTGCCAGTCCGAGATTGGTATGGTGACGCAATATTTTTGTCTGTGATGTGCGGTGCGGATATTTGGATATTACTGAGCAGGCCTTCGCTATGGAGCAGTCAGTTGACCCGTCATCAATTATTATGAATTCCATATCCTGGAGTGTTTGCTCCATGAGCGAACGTATGCATCGCTCAATATAGTCTGCTGCATTATATACCGCTATTATCACAGATACTTTAGCCTTCACTTGCATGAGCCTAAATTTGCATTAGAGCATAAATATTAATCCTGCCTGATTATATAGTATATTATAAATCAAGAAGTTACTTGTATTTTGGCGTATAGTGGAATTACATATTCACTCGCCCATTGTCGCTGATACATCTAATTCCGCCGTAAAGTTACGCATATTTTTTAATATAAAAAAGTTAAAATTTAACATTTTATAAAAATACAGTCATTTTTATTGCCTAACCGTGGGAAAGGTGAATAAATATACGTAAAAAAAAGATGGACATGCTTAGGCAAAAGCGCGTCCGTCTTTTTTTTGTCAATTAAGTATGTGCTTTAGCGTTACGTCAGATTTCGCAGGGCATAGCCATCAGATATCTGTGCGATAGCTGTATCATGCGGTGCATCACCACATCATCTTTCACGAAAGGCACAGTGCGTCGGTATTCAGCCATTATGTCCTCAAGGAACGGGGACGTTTTGAGCGGACGGCGGAAATCAAGAGCCTGTGCGGCATTAAGGAGTTCGATAGCGAGTATAAGCTCAAGATTATCGAGTATTTTGTGAAGTTTGGTTGCTGCGTTCGCACCCATGCTCACATGATCTTCTTGCTCGTTGCTTGATACGATAGAGTCAGAGGATGCCGCAAAACAGTACATTTTATTTTGGCTTACCATTGAGGCGGCAGCATATTGTGGTATCATGAATCCTGAGTTCAGTCCTGGTTCTGCCACAAGAAATTCCGGTAGATCGCGTTTACCGAGTATAAGCTGGGCGGTGCGTCGCTCGCTTATATTTCCGAGCTCGGCTAAACCTATAGCCAGATAGTCAAAAGGTACTGCAATTGGCTGGCCATGGAAGTTGCCTCCCGAGATTATGGTGTCAAGTTCGGGGAATACGGTAGGATTGTCGGTGACTGAGTTGATTTCCGTTAATATTACCGAGGCCACGTAGTTTATGGCATCCTTTGATGCACCGTGTACTTGTGGTATGCAACGGAATGAATACGGGTCTTGCGTGGCTTTGCCTGGCTGTGCTATGATTTCGCTGCCTTCTAATACTTTACGTATGCGTGCAGCTGTCTCTATTTGTCCTCTGTGCGGACGCATTTGTTGGATGCAGTCGGCGAATGCGTCGATGCGTCCGCAGTAAGCGTCGAGCGAAAGTGCGCCCACTATATCCGCTTTTTTAGAGAGCTTGAAGGCGCGTAATAGCGCGTACACTCCGTTGGCGCTCATAAACTGTGTGCCGTTGAGCAGCGCGAGTCCCTCTTTGCTTTGCAGCTTAAGCGGTTTCCATCCCATCTCTTCAAGCACCTCTGATGCCGGGCGTATCTGCCCATTCTGTCTCACTTGTCCGTATCCGATAAGCGGGAGGAAGAGGTTGGCGAGGGGAGCGAGGTCGCCGGATGCGCCGAGTGATCCTCTGTCGTATACCACGGGCAGAATATCGGCGTTGTAGAAATCGAGTATGCGTTGCACGGTTGATACCTGCACTCCGCTGTATCCGAGTCCGAGGGCATATGCTTTGAGCATAAGCATAAGGCGAACGATAGTGGGGTGTACTTCAGTGCCGATGCTGCACGAATGGCTTTTCACAAGGTTTTCTTGGAGTGTGGATAATTCGTCGGATGATATGTTACGGTCGCACAGCGAACCGAATCCGGTAGTGATACCATACAGAGGCACATCCGACTCTTTTACCTTATTGTCAAGATAGTCGCGGCAATGTTGGATACGTGCCTTCACATTGTCAGAAAGTGAGAGCCGTGTCTTTTCTTCAAGGAGCCGCTCTATTAGATCGTACGATAGTTTTTCGTCGCCTATATTGTATGTGTTCATAATGGTATGCTCGATTTAATTAAATGTTTTGTTAAGGAGGACGGATACTCTCTCTTCTGCGTCATTTGCTTTTTCGATGAGGAGTTTAATCGTCTCTTCTGACTTATCCACAAATTCTTTGTCGGTGATTGACATAAGATTGATGCGTACATTAGCGGATGCTCCGAGTATGGCGGTGCGGGCGCATAGAGTGGCCACGTAAGCGTCGGTGATGGCGTTTTGGTTTCCGCTTTCTGCGAGCATAAGCAGAGTGGGGAGTATGTCGGCAATTGTCAATGCCACGTTCATGGGCACGTTGGCTGCCACTTTCATCGCATTTTGGATAGCTTGAGTACGTGCTGTTTTGTCCTCTTCGCTATCCTTGGGTAGCTTGTAGGCTTTAAACACAGTGTCGTAGGCTTGTGAGTCAAGGTCGACTGCTTCAAGCATTTTTATCGAGATGGGCTGAAGCCGAGTCACAGCTTCTTCTATAATGGGTTGCACATCGGCGTATTTCTTTTTGCCGAGTGTCAGGTGTCCTACCATTTCGCCCAAAGCGGCAGATAATGCACCGCACAGAGCTGAGATACTGCCTCCTCCGGGCACCGGTTCGCCGGATGCTGTGGTGGCAGTGAATTTTTCGATTGTTAGGTCGGTGAGTTTCATGATTGGTATAATTTGTATGATTTTAGGTTATTCGTTAATTGATACTACTTTACCGGCCTTGATAGTCGTATATACGCTATTCATGCCCGTATAATAAGGCAATACGTTTATATTATCGCTGTCAAGGATAACGATGTCACCTTTTTTGCCTTCTTCGATAGAGCCTATGGCATCCGACATGTTTAAAGCCGCTGCGCCATTTAGCGTAAGGGCTGTGATGGCCTCCTCCACAGTAAACTTCATGTATATGCAGGCAAGGGCGAATGTAAGAGGGATAGAGCCGCTAAGGCAACTCCCCGGATTAAGGTCTGTGGCAAGAGCTACAGCGCAACCGGCATCAATCATTTTTCTTCCGGGTGCGTAGGGCTCGCGCAGAGTGAAGGCTGTGAGCGGCAGTAGTGTCGCCACAGTATCGCTTGCGGCAAGGTCGGTGATGCCTTTGTCGGAAATGTGCAGCAGATGGTCGGCTGAGAGTGCTCCGAGTTCGGCCGCTAACTCTGCTCCGCCGGTAGTCACGATTTCATCGGCGTGAATCTTCACGCCATAACCCATTTTTTTTGCTGCATTGAGCAGACGTCGTGATTGGTCGATTGTGAAAACGCCCTTTTCACAGAAAATATCGCAGATGTCAGCGAGTCGGCGTTCTTTAATGTAGGGCAGCATTTCATCAATCATCCATTGTATGTATTTGTCATGCTCGCCCTTGTATTCGGGCGGAAGCGCATGGCATCCTAAATATGTGGTAACTACATCTATTATTTTCGGGTGAGAGTGCTGTATTCTGTCGAGTACTTCGAGCTGACGTATTTCTGTGTCTTTGTCGAGTCCGTATCCGCTTTTGGCCTCTACCGTGGTCACGCCCATTCTGCTCATGCGCTTTATGTATTTAAGGGCTTTTTTCTCGAGTTCGTCGGCAGAGGCTTCTCTGGTGGCTTTCATGGTGTTGGCTATTCCGCCGCCGCGTTCCATAATCGACATATAGCTGTCGCCTCTCATACGCCACATGAATTCGTCGGGACGGTAGCCTCCGAAAATCAGATGCGTGTGCGAGTCAACGAACCCGGGCAGCACGGCCCGGCCTTCAGCATCAATATCCGTATCTGCTATCTCTTTGTTTCTGCATTTACCGACATAAGATATTATCCCCCCGGTGATTTCAATCTCTCCATAAGGTATATGTCGAAGCACACCCATGTCGGCTCCTTTTACAGCATGGGAGCCGACGGGTGTGTATATATTGCAATTTACGATTCTCATATTGCGATTATCAGCGTGTATACCATATATCAGAGAAGACGGGATTCAAGCACTTGGTCAGTGGTGAAATTCTCAAGTCCGAGATAGTATGCTGTGGTATCCACGAGAGCTTCCATAGGCACAAGCCCGATAATTTCGCTGCCTACCACGTTCACGCCGTAACGTCGAGCTTCGATTTTTACCAGCTCCATGGCTTGGTACAGGTGTGTGCGTGTATAGTCGGTCATATTGATTGACACTTGTGTTATACCGCGGTCTTTGAGCTCAACTCCCATGGCTTTGCAGTAGCGAAGACCGCCGCCAATAAATCGAATTTTCTTAGCTATGCCGTGTGCGATGTCGAGCGATGGGGTATCGAGATTGATGTTGTAGGCCACAAGAGGCATGCGTGCGCCCACAGCCACAGTGCCGGCGGTAGGGTGGCGTTTTTCCGGTCCGAAATCTGGATGCCATTGAGGGTCATGTATCTTTTCTTCCATGCCTTCGAATTCGCCTTTGCGTATGGCAGCGAGGTTCTCGCGGTGTGGGGCTGAAGCTGATTTCTCGTATAGGAATACGGGTATATCGTATTTGTCGGCAATCTCTTTGCCCACTTCTTTTGACAGGGCTATGGCATCGTCCATTGTGCAGTTGCGGATAGGAATGAACGGCACCACATCCACTGCACCCATTCTCGGGTGCTGTCCTTGGTGTTTGGTGAGGTCGATAAGGTCTTTGGCTATGCCTATCGATTCGAGCAGTGCAGCCTTTAAGGCTTGAGGCTCGCCTATCACTGTCACTACCATGCGGTTGTGGTCTTCGTCATTGCTATAGTCGAGGAGCTTAACATCGGCTTTGCCGCGGAACGGCTCTACTATTTTGTCGATTTTAGCGTGGTCGCGTCCTTCACTGAAGTTGGGCACGCATTCCATTATCTGATTCATGATTGTTGTTTGTGTTATTTGTGGTATATTGGTTTATTTTTTGCTATTTATTTCACAAGATTGTCTATGAGAGAGTCGTCGGCGATATTGGGCATTGTTATAGAGTAGTAGTCACCGTGGGTGTGGTTGAACTCGTCGGCAGTGGCCATGGCGTTGGGGTTACGTGCCCATGAGCGGCGTGCCACACCGCCCATCACATCCCAAAGCATCGATGAGCGTAATATGCTGTCCACTCTTTCCGATCCGTCGCATACCATGCCGAAGCCACCGTTGATGGCCTTGCCTATACCCACGCCCCCTCCGTTGTGCAGGGCTACAAGACTCATGCCGCGTGCGCAGTTGCCGGCAAAACATTGTACAGCCATATCGGCCATCACGTTGCTGCCGTCCTTTATGTTGGCGGTCTCGCGGAAAGGCGAGTCGGTGCCGCTCACGTCGTGGTGGTCACGGCCCAGCATTATCGGACCCACTTCACCTTTCCTTACCATTTCGTTGAATTTAAGGGCTATGCGCATTCTGCCTATAGCGTCCTGGTATAGTATGCGTGCTTGAGTGCCTACTACAAGCTTGTTTTTTTCGGCATCGCGTATCCATATCCAGTTGTCTCTGTCTTGGTACCGTCTGTTGGGGTCAATGCAGTCCATTGCCGCTTTATCTGTCTTGATAAGGTCTTCGTGTTTGCCTGATAGGCATACCCAGCGGAACGGTCCGTAGCCGAAGTCGAAAAGCTGCGGACCCATTATGTCTTCCACATATGATGGCCATATAAACCCATCTTTCTCGTCAATGCCGTTTTTGGATATTTCTTTCACTCCGGCATCATATATTGCTTTCATGAAGGAGTTGCCGTAGTCGAAGAAATAGGTGCCGCGGTCCACAAGCTTTTTGATGGCCTGATAGTGGCGGTGAAGCGATTCGTCCACTTTTCTCTCAAATGTTTTGCGATCATTGGCCAGTAGACTGGTTCGCTCTTCGAACGTTATTCCGGCTGGGCAGTATCCGCCTTCGTACACCGCATGGCACGATGTTTGGTCGCTCATCAGGTCGATTTTCTTGTCGTGAGCTATAGCGTACTCCAGTAGATCCACGATATTTCCGTGATAAGCTATCGAGCGGGGCTTCTTAGTTGACATTGCTTCTTCGGCGAGTCTGAATGCTTCGTCGAGGTCATCGGTCACGTGTCCTACCCATCCTTGGTCATGGCGCGTCTTGATGCGAGACGCGTCCACTTCTGCAATGATGGCGGTGGCATTGGCTATCTCGGCCGCTTTGGGCTGGGCGCCGCTCATGCCTCCGAGTCCTGATGACACGAAAAGGTGTCCGGCCAAATCCTTATCCTCTGGTATGCCGAGCTTGAGGCGGCCTGCGTTGAGAAGCGTGTTGAATGTGCCGTGAACGATGCCTTGTGGACCGATGTACATCCATCCTCCGGCTGTCATTTGTCCATAGTTGGCCACACCCATTTGGGCTGCTACTTCCCAATCTTTTATATTGTCAAATAGTCCTACCATCATTGAGTTGGTGATTATCACTCTCGGAGCTTCCGGTTTTGACTTGAATACTCCTAACGGATGTCCTGATTCTACCACAAGGGTCTGGTCTTGGGTTAGATTTTCAAGATATTGCTTAATAAGGAGATATTGCATCCAGTTTTGGCACACTTGCCCGGTTTCGCCGTAGGTCACAAGTTCGTAGGGGTATAGGGCCACGTCAAAACTTAGGTTATTGTCTATCATCACCTGAAATGCTTTGCCCTCGATACATTTACCACTGTATTCGTCGATACTTTTGGCTTTGAGGTCGCCCTGCGGGCGGAATCTGTAACCATATATTTTGCCACGCGTGCGCAATTCTTCGAGGAATTCAGGAGCTATCTCGGCATGCAGGTGTCGAGGTATGTATCTTAAGGCGTTGCGCAGGGCCGTTTTAGTCTGTTCTGGAGTGAGCGAGTATCCGCGGTCAGGGGCGCGGCG
>N._stephensi_709_foregut__coassemble_204_pt1 | contig 24655 bp, 19 predicted proteins | sample N__stephensi_709_foregut__metabat2_low_PE_014 | metagenome-assembled genome bin N | reverse complement strand
AGCCGATGTCGCTATATCTTGTAGTCTCAATGTGTACTTCAATTAATACTTACTGACATATTGAAAAATATTGTATTTTCAACTAAATCGAAGAAGAGCCGAATGAATTCCCCTCTCCATGTCGCCTGATGGCACCGCTGTGGTGGATAGATCCGCATGCTATCCGATTTTTGTAATTACGCATGGCATTCGCCCCCAAGTAAAGGGGGCGCCAGGCGACATGGAGTGGGGAATTCATTCCCCTTAACTCGCTATGGGGAAATGAATTCCCCACTCCATGCCGCCTGATGGCACCGCTGCGTGGGGGATAATCAAATTTTATTTGCGGGAACTATATAGGCTTGCGATTACGCTATGTCACCTGAACAATTGAGGCGCGAATTCCGACAGATAGATACGCCAGTTTTTCCATATATGTCCCTCGGGCGTCTCGAAGTAAGTGTAATTGTAGCCCCTATCGTCAAGCAGCTTACGGTAATCCTTATTTGCCTGATAAAGGAAATCGCTATCCCCGATTGCTATCCAATATAGGGCGGGATGCAAGTCGAACTGAGTCTTCAGCTTGGCATCGAAGTCGTCATAGATTGGAGATTTCACATTATCAAACGGCATGATAGCGGCAGAAAAAAGCCCCACGTAGTCAAACATGTCAGGATACTGCTTGGACACATGCAAAGCGTGAAAACCACCCATGCTAAGACCGGCTATAGCCCTGCCCCTCTTATCCTTTACCGTACGGTAATTTCTGTCAACGAAAGCCACCAATTCCGGGAAATGCGTCTCAAAGCTCCCCTCCATCGTCTTGGGCAATTGCATGGTAGGCGGCACAAAACCGAGAGACGACTCACCCGGGGCAGCCTCCTGTGCAGCATTACCGTTAGGCATCACCACAATCATAGGTTCTGCTTTGCCGCTTGCTATAAGATTATCAAGAATCTGCGTGGCGCGTCCGAGCTCCGTCCAGACGTTTTCATCACCGCCCATACCATGAAGCAGATAAAGCACCGGGTACTCCTTACCGGAGGTCTCATATCCGGCGGGAGTATATACGGTGGCACGCCGATCCATACCGAGAGTGTCGCTGTGATACCACACTTTGGATACGGTACCGTGCGGCACATCGTTCACCTTATAGAGATCAGCCCTGCCTCCGCCGATGAGAAACACATTAGTCACCGAGGCCACATCGCGTATCTGGTACACATTCGACGGGTCATTGATTTTCAGGCCGTCCACTATAAAGGAATAACTGTAAAGCTCCGGGGCAAGAGAGTCAGGAGTGGTGAACTGCCACACCCCATCCATCAGGCTTAGATCAGCCTCAGCGGGCGCATCGTACTCGCCGCCCGCTGTCTTTACCTTTTTCGGGGGCAGGAAATCTCCGGTCACTTTCACTTCCTTGACATTGGGGGCAACAAGCCTGAATGTGACCGATCCGTTATCATTAATCTGCGGCGATACGACAGTACCGCCACCCCAAAGAGCCTGTTGCGCCAATGATATCAAAGCTATCATGGCTATGCCGCAAGATATAATACACCTCTTCATTGTAAAATAAATTTGATTTTTCGTGATTACTTATCTCCATATCTCCCTGTCCATCCTTTAAGGATATTAGCCGGGGTACGATAAAAATCGATTACGGCTGAGTCGGCAGGAAGCGTGAGCTGACGCGAGAACGGATGGCGACCACTCACATCCACGGGTTTTCCTGTATTAATGTCTGTGGTATTGTATTCAAGCATTGTCGCTGACGGGAATCCTATGCTGCTCCAGCCTTCAGGACGCGCGTTAGCCACCTTGCAGTCAATAAGCACCTGTTCTGCATCCGGATATCCAATGCCGTGGTTAGTCCTTGTGCGGCCAAAGTCAACGGGTGTGCCGTTATCTGTCGAAAATGTGCATTCCACAAATATGTCACCATGATTGCCTTTGGTATTGCGTACCCATGTAAACGGGCCGCCGTCGTTACGGAAATCACAATGATACGCGTAGAGCGCGCCTCTGCCAAGAATCGTGTCGCCATCGCCATCCACTTGGCAATCTTCCATATATACGGTGCCGTTGGCTTGAAGGGCGTCGCCAGAACCGATGATGTGCACATTATATAATGCTATACGGTCGCCCATAAGCAATAAGCCTTCAGCTTGACCTTTAAGGTCTGTTGCTATAGTAATATCCTTTATCAATATATCGCAGCAGTTGTCTAAAGCAAATGCAGCCCTGCGCGAGGGGAATGTGCCGGGCCATTCATTTGTCTTTACATTCAGAGGATGCGGGTTAAACACCTCATTGTTGGCATAGTGCACGATAGTATTATCCTCGCCGGCGCCTGTGATTGTGATGTTGCTTTTGTTGCGGGCGTACACTATTTCCTCGTAGTCGCCCGGGGCTATGCTTATCACATAATGGCAATCGCTGAAATCAGGTATATGGTCAAGAGCGCCCTGCACTGTATTGAAGTCAGCGTCACCGTTCGGGCTTACAGTGATGGTATCGGTAGTAGAGGTTAGCTCGCCCCGAGTGGTGAATTTCCAGTCAGTGATACCGTCAAAATCGCCGGCGGGGGTAGTGATTACCCCGGGGTCAATCTCCACACGATATGTTTTGCCAGGCAGAAGGATATTATTGTGCAGGTAGATCGTGGCTGTGGAGTCGCGCACGATTATGGGATGAAAATGAAATCCGTCAGTAAATCCTCCTATTATAGTCAACTGATAGTCTGTGGTATCGGCAATGGCAGTACCCGACGGCGCGCCGGCTTTGGTATCCCTGTTGGTGGGCACCGACGCGCGCGCATAGTCGTAAGGCACTTTTGTGTAATCGCAGTCATCGCCGTAGGTGCGGCTCTCCGCAGGTCCGGCAGGGATGCTCATATCCAGCCTGTCCACCATCTCTCCGGTGGCCACATCATACACGCGAATCATGCCACTGTCGCCGATCACGGGCACGGAGTTGAAGGTAAGCGTAAGGTGTGTGTCAGGGTTCACCCCTTTTGCGTCAATAGGGGGATACAGCTGCGCGGTATGCTGATAGGATGACGAGCATGAACTCACGATGCAGCCTGCCAAAAAGGCGAATGTAAGATTTTTCACGGGTTATCTAAGGATTACCACTTCTGATAGTGTACGTTGGCAGGATTCCATTTATCCTTGGGCTGAGGCTCCTGTGCGGGATAACCCATGGTAATAATGTTGAGCGGTGTCACGTAAGAGGGTAATCCGAGGACTTCTCTGACCGGCGCAACCCTGTCCTGCATCGGGTATACTCCGCACCATACAGCTCCCAAGCCGAGGGAATGGGCAGCCAGCAGGATGTTTTCGGTAGCCGCCGAACAGTCCTGAATCCAGTAAGCCTGGCCATCGCCCTCCATGGCTTTCTCCATATTGCCGCATACGATGATGGCGGCTGTGGCGGTCTGGAGGTTGGCGTGCGGATGATGAGCCATAAGGCTATCGAGAACCGGACGGTCGGTCACCACCACGAAATCCCAAGGCTGCTTATTGACGGCAGACGGAGCGGCCATGCCGGCCTTGACGATGGTCTCGAGCGTGTCCTGTGAGACAGCACGGTCAGTGAACTGGCGCACGCTTGCACGGGTCATGATGTTTTCGATAGGGGTCTGGATGTTAGATGTTGTCATTTCGGTATCAGCGGTTTTATTCTCTCCGCATGAGATCAGCGACAGGACAGCGCCCACGGCTAAAAGTCCTGACAATTTAATTTCCTTTCTCATGATTATCTATTTGGATTATTATCACGTTTGTTTTTACAATTATATATTACCTTTTCTTCCCTTTACCATAAAGTTCTGAATGAGAACCGAGACGCACCAAATCGATTTCATTCGTATCAGGGTCTAACCAAATAAGCAGGAAGTCTCCAAGAACATGACATTCCATGTATCCATTGTAATCACCTGTAAGCATATGTGGATTATTCTCTTGCGGTATTGGAATCTCGTTCTTAAGTTTTTCTAATATACTCAAAAGTGCAGTAGCTTTCTTTGGATTATTTCATATTCGCTTCAAATCCTTTTTGTATTGAGTAGACTGAACGAGGATTTTCATAGCCCGGCTGATTTAAACATTGCCTCTATTGACGATGTGTCAACTGGGGTAGTACCTCTGAGTTTGCCACTACGAGCTTCTTCCATAGCAGCTTTTGTCTCTTCGTTAGGCTCATTATAGGCTATATCAAGTAAAATACACTCTACGAAATTATTGAGACTGCGGTGTTGCTGTTTTGCAAGTTCCTTAAGACGGTCAATCAAATTTACATTTAGCCGAAAAATTGTTGCTTTTTTTTGTATTGCTGCTTCCATAATGATATTATTTTATTTGCAAAATTAATACTTATATATAACATTAACAAAATATTCCACAAAAAAGGTTGTTGGGTCGTCCAATTTATAAGAATCCAATTTGGTGGCTTTAAGAGCGATTATACGAATCCGGGAATCATTTAGAGGCATTATAGTTGACACAAAAAAGATTTGTGCGTCAACTATATTCGCCTTAATATTACCTCCTCGGTTTCGGGCGAATGAATTCGCCCTTCCATGCCGCCTGGTGAAACTTCGCTTGCAAATGCACAAACCTTTTATGCTTTCACTATAGCCCTGAAGTGTCTCTGAAAAATTTTTGTATTTATAAAATTTTTCATACCTTTGCATTTCCGACACGGCCGTGTCGGAAACGGCCGTGTCGGAAACAACCGTGTCGGGACAATCAGTATATTAGCCAAAACAAAATTATAATATGAAATTTTTTGATAGAGAACAAGAGAAAAGGATTTTGCTTGAAGTAAGAGACTTAAGCAAAGAAAATGCACAATTTACCGTACTTACCGGTCGCCGACGTGTAGGTAAGACATGGCTCATTACCCATACCTACAAAACCGATGAAATACTCTATTTCTTTATAGCACGCAAATCAGAATCCGACTTATGTAAAGGATTTTCCAAAGAAATAGAGGATAAATTGCATATCCCAGTACTTGGCTCGCCTGAAAATTTTGCTGAAATCTTTGAGTTTCTGATGAAGTATTCACTGAATCATCCATTCACACTCTTTATTGACGAGTTTCAAGATTTTTTAAGGGTGAATAACTCAATATTCAGCGATATGCAGAGAATCTGGGATCTTTATAAAGAAAATTCTAAAATGAACCTCATTGTAGGAGGCTCTATATACACCTTGTTGAATAAAATATTCAAAGACAAGAAAGAACCATTATACGGACGTCAGACAAAGTTTATCAATATAAAGCCATTTCGCACTGCCGTAATCAAAGAAATCTTAAACACATATAACCCTTCTTACAAACCGGACGATCTACTCACTTTATATATGCTCACCGGTGGAATAGCCAAGTATGTGAGTTCGCTTATGGACAATAAAGCGTACGACTCTAAAACAATGATAGAAAATGTGATTTCGGAAGATTCACCGTTTATAATGGAGGGGAAAAATATCCTATTCGAGGAATTCGGCAAAGATTCCGCGATATATTTTTCGATCTTGAGTGCCATTGCCGCAGGACGAAATACACGAAATGAAATTGAGACGGCTGTGGGGAAAGAAGTTGGAGGATATCTGTCAAAACTTGAACACGATTACAACTTAGTCAAAAAGCACCTCCCTATTTTGACTCCAGATTCTCAAAGGAATGTTCACTATGAATTGGATGACATATTTTTCCGTTTTTGGTTCAGATTTATCCACAAGTACAGCTATATGATCGAAATCGGTAAGTATGACAAACTAAGAGAAGTAATTCGACGCGACTATAATACTTACAGCGGTAAGGTGCTCGAGCAGTATTTTATTCAAAAACTTGTCGAGGAATCGGATATTACACGTATCGGCAACTGGTGGGACAGAAAAGGTGAGAATGAAATAGATATTATTACAGAAAACGAGTTGGATGCCAAGCTCACATTTTACGAAGTGAAAAGGCAAAAGGAAAATATAAGTATTGGGAATCTCAGAAAAAAGGCTGAGTCATTCTTTGACAAAAATAAAATCGCATACAAATATGATGTCGAGTATAAAGGACTGTGCTTGGAAGATATGTAGCAAATAGCACGAAAGCTATTGATTATGCGCTACCATAGAGTTTGCAAAAAAAGAATTTGTAAACTTATGAAAATTATTCCTACGCCAGTATTTCAAATCAAGACAATATGCGTGGATATATAGCAAGGTGCGAGGCGACATGGAGGGGCGAATGATTCGCCCCTCCATGTCGCCTGACGCATCCTATTTCAAAAGGTTAAGCCAATGTCTGAAAGTATCAGTCTTATTTCAGTGTTTGACATATTGCCAACCGGCTGATTTCTGAAAGTGAGTTGTAAAAATGTAAAAAGGGCGTATCAACAATCCTTGCAGAATGTGATACGCCCAATGATTATGATAAAAAGTTAAGATTACTTCACTTCCTCAAAGTCTACATCTTCAGGACCGCTCTGGTGGCCTGCGCCAGGGTTAGGATTTGCACCTGCACCAGGATTCTGAGCCTGCTGCTGAGCCTGAGCCTGAGCGTTGTAGATATCCTGCTGTACCTGTCCGAAGATAGTCTCGATTTCCTTGATAGCATCGTTGCAGCCATCAACGTTTTGAGCCTTGTGTGCATCCTCCAGACGAGCCACAGCAGCTTCAAGAGCAGCTTTCTTATCGGCAGGAATCTTATCTCCGAATTCCTCAATCTGCTTACGTGTCTGGAATACCATCTGGTCAGCCTTATTGAGTGTGTCGGCGCGCTCCTTCTCCTTAGCGTCGGCAGCGGCGTTGGCAGCAGCCTCATCCTTCATACGCTGGATTTCGGCATCAGTCAAGCCCGAAGAAGCCTCGATACGTATGCTCTGTTCCTTACCGGTGGCTTTATCTTTAGCCGATACGTTAAGAATACCGTTGGCGTCGATTTCGAATGTTACCTCAATCTGCGGGATACCACGGGGAGCGGGAGCAATACCGTCGAGGTGGAATTTACCAAGAGTCTTGTCATCCTTAGCCATAGGACGCTCGCCCTGAAGCACGTGAATCTCTACAGAAGGCTGGTTATCGGCTGCGGTAGAGAATGTCTCGCTCTTCCGGGTAGGAATAGTGGTATTAGCTTCTATAAGCTTTGTCATCACGCCACCGAGAGTCTCGATACCTACCGACAGAGGCACTACATCAAGAAGGAGCACATCCTTGACATCACCAGAAAGCACACCACCTTGGATAGCTGCACCTACGGCTACCACCTCATCAGGGTTAACACCCTTGCTGGGCTCCTTACCGAAGATTTTCTTCACGATTTCCTGGATGGCCGGGATACGAGTAGAACCACCCACGAGGATTACCTCATCGATCTGGCTGGCAGTAAGTTCGGCATTCTTAAGCGCACGCTGGCAAGGCTCCACACAAGCCTGGATAAGGCTATCGGCAAGCTGCTCGAATTTCGCGCGTGTAAGTGTTGTCACCAAGTGCTTTGGCACACCGTCAACCGGCATGATGTACGGAAGGTTGATTTCTGTGGATGTGGAGCTCGAAAGTTCGATTTTGGCCTTTTCAGCAGCCTCTTTCAGACGCTGGAGGGCCATAGGATCCTTACGGAGGTCTACACCATAATCTTTCTGGAATCCATCGGCCAGATAGTCGATAATCACGTGGTCAAAGTCGTCACCGCCGAGGTGTGTATTACCGTCGGTAGATTTCACCTCAAACACGCCATCGCCCAATTCGAGGATTGAGATATCGAATGTACCGCCACCGAGGTCGAATACAGCGATTTTCTGATCCTTATTGCTCTTGTCAAGGCCATAAGCGAGAGCCGCTGCAGTAGGCTCGTTGACAATACGACGCACCTTAAGGCCGGCGATTTCACCGGCTTCCTTAGTAGCCTGACGCTGAGAGTCATTGAAATATGCAGGTACGGTGATTACGGCCTCGTCCACGCTCTGTCCGAGATAATCCTCCGCGGTCTTCTTCATTTTCTGAAGAATCATAGCAGAGATTTCCTGCGGGGTGTATACACGGCCGTCCACAGCCACCTGAGCCATGCCGTTGGCATTTTTAGATACTGTATAAGGCACACGCTTGATGTCTTCGGCTACTTCGTCGTAGCGTTCGCCCATAAAACGTTTGATAGAATAAATGGTGCCTTCCGGGTTGGTGATAGCCTGACGTTTTGCGGGATCGCCCACTTTACGCTCGCCATCGCTTACGAAAGCCACAATAGAAGGAGTTGTGTTACGGCCCTCCGAGTTAGGTATAACCACGGGGTCTTTACCTTCAAGCACTGCTACACATGAGTTAGTGGTGCCGAGATCGATACCAATTATCTTTCCCATAATAGTTGATTTTTTAATATCGTTTTTATTATTAATTTTATATTTATAATCTCTAAACTTTAGTGAAGCCTGCATACGCAAGCTATGAATACTTTCACAATCATAGAATAAACAAATCACGTGCCAAAAATGTTGCAATAGCATTTACTAATAAAACACAATATGTTAGCTGATTTCAAAATCCGGGATTAATTCTGACAAATACTGACATTTTGTCAGTCGGGATTTATGTCTCAGACCCTCTCATCGGCATAACGGGTAAAATGCAGCAAGGGCATCCGTCAGCATGAAGCGAAAACAGATGCCCTAAAAAGTAATATGTATGCGAAGAAATCAGAACATAAGCATCACCACACCAAGCAAACGGTAATTGGTGACGGAATGTGTGTCGCGGATTTTGCCGTTGCTTTTGTCAAGAGTGCCAAACCATGCAGAGGAAGTCTCAAACTCCACGCCGGCCTTCCACCATTTCTGATTGTAGGAAATCTGCCAGTTGGTAGAGAATAGTTGGTCCACGTCAAGTCCTACGCCATACTGCTCGCCGGTGACGGATTTACCTGTGCCAAGATTCTTAAGATAACCCACAAAAACGCCGGGCTGCCACTTTTTGCCATAGGTGAAGTTGACCCATGTCATTGAGTGACGGAAAGGAGTGTATTTTTTCTCGCCTGTGCGCTCATTTACTTCGGTCACGGCAAAACCTCCGAGCATGGAGCATTGTGTAAGGTTGTTGGCAAGCACAGATTTGGCCGAAAGAGTCCATTTTGGAGCGGCATACTTGGCGTGAGCCTCCACCGACACTGAGTTGACGCGCTCGTCCACCTTGTAAGTATTACCCTCCACCGTACTTGTCAGACGCGGCTTCAGCGACATGAATTCGGCGCCTACACCTGCCATAAACCTGCCCTTTTGGTAATCAACCGAAGCAAAAAGCTCAGGCACGTTGCTGTTCTTAATATAAGTATGGCTCTTGCCATCCGGGCCCATCGAATTATACTGCAACTGCCATATAGCCGCAGCCGTGAATCGGAATCCTGTAGGCATCACGTAGCGATAACGGATAAGAGGACTGCGATTGAAAGGCTGGAAAGGCGCACCGGTGGACAAATTTAGTATACTTGGCGACACCTCGCCGAAGAGCGGATGCCATGTCTGGCCCACAAGCAACTCATTACGTCCCCAATCGAGGTTGACATAGGCCTGGCGCAGACGCACCACACCATAGGTAGTGCCGCTGCCGCGAAAATCGAGCTCCACCTTTGCGGTGGTTACGGCACTTCCCACATTAGGGGCTTTGATATCCACACCCATGCGCGTGTATATCGAGTACATGCTGCCTTGCGGGGTGGCATTTAAGTCCTTACCGTCGGCATCATATGAGTGGTCTTTAGGGTACATGTAGAAAAGACCGTCTACCGTCTCATTGTTTGCCCTCGAGTTATAGAACAAGTCAGAACGCACGCGCCCATAGAATTTGAAGCCAAAATCTCCGGTCTGAGCCATGGCTCCTACTGCGGTCAAAGCCACCAAAGCTGATAAAACATACTTTTTTGACATAATCGAAACGTATAAGAATCATAAAGGCTCACCATCAAGGTAAGCCTTTATATAAATTGTTTTATAGGATCAGAATACGAGCATAAGCCATCCAAGACCGGCCACAAGACCCACCACGCCGATGATAATACCCACTTTCACCATATCCTTCTGCTCGATATATCCGGTGGAATGGGCTATAGCGTTGGGAGGTGTGGAAATAGGCAGAATCATAGATACAGAGCATGCGATAGCAATGGCCACGAGCATCTGAGCAGGGATGGCAGCATCGCCGGTGGACTGGTGCATGGCACCGGCTATCACTCCGATTACAGGCACAAGCAGCGCGGCTGTGGCAGAGTGGCTGATGAGGTTGGAGAAGGCGAAGCATACAAGCATAGCCACAATCGTGACTACGAGGAACGGCCATGTGCCGAAAGGAATCGACTCAACAAGATGGTTGCTTAGACGAGTATAGTTAAGAGCCACACCGAGAGCGAAACCACCGGCTACCATCCAAAGCACGCCCCAGTTAATCTGCTCAAGGTCGCGACGGTTGAAAATACCACCCACAATGAATGCTGCCACAGGAATCATGGCTATTATATAGCTGTTGAGTCCGGCATGAAGCATATCACCGAAGCACCACAAGAACACTGTGACAAGGAATGTGATACCAACAATATATGTCTCCTTATTTTTCTTAAGCGTGCCTTCTATCTCCAGATGTATCTCCTTCTGCTTGAATGGGAACAAGATACGGAGGGTAACCCAACCCACGAGAAGCAAGAACACCACGAAAGGTACCATCTTACCCATCCACTCGCCGAAGCTTATAGTGATACCCAACTGCTCCTGCAGGTAACCAAGCGCGATAAGGTTGGGAGGTGTACCTATAGGTGTGGCCATACCACCGATGTTGGCTCCGATAGGGATGGCGAGCGCAAGTGCGATACGCCCTTTGCCGTCGGCGGGGAGCGATTTGAGCACAGGGGTAAGGAATGCTATCATCATAGCGGCTGTAGCGGTATTGCTCACGAATGCCGAAAGCACGGCGGTGACAAGGATAAATCCCATAAGCACACTCTCTGACTTCACACCGAAAGGCTTAAGAAGCACCTTGGCGATAAACATGTCAAGACCGGTTTTGGTAAGACCGATGGCGAGCACAAAACCGCCTATAAAGAGCATGATGGTGGGATCGGAGAACACTGCCATAAGGTTTTTGTAAGGCACGGGCTTACCGTAGTCGCCCACGACTTCGCCCACGTCAAAGCAGCCGATGGGGGCTGTACTGATGGTAAGCAGCATAATCACCACCACGAGGAATGAGGTACCCCAAGCGGGCATAGCCTCGGTAATCCACATAAGACCCGCAAAAACGAATATGGCAATCACGCGCTGCTCTATTACGGTAAGGCCATCAATGTGGAAAATTTCGGCCGGCAGCAGAGCCAGCACCAATCCGATCACTGCACAGATGACCATGCGGAAGTAGCGTGAAGCAGTAAACTGCTTAGCCCTCTTCTTCATATGTAAGGCCTCTATGATGTGAAAACCATGATAATTTGTTAACATAAAGTATGATATGATTGATTTAAAGAAACTTCAAATCTGAAAAAATGAAACGTATACGCATGGCATAACACAATGAAGAGCGAAGAATCTGCCCCCCACTCTCCAAAAAACACCGCGAATTAACGAAATTTTTCTTGAATACGCAAATAAATCTTCACAAAGGCGCTTAGCATCAGTGTATCTGCTTGCGCGAGGCATCGATACGAAGCAGTATGAAAAGGAGGATTGTGAAGCCGAGCATCGACGAGCCTCCGTAACTGAAAAATGGCAGCGGTATGCCTATTACAGGGCATAATCCGATTACCATACCAATATTGATACAAAAATGGAATATCAGATACGATGCCACACAATAGGCGTATACTCGCCCGAATACGCGGGGTTGCCTTTCGGCAATATGCACTACCCGGCATATCATAAACACGAACAGGAACTCCACGCCCACAGTGCCCCAGAATCCTTCTTCCTCGCCGATAGTGCAGAAGATAAAGTCGGTATGCTGCTCGGGTACATATTTGAGTTTGGTCTGTGTGCCGTTGAGAAATCCCTTACCCCATAATCCGCCGGAGCCTATGGCTATCTTCGACTGATTGACGTTATAGCCGGCACCTCTCAAATCCTCCTCTATGCCCAGCACCACCTTGATACGCTTCTGCTGGTGGGGCTGTAGCTGGTCAAAAGCTATGTTCACCATAAACATGAAGCTAATGGCCACCACGGCTCCTGCCACCGGGATAAGCATCTTTACCATATGCGTGCGGAGCACATCTATCACTATATATATAAGCGCCACGCCTATCACCGACAGGAAAATAGCCATGCCCGGCAGAGGCTCATCAGTTACCGAAGAAGCCACAGCTATAGCTATACCCCACCCTGCGAACCATAGCAGCACATAGCGAGTGACCTCCACGCGGCGGCGGCCATACACCATTAGCATTATCACTATCATAAGCATCACCGCCACGAATATCCAAAGCTGACCCTGCGTAATGCCGAGCTGACCAACATCGACAAACTTCACGGCAACGACAAAAATCACCACCGCCATAAGCGCGCTTAGCAGAATAAGTCCGTTCATGCCTTCACGGTAAAGCACAAAGAACAGCGACATGAACACCAATGCCGTGCCGGTCTCCTTCTCCAAAAGTATGAGCACCACCGGCGTGATGATGATACCGCAGGCTCTCACATAATTCATAAGTGAGGCGTTAAGCACGAAGTTATAGCTGCTGAAAAGCTTGGCAAGAGCCAGCGCAGTGGCAAATTTGGCGAACTCAGCCGGCTGTATACTGATAGGGCCAATCACAATCCACGACAATGATCCCTTGATGTCATGAGCTACGAATGGAGTGATAAGAAGCACCACCATTATCACGAAATATATAAGATAGGCATAGGTGTCGTAGATGCGGGTCTCCACCAGCAAAAGGAGCATGCCAATGAAGAAGCTAAGACCTATCCAACGTATCTGCTTACCGGAGAATTCCGTGAAGGCCCACAATGAGGCTTCATCAAAGTCGTAACTTGCGGCGTAAATACTTACGGCGCCTGCAGCCACCATCAGCAAGTATATTATGATGGTGAGCCAGTCAATGGATCTGAATATTGACGGTCTGTCGTTATTTCTTAGGGGGAGCATAGTATACCGGGGTATTCATCATTTGGTGTTCGAGTTCGGGGCGTGTGATTGTATCGGTGAGATACTTTTCCATCACCAGAGAGCCGATGGGCACGCCGAAAGTGGCGCCGAAGCCAGCATTCTCCACGTATACGGCAATCGCGATTTTGGGATCTTCGTACGGCGCGAATCCCATAAAGGCGGAGTGGTCCTTGCCATGGGGGTTTTGTGCGGTACCAGTCTTGCCTGCCACGTCAACTCCCGGGAATGCAGCCCGTCGGCATGTACCTCCGGTCACCGCCATACGCATACCCTCAGCTATTATAGGATAGTATTTCTGATCTATAGTGGGGTAATGCTTCTGCGTGTACTTCTCATCGATTACGGTATCCTGTATAGCCTTCACCACGTGAGGGGTGATATACCAGCCTCTGTTGGCTATAGTGGAGCATAGATTGGCAATCTGCAGCGGAGTGGCCAGAATCTCGCCTTGGCCGATAGCCACGGATATTATAGTGTTGGCACTCCATCTGTCCTTATAGAATTTGCTGTAGAATTCGGAGTTGGGGATGAAGCCCGGACGCTCACCCGGCAAATCGATGCCAAGACGATATCCATAGCCCATGGACACAAGATGATTTTTCCATATCTCGAAAGCCTTCATAGGCGTGCCGTATTTACTTCGCTTGTCAATCATATTCTTGAAGCCCCAGCAAAAATATCCGTTGCATGATGTCTGCAAAGCCGGTCGCAGGGCCAGAGGCGAAGGATGTCCATGGCAACCCACTTTCAGACCGCCATTGATATAGCCGTGATAGCAAGGGTATGTGGTGGCGGGCGTAATGGTGCCTTCCTCAAGAAATATCAGACCTTGGGTAGGCTTGAAAGTAGAACCCGGAGGATAACCGCCCATCATCGAGCGGTCGAAAAGCGGACGTGCGGGATCCTGGCTAAGCATTCGGTAGTTCTTTCCGCGGTTCTGGCCCACAAGCAGCGTGGGATCATAATTGGGTGCGGTGACCATACACAATATTTCGCCCGTAGCGGGTTCGATGGCTACTATTGCACCCCTCTTTCCTGCCATAAGCTTCTCCGCATACTCCTGAAGCTTCACGTCGATGCCGAGTGTCAGATTGCGGCCGTCGATTGGATCCACATCAAAAGCGCCGTCCTCATAATGCCCCTGGATACGGCCGCGGGCATCACGCATCAGAATCTCCACTCCTTTCACCCCTCTAAGATGATGCTCGTAGCTCTTCTCTATGCCAAGGTCGCCGGTATAATCGCCGGGTGCATAGTAATCATCCCTGTCGATATCATCAGCGTTGGCCTCGCGGATATTTCCGAGGATATTTCCGCCTACATGATGCGTATAGTCGCGGATGGTGCGTTTTGAAATGAAGAAACCGGGAAATCTGAAGAGTTTCTCCTGCAAGCGTCCGTAATCCTGAGCCGAAAGGTGGCTCATAAGACGCTGGGGGGTGTATGTGGAGTATCCCGGACTCTTCTTCATCTCTTCAATACGCGTCAGGAAATCCTCTTTTGATATGCCCAAGGTATTGCAGAAATCGAGAGTATCGAGGTCGTGCACCTCCCTTTTGATCATCATCACATCATAGGCAGGCTGATTATACACCACAAGCTCCCCCTTGCGGTCGTACATAAGACCGCGGGGGGCGTATATCGTTTTCTTGAAGAATGCGTTGCTATCCGCACTCTTCTTATATTTAGCGTCAGAAATCTGGAGGCTAAAAAGGCGACATGCGAATATAATGGCTATTACCACCAAAAAACCGCATATCACATATTTGCGTTTTTCGAGATTATAATCTTTTCTCATTTTTGCGTGAAGAAATAGAATCCAAAGCGTAGATGACGATAAAGGTGAATGCCACACTGCACACAATACGCAGCAGAAGCATCAAAGGATTGAAAAAGGCAAACGCTTCGGTAAGAAAATAACATGTACAATACACTGATACCATGCTGACAAGATACTTTAGATACACATCTGTGCCCATGGTGCGTATACACGGCTTCTGACCGCCAAGATCCTCGTCGTTCTGCATGTATAGATGAAACACCGGTTTTCGCACAAAAGCCAACACGGTGCAGCTGAGTGCATTGTAGCCAAGCGTATCAGCGAAAATATCCACCGCCAGACCTGCCGCAAAGCCAAGGCACATCGACACATTGGTGTTCCAGGATACGGGCATGGATATTATTATGTATATAAACACAAACGCCACCGCCAAATTAAACAGAACTATATTATTGAATATCACTGCCTGCGCAAGCACAAGCAGCACAAATTTCAGTATGAAATTGATGACGGTTTTTGACATATGGCGATTGAGACTAATTAAAAAATTTATATTTTTCTGATTTGTACTAAGCTACATACCTTAAGCCTTTTTATCCAAAGCCTTTTTATTTATCCATAGTTTCACTTGAATTTTGGTCGGCTGCCTCAAGAGCTTTAAGTTCGGCGCGGCGGATGTTGACCACAACCTGTACGGTGCTAAGCGTGGTGAAATCCGTGGCAAGCCGCACGTGCAGATTAGAGAGTGAAAGCTTGCTGCCCTTGCCCTGCCCAAGCACGTATCCCACCATAAGGTCAGGAGGGAACACGGCAGAGAAGCCGGTGGTGACTATAGTGTCGCCGGGGTGCACCTGTGAGTGCTGGGGCAAGTCCTCAAGCATCGCTTCCTCCGGATTTCTGCCATCCCACGAAAGCGAACCGAAATAGTCAGAGCCTTTCACCTTGCACGACACATGGAAATTTGGGTTAAGCACAGAGATCACGCGGGCCGAATGTTCTGACACCACATTCACCGACCCTACCACACCCGTCTGGTCGATCACGCCCATCTCCGGGGCTATGCCGTCGGCCGAGCCCTTATCTATGGTGATATAGTTGTAAGGGCGGGCTATGGAGTTGCTTATCACGTGAGCCACCACAAAGCGGTACTGCGAAGTTGGAGTCACCACTACAGAGTCGCTGTCAATCTCATCCTCTATTGTCTGCAGCTGCTGCTTTAGGTCAAGCACCTGCTGCTGCAACTGCGCGTTGCGTTGGTTGAGGTCATCGTTGATTTCACGAAGATTGAAATACGAGTGCACATTGCTTGAAAGAGTGTACACCGATGAAGACACCGCATTAGCAGATGTGAGGAACACATGATGCTGATACGGATTTCCACCAAACACAAAAGCAAGGCTTATCCCCATCAGTATGATGAAGACAAACCATTTGCTGTTACTTATAAAAAAGTCAAGAAGTTCGCGCATCGGTTATGAGTTGAAGTAGCTTATTGGATATACATTTCCTCATCCGCATCAGCGGATAAGGAAAGAGAATTTCTCGATATTCTTAAGGGCCACGCCGGTGCCGCGGGCCACGGCCAGCAATGGATCCTCAGCGATATGGAACTGAATGCCTATCTTATCGGTAAGACGCTTATCGAGACCGCGGAGCATGGCGCCTCCGCCTGCAAGATAGATGCCATTACGCACGATATCGGCATAAAGCTCCGGGGGTGTCTGCTCGAGAGCGCTAAGCACAGCTGCTTCGATTTTTGATATTGACTTCTCAATGCAGTGGCTAATCTCCTGATACGACACAGGCACCTCCATAGGCAGAGCCGTCATCTGATTAGGGCCATGCACTATGAAATCCTCCGGCGGATTTTCGAGTTCGGTAAGGGCAGCCCCCACGCTCATCTTAATAAGCTCGGCTGTACGTTCACCCACCTTTACATTGTGGGCGCGGCGCATATGGTTCTGGATATCATCTGTGAGGTCATCGCCCGCTATCTGTATGCTCTTGTTGCTGACGATGCCGCCAAGTGATATCACAGCTATCTCCGTGGTGCCGCCGCCTATATCCACAATCATGTTGCCTTCAGGGGCTGTCACATCCAGGCCTATACCCAAGGCCGCAGCCATAGGCTCGTAAATCATGTACACGTCACGGCCACCTGCATGCTCCGATGAGTCGCGCACCGCACGTATCTCTACCTCGGTAGACCCTGAAGGTATGCCCACCACCATGCGCAGCGAGGGCGAGAACCAGCGGTTTTTAGAACTTGCCTTCTTCACAAGACCGCGTATCATAAGCTCGGCAGCGTTAAAGTCGGCGATAACGCCTTTGCGCAACGGACGCACTGTGCGTATACGCTCGTTTTCCTTACCCTGCATCTGCTGGGCTTCCTTGCCCACGGCAATAAGCTTGTCAGTGGCCTTGTCGAGAGCCACAATCGACGGCTCGTCAATCACAATCTTGTCGTTGTGTATAATCACCGTGTTGGCAGTGCCGAGATCGATTGCTATTTCTTTAGTAAGAGAGAAAAATCGCATTTGAATAAAAATTTTTACGGATTTATGCTATGCGTGCGCAGATTAATGCTTGAAGTGGCGGAAACCTGTCATGACCATAGCTATATCATGTTTATCGCAATACTCCACCGAGTCAGTGTCGCGTATTGATCCGCCGGGCTGTATCACAGCTGTGATGCCAGCGTTTCCGGCAATCTCCACACAGTCGGCAAAGGGGAAGAAAGCGTCGGAAGCCATAACGGCTCCATTGAGATCGAATTTGAAATTATGAGCCTTTTCAATAGCCTGCTTAAGGGCGTCGACACGTGAGGTCTGCCCCACTCCGCTGGCGCAAAGCTGCAGGTTCTTTGCAAGCACGATGGCATTGCTTTTAGAGTGCTTCACTATCTTGTTTGCGAAGATGAGGTCGGCAATCTGCGAGGGATCCACAGCCTTAGTAGTCACCTGCTTAAGGTCATCGGGGGTTTCAACCTTGGTGTCGCGCTGCTGCACGAGCGCGCCGTTGAGTACAGAGCGCACGGTCTTGGATGTATCGAGGGCTGCTTTCTGCACGAGGATGATGCGGTTCTTTTTCTGCTTGAGTATGGCAAGCGCATCCTCGGTGTACGACGGGGCTATGATTACCTCAAAGAAAATCTTATTGACCTCGGCTGCCGTAACGGCGTCCACCTCACGGTTGGTAACAAGGATACCGCCGAAAGCCGACACGGGATCGCCGGCAAGAGCGGCATTCCAGGCGTCAACCAATACAGGGCGAGAGGCCAGTCCGCAGGCGTTGTTGTGTTTAATCACCGCAAAAGTGGTATCAGTGAAGTCGGATATGAGCTGCACGGCTGCATCGATATCGAGGAGGTTGTTGTAGGATATCTCCTTGCCATGGAGCTGAGTGAACATGGCATTGAAATCTCCGAAGAAATATCCGCTCTGATGGGGGTTCTCACCATAGCGCATGGGCATGGAGTCGTCGATAGCCACACGCAAGGCCGAGGGCTGGGTGTACAACGAGTCAAAATAAGAGAATATCTGGCTATCGTATTCGCTTGACACGGCGAAAGCCTCTTTGGCAAACCACTGACGCTGCTCCAGAGAAGTAGCGGCACCCTGTGTGTCAAGAATACCTGCAAGAGCAGCGTACTGCTTCTTGGAGGCCACGATTACCACATCGTTGTAATTTTTGGCGGCAGCGCGTATGAGCGAGATACCGCCTATATCGATTTTTTCTATTATATCAGCCTGCGAGGCACCTGATGCCACGGTGGCTGCGAAAGGATAGAGATCAACAATCACGAGGTCGATGGCCGGTATTTCATATTGCGCGGTCTCGGCCTGGTCGCCCTCGTTGTCACGGCGATTAAGGATACCGCCGAATACCTTAGGGTGAAGAGTCTTTACGCGCCCACCGAGAATCGATGGATATCCGGTGAGGTCCTCGACAGCGTCACATTCGTAACCGAGCTTTTCGATGAATGAACGTGTGCCGCCCGTTGAGAGGAATTTCACACCATCGGCAGCGAGCATTTTTATTATATCGTCAAGTCCGTCTTTATGGAATACAGAGATGAGAGCAGTAGAGATTTTCTTTTCTTGTGCCATGGAAACTAATATAATTCGGATTTTAGAGTGCAAAGTTACGAATTATATGATAATTTAATTGAAAATAAACGTTAAATTTTAACTGTCATCTGCCACACAAGTATATATTAGTGTCAATATGCAAAAATATAGGCTGATATGCGCTCTATAAGCAAAATTTTTTGTAGATTTGCACCTTGAAACGCAAATAATGAAAAAACGACATGGCACAGAAACCATCTATTCCAAAAGGCACAAGGGATTTCTCGCCCGTGGAAATGGCACGGCGCAACTACATATTCGGCACAATCACTGATGTGTTCAAGCTTTTCGGCTTTCAGCAAATCGAGACACCCGCAATGGAGAACCTATCCACCCTTATGGGCAAGTACGGGGAAGAGGGCGACAAGCTCCTTTTCAAGATTCTAAATTCGGGAGACTTCACAAAAGGAGTGGACGCAGCTTTATTTGCTGACGGCGACTACGTGCATTTAGCGCCTAAAATATGCGAGAAAGGGCTGAGATATGACCTCACAGTGCCTTTCGCGCGCTTTGTGGTGCAGCACCGCGATGAGCTACAGATGCCATTCAAGCGATACCAGATACAGCCGGTATGGCGCGCCGACCGCCCACAAAAAGGCAGATATAGGGAATTTTACCAGTGCGACGCCGATATCATAGGCTCCGACTCTCTGCTCAACGAGGTGGATCTGCTACAGATGATTGACGAGGTGTTCCGCCGCCTGAAGGTGAATATCACCATTAAAATCAACAACCGCAAAGTACTCGCCGGTATAGCCGAACTGATAGGCGAGCCCGACAAGCTGATAGACATCACTGTGGCCATAGACAAAATTGATAAAATAGGCATCGACAAGGTGAATGAAGAGCTTATCCAACGCGGCCTGAGCACGGAAGCCATCAAGGCTCTACAACCTATACTGCAAATCGACGGTGATATCAACCAACGAATCGACAAACTCTCGGTGCTGCTCGAAAGCGTACCCACCGGCAAGAAAGGTGTAGATGAACTGCGCGCGGTAATATCCGGCGCACAGGCTTTAGGACTTGAAGCCGACCTTGAACTCGACGTGTCACTTGCCCGCGGACTCAACTACTACACCGGTACCATATTAGAGGTAAAGGCCCGCGACTTTGCCATCGGCTCTATCACCGGAGGCGGCCGCTACGACAACCTTACCGGCGTGTTCGGACTTCCCGGCATCTCCGGGGTGGGCATATCATTCGGTGCCGACCGCATCTACGATGTACTCAACGCACTTGACCTCTATCCGCATGACACGCTATCCAGCCCGAAGGTACTGTTCCTGAATTTCGGGGAGAAAGAAGCTGCGGCATCAATGAAGCATATCAAAGAGCTGCGCAAAGCCTCAGTGCCCGCTATGCTATATCCCGACCCGGCAAAAATGAAGAAACAGATGGCATACGCCAACTCCATGAGTGTGCCTTATGTGGCCATAGTGGGAGAGACGGAGCTTAAGCAAGGACTCATCACCCTGAAAGACATGGCTTCAGGCTCTCAGCAGCAGCTCACAATAGAGCAATTGACCGAAAGGTTGACCATGCACGACGCATAAATCAATACTCAATAATATAAACAACACGAATATAAACAATACGCAATAGACACATACAATGCTGCAGAAATTAAAATATCTAATCTTGGCCATTGTGGCTCTGACAGCCGCAGGAAGCGCCAATGCACAATTCAGATACGGCCCTGTATTAGGCGGTTCGATCACAAACCTCAATTTCAAGCAAGATATCGTCACCGTGAAAAAGACAGGTGGCTTCCAAGCCGGTATACAGACTGAGATGATGTTTCCGGGTATAGGCTTCGGTATCGATTTCGGCCTAATCTACAATCTGGCGGGAGCCAAGATGAATCTCGGCGAAAGGCTCATGTGGCAGTCAGCCGGATACGGAAACGAAAGAATCATGATACACGAGCTTACCATCCCGTTCCACCTGCGTTTCAAGTACACTCGCCTTAACGGACTCGAGGACACGCTGGCTCCATTTTTGTATTTGGGACCAGACTTCCATATACAGGCCGGACACAGCAAGTGTGATGCCATGAAATTCTCAGGCGGCGATGTGGCTTTGAGTTTCGGTCTCGGTGTGGAAATCCTGCGCAACTGGCAACTTTCCGCCCAATATAGCTTTGGAGCCACATATGCACTTAAAGCCAAACAGCTCACAGATTATAGCGCGCGCACCAAGCAATGGACATTACGCGTGGCTTACCTCTTCTGACGAGATTGAGGACGGCACGGTATATAATGCCGCATCTCAACGACCCGACATTTTACAAAAGCCTTAACTTTACGTACAGCCGGCTATTTTAGCCGGCTATTTTTACGCTTGCGTGATAATTTCTCCGCTTCACGGCGGTGTATGGCAGCGCTTTTCTCGTCGCCCACCTTTTCATAGCCATCAGCAAGAGACAGGTGCACTGCCGCTATTTTGCCATTACGGTCAAGAGCCTGAAGCAGCAAATCCATACCCTGAGCTATATCACCATAATTTATGGCAAGACGCCCGGCTTCATATGGCGCCCTATAGTCATCCTTATCGATACGGGAGGCTTTGAGCAGACATTCCATGGCCCCGTCAAAATCATTAGTTTCGGCCAAAGCAAGCCCCTTGCACAGCCATGCATTAGAGTATTCGGGGCATAGCCACAGTGCCTTATCGTAATTGGCTATCGCCACCTGAATATCCCAGCCCTCGGAGCGTGTCTCCTCGCCCATCTCCACATATTCTGTGGCAAGACGGAGAAATTTCTTATTAGCTTCATCCAATTGTGTCTGCATATTCTCTATTTTGCGTTCCAATTCCTTGAATTTAGCCAACTTCACGCCTATTAGCCTTACGGCATCAGGACGGTGCAGCTCGTTGCGCGCCGTCACAGCCTCAGCCAGCTTGGATGCAGCCATTGAGAAATCTCCGACATCAAAGGCCTTAGCCGCCTTATTGTAGCAGTCATCTGCCCGCGCATTGTCGAGAGCATTATTTATAAGCCCCTCGTTATTGAACATCTGGCTGAATCTTACCACACGCATATTCACGAATATATCACGTGGACTGATGGTTGACCTCAATTTTATGCCTGACAATGAGCGGCAGCGACTAAGAGCCACATATGTCTGACCGCCGGAAAAGGCACCCTGCCCCACATCAATATACACCTTATCGAAAGTAAGACCCTGGCTCTTATGTATAGTGATGGCCCACGCCAACTTCAACGGCAACTGTGTATAAGAGCCTATGCTGATTTCATTGATTTTTTTCTTCTCCTCGTCGTATTCATATCGCACATTTTCCCATATCTCCCGTGCCACTATATGTTTTGACCCATCCTCAAGCTGCACCTTCACTTCCTCGGTCATGATTTCCACCACGCGCCCTATGGTGCCGTTGACCCACCGGTGCTCCACATCGTTTTTCACGAATACCACCTGCGCCCCCTCTTTAAGCACGAGCACGCGATCGGTTGGCAGCGAATTGTCAGGAAACTCGCCGGAAATATCTCCTATGAATTTGCGCTCCGGTCGTTTAATAGCTGAAAGACGAGCCTCGTTAATCTGGTCTACAATGTCTCGCCGGGTGGCAATGGTCATCGTGAAGTCGGCTTCGTTTTTAGTGCCCGGAGCCTCCACCTTACTGTTGAGCAGCATCATATCAGCCTGCGAGGGCGATCCCACGCGTATGCGGTCGAGCATGCCGATAAATTCAGGGTCGTTTTGGCGATATACCTTGTTAAGCTCAATCGGCACCACCGACATGTACGAGAAAGCGAAAGCGTTGAAGAAGAACATGCCATCCTTATAATAATATGAGAGCACATCGCGTACATCGCCTGTCACTACGGGCTCAAGCTGAAACACGTCACCCACCAGAAGCAGCTGCTTCCCGGCAAACGGCTGACGCATATTGCCGCAGAATACCTGGAGGATGCGGTTGATGAAATCTATCACGTCGGCCCTTACCATCGACACCTCATCTATTATAATAAGGTCAAGCTCTTTAAGAAGCTTCACAAACTCCTTTTTGTATTTCATGCGTTCGCGCAGTCGGCGCGGCTGCGAGAAGTTGGGGTCATCGGGCAGAAAGGGCTTGAATGGCAGTTTGAAGAAAGAGTGCAAGGTCTGGCCTCCGGCATTTACCGCGGCAATGCCTGTGGGCGCAAGCACCACGAATTTCTTTTTTGTGGTGGCTGTAAGATATTTAAGGAAAGTGGACTTTCCGGTGCCGGCTTTGCCGGTAAGAAACACCGATTGCGAGGTGTAGTTGATGAGCTTCAGGGCATTCTGAAATTCCACACTGTCGGTATCTATCTTGTCAATATCAATGTCTGAGGCCTTTTGCATTTAGCGGATGATATGGATTAGGATGTGAGGCGTGAATAATAACGACAACGGATGCCCCTTGTACACAAGGGCATCCGTCAGCCATAGGAGTCGAGTAAGGACTCTATTATTTCTTGCGGTTGCCGTAACGGCTCATGAACTTATCTACGCGGCCGGCTGTATCGACAAGTTTCTGCTTACCTGTGAAGAACGGGTGGCTGCTGCTTGTGATTTCAAGTTTTACCAAAGGATAAGTTTTGCCGTCAACTTCGATTGTTTCGCGTGAGGCAACGGTGGAGCGAGTGATGAAAATCTCGTCGTTAGACATGTCTTTGAACACCACTTCGCGGTAATTTTCGGGATGAACACCTTGTTTCATTTTATAAGAGCTCTTTAAAATTTCGAAATGAATTTGCGGCGCTGGTAAGACGCCTTTAATTCGTAATGGCTTGCAAAGGTACGCATTATTCCCGACATGACAAAATCTTTGCGCGTTTTTTTGATTTTTGTCGCAAAGTTTACGGCAAAGGGCATACCCGTCGCCTGTTTTCTCCATCTGTCATATACCGCGGGATTGCATCTTTTACATTCTTTTTGTTTGCGAAATACGGATTTTAGACGTATATTTGCGAAATAAATTAACATTCTACCCGATGCGCACTAAAAATCATATGATTGGTATATCCATTATACCCCGCAATGTCATGATTGCAGGGTTGGTTCTTTTTGCCTTTTCTCTTAAATGCATGGCAAAAGGAAATGTATCGCTGCCTTTCGATGGAGAGCGGATTACAAAATGGATAGTCGAACCCACTGACTTTTCGAACACCGGTGATGACGCCATTATAGATTTGTCAAACGCCGTAATTCTGAACACTTTCGAGTGTAGCTACCGCGTGTACGGCGACACGCTCGTAAGCCGGCAGTGGCTCGGGCAGAAGGACTGGTTCGTCACGCGCCCCAAGGGCGTGTGGAGCGTGGGTTGGAACGACAGGCTGACACAGAGAAGGCATAAAATCGGATTGCCCTATCTGCCTCTCGATGCCTCGGGGACCGCGTGCAGCGACAGCGTCACCGTCACCAATGTCAACACCGGCCAGCTCAGATCGCTCCGCTCATCCCGCTTGGATGTGGGCGATGGATGCGGGTTCGTGTTCGCCGGGGGCGATACGGTGCTGTCCACCGTGCTTTATGACGAGAGGGTGACGGAGGTGTCATCCGATTCCGCGTCATACCATGGGCGTGACCGCCGCTGGTACGCGGAGGGCTACCGCTTTCCGGTGGTGCAGTGCGTCGAGA
>N._stephensi_709_foregut__coassemble_195_pt1 | contig 25031 bp, 33 predicted proteins | sample N__stephensi_709_foregut__metabat2_low_PE_014 | metagenome-assembled genome bin N | reverse complement strand
AAGAAGAGTGTTGCAACGGCTTCCCATCCTTTATTCTTGTCAAAGGCGAATCTATTCGTTGGAATAAGGATTGGGAAGAGAGCCGTGTAATTATGTCGGCTCTCTATCCGAAAGAGGAAGAGGATTAAATTTGAAATTCTATGCGGATTTTACAAAATTTGGGTTCATCTTCCCAATTTATATCCGGGAATACATATCTCCCTATAAAGACACCTTCGCTTTCGCATATCCAATGATGATATCCAAAACTATAGCTCAATCTTGGTTTATGGGGAAATAACCAAACTCGCTTGTCCTCATCTTTTGCTATCCATCCTTCTTTAGGTAAAGTGTACATATCTTAATATTTTAGCATATAATCTCATATATAATAGGGGTGCTGAATAAACCGAACCCATTTGGATTGCTTTTGGTCTTGCGACTCTTTATGCGTACCATATCGCCAAGTTTTGGGGCTGTCCCTTTATTAAATCTCGATTGAAGAATATAAGCATATCCTGTTCCTGTCTTATAAGAAATATTTAGTTGGTATTTCTCACAATCCTTTTTGCACACTTTAATTTTATATTGCCGTCTGATATAAGGGTCATCGGAGACGTATGTTATCAATGCGATGGCGTAAGCATATTCTGCTTTATACGACCTCCCGGTGGAGCGCAATTGCCGTTCTTCGCGTTCTCTCCGCTTTATCTCGGCTTTTAATTGCTCTGTGGTATAATCTTTCAGTTTCATAATAATCGTCTATTAGAGTAGGTCATTTTCTCCAAGCTCGTTGAACTCCAAAACCGGTGTGCCGAACTTTTTCTTAAATTTCAACATATAGAAACTCATTCCGTAGGAATAGTGCGGAAGCATCTCCAACGCTTCCTCTTTAGTTATCTCATGTTCCTTTGCCCCTCGATAAGCCCATCCATGCCTGTAGTAGCAAGGCATACCAAGATTTATCAATTCGGCGAGCTGTTCCGTAGTCGGTTGTCTTCCATAGTCGGGAAAACTCACCTTCGGGCGGTTGTTGAATTGGATATACTCTAAGACGGTTTTGTCGATGTATTTTATGCCACTCACATCTTCGATGATAGACATATCTATTTCAGAGAGCGGAACGACTTTAATCAACCGTTGCTCCTTATTCCAATTAGGGCGATAAGGCTCGTAGCTTATGCAAAAATATAGCTGTTTATCATTGCAACGGCAGCATATAGATGCGTGGTACGGATATTCGCCGCGTCCGTCTTTGGCGAGTTCTCTGACGGCTCGCTCACCGCATAAGGATTTCACTAATTCCATGTTAACCTTTGCTTCACGAAGATGTATGAGGATTTTGTACCCTTCGAAGCCGCAAAGGTTATCCCAATTGCAGGAAAATCCTTTTAAAAGCAAAGGCGTTATAGTAGCCACAAGCGATGCAACATTTTCACTCGGTATCGTGAGAGCGGAAAGGACTATCCCGGGGATTTCTTTTGTGCTGATATAGTATAATTGTATCATAATACGCATTTTTAGTGTTTAGAATTTTATTGTGTGGACTCTTACTTCACGGTATGTGCCTTTGAGGGTGATTTCGTAGCCCCGTGACTCCAACCATCGCTTGGCGCGGCTCATTACCTCGATTACCTCGCGTGGCTGCTTGCCGTCAAACTCGGCATCGGCAATTGGGGCAACAGGCTTACGTTGGTCAACTTTCTTGGCTTCTTTGTTGTAGCGAAGCTTTTCTGTAGCACACTCGTTGCAGACAGATGCTCTCGTACCCCATCGGGTAATCTTGAAATGAGCGATGCTTTTCTCTTCTCCGCAGTCCTTGCAAACACAAGAATCAGGAGCAAATGGATTAATTTTTACTGCTTCCATATACGTTATATATATTGTTTTAACTAAAGATTTTATCGAACCATTCTCCTTTTGCCCCTCGCTTACAATGCTCGATAGCGTCTACGGGATTGCCGTAGGGTATTATATCCACGTAGCAATGCAATCTTTCATTATACCTTGCGGCACATATCACATCGTCTACCTCGATTATAAGGTATGACATTTCACCTCTTCTTGCAATTATTTTTGGTTTCATATCGCGTAAACTGATTTAACGGTTGCCACGGCTTCGTTTACCATATCCTCGACGTTGATGCCAAGCATTGAATAGAACGCCTCCTTGCCGGTCATACACTCATATGCTATCTCAATCGCCCTTTTCCCTTCCGGGGTAAACTTTCCCCGGAAGGTCTTGAAGATGCGGAAGGCTTCTTTGAGCCTGTTGGCGTTGAATAATGCCAATGCTTTTGATGTCCTGGTCTCCATATCAGAATTTGTATTTATCGGGATTGTACGCCCTTTCAAGTAGGAAATCTGCGCTATCGCACATATCATTGAATTTATCGTCCCGACAAGCCCAGACAGCAGTCCAAGTTTCGTGATGACAATGATAGACGAGACATTTTGAATCCTCGTCATATCTCACCACGAAGCAATGGCTGCTGATGCAATCGTTCCATTCGAGGTGCTTGCCGTCACTGCCAATGGCGGTGTAAGTGTGGAGTTTGCCTTGCTCTTTAAGGAGGCGATATGCCTCCTTAAGTTGTTGCTCGGCTCTTATGGCTATGTCGTATTGCATAGCCTTGCATTTCGGTGTAAGTTTCGTTGCCATATGCGTTATATTATGCGAGTGGATTTTTGAGTTGCTTGTTAATATTACTGATATTCTCACGGCTCTGCTGCTTGCTTGCATCTGCCTGAATCATTATTGATTCGAGGTATTCCATTAGTTTCCTATTGGAGACAATGTCGGCAAAGACCTTGTAGAGCGATACTCTTTTAAAATCGTGTATAGGGTCAAAGCTGCCCATCGACCCTATATTGGTGGTTAGAGTATAGACAATTTTATCTTCTTTATCCCAATCCGTATTCAGACGAATCTCAAAATCGTGACCAAATACCTTCTTTCCGTTAACCGGGTCTGTGAGAAAAATGTTGATATAAGCAACCTCTGTACAATCCATCTTCCAATTTTCAGGGAGGATTGGCTCGATGATTGCTTTCGCCTTGCAAGTATACTCTTCACGTAGCTTTCTGTTCGCTCTGATGTTGAACTTTCTTTCCTCTTCAAGTTCTTGCTTTCTTGCCGCGCCCTCCGGGGTAGCGAAATATGCCTCAACGGCCTTGGCTTGCTTGGCTTTTTCTACTTTGATTTGCATATCAGCAAGGCTTTCTTTTAGTTCTGCGAGAGAGCGCATTTTAGCATAAGCGGCAAATGAACCGTCTTTCTTGATTGTATCTATGTCTATAGTCATTTCGGATTTGCCTATGAGTACCTTGTACTCATTTCCTGTGATGAGAATCTGCTCATACAATTTTTCTTTCTGTGTCATATGCATTAGTTGTTAATTGTTTTTATTGTTGTTTTATATGATTGTTTTAAAATCACATCGCAAAATTAATAAGTAATTTTGAAATAACAAAATCTTTTTGCAAGAAAATTTGATACTTAGCTAAAGAAATTCTATAATTATATGATTGTTATGGAAATATTTATATCTTAAAAAAAATATTAATTATTTGTGATTATATAGTAAACTTATTAATTTTGCGGTGCTTTAGGGCAATAAGCAAATTTGAGACATCACGAAAGAGACATTGGCTCTCTTTTGCAATCGGAATCCATGCAAATTGCCCGGCATGGATTCCTTTTTTTTGCTATCGCAAATATAGGAATCCGACATAATGAGCTTAGAACTGGCTAAACGGCTCTGGAGTTTTAAACTGAACACTCAGTCAGCATCGCCTCAACGATGAAAAGAAGCAGGTCAATATGGCTGGACTAATATAGGCGTAAAATGGATGCAATGCTCGCCCCGGCAACATCCGACCTCATGCCCGAAAGGGAGAAGCCGGTATTAGAAACCAAACGCAAATAAGCCGAAAGGAACGAGGGAGCGGAAGTGCTGTAATTGACGGTAGGATTTTGAGGCTAATCCTAAATTCTTTCAAATCATAATATAATGATATGAGGGATATAAGGGGCTTATGCACATAAGTCAAGAAATATTATGAAACATCTCGAAGAATACGTAGTCAAGATTATAGACACAATGACCGCCAAGCGCAAAGAGCGCAACGTATATCCTGACGGCATAGATATGATAAGCTTGCAGAATAGGCTTATAAGCGATTTAAAGGCGGCTCTAAATGAGTTGTGCGGCAAAGGCATAATAATATACTACAAGACCCTAAATAGCGTAGCATTTAAAATAAAACATTAATTATGACAGTAAAGGTAAACATAAAGAGACTGCACCCTGATGCCGTAGTACCCTTCAAGAAGCATGACAGCGACTTCTGTTATGACCTTGTGGCGGTGTCGTGTAAAGAGATAGCCCCTGATGTATATAAATATGGGCTTGGTTTTTCATTACAAGTAGACAGAAACGAGAAGGCCGCAAACCTGTCTGCACATGAGAGGATAGCCTTTGATATACGCCCACGCTCGTCCGTCTGGGAAACCGGCATGGTGTTGAGCAATTGCCAGGGTACGGTAGACGATGACTATACCGGGGAAATCTCTATGGTATTCTACCATGTGATGAAGAGTATGCCGATATACAAGGTGGGTGACAGAATCGGGCAGCTTAAAATAGGGTTTACGACTGCGTTGGAGTTTACGGAAGTCGATAGCCTTGAAAAGACCATAAGGGGTGACGGAGCATACGGCTCCACAGGAATATAAAAGCAGTCCCCGGCAGGGCGCAAATGTGCTGCCTGTCCGGGGATAATTTTGGGCTGTATCGGGGTTGCCTTAAAGCGGTCTTGGGGTTGTCTTGGGGTTGTTCTGGGGCTTGCGCACAATCGTATGCTTTGAGATTGTGCATTTTTTTGTTATCTTCGGTCGTTCCGATGTCAGCTTGTACGCCCACATGGATTCTATCGTACACCCTAACTGGTCAGCGGAGAATCGTTCAAATATTGCCGCTATCGAGCCGAAGTAGTACTCCGACTGCCCATCCACCGGGTTAAAGAATTGCACTTTAATCACGTTTTCCATTTTGTTTAGTTATTATATTCTTATAATTCTCATATGCTTTTCGCTGTATGCCTTTTAACAGCTCGTCTTGGGCGGCTTCCAGCTCTTCCGTGGTCTCGCCCCATTGACGTTTGACACGTGCGAGCTTCTCATCGTCGCAATCGCCGGAAAGGACACATTCAAGGTCATCCTCCCATCCTATCTCATCGGAGTGGTCGTAATCGGGATAATGCTCCACGATAAAATCCCAATCCATAGAGATGATTTCCCCGGTATCAGGGTTTATCGTTACTTTTTCCTCCATATTCCTTTATCATGTCTTTAAGCGTGATGATGTCATAATCTTCACGGTATTGCGAATCAAAGATAACCGTGACGTAATCCGAGATGTACGTTTCCCCATAGTTATCCTCTTCGTAGCATGTGGTAATGCAATATTCAGCATTGCCTATCGTTATGTAGCGGTCTACGAAACAATCACCGTATGGGCGACCGTCGTAGGTATCATCGACACTCCATAGATGCGAATCGAGCAGCGTTTCTTCCGATTCTTCTTTCTTGAAAATGTCATATTGCTCCACAATTGCCTCTATCTCTTCTATTGTTATACCTGCTGGCAATTCCATGATCCTTTGTCTAATGCGAGAGACGGCGTTTGCACCGCCTCTCGCGGATGGATTATATAAGATTGAATTGTTCATCAAGGAAACTCGACATTGCGAGATTCTGCGGCATCATAGCCGGAATATCCATTGTCGTGGCTTTGTATAGTTCGGTCGCTCCGTTATATATATCCCATACGCTGATACGCCGGTTCTCGTGATAGCGCAGCATCATCGCCTCTGTAAACTGGCATATTTGCGCCTGATTGAGTGGGTATGTGCGATTCTCTCGAATTGCCTTTATATTGGTGTCGCTCTTAATGCGGAGGGCGGTAAGCAAGCCTATTAGACGGAACATTTGGTCTGTCGACACTTCAATTTCTTTCATCCTTGCTATCTTCTCTCGCTCGGTGATTATGATATGGCGCGCGTCGAAGAGCCAAGACCTTACAGCGTCGATAACCTGCGGCACTTCCACCTTTTCCTCTTTGTCTCGTCGCCCTTTGCCTCGCTCGTTATATGTGGCTATATATTGCCCTTCGCCAAGCATACATTGATTGTGGCATACGCGCACCATGTTGCCGAAGCCTACCTGTATGCCCTTCTGATGAAAGGCCACGGCAAGGTTTGTGGTATGCGACTCATCATCGAAGTCTGTTAGACGGATGTTTGCGAACACTCTGCGCAGCAGGTGGGCTTCGACGGCTCTCTCGCCATAGTGCTGCTCCACTTCGGGAATGATAACCACACCCGGTGTCTGACGCTCCTTGTTTTGTGCGGCGAAGAGGTCATATACTTCGCTGTTATAGCCGGCTTCCTTGCATAGTTCAAGGATCTGGTGGATGAGGGCGAAGTGGTATATGCCGCGTAACGGTTTGCCGGACACGTCTTTTTCGAGCTGTGTGCGCTCCAGTTGGTCGAGTGTTAGCATCTGGACCTTTGCTTGGTCAAATGACAGAAACTTGTTTTTAAGGGTTGATTCCATTTCGTTATGATTATATCTATGTGTTAAATTGTAATATTATCTATGAGTTCCAGACCTCCGACTTGCTAAAATTCTTGTCTTTCGTAAGGCTTACGCTTCTGTATTGGCGGTTATAGCCGATTGTCTGTTGCCGGTCATCGACATATCTGTTTATCCTCGGGTATCTCTCGCATATCCACCTCATGAAAGGGATGCTTATCCAATGGTCACATACTCCATAATTATGGTCTGGAACAATCACATACCAGTCTTTTTCACTCCATGCGAGTTTTTCCATTTCATTTTCTGTCATGGGCTGCGGCTTGCGGCCGTCATCTTCCGGAAATCTGACCTCGCATATATCGGGGATTTCCTCTATGGAGTCGTAGCAGGATATAAAGCCATAGCCCCATTTCTTTTTTTCGTGATACATATTAGTCGAATAATGATTTTTGTTTAGGTCTCATAATATCGTCATAGCAGGCATTGAACGCTATCTTCGGGGATAGTTTTATGCTATATGATAATTCGCGTATTTCCTCCGTTCTGCGGCGAATCTCGCTAATCTTGAATAATTGCTCCATTACCTTGATGAATTGCGTGAGAACGCAAAGCAATAGCCTTATCTCGATAGGATTCTGTGCCTTTAACGAGTCATTCGGTACTGCCTTTTCTTTAGCGGGTTCGGTGATGCCTCGTTTAACGAGCGTCTTTGTGATTTTCGGGTCTTCCAACTGCTCACATATGGCCACTCGCCTGCCTGCTCTGACCAATTTGGGAAGATAGGTGTCGAGTGCATGTTGCGGAAATCCCGCCAGCTCCACGTGTTTGGATGTGCCGTTGGCTCGTCGTGTAAGCGTGATGCCAAGTACTTTTGATGCTATAATGGCATCATCACCGAAACATTCGTAGAAGTCGCCTATTCTGAAGAGAAGCACCGCATCGGGATGCCTTCTCTTCATTTCGGTATATTGCGTCAAAAGTGATGTGGTCATGCTTATATCGCCATTTTGTTGATTATACCTCTTGCCAGTCTTGCGCTCTGCGACTTGTAGAGATAAGCCGAGAGTGCGCTGCGCAGTGTCTTGGGTCGCTCGAGGATGAACATAAGGATTTCGTCGCTCCATTCGATATTGTCGGGATTGTCGATAAATCCGTCGAGGGCGTTTATCATGCGGAGGGTATAATCTTCCGCCGGGGTAAGTTTGGCTAAATTTGTCATATACGCTATATTGATTAGTTGATTAATGATTTGATTTTTCTTCTAAGTGTTCGGCTAAGGCATTTCTTCTTCTGATACCTTGGGTAGCCTTTGCGGTATGATTGCCTACCAAAGTCGAGTTTAAAGAATGTGAAGAGTTTATGTCCTGAAATCTTCATTTTATGCTATGTTGAGATATTATCAATTTCTTATTCAGCGATAATTTGGAGTATTCTTTCGAGTTTGTCGGTGGATAATTTCAAAAAGTCTGTGTTGCGTATTTTATAAGAGATTTCGTTTCGACGCTGCTCTTCAAATAGTTCAGCCTCTTTTTTGGCAACCATCTCTTCTGTCAGCGGCACGATATGGGTTGTGCTAAAACCGTTGTTGCCGGATAAGCGTCCATCAGACTTTCTGAATCTGCCATATTCGCTCACAATAATCAAAGTTTGTGTGACTTTGATAACACGTTTAACTTTCTCACAGATATGGTTTATTACTAAAACCTTATCTCCTACCTTTAAATCTTCAAGTTTCATATTTTCTTTAGTGTTTGTGGGGCGGGGTTGCACCGCCCCGGTAATTATTAATAGATGTGAAGAGTCACTATACCTGTTCTTGGGAAATCTACACTTCCGTTCACCTTATTAATTTCAGCTTGCATTCCGAGAATTGAGCCGAAATCTATTGTATTCGTCGAATAAGATAAATTGAATGTAATAATTGCTCCTGCCGAAACAGTCACCCAAATATCAGCTACTCGTGCATTGTACTTGCTTTCCATCTTTTCGGCTATCTTGTTAGCAATCGCCTTAAAGTCTTTTTTATTAGCTTTCTGTGTCATATGCGTTATTTTTATACTGGTTTATTTCAAGAGTTTTTTGATTGCATTCCACGCACCATTGATGGTCATATATTCTTTTTCGATTTCCTCTTCGTTATCGTCTGATATATAGTTTACTGTGATTGGTAAGTGACCGAGAGAATCTACATCTGAAGCCATGATACCAACAAATATGCTTATGCCGTTTTCGTAGGTTTCAAACCAATTTGATGCGCCTTCATTAGAATTTTGCACAAATCCTGCTAAAAGGAGATTGGCGGTGAATTTTTCTTTCTGTGTCATATGTGTAATCTTTTTGAATTATTCTATTGCTTCCATTAAAGCATTCGTTATTTCTTCTTCACTTAATCCTCTATCACGAAGGTCTTGTTCGTACTCGATTAACCATCCAAATGCGTCTTCGCTCATTTCCGTTATTTCTTATTAGTTAAACTTGATTTAAAGTGATTGTTTTAAAATCACATCGCAAAATTAATAAGTAATTTTGAAATAACAAAATATTTTTGCAAGAAAATTAAGCACTTAACTAAAGTTATTCTATAATAACATGATTATCACGGAAATAATTTTAAAAATTTTTTCTAAAAAATTTTGTGATTACATTATAATATGTTACCTTTGATGAAAATTCTGCTATTATGACCATTAAAGAACGTATTACAAAAAGACTGAAACCGAAAGTGAAGCAGTTCGGGTTTAGCAAAAAGGTGTTTAAGGGTGTCGCTGCCAAGATTGCCGACAAGCTTGAAGACATAGACGAGAATGCTTCAGAGGATGATATAAACGCCAAGATAGACGAAGCTGTCGAGGATTCATTGCCATACCTCGCCCTTATCCAGTCCTCTGCCACTGAGCAGTTTGATGAATGGAAAAAGGGTCAGCAAAAGGGCGAGAACGACGAAGATGAGGAAGATGAAGATGTTGACATACCCGAATCTCGCCGCAACCGTTCGACCAAACCTAATCGCACAACGAAGATAGACGATGAGCCTGCGTGGTTCAAGAAATTCCGTGTGGAGCAGGAGGCGAAATTCGAAGCCTTGCAGGGCGAGAAGATTGCCGAGAGCCGACGATCCAAGCTGGAAAAGCTCTTGAAAGATACAGGCACATTCGGAAACCGCACTCTTAAAAGCTTCACGCGCATGAAGTTTGATAGTGATGAGGATTTCGATGATTTCTACTCCGGTGTCGAAGAGGATTTGAAGGCTTACAATCAGGAGCGCGCTGATGCCGGGCTGTCCGCAGCCGGCAATCCCCCCGGCGGCAAAGGTGGTAAGCAAGAGACCAAAATCGAAGAGGTTACCGATGCGGAAATAGACGCTATCGTGGCAAGCCTCTGATATTACCCACTAATTATATTATAGAATTATTATGGCAAGCGTTAATCTCGCTAAGGAAGTGGAGCAGTTTTCCGCCGGGCTTGACTCTATCCTGATACGGCGCAAGGGAGGCCGCATTATCGGCGGCGTAGTCCTCGACCTTTCCGATTGGTCGGAGAATACGGTCAAAGGCGGTCATATCATCATCTCAAAAGAGACTGACGGCATTACTGCATACAAGCCGTTGCCTGTCTCCGGCGATAAGTATGCGTCACTCCCCACGGGGTTCGAATATTCAGGTGTGCTTGTGCGCACCGTGCTAAAGGAAGACCCGAGAGCCGCAGTGCAATACGACGGAGAAATCAACGATAAGGCTATGCCCTATCCCATAGACACAATCAAAGCGGCATTAAAAACCGCATTACCATCACTATATTTCAAGCACGATTAAATAAAGAGGGTATATGATAGAATCGCAATTCGCAGACCTTTCGGCGCGTATCTTCCCGAAACTGCAAAATATTGTGGAAAAGGAGCGCGGGCTTGTCAACGGCGGCAAGCAGCGCACTTATCTACATAAGACCATGCTCCGCAAGGTATTCTCCGCTGACCAGAAATGGACTTCCGCATCGGTGGATACCACCTATGTGAAGGCCGATATTGTATCGCTTAACTCACCATTACCTATAAAGAGGCGCGACTCCATCGCTATGGCATCCGGCTCTCTGCCCAAACACGGCATGAAAAAGGAAATGGAAGAGAGCGATATAAACGCAATCAACATTATGAAAGCCAACGGCACGGAATGGACTCAGATTGCCGCCAAGCTCGCCAATGCCCCTGTGGCCTGCGCCGTGGGTCTTGACGAGTCAAACGAGGATTGTTTCCTTTCGGGGCTTTCCAACGGCATAGTGGCCGTCGAGGATAAAAACAATGTAGGCACAGCACTCCGCATCGATTTCGGCTATCTCGCCAAGAACGGATTCGGAGTCGCAACCGAGGACGAGCTTACGCTTGACGATATAGAAATGGTGCTTGACTATGCCACGCAGCAAGGCGACACCATCACCACAATCATGATGTCGGAAGCGAGATATAAAAAGCTCCGCAAGACAAGAGGTGCAAAGGAGCTTGTGGCTAACTATGAGGGCAGGGTATATACGGATACCACCAGCCTTCCCGTTCCCACCGCCACACGCTTTGACGAGGCTTTCGCAGACCAGTACGGCGGCGTGTCTATCAAGCGTGTCAACCGCTCAATCTACTATGAGAAGAACGGAAAGCGCGCATCATACCAGCCATGGAATGACAACAGAGTGATATATCTCACCTCTGATACCGTGGGTAGCCTCGTTTGGGGCAACCTCGCAGAAAAGTCTGCCCCAGTCAACGGTGTGGTATATTCCACCGTTGACGAGATGAAGCTTATCTCTACATTCCGCACAACAGACCCGCTAACGGAGACCACCGCCGGGCAGATGCTTGCGCTTACCGTTATCGAGGGAGTGGATAGCATCTATTGGCAGGATATTTCCGAGGAAGATGACCCGACCGAACGCGGTGACGAATCTTCCACTGCCAGCGCGCAGTCCGCATCGGCCAAGACAAGCTCAAAATCGGCAACTGCAACCGAATAATCCCTGAACAATGCCAAAGACAATAGCGCAAGCCCTAATCGACGAGATACACTATCCGCTGCCGGATGGGTTTATCTCCAATAAGCTTCTTGCCCGGGGATTGGACGGCGAAGAGGAAATCACAGCCGCAATAATCACAGGCAACGAGTTTAAGGGGGCAGTGGCCGATTGTCTATGGTCATTGTTGCAAGCTCCCAATATTTCGGAATCCGACAAGTCTGTTTCTCTTTCCAGCCCTGATGCCATTCTTAAACTTGCTAATACATATTACAGGGAGATTGGCGAAGACGAAAAGACATACGGAGAGCCGACGGTTCAGTTCGGGTGGTAGTACATATGTATAAATTTCTTTTTCTGTTATTTTTGTTTTAGGTTTACAATGGCTGTGCTTAGGCTAAGGCAATCCCGATTATCATATCTCGTAGCCAAACCCGGCTACGAGGATGATAACGGTGATTACCATCCCGGGGAGAATTTCTGGGATGGTAATATAGAATGTGGATATTCGCCGGCTGGAGCAGCCAATGAAATCAGATTTGACGATGGCAGCGTAAAGGTTTATACATATACACTCTCGCTACCGAGAGATTGCCGCGACTTTTCTATAGGCGACCGCGTGAGGATAGAGCTGATTAGCGGGCGGTGGCAGGAGTTTACTGTAAAGAGCTTTCTTCGTTATCAGTTGCAATGCAAAATGTGGATATAATGGAAATCAAAGCGTCATTTTCCGCAAAGGTCATGGAGGACTATCTAACCCGGTGTCAGGAGCTGGCTATGGATTTCACTTATCAGGCTTTGGCGTATCTTGCCGAAGAGTGTGTAAACAGGGTTCGTGACCGCTCCGCAGCAGATAGCTGGGTAGACCATACAGGCAATCTCCGCAGCTCCATTGGCTATATGATTACCGTCAACGGCAAAGTGGCAACTAAAGGAGGATTTAAACCCACCAACGCCAAAATCGGCAATGGCAGCGATGGTCAGAAGCGAGGCCCTGAATACGCCGACAGCCTTGTGTCGAGATATTCAAGCACGCCAATGGCTCTTGTTGTGGTGGCCGGAATGGAATATGCCGTATTTGTCGAGGCTCTTGATAATAAAGACGTGCTTGCCGCAACGGAATTGTGGGCAAAAGCGGAATGGAGGAATCGTGAGCCAAAGCTGAAAGCCAAAATAGAGAATGAGTGGGAAAAGCTTGCAACGCAAATGGGTTTAGCATGAAATCGGATATTGACATACAAAAGTGGCTATACCACAAAATCAAAGGCACTGAATTGCATGATTCCGCGACCGGGATATTAAGCGACCGCGGCAGACCCAACGGCTCGGAAGATGAGGATATTGTTATCGCCGTCCTCGCCAACGAGGGCGCGGGTCAGGTACAGACCGCATATGTGAATGTTAATATCTACGTCAGTGACATCTGGAACGCTGTAATAGGCGCATGGGAGCGTGATACCGTAAGGATAAGCGAACTTTGCGGGCTTTCCAGATTCTTATATAATCTATATGGTGATGAGTTCCGTGTATCCGCAAAGGACTCGTCCTCAAAAATATTACCTACCGGAGCGACGTTTCAGGACGGGCATACGGAACACGTCATCAACAATAAGCTATTTATACAGATTTGTAACGATTAAAAACTATAGACTATGATACCATCATGGGGCAAACCTCGCATCGTAGTAAAGAAGAAAAGCGAGACAACCGCCAAATATATAGAGTTCTATACGCCTGTTGAGAACTCCACACAGCTTACCACTACCAAGGGAGACAAAAAGGAAGCCAAAATTGAGGGTGGCGAAAATGAAGCCGTGAAGTATAACAAGAACACCTATGCGCTTGCCGCACAGATACGCATCGGCCTCGAAAACGGCAAAACCGTAAGGGTGAAACCTCTTAACGACTCCGACGGCGTGATAGAGGGCGAGTACGAATTATGGCTACAACCGGAAAATGCCGAAGGGCTTGGGCTTCATATGGATACTTGCAATATCTCCGTGGAAGATACCTATACAGCGGAGGACGGTATTATCTTAACATATACCTACGATGCCGTTAAGTCCGTAGGGAAAGACCAAGTTGAATGGGGCGTGGTTAAGATTACCGGTGACTATCTATCCCCGACCGCCGTCACCTTTACCCAATCAGCAGAATCGGCATAAATCGATAAAGGGGAGTAGACAAGCACTCCCCTTTTAAGCTTGATGCGTATGACAGAAAACGAAATCAATATAGAGGAAGAGATAACGGAAGCCATATTGGAACGCCCATACGGCTTTTCTGTTAACGGTGCGAGGTTTTACCTTTACCCGGTGACTCTCGGCAAATCCATATTGCTTTCGCGTCTCATGCAAGGGCTTGGCGTGGATTCGGGCTTATTGGCGAGGAATCCTTCATTAGAGACACTTCGCGTGGTTGCTGCACATAAGGAAGAGTCGTATAGGATTATCGCTTATTGTACGGCCAAAGACAAACATGAGGTATTCGACACGGATAAGATAGAAAAGCGCATAGCCTATTTATCGGCGAATCTGTCAGATGAAGAGACAGCGCAACTCTTGCTTATCATCTACCAATACGATAAGACTGCATCGTTTATCAAGCACCTCGGACTTGACCGCGAACAGAAAGAGCAAGCCAAAATATCCAAGCTAAAGAACAAGAACGGCAATACCGTGGTATTCGGCGGCAAGAGCGCATACGGCTCGCTTATAAGCGTGGCTTGCGAGAAATACGGCTGGACTCTCGACTATGCGGTGTGGGGTATAAGCCTTGTAAATCTTCGTATGCTGCTTGCTGATAGCGTTAATTCCGTATATCTTAGCGACGATGAGAAAAAAGCCGCAAGACTTACCGTCGGGCAGGAGATTGTTAATATGGATAACCCCGACAACTGGGCAAAGATAAAGGCAATGAAATGGGATTAAACTTATAGAAATTTTATTTTATAACAACCGACATTAGGCAATGGGATTACACTTCGACATATCGGCAACAGATTCGAATTTTACGCAAGTCATAGACAAGACTATGCAAAGCGTAACTAATGCCATGAAGTTAATAAGTGAAATCACCGATGAAACCAAGGGGTATGAAGACCAAATCGCACGTCTGACCGATAGGATACGTAGCTGTGACGACGGTATTAGGGTAGGTGCCAAATCAATGCACACCTTGGGGGAGGAACTGGAACAGGCGTTTAATTCGGGAGATACTAAAAGCGTAGAAGAAATATCGGCTAAGATAAGCAATGCCGCCGCACGGATGCAAAGCCTGACGGAAAAGTCTAATGAAGCGAAGGAAGCGTTGGCTGTAATCGGAGAAATGTCGGGAGACGCATCGGCTAAGCAGGCAACAGTAACCGCACCAAAGCTATTTACCGATGAGAGCGATTACTTAAAAGCGCAACAATTAAGCGCAGCTATCGAGAAGCTAAAAACGGATATAGCAAGCTTTTCGGGGTCGGAAGATGGGTTATATGCCATGCAAGACGCTTTGAATGATATGGAGAGCAAACTTACGTCTTTGGATAGCAAAGCGGCGGAAGCGGCCTCCCGGCTCGGCTCTGACTTAGGGACAAAAGCAAGTGAAGCTGCAACCAATCTGTATGAGCTGAATAAGGCGATAGTGACCCAAGAAAGCACGGTTGGTTCATTAAAGACTGCGGTACAGGATGCGACGGAGCAATTAGCCGCTTTAAAATCGGCAGGTGCGGAAAGAGATGAGATAATGAACGCACAGACGCAATTGGATGCGGTAACGCAGAGCCTAAAGAATGCAAACAACGAATTGCTGAATCTTAAAGCCGCACAAGAGGACGCAAAAACCGAAATGGGTAGGGTAAATGCGGAGATAAACCAGCATGATTCCATAATGGTAAAGATGCTCGGCGGCTACGACAAATATACAACCATTATATCCAATCTGCCTGGCCCGATACAAGGTGTAATCGGAAGCGTAAACGGAATGACCGGGGCTGCAAAGGCGTTTCTTGCCACTTCCATAGGTATCACGCTTGGGGCAATAATTATTGCACTCCAAACGCTAAAGACATGGTTCGACGAGACTTCGGAAGGGCAAATGGCATTCGCAAAAGCAAGCGGCTATGTCACAGGCATCCTTGATAAGCTTAAAATGGTTATCGCCAAAGTTGGCAAAAAGGTATATGAGGTAGGTAAGATTATATATAAGGCATTCAAAGACCCACAAAAAGCCGTAGAGGGTCTTTGGGATGTGATTATGACTAATCTTGTGAACAGATTTAAAGCCCTTAGCTTGCTCGCTTCGCACGTAGGTGAGGCCTTAGAGGCAGCATTTACTCCCGGCAAAAGCGTTTCGGATGCGATAAAAAATATCGGTGATGATATTGCCATGTTGGTAACAGGCGTTGAGAATGCCACGGATAAGATAGGCAAAGCTTACGATAAAGCGAACAATTTCATGTCATCTGTACATGAGAACGGATTAAATAAAGCGAAAATTGAAGAAGAAAAATTAAGCCTTGATAGAGAAGTGCATGAATGGGGCAAGCGAAAGGCTGAACTTGACAAGATAAAAGCGGAGGCACAAGCCAAGATATACAACACTTCCCTATCTTCCAAAGAAAGGGATAAGGCCATGAAGGAGTTTGAAGCCGCAATCGATGAGCAATATAAGAAAGAGGAAGAAATAGCCCTAAAGCGCATTCGCATACAAAACACCGATATGGGGCTTAGTAATACAAGCTTATCCGATGAGAATATGCTTGCCGACCTTGAAGCGGCGAAATTGCAACTCGAAGCAAGAAAGGCGCATGAAATTGCATCATTACAGCGGCGCAAGAATAGCATAAGCAATTCCGAAAATAGCGAAGCCAATCAGTCTGCCAAAATATTATCCAAAGAGCAGAATATAACAGATTTGCTCCGCAAGCAAGGCATAGAGCGGCTAAGGATACAGCAAGATTACGAATACGAGCGTTGGCAGAGTCGCATAGACCTCATGGAGGACGGTGAGGCAAAGGTGCTTGCCCAAATGGAGCTTGACAATAAGAAAGAGATAACTGCACTTGAACGAAACAAAGAGCAGGAGATTGAAGCGGAGATTTCACGTCAAAAAGCATTATTTGACGCACAGGAAGAAGCGAAATCAGCAAAAAACAAGAAATATAGCAAGAAAGTGTTCAATACCAATCTCAAAGACGAGAGCAATGCCGACATTGACCGCACAAGGATTGACACCATAGAGGCGCGTTACAATCAGCTCTATGCCGACCTCGCAGCCAAGCAGGCCAAAGCGGAACAAGACCGCCTGAAAGCCGCCAATGAAGCGATGAACGCCTATCTGCAGGAGTTCGGTAACTATCAGCAGAAACGCCTTGCCATTCAGGAGGAATATGAGAAAAAGATAACCAAGGCGCAAAATGAGGGGGAGCGTATGACGCTGATAGCGCAGCGAGACAAATCGCTTGCCGACCTCGACTATTCCGAATGGGTTGATACCGGGGCTATAGCCCTCGCTTTCGGAGATATAAGCAAGCTGTCGGATTCGACCGTAGACAAGCTTATAGACGATATGGAGCGTTACCGTGAAAAGGTAATAGCCACATTCGACCCCGACAAGATTAAGGAATACGAACAGGCATTAACCGCACTGCATGACAGGCAGGCAGACAAGTCGTTCGGCTTGTTATCAGGCGCGATTCCCGAATACTTTGTGCAACGCAAATCCGTAGCGTCACAAAAAGATTCCGCCCTCGCCAACGTGCGCTCGCTCGACAGCCAAAGAGCCGCATTACAATCAAGGAAGATAGCGTTGGAAAGCCAACAAGCCAACGGTAATGACGTAAGCAAGGAACTTTCGGAGGTTAACTCCCAACTTCAAGCCAACGAAAACGCCACAAAGAAAGCGAAGAATGCCTTTAAACAACTCCAAGAGCAATGGGATAGCCTTAACTCTCCCGAAGATAAATTCTACGGCATATGCGAAGCCGTAGCGCAGGCGGCCGGCATGGTAGGCACGCTATCCAACCAATTCGCCGCGATGGCCGATGCCATGGGGACAGGAGGTCTTTCAAGCGCGGCAAGCACGGTGGGAGAAGCAATGAGCAGCGTGCAAAACGTGGCATCGGGATTCGCCAACGGCGGTCTTGTGGGCGGTATAGCAGCAGCCGCAGGCGAGGTCATGGGATGGGCTACCAAGTTATTCTCTGCGGGCGACGCGAAGCATGAGAAGAAGATAAAGAAGCTGCAAGAACAGATAGACGCACTCAACAAGTCGTATGAGAAGCTTAACAATTCTGTTGAGGACGCGTATTCCACGGACGCTTCCGGCCTTATAGAGCAGCAGAACACGCTCCTTAAACAGCAAAAAATCCTTATCCAACAGCAAATGGCAGAAGAGGAAGCCAAGAAAAAGACGGATAGTGAAAAGATTAAGAATTACAAGGAGCAGCTTGAAGAGATAGACGAGATTCTCGAGGATAACAAGAAAAAAGCCAAGGAGGCAATCATTGGAACGGATATAAAATCAGCCATAGGCGAGTTTGCAGATGCGTATGCCTCCGCTTGGGAGGACGGCACGGACGCGGCGAGCAAATCCATGTCGGCGGTGAAATCCATCGTCACCTCGGCTCTCAACGAATTATTGAAAAAGCGTCTACAGCCGACAGTCGATTCTTTCTACGACTCCCTTGCCAAAGCCATGTCCGCTGGTATACTTACCGAGACGGAGCTTACGAATCTTGACGCTTTAAAATCACAGATGGATTCCATAGTGTTAGCCGAGGAAGAGCAATATAAGAAGATACTCGACCGCTACAAAGACCTCGACGAGCTGAAAGAGGAACTTACCGACATATCATTTGATTCCGTCCGAGACAACTTTAAGAGCCAGTTGCTTGACATGGAAGCTGACGCTTCGGATTTTACCGAATCGTTCACCGATATGCTACGCTCCGCAGTCATAGAGGGGCTTATGGATAACAAGTATGACGCTATGTTAAAAGAGTGGTATGACGAGTTCGCCAAGGCAATGGATAACCAAACGCTTACCGACGAGGAACGAGACTCTTTGCGTCAGAAATACGAATCAATCATTAACCAAGGTTTGGCTGACCGTGACGCTCTAAACGAGATAATAGGCAGCAGTGCGTACTCGCAAGAGGCATCCAAAGGCAGTTGGGAGTCAATGGGGCAAGACCAAGCGGAAGAATTAAGCGGACGTTTTACTGCATTGACGGAGTTACAGGTAATCAGTAACGACTTACAGCTGACGCAAAACTCGATAGCCGCCGATATACTCGCCACGCTACAGGGCATGAGCATACTCACTCCCTCGGCCGGAGGAGCCGACCCTACCCTACTTGCCATTAAGGATATGGTATTCCTTTCCACCGGCTACCTTGAAGATATAGCGAAATATACCAAGATGCTTAATTCAGTGGACGCGCGGCTTGCCGCATTAAACAATATGATAGACCGTAAGCTATGACAAAGGATATAGAGAAAATACTGAATACTGCATCACGCTACAATGCTTGTGACGTGATTTCGGGCATAGATAATATGGAGGATGCCATCTCTACCCTACTGTCTCCGCAAGGCAGGGAATTTGCCTTGAATACCGGGTACCCCAATATCGAGACCTTTCGCGAGAACATTGAAGCAGGAAGCAAAATACCCGGTGTGTTTATAGATTCCGGCAAAACCCTTGCTTCAAATATTGATTGTGTGGCCGTAGGCGACACAGACCTGACCGCAAGTTTTTCGGGTACTGATAGGCTATACCACGTCATAGCCATGTATGGAGCGAATGTGCGTGTGGACGCGAGGAAATACGCGGTAGTGACGGTAACGGAGATAGGGGGCAAGGCAGGCATAACAGGCGATGGTACAGCCGCCATAAACATAGAGAAGAGATGAGCAGAGTAGACCTTATAATCAACGGCATGGACGCAAGGACGAAATGGGGAGTGGTGACCACAGGCAACACATTGTCTGCATTGCTCGCTCCTGCTTCAATGAAAGACAGACCGTCATTTTCTTCTCGTCTGGAGAACGGCTCACGTGTAGACAATTCCAATCCGAAGGTATCGCAGCGCGACCTCAACCTTGAAATACAGATGACGGCAAGCACACCCGAAGAATTCTATTCACGGCATGAAGCTTTTTGCGAGGAACTACAGAAAGGGGCATTCACACTCTCCACGTCCGACCGCCCGAATGTGGTATTTCATCTGCTTTATACGTCATGTTCTGCATATACGCAATTTTGCCGAGGTATAGCGACCCTATCCTTGAAATGCTCCGAACCAAACCCTAAAAACCGTACAGCATGAACGAGACATATGACATACAATCGCCGGATGGTGTAATATTATACAATGGTCTATTCGACGCGAATTGCACACGCAAATTTTCGCTTATGAGCGAAGATAGCATCACGTTGTGTTTTTCTTCGCGCACCGCCATAGATTTCCCTATCGGTTGCTCCGTGGGCGATTTCCTTATTACAGAGAGTCAGGTCGGCACATGGAACGCGGACACCGGCATTTGGGAATATCAGCTGAAGTTCGATGCCTATTATTGGGCGTGGGCTAATAAGATACTTAGATATGTCATACCCGGCGTTGACTCGGCAAGAGAGACTTCATTTACATTGACGGCAACCATAGATGTTCATGCCGCAATGCTAAAGAACTGCCTTGATGCGCTCGGATTATCCTACAATGGCACTCCGTTCCGCATCGATACCTTTGACACATCCCTTTCGGCAGAGCCAAAGCTTGTGCGGTATGAGAATCTTTCGGTTCTTGGCGGCATACAGGCCATAGCGGAAGCCTTTGAGTGCGAATGGTGGGTTGATGAGAATGCCGTATGTTTTGGCAAGTGTGAGAACAAGGATGCGGACTTCACTTTTGAAGCCGGTAGGAACGTCTCGTCAATATCATTCTCCCAAGGCAAGACGGAAGCTCCTAACCGCTTATATGTGTTTGGATCCGACCGCAACCTCCCAAACAATTACCGTCAGACAAGCGGCAATGACACCATAGGAGGTGTGGTCAACAAGAGGCTTATGCTTCCGGAAGGCACGGAATATCTGCAATCGGATGCCAATCTTCCGGAATCGCAGATTGTGGAAGCCGTGGTAGTGCTTGAAAGCATATACCCGAAAACCGAATTAACCATAACGGAAGAGCCGGAAACATATATCTCGGAAGTGGAGAATAACGACGGCACGACCACAAAGCAGACATTCTATCGGTTGAGATATGGCAGCGATTTTCCGTTCCTCTCGTCTTATATCCTTCCTAACGAGGAATTGCATATAATCTTCACGTCAGGCTTGCTTAACGGCATGGATTTCGGTGTACGCTTCAATCCCAAAGGCTTGAACGAAAAAGACACGAATGGTAATCTTAATCCCGAAGCGCAGCTATTGGAGATTGTGGCGAATGAAGATTATGGGCGTATGCTGCCTGATGATATCCTTAAACCGGGCAAAGGCGATACTTTCGCCCTCTACGGTTGGGATACCACAAAAATGGCTGACCTTGGGTTGATAGACGAAGCCGAAAACCTTTTGCTCGACGAAGGGAAAAAGGTATTGGAAGAGTATACAAAGGACACTTCCTCTTGCACATGCCCCATGGCTTGGGATTACATGAAACCCCTTATCGAAGAGAATAAGCAGCCTAAGCCCGGTGACAAGGTAACAATCATTGATACTGCACACTTCGGCAAAGGCGGTCGCGAAAGCCGTATAATAGGGTTTGAGTATAGCCTTGACGCGGACTATGCTACATATACCTATACTTGCGGAGAGAACGTATCCCTATCCCGACTCCAATCCATCGAGAACAAGATTGACGGTCTCGCAAAGACAGGAACAAAGGTGCAATTGCAGAACTCCCTTGATTTCTTGTCAAAGCGTTATGCCGACCGTACACCGTACCAGTTGTCATCTGATACTGCATTTGAGGTGGGGCGATATTCCGGTGGCGTAAGCGGCGGTATCTTTGGCATAGATAAAGGCACAGGGCAGAGCATAGGAGAGGTTGACAAGCTATACGTGCGCATGAAAGCGTTCTTTGAGCAGCTTACAATCATCAATTCCGCATCCATTGGAGGTAAAAAATATATTACCCCCGGCGGTAATGTGCGCATAAGCGAAGTTGAGGAAATACGCGACAAAAAGAATATTCTTACCGGTTGGCGATGCTGGTATCTCGCTGAACAAGACGGAGAGAAAACCGACTGCTTCTTTGAGGCAGGAGACCAAGCGATATGCGAGTTTTTCAACGCCAAAGAAGGCACGGCTAATAAGGTTAGCAACACCTATTATTGGCGTAAGGTTACAGAGGTGAATAATAACGGTGATATACCGCCAAGCCTTAAAGATAAGGACAATGTAACATCCGATAATAGATACGGATGGTTTGTGTTGTCTGCCACAGATTGCGAGGATACTGATAATGATACGCCCAAGGCCGATGATGTGGTAACGCAGCTCGGCAATGACCGTAACCCTGACCGGCAAAGCGCAATTATTCTCTCAGCGGTAGGCAGCGATGCGCCTTGCATCAAACTATTCCAAGGCATTGATAATTATTCGCTCGACGGAAAGGATATTGTGTCTTATGGCTACGACTCGCAGCAAGGCAACGCTTATTTCCGCTGCTATGGTGACACGTATATAGGAGACCGAGGCGGAAACACATTCATCAATTATGTGCGTAACGATAAGAGCCTTGAAGCCAAGCTAAAGCTTACATTAGAAAGCACCATCGGAGGCAAGACATTCGCTGAATACATCAAGGAAGAAGCCCCGAAAGTAAAGCAGGAGGATATTGAAGGCTTCGTTAACGCCATAACCAAGGGTAGATTCGAAGAGATACAGAGGCAGATTGACGGAGCTATAGAAACATGGTTTTACGAGGGCGTACCCACGCTTGACAATTATCCTGCGGAGGATTGGATAAACGACGAAGAAAAAGACGTGCATCTGGGCGACCTCTACTACGACCGTCTCACTGGCATAGGATACCGATTCAGCGTGATGCCTAATGGTGATTACGAGTGGTCTATCCTAAAAGACACGGAGGTGGCAAAGGCTCTCGCTGATGCAGCAAAGGCACAAGACACCGCCGACTCTAAGCGCACGGTATTCGTGGCACAACCAAAGCCGCCGTATCAAGAGGGCGATATATGGGTAAATGCCACTTATGACACCCAATACTCCAACGATATACTAAGATGTGTCAAAAGCAAATCGAACGGCACATTCGCCATAGGCGATTGGACGCTTGCATCGAAATATACCGATGATACTGCACTCAACGCCTTTATCTTGGATTATACCAAAGAAATAGACGATATACAGAATCAGATAGACGGTAAAGCGGAGACATGGTATCAGAAATCAGACCCCTCAACGGCATGGTCAACGGACAGCCTTAAAAAAGAACACAAAGGCGACCTATGGTATAATACTGATAACAATACCACATGGCATTGGGATGGTTCGAAGTGGGTGCAACAGAACGTGCCTAATAGTGTGTTCGATGCCATAGACGGCAAAGCCGACATATTCGTTTCCAAACCTACTTCGGGGTATAAGGCAAGCGACCTTTGGTTTCTTGAAGCCGATTATACGCTTTCCGGCGTTGCGTACAAGCAAGGCACGCTTGTTGTAGCCAAGAAAGACATGGGTGCAGCATGGAGCGCAGCCGACTGGGTAAAGAAAGACCGATATACCGATGATACGGCAGCGCAACAGGCAGCGGCGATAGCAGCAGCGGCACAGACAGCGGTCAACGACCTTGCCACATATGTTAACGGTGACTTTAAAAAAGGGTTAGAGGAAGCGTTTGAGGATGGTATTATTACCGCAACTGAACGGCAGGAGTTAGAGGGGTATGTCAATATCATAGACAATACGCTTGCAAGCTTTAAAGGCACTTACGACAAGCTATACGCCAATATCTATCTCGACGGCACGGCAAAATCAGGGCTAAAAACCGCATATGACAACGTTGTAACGAATACCAATGCGTTACTAAAAGCAATTAGCGATGCGGTAGCCGATAGCAAGATAACGGCAGAGGAACGCACGACTGTTGATACGGCATTTGCCGTTTTTAATACGGCTTCCGGCTCGTTTAACGCGGCAGTGGAAACCGCAAACAAGGCGATACAGGACAAACTTAAAGCCTATTCGGACGATGCCCTTACCAAAGCCAATGACGCACAGACAGCGGCAGATAATGCCAAGACGGCGGCAGATAATGCAGCAAATGACGCAAAGACCGCGAATGTCCGCCTTACCGAATGGGCAAAAGACGGTGTTATATCGCCCACAGAGAAACAAGCCATAAAGGATGAAATCGCAAGAGTGGATGCCGATAAAGCGCATATCGAAGTCGAATATACCAAGTATAGCCTTACCTCGTCAAAAGCATATAATGATGCTTATACCGCATATCGTAATCTTCTATTGTCATTAAGCGCGGCTACACCCGAAAATATTGCCATACCCTCAGAATTTACCACAATACAATCTGTATACTATTCAGAGCGTACACTTTGCCTTAATGCCATATCCAATGCCGCTGACGCATACGCCAAGGCACTTGTGGATGCACTCGAGAAAGACATAAAGGATGAGATTGCCGGATACGACTATCTAAAAAAGGCGTTAACGGACAAATCCACCATTATAGGCGGTCTTATGCTGACATCGGCTATCAAGCTCGGGTTGAACAATGATAGCATAACATCACAGGATGTTTATAGCGGCATTAATGGCGTATATAAGGACGGTAAGAGCATTGCCGCATGGTATGGCGGTGATATGATAGACTCCGCTCTAAGTGCAGCGAATAAGGCTAACGACAAGAGAGCAAGGTCGCTATTCCGTATGGATGGCAGCGGCTATCTCGCGGACGGCAATATAACATGGAGCAATGACGGCAGCGGTTCTGTAGCCGGAGGAAATATATCTTGGAACAGTCTCGGTGCGGTAACGATAGGCAGCAGCGTAACTTTCGATATATCTAATGTCAACGGATTGCAGAATACGCTCAACGGCATAACAAGCCATATCAACGGCATGAATAATCTTCTTGTGGCAGTGGAAAACGATGCAAGCCATACGGAACATCCGTTCTCATGGGCGCAAGCCAATCCGTCAAAGGTCTATGCCATTAAGTCAAAGGTGGGTTTCTATTCCACCGGATTCTTGTCGGCAATGGGCATGAATGACGATGCAGGCAGCGGTGGCATCGACCAAAAATGGCTTGACGATAACGGCTATGCCACCCTGACGGACACTCTGGCCGCGGTGACGTGGGCAGACGTTAGCGGCAAGCCGTCGTGGATAGGGTCTACGAAGCCCTCATACTCATGGGGAGAGATTACGGGCAAGCCGTCGTGGATAGGCGCGGCCAAGCCCACGTATGCTTTCGGCGACCTCA
>N._stephensi_709_foregut__coassemble_189_pt1 | contig 25424 bp, 21 predicted proteins | sample N__stephensi_709_foregut__metabat2_low_PE_014 | metagenome-assembled genome bin N | reverse complement strand
TTTATAATGCTTTTCGGTTTATTAAGACGGGTGGCATAATCTCGGCTATTACTTCAAATGCATGGCTTGGCAAGGAGTATGGTATACAATTCAAAGATTTTATACTGAGCAACTTTCATATAAAATACGTGATTAGAAGCACAGCCGAACATTGGTTTACGGATTCTCAGGTGTCAACAATTTATTTTGTTTTGAGAAACGTCATTAACAACGAGCCTACTAAGTTCGTGTCATTCAACTTCAAACTCTCAGATTATTTCGGTAATATGAGTAACCAAATGCAATTAGCCAAAATTGAAACCCTTTACTCTGAAATAGATAATTGTGATTTGGTGTCTAACCCCAAGTGGAAAAAGGATACACTCTTTCCGGACGTATACCATAAGAATGATGGAACGATTGATGTCTCTATAATCTCACGGAGTGTGTTGGAAAAAAGTCTTACTACAGAAACCAATTGGTCGCAATTTTTTACTGCTGTTAATCCTCTTGAAATATTCGAGCCATATATTACGCAATATTCACCGAATATCTTTACAGTGATTCGTGGCGAACGCACAGGATGGAATGATATGTTTATAATCAAGAATGATGTTATAGACGCGTCAGGCATTTCAAGTAAGTTTTTAGTACCCTATGTCAAGCGTCCTGATGAAATTTCTACAATCCTATTCTCCGGTAGATATAAATATAGTGCGTTTGTTTGTTCAAATCCCCTCTCGTCCTTAGATTTGGGAACAAGAAGGTGGATTCGCAAATTCGAGAATACGCCTAATAAAAATGGATCGCAAACGGTATCAGAAGCCAATGCTAACCACACCCCATTTTGGTATAGTATCTCACCCAAATCGGCTCATATCGTCACTGCAATTAATCCATACGAGCGTTTCTTCTTTTCATATTCTCCTACTGCTTTTGCCATTGACCAGCGTATGATTGCTATGCAAGTTAAGGATAATCAGGATATTGAATTAATCGCTGCATTACTAAACTCTATTTCAACTTTGCTGACACTCGAATTTAAAGGTACATCAAGAAACCTCGGTGCATTAGACCTCAATGCCAACTTCCTGAAAAGAGTAAGATTGCTCAATCCTAATCTTCTTTCTGAATCAGCAAAAAAAGATATAAAAAAAGCTTTTGATCCTCTTAAAAATAGACCCGTATATCCCGTTTATGAAGAATGTAAAATGGAGGATAGAATAAACTTTGACCGCATTGTTTTGAGGGCGTTCGGTATAAACGAGTCAAAGCTTGATTCGTTATACAAACTTTTATGCAATCATGTCAGAGAGAGAGTCTCTATGAAGGTGAAATAACGCATATTGTTCCTTTATAGGTGAAGCGAGAAAGATTTGTGCATTTGAAATGTAGTTGTCATTTGTTGTTCCAAAGTTTCCTCTAATTAAAGAATCGGGGATATGTACAATATCATCCACAATTACTTCACTGACATCTTGAAGTAATCATGCTTTAGCCAATTGCGATATACGGGATCCTGAAAATGTACTGTCCCTCCTATGTCATCAAGGATGTTGGCTTTTATCAATGCGTCCTTCGATCGGCTTGCGGCAGTAGCTGAACTGATATTGTACTTTCTCATAGTTCGGGTAGATGTGATTGCAGGTTCTTCAGCAAGTAATGCGTGAAGATAATTCAACTGTTGGGTGGTCATACCTTCCGTTATATTGGCAAAAAGTAGGCTAAGTTGCCCGGTAAGTGCCGTAAAGGCTTCATTTACAATACTGTCATCACAATATTCATCGGTTCTAAACCAAGAAAGTTGTGCCAATTGCTGAGCATAATAGGGATGGCAGTCGATAAGTTTGGTGATTAGCATAGCCGACGAGTCGGAGATATGCTTACCGGTATCCTCAAAACGTTGTTTAAAAAAATCCACAAGACATTCTGCGGTAATCTTTCCAAGAAACATTAGATTCCCGAATTTATAAAATGGTTTTGAAGAGTTGGTGAATACCTCCAGCATCATGTGCCTTTTGCTGCCATAAAGGCAGTAGGCCGCATGCTGGTGATGCTGCCAATGAGTGCGTAGTTTTTTCTGAAACGCATCCGGATTGGGGAATTCCGATATGTTTTGAAACTCATCTATACAAATTACAATTTTCAGCCCCTTCGCTATTGCTATATTTTCAGCAAGATCGAGAATCTCGTCTGGCGATTTTCTGATTTCATCCCAATCGAAGTCTATCGACAACTCACTGTCAAGAGTCGCTCCTATTGTAATTTTCGGTACAAGACGTGAAAGGAAGCCCTTAGCATAGGTTAAAGCTTCATCCCATTTGGTGGAGGTCGCCTTAATTACTGCCGTAGCAAGCTGGCTATAAAACTCTTCTTCTGACCGGACATTGAAGATATCTAAATGGCAGATTCTCAAATTCGGATCCTCTTTTGTGGCTATAACAGAAGCTCGTTATACGAGAGAACTTTTTCCCCAGCGGCGTGGCGAGATGATTATAGTGTTGATTAGCGCCTTAAATTGAGATGTCAGTTGTGCAGTCTCATCCTTGCGGTCAGTGAAGTTTTTAGCTGTAGCTATCCTTCCAAATACAAATGGTGTCTCCATACTATAATTTTTTTCACTGCAAATTTAGTGAAAATCTTTATATTTACAAAAACTGTAATTACAAAAAATGTGTAATTTTTTTATACAAATAATGTAAGTATACCATCTTTTATCCCAGTCCTTACATTCAAAATTAAGACATAAGTTATAGTGCATGCTAATTTCGCTGTTGTACCCAATTGTTTGAATGATTGAACATTAGGCTGTGTGGGTAAAAAGGATGTAATCGGTAATTTTGCATCGACACCGTACCGCACTCGTTAGATGAACCGTTATCATATGTTATAACCCTTACTTTCGGCAAGAACGATTGCCTCGTTGAAGTCATTAAAGTCATCCTTGTCGAATACAACCCATACTCGGTCGAATTTCAACTGTCGCTTACGTTCAAGGTTAGAGCGTATTTCCTCGGATTTTTTGACCAGCGCACAGGTAGAACGACCTTCTCCTACTATCTCTTCTGCACGAACCTCGGAATATCTGTCTTTGACCAATTCCTTGAAATAGTTAGGCTCTGTACGCTCTCCCTCACAAACAATAAGGAATCGTACGATTTTATCTCGTGTCGCTACCTTTCGTTTCTTGGCAGCCTTTGCCTCACGTTTTTCGCATTTGAGCTGCTCGATTTTAGATTTCGGCAATTGTCCCATAATCTCAGCTCATAAACGGGACAGCCCCATAACGACCATTGATATAATCTTTCTCAATATTGCGGTCGTTTCGCACCTTGTTGCCGACTTCGTCACGAAATTCCACTAACGAATACATTTCGGTAGAGTCCGTCGCGCCTTTTTCCGTAAACCATATCTGGTCGCGCCGTAGGTAGTGAAGATTCAAGAGATTAGTGTCATGTGTGGCGAAAATCAGCTGGGCCCCTTTTTTGTTGATTCTCTTATCCATGAATAGATTAAGGATTTTACGGGTAAGGAAAGGATGCAGCTTAGCATCCAGCTCGTCTACTACCAACACCTTACCTTGAATAATAGCATCAAAAATCGGGCCGGCAATCTCAATCAGTTTCTTGGTGCCCTCCGACTCCATCTTCTCGGTGGGAAAGCTCTTAAATCCGATATGATTACCATTCGTGTCATACAGATTATGGACACTTTCAACCCTCATTTTATTTTTGTCTGTTGCTTCCGGGCTTATTGAAAGAGAATCGAAGCCCAAGTTGCTTTCAGCGAAAAATTGACGGATTTCATCAGCCCCAATTTCTTTATTGAATAGCATTTCGAGTGTCTTTCCCGAATATCCCTTACCGTCCATCCCTGACATGTACTCTATATTAGCGAACCAATCAAGAATAGCCTGTGAAACTTTACCATTTAACTGAGCCACTAATGATACGAAAAGGCGATTGGAGAGAGTGGCGCTCTGCTTGCCAAGACCCTCGGCAAAGCGCGTTTTTGAGATTTTGAATTCATCTCCACTGCGAAGAAACAGTTCAAACTCTCTTTCACCCACACGCTTTTCGTATAGCCACTCGTCAATGACAGCATCTGCTGTAAAATCGAAGCCATAGCGGAATTTTGAATTGCCGATAGTAAACTGGATTTCGAAAGATGTAGGCTCATCAGCAGATGTCATGTTAAGGCAAAATGGCTCAGCATCGAGTTTGTCTTTAGGATTCAGTTTCACAGAATTGAGTATTACATCGCGCATGGCTTTCAATGCCTTTAATGCATTGCTTTTGCCACTGGAATTGGCTCCGTACATTACGGCCACAGGTAACAATTCTACATCACAACTACAGACAACAGAATCAGGCAGCTCCTGAATAGAGGCTGCCTCCATGCTTAAAGTCATTTCATCCCGAAACGATCGGAAATTCCTGAAGGTAAAGTTTACTAACATATTATTCACGGTTTGTGCCTACAAAGATAATAATTAATTCTCATCCAAAGGCTAATTTGCGAGAAAAAATCTCATAAATTTAATTTTGTGATTAAAATTACAGTGGACTGACGTTTTTTATGTGTGTTAATCCTAAAGATCATATTGTTTCCCTTTTGCCGGGTTACAGACATGAAGTAGTGTTTACATACAGCGTAAACACTACCTTATTATACTAAGTAGGCAATCATATTTATTCATAATTTTGAGTTTATGCAAGTCACTGAAAATGATTATAGTACCATACTTCGTAACTCATAACTAATACATCTCACTTAGTTATTATAGTCAACATAAAAAAGGTTTGTGCATTTATCCTCAGAGCGCGTCAGGCGCCTTTGCTTTATACATATCTATCGGCATGATGCGAGAAGTCATAAAATGCACAAATCTATAATGCTTTAACTATAAACTCAGCGTCGCGTCAGTAGGGGCGTTAATCAGACGAAGCCTTGCGAGCCACCAAAAATATCGTGAAATAATTTGTTGTTTAACGAATAAATTTACGATATTTGCAGACCAATCATACGATATGAATTAAGACAAATGAAACCAGAACACCTTATTTTTGCTATCGTCATAGCAATGATACCACCAGCCAAAGCATTATGTACAGACATTCCGGCTATCGACCGCCAGGCACTTGTGCAGCGCAATAATCCGCACATCACCGAAATAGACACTATGGCTTCGCTATCGGTAGGCAACGGTGAATTTGCGTTCACAGTGGATGTCACCGGATTACAGACATTCCCCGAACTCTATAGCCGCGGTGTACCGCTTGGCACCATGAGCCAATGGGGATGGCACAGTTTCCCTAATCCTCATAATCTGAAATTTGAGGAGACGCTTAAAGAATACGATTTCGGCAGAGGCCGTATGGAGCCTTATTCAGTGCAGTTCAATGAAGAGGGCCGGCAAAGAGACGCGGCTGACTGGTATCGCGTGAATCCGCACCGCATGCATCTCGGCGCAATCGGCTTCTACGGACTTACACCAGAGCGCATGTCCGGCGTAAATCAGACCCTCGATATGTGGAACGGAGAGATACGTTCCGAATTCAATGTGGATGATACGCCTGTGAGTGTGCGCACATACGTACACCCCAAAATTGATATGGTGGCAGCGTCCATAAAATCAGAAAAACATATCCCCATAGCGCTACGGCTGCCATATCCTACCGGAGCGCATAGCGATGATGCCTGCGATTGGAACGCCGACTCGCTGCACATTACCCAAATAGTAAGCATGGATGCCAATACCGCCGTTTTATGCCACACCCTTGATTCCGCCTCATATTATGTGAATCTTACATGGAACGGGGCTCACCCACCAGTGATGACAGGGAGAAACATAGCCACAATCACCCCAATAACAGACGAATGGACAATCACTGCCACTTTCGCGCCCCAACCGATAAAAACTGCACAACCCACCGTGGCAGACACGCGTGATGCCGCATCGGCATATTGGAGGGGATACTGGCAGGACGGCGGTGTGGCGGATTTCAGCCACTGCACCGCCCCGCGGGCTAAAGAACTCGAACGCCGAGTGGTGCTCTCGCAATACCTTCTTGCAATACAATGCGCCGGCTCCACCCCGCCGCAGGAGACCGGACTGACATACAACTCATGGTTCGGCAAATTCCATATGGAGATGATATGGTGGCATCAGGCGCATTTTGCGCTCTGGGGGCACGAGGACCTGCTTCTACGCACATTGCCATGGTATGAATCAGCAAAAGGAGCTGCCGAAGCGATAGCGCGCAGGCAAGGCTTCAAGGGGCTTCGCTGGATGAAGATGACCGACCCCTCAGGCCTGGAAGCCCCCTCTAAAGTGGGATCGTTCCTTATCTGGCAGCAACCACATCTTATATATCTCGCCGAACTCGCCTACCGAGCCAATCATGACGAAGGAATAATCGACGGATATTATGACCTTGTGCAGAGCACAGCCGGATTCATGGCCGATTTCGTGAGCCGTGATTCAATAGGCAGATCAAATCTGCGCGGTATAATACCCGCGCAGGAGACACTCCGAGCCTCCGAGACGGCTAATCCCCCATTCGAACTTTCATACTGGCATTTCGGACTCGAGACAGCACAGAAATGGCGCGTGCGCAAAGGCGAACAACGCATGGCCGAATGGGATGATATCATATCCACACTGCCGCCTCTTGCAGCTAAGGATAGTCTGTATCTCGCCGCTGAGACCGCCCCCGACACCTATAGCGACATCCGCCTTACATCCGACCATATGGCGGTGCTTGCCGCCGTGGGGATATTACCGGCATCATCGCTTGCCGATCCCGACATTATGGACAAAACATTTGATTGGGTGTACGACCACTGGAACTGGGACAAAACCTGGGGGTGGGACTATCCTACAACCGCCATGAACGCCGTGCGCCTCGGACATCCGGAGAAAGCAATAAACGCTCTGCTCATGGATAAACGCACAAACACATACCTGCCCAACGGACACAACTATCAGGACCAGCGGCTGCGCTGCTATCTGCCCGGCAACGGTGGTCTGCTCACTGCCGTGGCCCTGATGTGCGCGGGGTGGGACGGATGCGACACCCCGAACCCCGGCTTCCCTAAAGACGGCACGTGGGATGTGCGTTGGGAGGGCATAAAACCGTTGCCATAAAAGCACAGAAACCATATTTTGAGGTTGACGATAGATTATGCGCCGGTATGCCGTTCTGCGGCTACTAATTCAAGTCGGCTACGTCCACCGCAAATGCCGTGTAGGTGGCTTATCGCGACATACTCGACAGATACCCTGACTCAGATGCCCACATTACTGACAACATCGACCTTATCCGCTACAAAGGCATACCCCCGCTATATAGCAGCATACCACAAAAAAAATGAGGCTAATGCCCTACACAAGCGTGTAGCCATTAGCCTCATTACCTACTATTTATCTGATACTATACACTTTCAGTGCCATTAGATGAGTCGGAGGGAGGGGGAGTGCCACCCTGGTCGGGATTGAAGAAATGCATAAGGTATTTCTCCTGAAATCTCTGTAGCAACTCCCAGAAATTCGGTACGAAGAGTGTACCGATCACCGCGTTGATAAACATACCGAACACTACCGCCGTGCCAAGCGATATACGGGAGGCCGCTCCCGCACCGGTGGCGAACAGCATTGGCATAACACCGAACACAAAGGCCAGGGCCGTCATGATGATAGGACGGAATCGCACCTCGCCGGCGTTAAGCGCGGCCTGGCGTATATCCATGCCCGACTTGCGATAATCGATGGCATACTCTACGATGAGGATGGCGTTTTTGGCTGAGAGTCCTAATAGCAGGATGATACCGATCTGGGTATAAATATCGATACTTTGTCCCATAATCAGACATCCCACCACCGTACCGAGAATAGCTGTAGGCATAGAAATCACTACGGCTATCGGGTCGGTCACGCTCTCGTATTGTGCGGCAAGCACTAAAATGGTGATTACCACAGCGAGTATAAGCACGAATGTCACGGTGGTGCCTCCTTGTGTCTCCTGATAAGCTTCGCCGGTCCATGCGTAAGAGTATTCGTTGCCGAGCTGCTCCTTCACAATCTCTTCCATCGCCTTTATACCTTCTGACGAACTCACACCATGAGGGGTAGATGCGGTGATGGATGCAGTGGTGTACATATTGTACCTGTTTATGAGGTTTTCGCCGCTCACCGGCTCGATGGTAGCGAATGCGGAGAAAGGCACCATTTTACCTTGTGAATTTCGCACACTCAGATTCAGCACATCATTGATATTCTTGCGCCCTTCGGAATCTGCCATAAGATTCACCTGGTACACTCGTCCGAAATCGGTGAAATCGTTGATGTATGTGCCACCCATATAGGATGATAGCACTGAATTCACGTCAGATAGCGTGAGCTGTTGTAGCTTGATCTTATCCCTGTCAAGTTTGACGCTATATTGTGGCACACCGGCTTGATAAAGAGTTGTGACTGAAGATATACGATTGTCTTTTTCAGCGGCCATCTTTACTTTCTCCACAGCCTCAGCCAATGCGTCGGCACCATTATTATTGATGTCAAGAAGCTCCATTTGCAGACCAGAAGCCATGCCCAGTCCGGGTATAGCCGGAGGATTGAGAGCGAAGATTATCGCCTCTTGGATTCCGGCGGTTGCTTCCTCGAATTTCTCAATTACAGCATCCACTGACTCGCCTTTACCCTTTCGTTTATCCCAGGGTGTGAGAGTTACGATTATGGAACCCAAATTACTGCCTGCCCCCTGTGCCATAAACGAGAAGCCGGATAAGCTTATCACATTTTCTACTTCGGGCATATTCTCAAGTATGTCCACGCATTGGTCAAGCACCGCACTCGTGCGATCCATTGAAGCGCCTGTAGGAAGCTGCACTGACCCCATGAAATAGCCCATATCCTCTTCGGGAATGTATGATGATGGCATTTTCGCGAACCCATAGAATGCAAGCCCTGTAATCAGGAAATACGTTATAATGGCTACAACGGGGCGTTTTAAGAACGTGCCCACAACCTTCATGTACGCAGCGAGTGTCACACCGAAACCCTTATTGAACCATCGGTATAAGAAAAATTGCTTGGCATTCGGATTTCTTGGCTTCAGGAACAGTGCGCATAAGGCGGGTGTGAGTGTGAGTGCGTTGATTCCTGAAAAAGCTGTGGACACAGCGATAGTGAGTGCAAACTGTTTGTAAAGCTCGCCTGTGATGCCACTGATGAACGCCGTGGGTATAAATACCGACAACAGTACAAGTACCTCGCCGATTACAGGTCCTTGAAGTTCCTCCATCGCTTTCTCTGATGCCTGACGTGGTGTGAGTTTACCCTCTGATACAATTCGGGCACAGTCCTCCACCACCACTATGGCATCGTCCACCACAATGGCGATAGCCAACACCAGTCCGAACATAGTGAGAGTGTTAAGGGAGAATCCCATGATTTTCATCACGGCGAATGTCGCGATAAGAGATACCGGGATAGTGATCATCGGTATTATGACTGCTCTCCAGTTCTGCAGGAAGAGCAGGATTACTATCATCACTATGAGCGTGGTCTCGATGAAAGTCACAAGCACCTCGTCTATACTTGCCGTGACGAAGTCGGTGGAATTCTGGATTATGCGGTAATGGACTCCCTCGGGGAAATATTCCTGAAGGTCGTTAAGTTTAGCCTCCACGCGTTTTGCCACGTCAAGAGCGTTGGCTCCGGGAAGCTGATTGATACCGATAAGTGCCGCGCCCTCTCCGTCCACTCTTGCCACCATGGAGTAGCTTTCACTGCCGAGGTCTACTTTGCCCACGTCACGCAGACGCAGCATAGAGCCGTCAGGATTGGATACGAGCACTATGTTCTCAAATTCTTCGGGAGTGACAAGACGCCCCTTTGTGGTAAGGGTGAACTGGAATTGTTCATCTCCTGATACAGGCGGCGCCCCAACCTCACCGGCAGAAACTTGGGCGTTTTGGCTTTCTATAGCTTGTATCACATCTGATGGCTGTAGACCGCGAATCCTCATCTTCTCGGGATCGAGCCATATACGCATACTGTATTCTCCCGAGCCGAATGCCTGTACCTCACCTACGCCGTCGATACGAGCCAGTTCGTCCACGATACTCAGCTGCGCATAGTTAGTAAGATATAATGCATCGTAGTTGTAGCCTTTGTCTGACTCCAGTGCTATGAACAATATGGTATTGGTGGAAGTGGACATCACCTGTACTCCCTGTTCAGTGACTGAAGTCGGTAACTGTGGTTCGGCAAGGGATACCTTATTCTGCACTTTTACCGCAGCCATATCCTGGTCCGTGCCATTCTCAAACGTAAGAGTAAGACGGTAGCTGCCGTCGGAGCCGGAACTACTACTCATATACAACAGACCCTCTACGCCGTTGAGCTGCTGTTCGATAGGCACCCCCACCGTTGTGGCTACCGTATTTGCATCCGCGCCCGGGTATGAGGCTGACACATTCACGGTAGGAGGTGTTATATTTGGAAATTGTGCTACCGGCAGATGCTCCACCGTAAGCAGTCCCGCCAACACCATCATCACGGCTATGACAATGGCAAATATAGGTCGGTCTATGAAAAATTTCGAGAACATACCTTGATTGTTAAATAGTTAAACGTGTGGTATATTATTTATACCGGTATCATTTCTCCACTATGGGTTTTACGGTCATGCCCGGGCGCACTTTAAGCAGGGCTTTTGACACGTATCTTTCGTTGCCTTTGAGCCCGGATGTGACTATTCGCATTGTGTCATTAGCCATTTCACCAACCTCGATTGGAGTATACACCACCTTATCAGAGTCGTTTACCACATATAAGAATTTCTTTGACTGGGAGGTGGATATTGCGGCGTCATTTACAAGGATTGCCTTAGTGTCAAGTTTATATGGAAGCTTCACATTGGTGTACATGCCATCTCTGATTTCTCCTTCCGGATTATCCACAAGCAGACGTAATAATATCGTGCCGGTGCTCACATCCACGTCAGGAGCTATATATACCAATTTCCCGGTATAGGGCCTTGATAGATCCTCGCTGAATGAGATGGGTACGTGATTGTAGTCGATTGTCGGGTGGTCGCTTTTTGCATCGCTCTGAAGGAATGTCTTGATATACGCCACATCCTCTATATAGAACTCGGCGAAAAGCTGTGAATTGTCGTATATTTTACAAAGTGTCACTGGCGCACCATCACCGCTTATATATGTCCCCGGGCTATACACACCTTTAGATATAAGACCGTTGATAGGGGCATATATTGTGCAGTATCCAAGGTTGGTCAGAGCAGTCTCAAGTGCGGCTTGGGCATTTTTTATTGAAGCCTCGGCTGTCTCCATATCGCTTTTGCCCTGAAGCATTTCTATTTGCGATACGGCATCGCTTTGCATGGCCTTTTTTAAGGCCTCATAGTGCTTGGATGCATACTCATATTGGCTTTTTGCGGTAGTGAGAGCTGCTTGCGCTTGGTCTCTCGCGTCGCGGTATTTTGTGTCCTCGATTGTAAAGAGGAGTTGACCTTTTTTCACTTTATCCCCCCCGTTGTAATTCTGGGTAAGAAGCGTGCCGTTCACCCTCCCTACCACATCTACGGAAGTGGTAGCCGACATTGAACCGGGATACTCTTTACTCAAAAGCACAGAGTCTGACACTACATAGGCTACATCTACAGGAAGTACACCTTCGGTGGCCTCTTTCTTCTCTTTTTTGCACGATGTGCAAGCCAATAATGCGAATATTGCTGATGCGATTATAATTTCCGTTTTCATAAATTTATAAGTAATGGGTTAAATAAAAGCTCATATATTGTGTTAAGACTAATTTGGCGTTTATCTCCTTTCGGTCTGTCCTATTCATTTGACCATCCTCCTCCGAGGGCTTCATATAGATTTATGAGAGCTGTGAGAGCCTGCCCGCGTGCTTCTATAAGTTCGTTTGAATAGGTGAGATACGATATCTGTGCGTTCGTCACATTGATAAATGCTGTAAGTCCTTGTTTGTACAGATCGATTGAAAGCTGGAATGATTTTTCGGCTTGATCCACCACATTCTCCAGCATGTCGATGTATTGTACTTGATAGTAGTATGACGACATAGCGTTGTCTACCTCCTGTACCGCTGTCAATATGGTGGAGTTATAATTGTCGATGCCGGCCATCATTTGCTGCTTGGCTTCGGCCACAGCGGCGCTTCTGCTCATTCCGTCGAATATAGTCCAGCTGAGTGTGGGCGCTATAGAATAGGTGAAACTTCGTTGAGTGAAAAGCTTATCGGCTTTATGCGACATTGTGCCTATTGAGCCGGTAAGCGACAATGTGGGCAGGAAATCCTTTTTTGCCACGCCTAATGCTGCGGCATATCCCGCAAGTGTGTACTCGGCTTCAGCCACATCCGGCCGTCGGCGCAATAGTTCCATCGGCATCCCTACAGCGACAATCTGATGATAGTCGGGCATGGTAGCTTCTGATGTGAGCGATTGTGATACATTTTGAGGAAATGTGCCTGTAAGTACGGCAATAGCATTTATTGCGGAATTAAGAGAATTCTCCATAGAGGTTTTAGCTGCTTCTGTAGAGTAAAGGGTAGTGAGCGATTGTGCCACATCAAGTCCGGAAGCAAGTCCTGCTTCATGTCGCGCCTTTGTAATCTCGGCTACCCGTCGTTGCTGGGCTATATGATTGTCGAGCACGCTTAGTTCGGTCTGAAGTGTGCGCATCTGCATATATGCTGATGCTATTTTCGAGCACACGGTCACCATCATTGCGGCATATTCGGCTCTTGATACCTCCACTTGTGCTTTGCCTTGCCGGGCGCGTGCCCTTACCTTTCCGAACACGTCTAATTGCCAGCTCATATCCACGCCCAAATCAAAATATTGGCTTTTTGTGGCAGGTACTGACACGTTTGTTGTCACGCCTGATGATCTGGCGGCATCCCATCCTCCGGAGAATGAAAGAGAAGGGTAGTATCCCGCCTTAATTTGTCGGAGGCTCTGACGCGCCATCTCTATTCTCCTCTGTGCTGCAAGCACGTCATAGTTATTTTCCACTCCTATACTGATAAGCGAATCAAGCACTGGATCGTGGAATTCTTTCCACCAGGTGTCAGATGTAGGCAGTGTCTGGTCAAACATTTCGGTATACTTCCATCCCTGTGGCATGTTTTCCGCAGTTATGGCTGATTGTGCAGCCGCACCGGTGCTTAAAAGAGAGCATACGGCTATAATAGATGTGTGTAAGAGATTGTTGAAACGCATATACATGAAATAAATAGTTGGCTATATGGAATTATAACCACAAAAAACACATTCTTGTTTGGTGAAATATGGATATATTTTCGTAAATTTGCCGAAATAAAAGAAAAAGTATGGTAGATGATACTAAAATAAAGCCCTGGAGCACCGTGAGCAGCGAGTATCTTTTCCGTCGCCCTTGGCTCACTGTCAGACGCGATGAGGTGCGCTTGCCCGATGGGCGTATAAATCCGGAATTTTATGTGCTGGAATATCCCGACTGGATTAATGTGGTGGCTGTCACCGATGATGGCATGTTTGTGCTTGAGCGTCAATACCGTTATGGTCTAGGCGAGGTGGGCTACGAGATTTGTGCAGGTGTGATAGAGGATGGTGAGAAGCCGATTGAAGCGGCAAAGCGCGAATTGTCGGAGGAGACGGGATACGAGGGGGGCGAGTGGACTAAGGTTGCCACTATAAGTGCCAATCCGAGTACCACCAATAATCTCACCCACTGCTATCTGGCCCGCGGTGTGCATCGTGTGCGCCCCCAGCACCTTGATGCCACAGAAGACATCGAGGTGATACTTCTCTCGCGCGACGAATTGTATCAGCTCCTCCTTGACGATAAAATCAAGCAGGCCCTTATGCTCGCACCCCTCTGGAAGCTTTTTGCCACCGGAGAAATCTGACAATTCTTTTTTTGCAAACTATAGATACTCATGGCATCAGACGCAAAACAAGTAGAGAACGGTAAAGCATTTGAATATGCGTTGCTATGTAACTATGCTGCTTATATAAAATCATTGGGGCTGCAAGTAAAGATTCTGGACGATAAGGCTTTTCAATCTGCTCAAAAGTGTTATGAGGCGCAAAGTGCGGATAATAAAATCAAGTATGATGAATCCGCTATGGCTACCATTCCCACTATCTCTAAACTTGAGCCGGGATTATTGAATGCTAAAGGTAGCGATGATATTCTTTTGGCATCATTGGCATCTGATTCATTCGGAGAGGATGGTGATGTAAGGGATGTGATATTTAGCAGACCTTGTGCTAATTGGGAGATTGGCTTCTCGGCAAAAAATAATAATGATGCTATAAAGCATTCGCGCCTTTCGGATCAGATAGATTTCGGTAAATTATGGCTTGCCACACCATGCTCTAAAGAATATTGGTATGCCATATCTCCGATATTTGACAGATTAAAAAATCTCAAAACAAAAAAAATCAAATGGGCTGATGTCAATGACAAATTACAAGCTATATATAAGCCGGTGTTAGGAGCTTTCAGAGATGAGATTTTCAGAATTAATGCCATTGATGACAGTACACCAGCAAAGCTCATACAGTATCTCATAGGGAAGTATCCATTCTATAAGATAATAAAAGAGGATAAGAGTAATCTTGTGATTGTAAAGGCTTTTAATATTAATAAAGGATTAAACAAAAGCGTATATGGCATATCTTCGAGATATGCTACCCCTAAACTAAATCTACCGTCAAGAATCGTGGAGTTTGAATTTAAAAAGGATTCGGATACTACACTGCACATGATTTTGGATGGCGGATGGGAAATCTCATTCAGGATACATAGCGCAAGCTCTATTGTGGAGTCATCTTTAAAGTTTGATATACAATTATTAGGCAATCCACCCATTCTTTTTACCCAGCATTTATTTCAAGATTAAATATGGACGTTATAAGCTTGTTCAGCGGAGCCGGAGGATTGGATCTCGGTTTTCATAAGGCAGGATTCTCCACTGTTGTGGCAAATGAGTACGACAAAAAGATTTGTCCGACTTATAGGGCTAATTTCCCTGACGTGAATCTGATAGAGGGAGATATCCGCAAAATCCCGTCATCGGCATTCCCTAAACGCATATGGGGCATCATCGGCGGTCCGCCATGCCAATCATGGAGCGAGGGCGGTGCACTCAGAGGCGTGGAGGATGCGAGAGGCCAGCTTTTTTATGAATATATACGGATACTCCGCGATACACAGCCGTTATTTTTCGTGGCTGAGAATGTGTCGGGGATGCTTGCGTCGCGCCATGCCGAAGCCGTGAATAGTTTTCTCGGTCTTTTCGACATGGTAGGATATGACGTGAACCTTAAAATGCTAAATGCGCAGAATTACGATGTGCCCGAAGACCGCGACAGAATATTCTATATCGGATTCAGAAAAGATCTCGGAATCAAAAACTTCGAATATCCTGAACCCCTCGAAAAGAAACCTACTCTGCGCGACTGTATTTGGGATTTACGCGACACCGCCATTCCCGCAAAAGATAAGAATAAGACAAATGGGAAAGATTGCATAGTGCCGAATCACGAATATTTTGTGGGGTCATTCTCCCCAATTTATATGTCGCGTAACCGCGTAAGGTCATGGGATGAACCCGGATTCACGGTGCAGGCCAGCGGCAGGCAATGCCAATTGCATCCTCAGGCACCAAAGATGGTAAAGGTGTCGCCTAACCTTCACAAATTCGCAGAGGGAAAGGAACAATTATATAGAAGAATGACTGTAAGAGAGGTGGCGCGTGTGCAGACATTCCCCGACTCCCATGTGTTTTTGTATGACGATGTGAATTACGGGTATAAGATGATAGGCAATGCCGTGCCGGTGAATCTCGCCTATCATATAGCTATGCAGATACGCCACACTCTCGAATCGGTGCAGAATGTCGAGTCATACCTCGGTGCCGGAGCCATGGCATTTGGTGTATCGCTGGAAACGAAATTCTACAAGCCCCAACCGATACAGCACTCCATCGCATTTGAGCCGGATACGGCGTCAGGGATTGAAGCCGCTGTCGATGAGGGTTGATGATGAGGCGTAAAACGCCTTTGAAAGCATTTCGGGCAGCGATGTGCCAGGATGCTTTTTCAGGTAGGAGCGCACTATGCGGTAGCCTACATATCGGCCTATCTGTCCTGGAGCTTTGCCTCCCAATAGAGGAGTATACGGAGCTGATGCTATGAATTTGTCTATCGTTTGAGGATTCGTGTCGTATACAAGACGTTGTAGACGCATCTCATCCCATATACTGTGTAGATTAGACTCCGCGAAGTCAAGTTGCTCTTGCGTGTATCCCAATGCTTTATGCAAGGAGGCGCCGGGCACAAGCCGCATACGGGCTTCAACAAGCGCTCCCTCATACAGCATCCAGCTCAGAAGCGTGGGTTCGTCATCTACCATGGGATACTGAGTGGCAGCAAGCACACCTGCAAGATTATATGGTATCATGTCCGGCGACTTTTGCGAACGCCTATACTCAGGCCATCCCGCGTACCCTTCGAAATCTGCCCCCAAATAATGGTTGAGGGCAATAAGTACGATGCTGTCGATTCGTACTAAAGGTCTTTGGCTTCCCCATACTACTGAGGCGAATTTAAGGGGCGGTAATTCGAGTAGCTCTTTGTCGGAGCGGCTCATCATATCACCTATGATGTTCTCTAATGGGTGAAGGCTCTTGAATACGGAGTCAACCGGTGGCTGAAACATCTCCACCACCTTTGACTCTGACCACGCGATGAGTACCGAATCGGTGACATCAGTGACCCCTACTACCGACATCATTGCTCGTATTTCTGGTCCCATGCTGTCAATTATGGCTGTTTGCCGAAGGGCGGTATCATGACCAAATGTAGCCAATGCCTTATCCAGGCGCATGATTTGCACAGGCGTTGAGTCATCGCTATTCGTGCATGAATGTGCTATAAAGGATAGTAACACAAGTGATATGGAAAGCAATATGTTGTTTTTTAACCGATACATTTCAAAAAAGCTTTTTGGATGTGCAAAGTTACTACAATCTAAAATATTTAAACCCTTTTAGGTGCGTAAAAGTTTGAGACAATTCACATATAATATTTATGACATCCTGAATCATGACGATAGATATGGGTATAGCAAGGATGTGTCAGGCGGATGGAGTGTGGAATTTATTCCCCGCAGTGAGTTAAGAGTGAATGAATTCCCACTTCAAATTCCCGATAGACACATCCACAATGAAAGCGACCATCTACGCCTACCTTGTGGATCGGTTCAATCGTGAAATCAAAGCTTAAATGGCGGCATTGAACAAAAATTGAACTGTCAGTGTATTTTTCATGTTTGAAATTTGGAGGTGATAAATTAATTACCCATCTTTGCAGAGTAATTCAAACAAAGACAACAATGCCTACAATATTCAAACTCTTCGGATTTACATTTAATTGTCATGAACAGAGATGATATAGAAAAGGTATGGTTGACGGATACAGCCGTATGGATTCGCACCAAAGACGGGCGCGAGGCTTATGATGAGTTTGAGTTTTTGCCCCAGCTCAAATATGCCACCAAGGAGCAGAGGGAAGCCTTTGAACTTGATCACTTAGGCATACGTTGGGATGAGATTGATGAGGATTTGAGTTATGAGGGATTCTTCTATGAGAGACCGGTGGGAAGACTCTACCGCATATTCATGAGTCACCCCGAACTCAATGCTTCCGCAATTGCCCGTAGATTGGGGATGGCTCAAAGCCTTTTGGCTCAATATATATCCGGCACCAAGAAACCCTCAAAAGAGCGTGAGGAATCTATTATCAAAGAGATTCACGCATTAGGAGCAGAACTGCAAGCAATACCAATCTAAATATGGGCTATAAGAATAAGAGAGAATTATTCATCTGCGACTGCGAGAATACCTTTAGTTGACGCAAAAAAGATTTGTGCAAAATGAATATGCCCAATAAAAGACGGCAAGCACCGTTTATATATAAGATAGCCTACCTTAATCTTAAATTTATATATAGAACTTTGCTTACCGTCAAATATAATAAAGAGGCCGCCAAGGTTCTTAAAAAACACGCATACGGCACAAGTCGGCCGACAATCAGCAATATATAGATCAGACCAAAGAGGGGAAGCTTAGGCTTCTCTTTATGGACGCGGCACACTTCACGCTTGAGGCCTTCCTCTGCAAGATGTGGAGCAAGGCTCTCCTTTATCTCAGAGGCGGCGCCGGCAGAAACAGATTCCCATAACCATAAACAGAGCCTTAGTACTCTGTTGACATTGAAATTTCAGTCATTTGAAAATGCACAAATCTTTTCTGTGTGAACTATAAAATAAAAGTTCCGCCTGATACGCATGCAAAGCCTAAGCGCGGCGGAATCTGTTGATGCAAAATTCACGCAAAAATTGTGACGCGTACAAATCTCCTCCGCTTTTGCGTGAAGATATTTCGAATGAATGAATATTCTTATCTGATGTGGATAATAATTGGCATTTTTGGGCAAAAAATTGGCAAATATTCATTTTTTATCATAGTTTATATCTTTGACAAGCCGAAAATTGTTTAAATTTGTATTCAATTATCTACAATGAGTGTATATCGACATATAATAGCACTGTGTTTCCTGCTCATCATAACACTGGTGGCAGGAGCTAAGACCAATGAATTCACAGTGGTGATTGACCCCGGGCACGGCGGCCGCGACAGCGGCTGCGTTGGTCGCGTGGCCAAAGAAAAGAACGTGGCACTAAGTGTGGGAAAGCTTCTGCGGGATAAGATAGAGAAAAAATACGGCAAGAAGGTGAATGTGGTGATGACACGCTCCACCGACAAGTTCGTGTCGCTGCAAGGGCGCGCCGATATAGCCAATAAGGCCAAAGGCGACCTGTTCATATCAATCCACGTTAACTCGGTGGACAAGCGCTCAAAAGGCAGAAATTCGGTGCAGGGAGCATCAGTATACACCTGCGGTCTGCATAAGTCGAAGGACAACCTGCAGGTGGCCATGCGCGAGAACTCCGTTATGGAATACGAGAGCGATTACTCCGCCACTTACCATGGGTTTGACCCTAAATCATCAGAATCCTACATTATGTTTGAGCTGTCGCAAAGCAGCCATCAGCAGCAAAGCATAAAGTTCGCCAAATATGCAGAGGATTTTCTCGTGTCCACTGCCGGCAGAAGTAACAAAGGCGTAAAGCAGGCCGGATTTTGGGTGCTGTGGTCCACTGCCATGCCTTCGGTACTCGTCGAACTCGACTTCATATGCAACCCCACACAAGAAAAATTCCTGAACTCAAAGAACGGTCAGGAGAGATGCGCCGATGCGCTCTTCAAAGCTTTCAACAAATATTATGAGAACAATCACTGAGATTATCAAAACCGCAAAAATTCATTGAGATTATAAAGTCATGAAAAAGATTTTCACAAAAGAAGTTGTGATAGGCTTTAGCGTTATAGTAGCTATCGCAATACTTATTTTCGGTATCGACTACCTCAAAGGCATCAATGTGCTCAAAGCCGCCAACTATTATTATGCCACTTACTCAAATATAGAGGGTATGGAGCAGTCTGCCCCGGTGGTGCTCAACGGATATAAAGTGGGTGAGGTGAGAGAAATCAATTACGACTTCGAGCATCCCGGCAATATTAAGGTAGAGCTGAGTCTCGACAAGTCGCTGCGCGTGCCCCAAGGCACAAAGGCTATCCTTACCACTGACCTTTTAGGCACAGCCTCCATAGTGCTTAGTCTTGGCGAAAGCACTGAAATGCTTAATGTGGGCGATGAACTCATAGCTGTGAACAAACCCGGACTTATGGGCTCTCTCTCCACAGAGCTTCTTCCTAATATAGGACTCATATTCTCTAAGGTGGATACGCTGCTCACCTCGCTTAACGCGATTTCCTCGGATCCGGCGCTTCGCTCCGCTGTGGGACGGCTTGACGAAATCACCGCCGATTTGCAGACCACCACTAATAACATCGCCGCCATAACCGCACAGCTCAACCCTGCGGTGGCCCGTCTGAATCCCATACTCGGCGATGTGAAGACTATCACAGGAAATGTGGGCGAAATCACGGGGGATGTGCAATATATTACCGGACAGTTGCGCAATATGCCAATAGATAGCCTTATGGCTGATTTGCAGACTACCACAGCCAATCTGCGCGCACTCTCGGCTCAGCTCAACGACCCCGACTCGTCGATAGGCAGACTGATGCACGACCCTGCCCTTTATGACAATATCAATAGTGCCGTGGCCAGCCTCGACTCTATTTTCGTTGACCTCAAGAAAAATCCAAAGCGATATATCAGCATCAAAATGTTCTGATGGTTAAGATGTGTTAAATGGCGCCGCTGCCGTTAAACCTTTATGGCCAATGCTGGTCATAAATACAGACAGTAAACAAGAACGACAACTTTTTCATTTTTCATATCTACCACTAATTAATTCGTTTTCATTAGATATAATGGCTTTTGATTAGATAGAATTCGGCCGCGCTTTCAGATCGTGAGATTACAAGGCGCGGCTTTTTTCTTTGCATTTTCGGCATAAATCACTAATTTTGCAGCCGAAAATTTTTAAGCTATGGTAGAGAGTACTTTTCTTTTCGTTATAGAGGTTATAGGTACAGTGGCTTTCGCTATAAGCGGTATACGCCTTGCTGCCACTAAAAAGTTTGATTGGTTTGGGGCATATACCGTGGGATTGGTCACTGCCATAGGCGGTGGCACTCTGCGCGACTTGCTTCTGGAGATACCCGTGTTTTGGATGCAGACATGGTGGTATCTCGCTGTCACCGGGCTGTCGCTCGCCACGGTCATCTTGTTCAAGAGCTTGCTGGTGAGTCGCGACCGCATCCTCTTCGTGTTCGATAGTGTGGGCCTTGCCCTTTTCTGTGTGATAGGCATACAGAAGACCTTGACGGCGGGGTATCCTATGTGGGTGGCCACGGTGCTGGGTGTGATTACGGGCGCGTTCGGCGGTGTGATACGCGACATACTTATAAACGAGGAACCGATCATATTCCAAAAAGATATATACGCCACGGCTTGTCTGGCCGGCGCTTTGGTGTATTGGGTGATTATGGTGCTTGGCGGACCGCCTTTCTGGCAGCAGATGTCATGCGCGATAGTGGTGATAGGATTGCGTGTACTCTCCCTGAAATATTCGCTTGAGCTCCCGCATCTTAAAATCAACAACGACAAAAGCAAAACCAACACATAGACTATCCCCATTGCAGTCACAACGTAGCGAAGTAATAATTACTTTCCCGGTCACGGGCGAATGAATTCGCCCATCCTGCCGAATGTCGAAGCCTTGCCTGAAAATTAAATCCGTGTACTATCCGACACATCTGCGTAGATCCGCGTCAGTGATTTTTCGATGCTGCGGGCATCGGTGGGGGCTTGCTTATTTTTGTGCGGGTTGATTACTTGCATCCTGATCCTTTGAGTCCTGGGTGATGGAGAGGTGGTCGGCGGATAGTACCTCAAGATTGAAGTCGGAGGCTGCCATGATGGCATGTTCCATAATGCCGCTGAGCACAGCTTCGTAGGCTTCCCATTGGGTGGTGACGCTGAAGCAGTACACACACACCGGTATTCCTTCGCCCGTAGGCTTATTGACGTACACCATAAGGTCCTTTGTGTTGTCGATAAGCGGACTCGCCACAAGGTAAGCCGTAAGATATGCGCGGTAAAGACCGAGATTTGTCTCAAGCGTACCGTTGATGGGTGCCACTCCGGAGTCCCAGCATATTGTCTTGCCGTCTTTATTCATGCGCTCCACGAAGTCTTTCAGCCCGGGGTATTTGCCGCACAATGCGGCCACATGCTCCGATGTGGGCACCTTCAGGCTGTCGGGATTGATATAAACGCATTCGCATATGCGTCGCACACCGCTCTCCGACATGCCGCGCCAGTTCTGGAAGCTCTGTGACACCAGAGTATACGGAGGCACCGTCACCATCGTGTTGTCGAAATTCCTGACCTTTACGGTGGTGAGTGACACATCCTCTACAGTGCCGTTGGCAAGCGTGGAGGGTACCACAATCCAGTCGCCTACTCTTACCATATCGTTCTGCGACATCTGTATGCCGGCCACGAATCCGAGAATCGTGTCCTTAAACACCAACATCAGCACGGCCGCGAAAGCCGTAAGACCTCCAATCAGGACCATGGGCGATTTCTGCACTAATATCGACACGCATATTATCACCACGATACCCCAAACTATGCCAACACAAATATTCACGATTCCGCGTAGAGGCAGTCCCTTGGTGTTTTCTTTTGCGTCAAACCTGTCATATATAAATTTCATAACCGCTGTAATGGCCACACCTATGGTGATGGTAAGATATACCATAGCCAGGCGCACTATGATGCGATGAAGGTCGGAGGAACTCTCAAAAGCAAAAGGCACTAAGGCTAAGAACACGATGGGGGTAATAACGTGAGAACACGTGGTGAGTGTGTGATGCCGCAGTAATTCACGCGTGAATTCAGTGTTATGCACCTTCAGCACTTTCTGGAATCCCCAAAGTATCAGTCTTCTTACGAGCCATCCTACCGCAAACGATGCGAATACGATAATGATGAAATAAATGATTTGCTCAAACGCCTGATACCGTCCGAGGCCTATAAAATCAAGAAATCGGTCGATATTCTTCAGCAGCCATTCTGCCACTGTGTGTGACGGGATTATTGATAAATAACACATATTACATGAATTTTTGGTTATGAGAAATAGTTGGATACGTGTAGCGCGTGTAAGAATACATGCGTATGCCTATATAACAAATGAGTACCCCAACTTGTTATGGCGAAAAAAAAGAATTGTCAGATAATTTTTTTGCCGGTCAGTCAGTTTTGGTAACAGAAGATTTTTCTATGCAAATATAATGGAAAATCTGCTCGCCGGCTTAATTCGCAAGAACCTACAAATAGCCAAACTTGTTGTCTATAATATAAGTAATGAAAGGAAAATATGATTATGGACGCAATATGGGTAAGATTTCTGCGCGGTATCCTCAAGATGCCCGGTGCAAAGATAAATAGGGAGACGTTTCTTTATGACGCCTTCGCCAAGCTGCCTTCGCATCTGCGCCGCGAGGTTGTGGCTAAGTCGCCGGCAGAGGTGCTGTCGCTCGACGATATAGAGAGCGTGGCCAAAAAGCTTATCAACAAGCAGTCGAAAAGGGTGGCTGTGGTGTCGGGAGCCGCGGGTATTCCGGGCGGCGCCGGCATGTTGTTGTCGATCCCGGCAGATTTGGCTAATTTCTATTATCATGTGGTGACTATCGGACAGAAAATCGGGTATCTTTATGGATTCCCTGACATGCTCGACGATAAGGAGAATCTTACGGAATATGGCAAACTGATGCTCACCGCCTTTATAGGGGTGATGAACAACGTGACTACCGCAAATGAGATAATAAAACGCATAGCGTCGGAAGCGGCTCGGCGTGTGGGTGAGGAGACTGCCACACGAGTGGCTGGCAAGGTGCTCCAGAAGCAGGTAGTGTCGCAGGCAGTAGAACTTATAGCGCATAAGCTGGGCACACAGATTACGGCAAAGACCGGAGGCAAGGTGATCACGAGGGCAATACCTCTGGTGAGCGGTGTGATATGCGGCGTGGTGACTTACCGCACTTTCCGCCCGGCAGCCCTCAGGCTCAACGATACCCTGAAAAAGCTTGCCGCAGAGCGGCATTAGCTTTAGACAGGACATCCCTGCTTACATGACATTTTGCCTTTTGCACAATAAACCGCGCTTTTCCACGTTAATATTAGACAGATTTATAACAGAATATATATGCCTAATAAATTTATGATGATATTGGCGGGAATGTGCGCCACCTTGCTCGCTGTATTCACCGGATGCATTGAGGACGGATACACAACATCGCCATCTGACCAACCCGTATTCTCCACCGACACCCTTGACATGGGTGTGGTGTACACCAACGAACAAACATCCACATACAAACTCATAGTCTACAATCGGCACTCCAAAGGGCTTAATCTCAGCAATGTCGCAATTTCAGGACCCAACGCGTCGATGTTCCGTCTCAACGTTGACGGCGAGAGCGGCAAGACATTCACCGATGTGGAGATACGCGCCAACGACTCGATATTCGTGTTTGTAAGCGCTGACCTCCCCGCCAACGGCACATATCAAGCCCGCACCGTAGAAGCTAACCTTGATTTTCACGTCAACGGCATGGTATCGAGTGTGGTGCTCAAAGCCGATGGGCAGGACATAACACGCATAAAAGGACTCGTCATCACATCTGACACCAAGCTCACCTCCGACGCCTTATACCAAGTGAAGGACTCGCTCGTTGTGGCAGAGGGCGCCACGTTGACCCTTACCCCGGGTACCCGGCTGCTTTTCCACGACAAGGCACGGCTGGTGGTGAGGGGCACACTCGTGTCGGAAGGCACATATATTGAGCCGGTGATAATCACCGGCGACCGTACCGGCAATGTCATCACTGATGTGTCGTTCGACCTCATGTCGCGTCAGTGGTCAGGGATAGAGTTCATGGAGTCGTCGTCAGGCAGCCGTATGGATTTCACGGACGTAAGCAATACCAGTCTTGGGGTGAAGCTATTCGGCAACGGTAAATATAGCGCCGACTCTGAGCCTATGCTCACTCTCACCAACAGCCGTCTGCGTAACAGCGGCGAATATACCCTGTATTCAGAGGGGGCGTCGGTTGAAGGCTACGGGTGCGTGTTCTCCGATGCCGCCAGTGGACTGGTATACCTCCTTGGCGGCAAACACAGGTTCGAACAGTGTACATTTGCCAACTATTATCTTTTCTCATTCCCTAAGGGTAATTCGCTGATTTTCGTATCGCCGGCTGAGGCCGGGGGCAGCGAGGCCATATATTATGGGTGGGATCCGGTAAAGGCTGAAGTGGTGAACAGCATCTCCTACGGACTTTCCGGTGACGTGACGCCGGGTGATCTCACCGGTTGGGATGTATATTTGCGCCATTGCCTTTTCAAGTCAAACGGTACCGACGACGAGAATTTCGTGGACTCGCTATGGGATATCGACCCGCTATTTTACGTGGAACGCAGCGACTATATACTCGACTACCGTCTGATGCCCGACTCTCCGGCCATCGATGCCGCTGACCCGTCGCTCAATACCCGCAAGCTTGACGTGGACTACTACGGTACCCCCCGCGCCCGCGACTTAGGCGCATATGCCTTTGCCGAGCCTGATTGACAAATATTTTTAGCTTTAGGCTACATGGATTCACAGTCGCTCTATTCGTTCTATCAACTGCGGTAAGGTGAGCGCCCCTTCCACATTGTCGTTGTGGTCGAATACCATGTAGTAACGATAGTCCTTTCCACTCTCGCCGGCCCATATTGTTCCGAGCT